>Ga0209067_10001606_pt1 | contig 13791 bp, 9 predicted proteins | sample ColStrG_CSR_2013_FD_187199 | JGI IMG/M metagenome (GOLD analysis project Ga0209067, IMG submission 187199) | Freshwater sediment microbial communities in response to fracking from Pennsylvania, USA - Cold Stream Run_MetaG_CSR_2013 (SPAdes)... | ecosystem: Environmental > Aquatic > Freshwater >... | reverse complement strand
ATACGCCGCAAAGACAACGGCAGAAATGTATTCATCGAAATTAATGTCAACCCGGTACGCGACCGGTCAGGTGCCGATCTGCTGATCATCGTCACCTATTTCAACGTCACCGAACGCAGGATGGCCAGCGCATTGCGCGACAGCGAAGCACGGTTCCGCACGCTGATTGAAGACGCGCCACTGGCCATCGCTATTCTGCGCAGAGGTTTTTTCATCTACACCAATCCGCGTTACCGCACACTGCACGGCTACCTGCCCGAAGAGGATTTGATCGGCTTGCCGTGGAGTTCAATGATTTCACCCGAGTCGCGCACCACGCTGCATGAACAGGAACGACTGATCGTCGACGATTCGCCAATTGAGCAAATGTTTGAGGCACAGGGTGTCGGCAAAGGGGGTCGTCTGGTACCGGTACACAAAACCACCGCCCGGGTGACGCTGATCGACGGACCCGCCACCATGATTTTTGCCCAGGATATTTCTGACCAAAAAAGCGCCGAACTGGCATTGCTGCAGGCGCGCGATGTGGCGCAGGCCGCCAACCGCAGCAAAGCCGAGTTCCTGGCGAATATGAGCCATGAAATCCGCTCGCCGCTCAATGCCATACTTGGTCTGGCGTACCTGCTGGAACAGTCCAGAATGGATGCGCAAGGGCACGGCATGGTGCAGAAAATCAGGACATCGGGACGTACGCTGCTGGGTATTATCAATGACATTCTGGATGTTTCCAAAATTGAAGCCGGCCATATGACGATTGAACACATACCGTTCCGGCTTGACGAAATCATCGACAATCTGGCCACGACGATGGGGGTAGCGGTGGGCGACAAGGACATCGAACTGATCATTCATCCCCTGCCACCGGAACTTTCCTCGCTGCAGGGCGATGCATTGCGGCTGCAACAGATTCTCAACAACCTGACCAGCAATGCCATCAAATTTACCGAACACGGACGAATCGAGCTGCGCATTAATTTGGTTTCACGGGTCGACAATAACGTGCTGCTGCGCTTTAGCGTCAGCGACACCGGTATCGGCATCGCACCCGAACTGCAATCCGACGTGTTTTCGTCGTTCACGCAGGCCGATTCGTCAACCACCCGGCGGTTCGGCGGCACCGGACTGGGTCTGACTATTTCGCGCAATCTGGTTAATTTGATGGGTGGTGAAATCGGCCTGAACAGCACACTCGGTGCGGGCAGCGAATTCTGGTTTCTGCTGCCTTTGCAGCTGGTCGTTGAAGACAGCTATTCTTCTCCGGACATGGTCAGGCTGGAAGCCATCGTCGGCGACAGCAGCGCGACCGAGTTGCAGATCATTTTGGAAATAGCAAACGGGCTGGGCTGGAAGGCAAACGGTGTTGACTCCGGCGATGCAATACTTGAACAATTACAAGGACGCATCAACGGGAAATTGCCGGACGTGGTGGTATTGGACTGGAAAATATCCGGCATGGACGGTATAGCCACGGCGCGCGCCATTCGTGCCTGTATGCCACCGGACAAATGTCCGATCGTCATCATGGCATCATCCCATACCATCAGTTCCCTGTCCAAATTGCCAGACGCTGACGTCGTGGATGCGTACATGAGCAAACCCATCACGGCGTCGGCACTGTACAACGCAACCGTGGCGGCACAGCGCAAACGCATACCCGGCTTCGGCGTGCAGCGTCCATTGTCAGGTGAACTCGCCAATGCTCTGGAAGGGGTGCGCCTGCTGGTGGTCGATGACAGCGAAATCAATCGGGAGGTCGCGTACCGGATTCTGAACGAACAGGGTGCCCAGGTGACCATGGCTGAGGACGGCAGGCAGGCGCTGGACTGGTTGATGGCGCATCCAGAAGAGGTCGATCTGGTTTTAATGGACGTACAGATGCCGGTGATGGATGGCATTGAAGCCACACGCAAATTGCGCATGCTGCCCCAATTTGACAGTCTGCCGATAGTCGCCCTCACCGCAGGTGTTTTTAAGGAACAGCAGGAGCTGGCACTCGGCGCAGGCATGGCGCACTTCATCAGCAAACCCTTTGACGTGCCGCTGACCATCGCCCTGATTCAAAACCTGCATCGCCGATCCGCAACCGGGGACGCACCGGTTGTGACTTTGGCGCAGACCGATCGTGAGGTATCGGCCATGTTGATGACGGAATCTTGTGCAATTGACGTCAGCAAAGGCCTGGCGATCTGGTCGGACGTGCAGGTGTACCGCGACTACCTGCGCCGCTTCGCAGAGAAATACAGTAACGCGGTGGCACTTATAGCAAGCGATCTGGCAGCCGGTGACCGGCAGTCGGCCGCCAGTCTGGCCCACAAACTGGCCGGTGTATCCGGCAATATGGCCTTGCCGGATACGCATCGCATGGCAATCGATGTCGCACGCACCCTGTCTCTTGGGCACGATCCGACTGAATCCCTGACCCGCCTTGATCTGGCACTGCAGGCTGTGACCGGGGCGATCGCGCAGTTCGCTCCGATCGAGCTGGCGGATTCGGACAACGACCAGCCATCAACGCTGCCGGACTTGACACCCGAAGCACGCGACGCGCTAACAATATTGTTGGGCAAAATGCTGGCAGCACTGGATACCGACGATCCGTCACAGGTCGAACCATTTTTGGGTGAGTTGCAGCGGCTGACCTCAACCAGAGCAATGACTGACCTGCGCTACTGCATCAGTGAATTTGATTTTCGCGGCGCTGAACACTGCGTGGCGGCACTGGCTGCTGCGCAGCATATCCATCTGGAGGGTTGAACGATGAGTTTCCCGACCGTTTTAATTGTGGACGATGAGCCGGCCAATCTGACGATGATGCGCGAGATTCTGGCCGGCAGTTACAAGCTTGCCTTCGCCAGAAACGGCGCTGAAACGCTGGCCGGGGTACAAAAACACCACCCGGCAATGGTATTGCTGGACGTCGGTCTGCCGGATATTGACGGTATCGATCTGTGTCGCAGGATCAAGCAGATCGATTCGACCCAAAACGTCCAGATCATCTTTGTCACGGCCTATACCGATACCGCGCACGAAGCGGCAGGCTTCGATGCGGGTGGTGTCGACTACATATTCAAGCCGATTTCGCCGCAGATTGTTCGCGCACGCGTTCAGGCGCACCTGTCACTGGTGCGTTCCACTGCGCTCGAACGCAGTTATCGCGAGGCGATACTGATGCTGGGCCACGCCGGTCATTACAACGACACCGACACCGGTTCCCACATCTGGCGCATGGCCGCCTACGCGCGGGCACTGGCCGAAGGATACGGCTGGGATCAGGAGAACAGCGAGCGACTGGAAATGGCCGCCCCCATGCACGACACCGGCAAAATCGGTGTGCCCCATGTGATCCTGCGCAAACCGGGACCGCTGGATGCAGAGGAATGGGTGGTCATGAAAACCCATCCGCAAATCGGACACGATATTTTGAACAAGAGCGACGCGCCGGTATTTCAGCTGGCTGCCGAAATCGCACTGCGTCATCACGAAAAGTGGGACGGTAGCGGCTATCCCGGTGCATTGGCAGGCAGGCAGATTCCGGAATCGGCCCGCATTGTGGCGCTGGCCGATGTCTTCGATGCGCTCAGCATGAAACGTCCTTACAAACAACCATGGGATATCAACACAATCACCAACTATATTCTCGATGGTGCGGGCGCGCATTTCGATCCGGATCTGGTGAGCGTGTTTTCTGGCATCCTGCCGCAGCTGTTGGAGATACAGTCAAAATGGACGGTCAACGAGCAGAGTCCGAATCAGGTTGCAGCTGCTGAAGGCAGCGCGGCTACCTGACTTGCCTTTTTTCCCGAGGTTATTACACCTGCTCTCAGTTTGCGAAGCAATTTTTTTGTCACCCCTCAAAGTAGCGTTCCCTTCAGGAACAGATAGCCGACGCTAAAATAAATAACCAGCCCAGTCACATCTACCAACGTGGCAACGAACGGTGCTGACGACGTTGCCGGATCGAGGCCGACACGACGCAGCATGAACGGCAACATGGAACCGGCCAGCGTACCCCACAGAACAATGCCGACCAGTGACACACCAACGGTCAGTGCCACCAGAAACCAGTGCGGTCCGTAGATGTTTGAAAAATGCGACCATGCCGCGATCCGGAAAAAACCGATGGCACCCAGTATCGAGCCCAATGCCAGGCCGGCAGAAATTTCGCGGCGCATCACACGCCACCAGTCCATCAGTTTGACCTCACCCAGCGCCAGCGCGCGAATCACCAGTGTCGTAGCCTGCGATCCGGAATTGCCGCCACTGGAAATGATCAGCGGCACAAACAGGGCCAGCACTACTGCCTTTTCGATTTCACCTTCAAAAAAGCCCATGGCTGTTGCCGTCAGCATTTCACCCAGAAACAGCACTACCAACCATCCGGCGCGCTTTTTGACCATGCGCCAGAACGAAATCGCCATATAAGGTTCATCCAGCGCTTCGGAGCCACCGATTTTCTGAATTTCTTTGGTTGCTTTGGTTTCGGCGACTTTCAACACATCATCAATGGTCACGATACCGAGCAGCGCACCGGCAGTATCGGTGACCGGCAACGCCTTACGGTCTTCCTGCAGGAACAGGTTGACGGCGGTCTGCTCGGAATCAGTCGCTGTCAGCTTGACGTATCGGTTATCCATGATTTCGGACACCAGCCTGTCCGGACTGGCCAGCAAAAATTCGCGCACGCGGATATCGTCGATCAGCAAACCGTGTTCATCAATCACGTACAACACGTTCAACGTGTCGCTGTCTTCGCCATGTTGCCGTATGTGTTCCAGAACCTGGGCCACCGTCCATTCCATTTTGATGGACAGATAGCATGGCGTCATCAGGCGCCCGACGCTGCCCTTTGGATAGCCCAGCAGCGACAACGCAATCCGGTGTTCATCCGGCGTCAACAGATTCAGCAACTGCCGGGTGACAGCAGCGGGCGATTCTTCCAGCAGCATGGTCCGGTCGTCCGGTGCCATGTCGTTCAGTATATGGGCCACCTCTTTTTGTGCCATGGCTTTCAGGAGTCGTTCCTGTTGCGCCAATTCCAAAAACTGGAAGGTAGCCGCAGCCGTCTTGCGCGGCAGGACCCGGATCACCACGGCCTGCTCAACGCTGGACAGCTTCCTGATGGCAGCAGCAATTGCCGGCGCATTCCAGTTATCCAGCAACGACAGGATCTGGTTCATGTCATGGGAAGCGACCGCGGCCTGTAAACTCTTCATGGTCTGTTTTTCTTTCTGAGTTTTCTGATTCGATGGAAAGGTGGCTTAACAATCCGGATACGATACCAGAATCGGCAGCGAAGATGGGAACCGGAATAATTGATTGCTATTTCAAACCTTTCAATTTATTGTCCGTTATGCTCAACGCTGGATCAATCGATCCGGAAAATCGAATGAAACTAACGGAAAAATGCCTCGATGAACACTGCAAACCGTCAAATACCCGGCTTTGGCCCTGTCCTGTTTTTCCTGCTGCTCACCGGCTGCGGCGCAGGCAGCAGCGCCGGCACTGCGACGGTGCAACCGCCCCAGGCGCTGACGGCTCCCGTCGTGTCAGCCAGTCCGGCACTCAACGGCGCCGTGCTCGTTTCGATCAGCACGGCCACACCGGGTACAACTGTTTATTACACCACCGACGGCAGCACGCCGACACAGAATTCGATTGCGTATGTCAGTCCGTTTCTGGTTGCCGCGGCCCAAACCGTGAATGCCATTGCAAAGACAGCCGGTGCCACAAGTGCAACGGCCAACCTGGCCATTACCACCACCGTGCCTTCCGGCAAGCTGATCTGGAGCGATGAATTCAGCAACAGTTCGGGACTGAATGCCGCGCCCGACAGCGCCGTCTGGCAATTTGATTCCATGGCAGGCGGTTTTCAGACTGTGAACAATGAACTCGAAGTCTATTGCGGCTGGGCGTCACAGGTTGCGCCCTGCACTGCCACACCGAACGCCTATGTCGGCGCGACCGACGGGTATCTGCACATTGCCGCGCTGCAGCCGGTGACCGGCACCTACACCTCGGCCAGAATCAAGACCGAAGGCAAATTCAGTATGACTTACGGACGTGTCGAAGCCAGGCTGAAACTGCCCGAAGGTCAGGGCTTCTGGCCGGCGTTCTGGCTGCTCGGTAACAATATCGGATCGGTTGGATGGCCGGCCTGCGGTGAAATGGATGTCATGGAACATATCAACGCACCTGTGCCCGACTGGATCGCCGGCACATTGCACATGAGCGGCGCCTCCGGTGCTGCCGGTCCGTCTACGCACTATAACGTCGCGGCGTCAGGCTGGCATGTCTACGGCATGATCTGGTCCAAAGGAATGGTGCAATATTACGTCGACGCCCCTACCAACATTTATGCCACCTATCAGGCCTCCGCCATGCCGGCCGGTGCGGTCTGGCCGTTTGATTCGGGTCAGGCCAGTTTCATCATTCTGAATCTGGCAGTGGGAGGCAGCTGGCCGGGGGCACCGGATGGGTCGACCACGTTTCCTTCAGAGTTGCTGGTTGATTATGTGCGGGTGTATGCAAATTAATGGCGCCGGCCTCCAGTCTAATTATTAGTCAGCGACTGCACCATAATCCGATAGTGATAACGCAAATTTTCCAATCGAACAGTGCCACTCCAGCGCGGCATCGCACTGTAGTTGATCTCACAGATCAGACTGTCATCCAGATACAGTGAACGTTTCAAACCCTGATCCACAATGCGCCAGCCGGCAGGCAGGGCCTTTTTGATTGCTTCCACTGGCCACAAAGTCAACTGCATATCCTCCAGGATGTCTTCCGCCCTGACCTGCTGCGGCAGCATGAAGTGGCGCCAGGTCGTCATGGATTTGCCGTCGTACTCCAGACTCAACACCCGCTGTCCAAACGCCAGACCGACCAGTTGCAAATGACTGCCATCCACTTCCAGCGCTGCATCCATTTCATCGGTCTTGCCATTGCGCTCGATAATCAAATGCTGTTGCAGTGCGATTTCTTCACCCAGGTCAGCGGGTGCCAGTTGCAGGCCCAGTCTGACCGGCGCTGTTGGCGCAGTGACGCAGGCGCCGAGCAGCGCCAGACCGCCAATCAACATTATTCTGGCCAGCGTCCTTATGAACATAGCGATTCCAATGCGGCCAATCGGCGCGCGGTTTCTTTCACCAGCGGATTGTTCAGGTCCCACGCGTAACCGGCCAGTATGGATGAAATCATGCGTTTGATCTCGGGTTGCTGATTTTGGAAAAAAATAATTTTCTGAAACCCGCCGGCATACCATGATTCCACAAACGCCCGGAAGGTGTCCACACCCCGTTTCAAGGGTTGGCTGTATTCCACTTCCCAGTCCACTGACTCGCCAGCCAACTGGCGCTGCAACACGGCACAGGCCATGCTGGCTGACTTGAAGGCGATCGTCACCCCCGAGGAAAACACCGGATCCAGAAATTCACCGGCGTTACCGAGCAGCGCATAACCCTTGCCGGCCAGCGAGGCAACATTTGCCGAATAACCGGTGATGTGGCGCGCCGGCGTATCCCAGACCGCATTATGCAGCAGCGTTTGCAGTGACGGATCTTCGCTGACAATGGCCTGCAGGCGCTCCTGATCGGTGCCCTGATATTGTTCCAGATACGCGATTTCGGCAACCACACCAAGCGAGCAGCGCCCGCCGGAAAAAGGAATGGTCCAGAACCAGACATCGCAGTGTTGCGGGTGGACTGTGATGCGAATTTTATTGCGGTCAAAGTCAACACCCATTCCATCCTGTATATGGGTGAAGATCGCGCCGCGTACCGGAAAGTTGGACGGTGTTTCCAGTTTCAGCAGGCGTGGCAGGATGCGGCCAAAGCCGCTGGCGTCGAGGATGAATTGCGCCTTTATCTGATACGTGTGTCCATCGGGATGTTTGACCGTCACCATCGGATGCTGACCACCCAGTTCCACCGCCATCACTTCATGGCGGTAACGAATCTCCGCGCCGAACCGTTGCGCTTCTTTGGCCAGCACATGGTCAAACACACTGCGTTGCACCTGATACGTGCTGCCCCAGCCGGGTGTGAATTTGTCGCGAAAATCGAATTCGGTGTACTCGGTGCCGCGCATGAATGATGCGCCGTTTTTAAACTGAAACCCCTGCTCCACCACCGCCTGCAGCATGCCGGCCTGTTCCAGATAGGCCATGCTTTGCGGCAGCAGACTCTCACCGATGGAAAAACGCGGAAACTGTTCACGCTCTATCACCAGCACCTTGCGTCCCTGCTGGCGTAACAACGCTGCAGCCACCGCACCGGACGGACCGGCACCGACAATCAAAATCTCAGTTGTTTCCATGCTGATGCTCTTTTCTGAAAAAAGGAACAATGAACCAGACCAGGGTGATGCCGGACAACATCGTCATGCCAAAAGCGCGCAGTGCCGGTGTCTGGCTCAAGGCCAGCAGTCCGAAGGAAAGCAGGGTATTGGCAGCCGACAGACCTGTTGCCAACCACGCCGGGGCAACGTTGCTGCCGCCTGACTCCTGCATGAAAATACCGTAATCCACACCAATACCCAGCAACAGCATGAACGCCAGCACATGAAACAATTGCACCGGCTGCTGTGTCAGGCCCAGCAGTGCCAGTGTCAGCAGACTGGCCAGCACGGTGGGCAACAGCACGCGCCAGGTAGCGCGACCATAGCGCAGCGACAGCAAGGCTGCAATCACCAGTGTTGAGCACAGCACCACCCAGCCCATGTAATGCCGATACTGGCCCAGCACACCGGAAATTTCTGCCACCTTGTCCACCCACTGCACTCCCGGTTGACCGTCGCCAGCCTGCCGCACCGCGTCGAGATCGTGTTGACCCAATCCACGCAGGGCCACGATGCTGGCGTAGCCGTCCACCGTTTTACCCAGCCACAGATGACGCCACGGTTCGCTGGCCGGTGACGCCAGAAACTGCTCAACGATCAGAATACTGCCGGATTGCTGCAGATGGGCACGCGCATCTTTTAGCCAGTCCGGGTCGGCGTCAATCTGCTTTGCCAGTCCCGTCAGCGCACCTCCCAGCAGTTTTTGTTGAACCAGTGCGATGCGCAATTGTTGTGCATGCGCGGAAGGCACCCAGTTTGAGACAGCCTGATAGCCGGAGATTTTTTTCTGATCAATCAACGGTTCCAGATGCCGTTTCAGCGCTTCTTCGCGCTCCAGCAATTGCTGTTCCGATTCGGCACGCACCAGAAAGAATTGCACCGGCGTTGGTGCATCGAGCAGGCGACTGAGACGAATCTGGTCGGCAATCAACTTCGGCGGGGAATTCTGTAACAGTCGAATATCGTCATTGCTGCGCAGCTGGCTGATGAAAGTAACGGTCACGCCGAGCAGCAACAGCAATGCCAGCCAGCCCGTCCTGTTGTTGCGCCAGCGCGGCCAGCGCTGCAGCAGCCGGTCGTACCATCGCACCAGATTTCCGCTGCGCACTGTGCCCGGTCCAACCAGCTTCGGAAACCAGCACAGCACGGTCAGCCAGGCAAAGATCAATCCGATCGCAGAAAACACGGCCATGTTGCGCAAACCCGGAAACGGTGTGAAGGCCAGTCCCATATAACCAATTACGGCCGCAACCAGTGTCAGGGTCAGCGATGGCAGCAGGCGTTGGAGCAAGTCGGCAGAACCGAGTTTTGGATCGGCATGCAGACGGTGCGCCAGAAAGAAGATGCCGTAGTCCTGCGCCACGCCGATCAGGCTGGCACCGAATACCAGCGTGAGCAAATGGATATGGCCAAACAGCAGCCAGCAAATCGACAGCGCTCCAAGGCAGCCGATACTGATTGACAGCAGTATCAACGCCGTCGGCTTCAAGGCATGAAAAGTCAACCAGGTCAGCAGAATAATGCCGAGCAGCGAGCCGAACCCGATGGTCCAGATTTCACCGCTGGCCTGTTGGCCGGCTGCTGCGGCATGCAGCACCACACCGGCCGTGATCAGATCGGCTTTGGGTACGGCTTTCAGTGCCTCGGTACGGGCCTGGTCGAGCAAGGTCGTCACCTGGTTCTGCGTACCCATGCCAAATACCGAATCATGCACCGTCAACGACAGCAGAACGTACTGAAACTGCGCATCGCTCACACTCAGATAGCCGTCACGCGGTCGCACCGGCGTTTCCTGTGCGCGTTCCTGCACCCAGCCGGCAAACAGACCAAAGGGGTCATCACGCCAGGCCCCCAGTTTCGGTCCGGAAAATGGGCTGTACAGTTGGCGCAGTGCTGCGTCGGTCCAGAACGTTTCGCTCTCGTTTTGCAGTTGCTGCTGTTGTGCGGCCGTGATCAGTATCAGACGATGCTGCTGAAACAGGGCCAGCCAGTCTTGCTGAGTCTGTTCGTTCAATGTTGCTGTGACAAGAACCGCAGGCTGAGCAGCAAGTACCCGTGTATAAGCATCGGCTGCGCGTTTGGCATCTTCCCAGTCAGCCGCACCCACCAGCACAATGACGCGCTGCTGCGCTGCATCCACCATATGGGTAAACGACATTTGCAGCACCGGGTCACGCTGCTGCACCGGCAACAGCGCCATGATGTCCGTATCGGGGGTAATGTGCAGGCCGCGCCACAGATAAACCTGGTGTCCGAGCAACAGGGCCACCACAATCAGCCAGAGCGATGCGAGGCGGTTGTTCATCTGAACAACGCCGCGTCAGCTGGTTGCAGGGCAGCCTCACCGGTCTGGATGGCGGAAAACTGGATCGTGGTTTTGTCGCCGCTGGCTTCATCCATGTGGATGGTATTGACGTAGGCCGCACCGTCGAGACTGATGACGCCGATGGCCTTGGCCAGACCGGGGGCACGTGCGTTGAGCCCAACATGCCAGCTACTGCCGGTGACTTTGCCGTCCACCACAAACACCGTATCGAGCTGACTCAGATCACCCGACAACAATGAAAACAGCACGCTGTTAATCATGCGTACCGTGGGTTCCTTGCTGGCATCGAGGCGCATGGCAACCCGGTCACCCTGAAAGTTGACGATCTCGTCGCGAGTCAGACGCAAGGTGGAAGGAAATGGCTGCAGGGTGCGCCACAGCACACCCTTGCCGTTGATGACACAGAAACGGCCATTGGAGAGCAACGGCTTTTTCATGCCAGCCAGATTTTTGGTCTGATCAAAGTGTCCGCACAGGGTGGCCGGTTTGGCCAGCATGGTCTGAATTTGCGCCACCACCGGACTGACCTGCGCCTGCGCGACGGCGCAACAAAATAACGCGCTAACGAGTACAAGCCTGTTCATACCGTCACTCCCAGTTTTTTCAACAGTATCGGCGGCGACACAAAACACATCGTTCCATTGGCCATATCAACGGCAACCTGCGTGGTGCTGGCGCGGGTCAGACGTTTGCCACTCTGCGCGTCGGAAATCACATAATTGATTTTCAGACGATTTTCCCATTCCACAATTTCGGCCTGCAACTTGAGCTTCTGGTTGAACTGGGCCGGACCGGCATAGCGGATGTGCAGGTCGATCACCGGCCAGGCAAATCCGGACGCTTTCATTTCTTCGTGGTTGTAGCCAATCTGGTTAAACAGTTCACAGCGTACGATTTCCAGATACTGGACGTAGTTGCCGTGCCAGACCACCTGCATCGGATCCAGGTCGTAAAACTGCACCACGACTTCGGCTTCGGCCCGCCACGGACCATACGGTTTCTTAGTCATACAGGTTCCAGTGCTGTTGGCCGATACGGTCCAGCATCAGTCGCAGATCCGGCTCCAGGCGCCGGTCTTCGACGATCGGGGCAATATCCGCGCTTAACTGCTGCTGCATGTGCTGTACAGTCGGCTGCAGCTGCAGAGCCGGATTCTGGACCGAGCGCAGCCAGACACCCTGGCGCACCGTGATCAGTAACGCCGCCACCACCTGTTCAGTCAGTTCCAGTACGCGCAGGCAATCGCGCGCGGCGATGGTGCCCATGCTGACTTTGTCCTGATTGTGACATTCGGTCGAGCGCGAAAATACCGAAGCCGGCATGGTCAGCTTCAGGGCTTCGGCAGTCCACGCGGAGGCGCTGATCTGCAACGCTTTCAGTCCATGGTTAATCGCCGCACGCGCACCCGTGGCGCCGGACAGGTTGGCCGGCAGGTCGTGGTTGTAGCGTGCATCCACCAGCAATGCCATTTGCCGGTCGAGCAGATCGGCAAGATTGGCGACGGTGTTTTTCATGCTGTCCATGACGAAGGCGATATGACCGCCGTAAAAATGGCCGCCATGCAGCACGTGTTCGCCCTCGGCATCAATAATCGGATTGTCGTTGGCGCTGTTGAGTTCGTTTTCGATCATGCTCTGAAACAGTGGCAGTGCATCGGCCAGTACCCCGATGACATGCGGTGCGCAACGGATTGAATAACGGTCCTGCAGTCGCTTGCCGTTGCGTTCAACTTTCCCGGTGCCCAGATCAGAGCGCAGCCAGCCGGCAATCTGCTGCATGCCCGGGTGCGGCTTGACTGAAAACAGCGTGGCATCGAAGTGCTGCGGATTGCCGTCGAGCGCAACCGATGCCATGGCCGTGATGCGCGTACACAGCCGGGTCAGATAGGCTGCACGATCAAAGGCCAGACAGGCCAGCGCAGTCATGACCGCGGTGCCGTTCATGATGGCCAGTCCTTCTTTGGGACGCAACCGCAATGGGGTGATGCCGGCATGCGCAAAGGCCTGCCGGGTCGTCATGGGCTGGTCCTGAAACAGCACTTCCCGTTCACCGCACAGTGCAGCAGCCAGATACGACAACGGTGTCAGATCACCGCTGGCTCCAACCGAGCCTTCACAGGGAATCAAGGGCAAAATATTCTGATTCAGCAAACGGGTAATTTGTTCCAGCAAACCGACGCTCACGCCTGAATAACCCTTGCACAGCGACGCCAGCCGCACCGCCATGATGGCACGGGTTTGTTCCGGGCTGAAGTGCTGACCCAAACCACAACCGTGATAGGTGTACAGGTGATGCGGCAGTTCCGAGACCAGCGCGGCCGGCACCTCAACCGTGCAGGAGTCACCGTAACCGGTGGTTACACCGTAAATGATGCCGTCTTCAGCCAGCAGCCGGTCCAGAAATTCTGCACCGCGTTCTATCGTGTTGCGAAATGCCGGCTGTCCTGACAGTGCAACCCCGGCACTGCCCTGCGCGATGGCCACGATATCGACAATCTGCAATCGCGACTGGTCGACGGTGATGTTTTTTTGTACTTGGCGCTGCATTGATAAGAATCCTAAATGGGAGCTAAGTTATAGCTGAGTTGTAGCTGAGTTGTAGCTGAGTTTTAGCTAAGTTGTGATTATGTCGTAACCAAGTGCCAGTAATCATAAAAATTAAACCATTGCAAGGGCGCCGACAGACAATGCTGTTCCAGCTGCTTTGCATATTCCGAAGCCAACTGTTGCAGCATCGCTTCGCGCCCTTTGCGCGGCAGTCGCAGCGATTCGCGCAACAGGTTGAAGTGTATTTCATGATGTCCGTCCCGTCCCATCGAAAACAGCATAAATACCGGACATTGCAACACGCTCGCCAGCACATACGGTCCGACCGGAAACGGTGCCGGCTTACCCAGAAACTCGGCCATCACCACCCTTGGGTTGGGTGCGACCGGAATCCGGTCGCCGGCAATCACCACGAATTCGCCCTGCGCGACCCGCTCGGCGAGCAGCATGGCGGTGGCCGGGGTAATTTCGGTGACCTGCAACAGGTTCATCTGACTGTCCGGATTGATCGATGCCAGCATCTGGTTGAACATCCGGGTATGTTTGGTGTGGACCAGGATCGTCATTTTCAGATCCGAGTGCCTG
>Ga0209067_10001604_pt1 | contig 13808 bp, 13 predicted proteins | sample ColStrG_CSR_2013_FD_187199 | JGI IMG/M metagenome (GOLD analysis project Ga0209067, IMG submission 187199) | Freshwater sediment microbial communities in response to fracking from Pennsylvania, USA - Cold Stream Run_MetaG_CSR_2013 (SPAdes)... | ecosystem: Environmental > Aquatic > Freshwater >... | reverse complement strand
CAGCGTGACTTGTCGCGGGTCCTGCACTTCGCGTGCGAGGACAACGGGGTGCTGTTCACCATGGAGGTCGTCAAGGGCGAGATCCTGGGCACGCCGGAGGGCCACGAGGGCACACCGGACATCGTGGTGACGACCCACTCCGAGACCTTCTGCGACATGTTCTGGGGTGACCTGAACCCGGTGCAGAAGTACCTGCGGGGGGAGATCAAGGTGCAGGGGTCCCAGGAGGACGTCATGCGCCTCGACGCCATCAGCTACGTGATCTGGCCCGACTCCTGATGGCCGGCGCCGAATCGGCGCCACCGGCCGCACGGGCGCTGCGCCGGTCGGTCGGGACGGCCACGGCCACGGCGACCTCCGCGGGGCTGGCGTTCGCCGCCATCGACTACCTGGGCGTGGTCTCGGTCCTGGCCTACGCACCGGGGGCGACGGCCGCGGTGGCCATCCTGGTCGGCGGCCTGATCGTCCTGCTGGTGGCCGGGATCTTCTCGGAGTTGAACGGCCTCTACCCGACGGCGGCCGGCATCCGGCTCTACCTGGGCCGGGCCGTGGGCCTGCGCACCTCGCTGTCGGTCACCTTCACCTACATGGTCACCGTCGTCCTGGTGATCGCCGCCGACGCCTTCCTGATCGGCGCCGCCGTGCGCCACGTCCTGCACGAGCCGGCACCCCTGGCCTACGTGTGGATCGCGGTGCTCCTCGGCGTGGCCCTGGCCGCCAACCTCTCCGGCGTCCGCATCGCCGGCTGGGTGCAGACCGTGGTGACCTACACGGTGCTGACCGGCACCGTGGTCCTGTCGGTGATCGCCCTGTTCCACGTGGGCGGCACCTTCCACCGGTCGTTGAACCTCTTCGGCCGCGGGGGCTTCTCGGGGATCCAGGCCGTCGCCTTCGCCCTCTTCCTCTACGCCGCCTTCGAATGGGTGACCACCACCGCCGAGGAGGCCAGGACGCCACGGGTCATCACCCGTGCCCTCTTCATCGCCCCGGTGCTGATCTGGGTGACGTCCACCCTGTTCGCCCTGGCCCTCGCCCACCTGGTGCCCTATCCGGTCCTCCACGGCAGCGCCTACCCGCAGCTGCTCCTCGGCCGGGCCGCCCTCGGGACGGTGGGGGAGGTCTGGATGCTGGGCCTCACCGTGCTCACCGCCCTCAACACGTTCAACGGCGGGTTCCTGGTGGCGTCGCGCTTCATCTACGCGGCCGCCCGGGAGGGCAACCTGCCCCGCCAGTTCGCCTGGCTGAACCTGCGTGCGGTGCCGTGGCTGGCGGTGACCACGCTGGCCGTGGTGGCCGCGTTGGTCGCGGCGTTGGTCTTCGCAACGGGCCAGTGGCTCCTGCTGGTGGCGGTCGGCGCCGCCCTGGAGGCGGGCATCTACGCCATCGCCGCACTGTGCCTGTTCGTCCTTCGCCGCCGCGAGACCCGCGAACGCCCGTTCACCCTCGTCGCCGGTCGTCCGCTGGCGGCGTTCGGGGTCGTGCTGTTCACGGTCCTGTTCCTCGCCACCGGGTTCTCCGACCCTGCGAACGCCCGCCACTTCTCGGTCGCCCCCATCGGCGTCATCGCCGTACTGGCCGCGCTCTCCACCGCCTATGTGCGCCTGGTGGTCCCGAGACTGCGGGCTGCGGCCGCCGAACGGGCCGCCGCCGCCCGCCCGCGCCGCCGCCCGACGCGACCGGGTGCCGGCACGTCGGGGGTCGGGGCACCGGCCGGCGGCCCGCCCCCGGATGCCGACGCGTAGGCTGGTAGCCATGCACGACTCGGTGACCGTCCACATGAGCGCGCCGCCCGACCAGGTGTGGGACCTGGTGAGCGACGTCACCCGCATCGGCAGCTACAGCCCCGAGACCTTCGAGGCCGAGTGGCTGGACGGGGCCACGGGCCCGGCGGTGGGGGCGAAGTTCCGCGGGCACGTCAAGCGCAACGGCAAGGGCCCGACCTACTGGACCACGTGCGTGGTCTCGACCTGTGTGCCCGGTGCCGAGTTCGGGTTCGACGTGGTCCAGGGCGACAAGGTCATGAACACGTGGGGCTACCGCATCGCCGAGGCCGACGGCGGGTCCGACGTGACCGAGTACTTCCGGCTGCCCGACAACCTGGCCATGAAGATCTACTGGGGCCTGCTCGGCTGGGCGCGGGGCAAGACCAACCGCGACGGCATGCGGACCACCCTCGAGGCGATCAAGGCCGAGGCCGAGCGCACGGCGTCCTGAGCCGACCGCGATGCAGATCGTCGTCGTGGGCTCGGGCCTGGCCGGCCTGACCGCGGCCCGCCTCCTGACCGACACCGGTCACCGCGTGGTCGTGGTCGACAAGGGCCGTCGCCCGGGAGGGCGGATGGCGACGGCCGAGCTGTCCGGTGGGGCGAGGGCGGACCACGGCGCCCAGTTCGTGACCGTGCGCAGTGACGAGCTGGGCCTCGACGTGGGTGATTGGACGACCGAGGGCGTGGTGCACGAGTGGTGCCGCGGATTCGTGGCCGACGACGGGCATCCGCGCTACGTGGTCACCGGCGGGATGGCCGTCCTGCCCGCCCGCCTGGCCCGGGGGCTCGACGTCCGCCAGTCGGTGCACGTGGACGCCGTGGTGCCCGCCGACGGGGCCTGGTCCGTGACCTGGCCGTCCGGGCACGGCGCTCCCGCCGGCTCGCTGCGGGCCGACGCCGTCGTCATCACCTCTCCCGTGCCCCAGGCCGCGGCACTGCTCGACGGTGCGGCCGACGTGCCGGACGTGACCTATGACGCCACCCTGTCGCTGGTGGTGGCCCTGGACGGTCCGGCGGACGTCCCGGCTCCGGGTGGTGTGCAGCTCGTGGACGATCCGGTGTGGTCGTGGGTGGGGGACAACCGGGCCAAGGGCGTGTCGGACCTGCCGTCGCTCACCCTGCACACTACGGCCGCCGTCGCTGCCGAACGGTGGGACGCAGACGGGGACCAGGTCACGCGCGACCTGGTTGCGGCAGCCGCACCCTGGTTCGGCGGCTCGTCCGTCGTCGACGCCCGGGTGCACCGTTGGCGGTACGCCACGCCCAAGGTGGTGCGCCCCGAACGGTGTCTCGAGGTGGCCCCGGGGATCCTCCTCGCCGGAGACGCCTTCGGTGGGCCCCGGGTCGAGGGGGCCTACCTGTCCGGTCGGGCCGCCGCTGCGGCCGTCGGCCCTGCCGGCTGACCGTTCCCGCACCCTGGGGCCCGGGATGGGCCGTGCACGCTCAGGTCGGGACGAGCTCGATCCGGTTGCCGAACGGGTCGTCGACGTACCACTGGGGCACGCCCGGGACGTCCTCGGACCGTCGGACCGGATGGCCCGCCTCCTCGAGTGCGGCGCACAGCGCGTCGAGCCCGGTGACGGCCAGTGCCGGATGGGCCTTGCGGGCCGGTCGGAATCCCTCTTCCACGCCGAGGTGCACCCGCAGCGCGCCACGCTCGAACCAGCAGCCGCCGCGCACGGCCAGCTCGGCGGGTTTTAGGACCCGGGGGATCCCGAGGACCCCCTCGTAGAAGGCGGTGGCCCGGTCCTCGTCCCCGGCGGGCATGGCCAACTGGACGTGGTCGAGCCGTTCGACGCGGAACGGGGACGTCATGGACGCGACCCCAGACGGGAGGGGTCCGGGGCCGGACGGGTGTCGCGCCGGAGCGGGTGGTCGTCGGGGACCTCCACCAGGTGGATCCGCACCCCGTCCGGGTCGTCCACCCACGCCTCGACCAACCCCCACGGCTCGCGCTCCGGCGGACGGGCCAGGGCGACGCCCCGACCGGCCAGCTCCGCCACCGTGTCCTCCATCGATCGGACCTGGAGCCACAGGGCGACGCCGGATCGGTCGGATGCAGGTCCGGTGCCCGATACCTCGAGGAGCCCGCCACCGGCGAAGAAGACGACGCCCCGGTGGTCGCCGTCACCGAACTCGCGGGCCACGGCCAGGCCCAGACCGTCCCGGTAGAAGGCGAGCGTGCGCCCGAGGTCCGCGGGCCGCAGGAGTGTGCGGCTGCTCAGGATCTCCACGGTGCGCCTCCCATCGTCACGCTCGGCCCCTGTCTACACCGGGACCGACCGTCGGGCGGCGCACTCAGAAGGTGGTGGCGGCGTCCAGGTCCCGGGTGTGGGCCCGGGCGGCCAGCAGGAGCTCCTGGCCGGCGGCCAGCACGGACAGGTCGCCCCGCACCCGGATGCGTCCGGCGTTGAGGGCCTCGGCGGGCGAGAGCTCCCCCCTGGCCAGGTCGGCGGCGTCGGCGTAGCCCAGGGCGATGGTGACGTCCGCCACTCCGATCGGCCCCGCTGCCTCCGCGTTGGGGAGGGCCGGGTCCGGTGCCAGTGGCTCGAGGCGCAACTCGAGCGTCCCGTCCGCGGTGTGCAGGAACAGCCGCACGTCACCGTCCGGGGTGCCCCGCACCTCCTGCGCCACGGTGAAGCTCCCGTCGGCGGCCGCCAGCCCGGCGTCCGGTCCGGGTGCCGGCAGTTGCACACCCGCCAGTGCGGCGTTGAACGCCTCGACCCACGCCGCGGTCAGGAAGCGGGGCACGGGTCGCGTCGCAGGGTCACGCCTGGTCGTCGGAGGCGGCGCCGTCGGTGCCCGACGGGGCCTCGACGGCCGGACCGGCCGGTGCCGTGGCCAGCACCGGCGCTCCGTGCGCATGGGGCTGGGGGACACCGTGGACGCCACCGGGGGGCAGGACGGCCGCCGGACCGGCGGACGGGGCCTCGGCAGCCGCCTCTTCGGCGGTGCGCTTGGTGCGCTTGCGGATCTTGCGGCCCAGCCAGGCCACCGGGTCGTACTTGGCGTCGACCACCCGCTCCTTCAGCGGGATGATGGCGTTGTCGGTGATCTTGATGTGCTCGGGGCAGACCTCGGTGCAGCACTTGGTGATGTTGCACTTGCCGAGGCCCTGCTCCTCCTGGAGCAGCTGGCGGCGGTCGTTGGTGTCGAGCGGGTGCATCTCGAGCTCGGCGGACCGGATGAAGAACCGGGGCCCGGCGTAGGCGGTCTTGTTCTCCTCGTGGTCGCGCACGACGTGGCAGACGTCCTGGCAGAGGAAGCACTCGATGCACTTGCGGAACTCCTGGCTCCGCTCGACATCGACCTGGGCCATGCGGTAGCCGCCGGCCTCCTCCTCGTCGGCCGTCTTCGCCCGCGCGCTGAGCGGCGGGACCCGCTTCGCCACCTCGTAGTTGTAGGAGACGTCGGTGACCAGGTCGCGGATGACCGGGAAGGCCCGCATGGGCGCGACGGTCACGGTCTCCCCGGGCGGGAGGGTGTCCATGCGGGTCATGCACATGAGCGACGGCCGGCCGTTGATCTCGGCGGAGCAGGAGCCGCACTTGCCGGCCTTGCAGTTCCAACGGCAGGCCAGGTCGGGTGCCTCGGTGGCCTGGACCCGGTGGATGACGTCGAGGACGACCTCGCCCTCCTGGGCCGGCATCACGTACTCGGCGAACTCGCCTCCGGTGTCGTCCCCGCGCCAGACGCGCATGGTGACCTCACCGCTCTGGTTGCTGCGGATGATCTCCTCGGCCATCAGTTCGCCTCCTCGAGTAGCGCCTTCAGGTCGTCCGGCATCACCGGGACCGGCTCGGGCTGACTGGTGATCGACCGCACCGACGGAGTGCCGCCGACGCCACGGGGGGCGGCGGACGGGTCCGTGATGCGCTCGACGAAGTTGACCTTCCCCATGGCGGGGTCGGCCTTGGGGAAGTCGTCGCGGGTCTGTCCGCCCCGGCTCTCCTTGCGGTTGAGCGCGCCCATGGCCGTGCACTTCGACACGGTGAGCATGGAGGGCAGGTCGGTCGTGAGGTTCCACCCCGGGTTGTACTTGGTGCCACCGCCGAGGGCGATGTTGCCGGCACGTTCCTCGAGCGCCTCGATCTTCACGAGGGCCTCCTCGAGCTCCGACCCGGTGCGGATGATCCCGACCAGACTCTGCATGGTCTCCTGCAGGTCCTGTTGGATGTCGTACGGGTTCTCCCCGGACTCGCGTTCGAACGGTGCGACGGCGGCGTCGATGGCCGCCTGGATCTGTCCCTCGTCGAGCGTGATCTCGCCCGAGCGCCCCTGGGCGAACTCGGCCGCACCCATGCCGGCGCGTCGGCCGAAGACCAGGAGGTCGGAGAGCGAGTTGCCTCCGAGACGGTTGGCGCCGTGCATGCCACCGGCCACCTCGCCGGCCGCGAACAGCCCGGGCACCGTGGCGGCCGTCGAGTCGGCGTCGACCCGGACGCCGCCCATGATGTAGTGGCAGGTCGGCCCCACTTCCATCGCCTCGGCCGTGATGTCGACGCCGGCCAGCTCCTTGAACTGGTGGTACATCGACGGCAGGCGACGGCGGATGTCCTCCGCGGTGCGCCGGGTGGCGATGTCCAGGAAGACGCCGCCGTGGGGGCTGCCGCGGCCGGCCTTCACCTCGGAATTGATGGACCGGGCGACCTCGTCGCGGGGCAGCAGCTCCGGCGGACGACGGCCGGCGGTGTGGTCGTCGTACCACTTGTCGGCCTCGTCCTCGGAGTCGGCCGTCTCGGCCCGGAACATGTCGGGCACGTAGTCGAACATGAACCGGGTGCCCTCCGAGTTGCGCAGGACGCCGCCGTCGCCCCGGACGCCTTCGGTGACCAGGATGCCCCGGACCGACAGCGGCCAGACCATGCCGGTCGGGTGGAACTGCACGCACTCCATGTCGATCAGGTCGGCACCGGCCCACAGGGCCATGGCGTGGCCGTCACCGGTGGACTCCCACGAGTTGGACGTGTACATCCAGCTCTTGCCGACCCCGCCGGTGGCCAGCACGACGGCCTTCGCCTTGATGACGACGAACTCGCCGGTCGGGCGCCAGTAGCCGACGATGCCGGACACGTTGCCGTCCGCGTCGTGCAGGAGGCGGAGCACCTTGAGCTCCATGAAGACCTGCATGCCGTCGGCCACGGCCTTCTGCTGCATGGTGCGGATCAGCTCGAGGCCGGTGCGGTCACCCACGTGTGCCAGCCGGGCGTAGCGGTGCCCGCCGAAGTCGCGCTGGAGGATGAGCCCGTCCTTGGTGCGGTCGAACAGCGCCCCCCACGCCTCGAGCTCGCGGACGCGGTCCGGCGCCTCCTTGGCGTGCAGCTCGGCCATCCGGTAATTGTTGAGGAGCTTGCCCCCCCGCATGGTGTCGCGGAAGTGGACCTTCCAGTTGTCCTCGGAGTAGACGTTGCCCATGGCGGCGGCCATGCCGCCCTCGGCCATGACGGTGTGCGCCTTGCCGAGCAGGGACTTGCAGACCACGGCGGTGCGCAGGCCCATGGCCTGGGCCTCGACGGCGGCCCGCAGGCCGGCCCCGCCGGCCCCGATGATGATGACGTCGAATTCGTGGCTCTCGTAGTCGGTCATGTGATCGTCGCCTTTAGAAGTGGAAGCCGTAGTCGTGGATGGCCCCGCTGGCCACCAGACGCACGTACAGGTCGGTGAAGGCCACGAAGACCAGGCTCATCCAGGCGAAGAGCATGTGCTTCCCGTTGAGCGGGGTGAGCGTCTTCCAGAGCTTGTAGCGGATGGGGGCCTTGGAGAACTGCTTGACGCCGCCTCCGCAGAGGTGGCGGCAGGCGTGGCAGCTGAGCGAGTAGAGCCACAGCAGCGTGGCGTTCACCAGGAGGACGACGGTGCCGACGCTGATCCCCCAACCGAGCCCGGGCTGCCGGAAGGCGGCGATGGCGTCGATGGTCAGGATGACGTTGAACACGAGACCGAAGTAGAAGAAGTAGCGGTGGGCGTTCTGCAGCAGCAGGGGGAAGCGGGACTCACCGGTGTAGGACCCGTGGCCGTCCGACACCGCGCAGGCCGGCGGGGCCAGCCAGAACGACCGGTAGTAGGCCTTGCGGTAGTAGTAGCAGGTCATCCGGAATCCCAGCGGGAAGATCAGGATGAGCAGCGCCGGCGAGATCGTCCACCAGGTGATGACCGTGGACGGGTGGCTGCCGGGCACGCAGCTCGCGGTCAGGCAGGGGGAGTAGAAGGGCGAGATCAGGTTGCGGTTGAACGAGGCGCCGACGAAGTAGTTCTTGTTCACGAAGGCGGCCCAGCTCGCATAGGCCACGAACGACGTGAGCACGGCGAAGGTCACGACCGGCTGGACCCAGTAGCGATCGGTGCGCAGGGTGGCGACGTCCGGCCCTCCACGGGCGCCTCCCAGGACGACCGGCGTGACGGCCGGGCTCACGGGTGGTTCCTCCAACGTGGTCAACGCTCATCTCCCTCATCAGGTCGGGCAGGGTCAAGTTATGCGGCCGCAGGTGGCCGTCGTCCACGGGACGCACGGCGCCCCGACGCGCGCAGTCCCAGGGGACTGCGAGCTGGCAGGCCATCATCATTCCACCCCTGGGCACGCGGTGCGAAACCCGGCCCCGTCCCGGCCGCGACCCAACGGACCGGATCCCGGTCGCAGGACCTGTCGACCGGTCCCGGGGCGGCCGGGCGTTCTCCGCTCCACGGGCCCGACGCCCCGCGTAGGCTCGTCGACATGACGACCCCGGAGCAGTCCCACCGCCCCGACGACGGCGGCACCCACGTCGACCTGTCCGCCCGGCTCACCCCACCACCGGACATCACCACGCTGGCCGCGCTCCGCCAGGCCGGATGGGCGCCCCTGTCGGTCGCCGACGAGATCCGGAGGAACGCGTCCGCCCGCATCGCCGCCGGTCAGCCCCTGGTCACCGGAGTGCTCGGGTTCGAGGACACCGTGCTCCCCCAACTGGAGAACGCCGTCCTGGCCGGGCACGACCTCATCCTGCTGGGGGAGCGGGGCCAGGCCAAGACCCGGATCATCCGATCGCTGGTCGGACTGCTCGACGAGTGGCTCCCCGTCGTGGCCCACTCCGAGATCAACGACGACCCGTTCCACCCGATCTCCCGGTTCGCCAAGGACCTCCTTGCCGAGGCGGGCGACGACCTGCCGGTCGCATGGGTGCACCGCAGCGACCGGTACGGGGAGAAGCTCGCCACCCCCGACACGTCGATCGCCGACCTGATCGGCGAGGTCGACCCGATCCGCGTGGCCGAGGGCCGTTACCTGTCGGACGAGCTGACCATCCACTACGGCCTCGTGCCCAGGCTGAACCGCGGCATCTTCGCCGTCAACGAGCTGCCCGACCTGGCCGAGCGCATCCAGGTGGGCCTCCTCAACGTGCTGGAGGAGCGCGACGTCCAGATCCGGGGCCACCGCGTCCGGCTGCCGCTCGACATCGTCCTGGTGGCCACGGCCAATCCCGAGGACTACACCAACCGCGGCCGTATCATCACCCCGCTGAAGGACCGGTTCGGCGCCCAGATCCGCACCCACTACCCGCCGGACGCCGCCACCGAGCTGCGCATCGCCGAGTCCGAGGCGGACCTGCCCGGCCGCGGTGACGACGACGGGGACGGCACGGTGGGCGCCCCCCGGGTGCTGGTCCCCGAGTTCATGGCGGAGGTCGTGGCCGAGCTCAGCCAGCTGGCCCGCCAGAGCCCGCACCTCAACCAGCGTTCCGGCGTCTCGGTGCGGCTCACCATCGCCAACTACGAGACGCTGGTGGCCAACGCCACCCGACGGGCGCTGCGCAACGGCGAGACCGAAGCCGTTCCACGGGTGTCGGACCTGCAGTCGCTGATCTCCTCGACCCAGGGCAAGGTCGAGATCGAGTCGCTCGAGGAGGGACGGGACGAGGTCATCCTGGCCCAGCTCCTGAACGCGGCGGTGCTGCTGGTGTTCCGTCGCCGGGTGCACCTCGCCGACCCCCAGGCCGTGGTCGGCGCCTTCACCGAGGACACCGTCGTGCACGCCGGCGACGACCTCCCCTCGGCCGCGTACTCCGAGACCCTCCAGCAGGTGGCGGCCCTGTCGGCCCCTGTGCTCGCCCTCACCGGCGGGTCCGAGGACCCGGCCATGGTGGCGAGCGCCACCGAGTTCATCCTGGAGGGACTCCACCTGACCAAGCGCCTGAACAAGGAGGCCGCCGGCCCACGAGCCACCTACCGGGGCCGGGGATGACCTGGCGGTACGACTACCGGCGGTGGGACGGCTCCCAGGAGTCGGCCGCCGACGACGCCGACGCCGTCCTCCAGCAGCTCACCGACGACCTGTTGGCCAACGGTGATCTGCAGGAGGCGCTGCAGCGCATGTTGAACCGGGGGTGGCAGACCCCCGACGGCGACCGGGTCCAGGGACTGCGCGAGCTGCTCGACCAGCTGCGTGCCGAGCGTGAGGCGCTGCTCGAACAGGGGGATCTCGGGGGTGCCTACGCCGAGATCGCCGAGGAGCTCCAGGACGTGCTGCGCGAGGAGCGCCTCGGCATCGAGCAGCTCGAGTCGGACGCCCGGGACTCGGGCGACCAACGGCGCCAGGAGGTCACCGACCAGGTCGCCACCGAGCGTCGCATGCAGCTGGACCTGCTCCCGAATGACCTGGCCGGCCAGGTGCGGTCGCTGCAGCAGTACGAGTTCGTATCGTCCGAGGCCCGGGAGCACTTCGAGGAGCTCATGGAGCGACTCCGTGAGGAGGTCGCCAAGACCTACTTCGACCAGATGTCCGAGGCGCTCTCGAATCCCGACCCCGCCCAGCTCGAGCACATGCGCCAGGCCTTCGACGCGCTCAACAAGATGGTGGAGCAGCGCGAGGCCGGTGAGCCGATCGACCCCAGCTTCGAGACGTTCATGGAGCAGTTCGGGGACCTCTTCCCTGGTGATCCCAAGGACCTGGACGAACTGCTCGAGCAGCTGGCCGCCCGGATGGCCGCGGCCCAGGCGATGTGGAACTCGATGTCCCCCGAGCAGCGCGCCCAGCTGCAGGGACTGGCCGAGTCGCTGCTCGAGGACATGGACCTGCGGTGGCAGGTGGACCGGCTGGCCGGGAACCTCCAGAAGGCCTTTCCGGACGCCGGCTGGGAGCAGCGGTTCCGGTTCCGGGGTGAGGACCCGATGGGCATGGGCGAGGGGACGGACGCCGCCGGGAGGCTGCGGGACCTCGACGACCTCGAGGGCTACCTTCGGGCCGCCAACTCCCCGGCGTCGCTGTCCGAGGTCGACATCGACAAGGTGCGCCGCAGCCTGGGCGACGATGCCGCCGACTCGCTCGACCGGCTGGCCAAGCTGGCCAAGCAGCTCGAGGAGGCCGGGCTCATCGACCAGCGCGAGGGCCGCTTCGAGCTGACGGCCAAGGGGACCCGCCGCATCGGGCAGCAGGCGCTGTCCGACCTGTTCTCCCAGCTGACCAAGGACCGGGTGGGCAACCACGCCACGACGTGGACGGGGACCGGCCACGACCGCGAGGAGACCACCAAGCCCTACGAGTACGGCGACCCGTTCAACCTCGACCTGTCGCGCACGGTCCACAACGCCGTGCGCCGGGCGGGCAGCGGCGTTCCGGTCCGGCTGCACCCGGACGACTTCGAGGTCATCGAGACCGAGGCCCTGACCCGCTCGGCCACGGTGCTGCTCCTCGACCTGTCGCTGTCGATGCCGATGCGCGACAACTTCGTACCGGCCAAGAAGATGGCCATGGCGCTCCACACCCTGATCAGCACCCGCTTCCCCCGTGACTACCTGGGGCTCGTCGGGTTCTCCGAGGTGGCCCGGGAGATCGAACCCGAGGACCTGCCCACGGTCAGCTGGGACTACGTCTACGGGACCAACCTCCAGCACGGCCTGATCCTGGCCCGCAAGATGCTGGCCCACCAGCAGGGGACCAAGCAGATCATCCTGGTGACCGACGGCGAGCCGACCGCCCACATCGTCCCCTACGACGGTGGCCTGGGCTACGACGTGGAGTTCAACTACCCACCCCGACCCGAGACACTGGAGCTCACCCTGGCCGAGGTCCTCCGCTGCACCAAGGCGAACATCACCATCAACACCTTCCTGCTCGACCCGGACCGGGGCCTGTGGGGATTCGTCGACCAGCTGTCGAGGATCAACAGGGGACGGACGTTCGCCACCACACCGGGCGAACTGGGCGACTACGTGCTGGTCGACTTCCTGAACCACAAGACGACCGTCCGGGCACGCGGCCGCCGGGCCGGTTGAGCCACCACCCGGGCTGAAGGCCCCCGCGCCGAGGCGGCGGGGCCGGGACGGTCCCGGTGCCGGTCAGGGGAGGGTGCTGGCCGGCGCCACGCCGTCGCGGATCTCGCGCTGGACCTTGCGCATCTGCGACCGCAGCACGAGGCGGCGGATCTCGGCGACGTCGACGCCCAGGTAGGAGGCCACCGCATCGAACTGGCCGGGCACGGGGACCTCGCGGTCGGCCGCCCAGCGCCCCACGACGGCGGGGCTCGCATGCACGGCCGCCGCCACGTCCTCGCAGGTCTCGTCCCGCTCCCACATGAGCTCGTCGAACCGGTCGCCCAAGGTCGGCGGTCTCGTCGTCCGACCGGTCGTCGTCTGCACCATCGCGTCGCCCCTCGTCCTCTGGCCGGTCCCCGCTCGACGCGTCGAGCGGTCCGTTCCTGCCTGCCCAGCTACCGCCACCGCCACCGGGTTGAACCGGGGACGGCACCGTCGCGTTACACAGCTACAGGCTAGGGACCGACAATTGCCCCGGCGTTGCAGACCGGTTGCAGATCCACCGCGGTGACGGGGCCCCGGAGGGAGCGGGGGAGCGAAGGCGCCGGCCCGGGGTGCGCCACCGCTGGGGCGATGCCAGACCGTGCCGTGGGCGACCCCTCGGACGCGCCCTTCGCACGCCTGCACATTTTTCTTGCGTTTCCGCCGGTTATGGGGAAGGATTACATACCTGTAGTTACATCCGTGCTATGCGGCTTCACGCGAAACCGCATGGATGAGTGGGAGGGAGGTCTGGCGATGGACATGGTGTCATTGATGTACGGGCCCCAAGAACGGACATGGCAGACCAAGGCGAATTGCATGGGGGTCGATCCCGACCTCTTCTTTCCCGAGCGGGGGGCGTCCACCCGCGAGGCAAAGGAAGTGTGCCGCGGGTGCGTCGTGCGCGAGGACTGCCTCGAGTACGCACTGGCCAACGGGGAGAAGTTCGGTATCTGGGGCGGGCTGTCGGAGCGCGAACGTCGTCGGCTGCGCCGGCAGCGTGCGATGCAGCGGCGGGCGGCCACCGCGTCCTAGGCGGTAGGCACGGCGTCCGGGGCCGGCAGAACGGCGGTCAGCCCCGGCGGGTGCCCATGCGGAACTCGATGGTGTCCTCGGCTCTCAGGCCGAGCTCGCCCCATCGTCGCTCCGGCACGGCGGACAGTGCGGAATCGGGCAGAAGGCCGACCAGCTCGCCCTGTCGCGCTTCGCAACCGTGCGCATGGGCGGCGCGTGCCACGTCGTCGTACACCTCGGTCAGGGACACCCGGTCGGGCGCGACCACATTGCAGCTGACCTGGGCGCCGTCGCCGACGGCCAGGCCGAGCGTGCGCAGTCCCGGCCGGCGCATGGCGGACGCCACGTCCCGGGCCACCGCCACGACCTCCGCGTGCGTGAGCCGGACGGGTCCGGCTGCGATCCACACGTTGTAGGCGATCAGGAGATCGCGTGCGCCGACAGCCATGGCGCCCGCCGTCGGGTGTGGTTCGCCCGGTCCCGCATCAGGGGCGATCGCGTCGAACGCTCCGCGCCGGACGTCGGGGAGGCTGCGTTCGGGGCCGTACAGGAAGCAGGGCACCGCGTGCTCGCCGCCGGCCCAGTGGGCGAACCGGTCCCTGGCCGCCAGGGCCGCCTCCCACGGGGCCGACGCCGTGTCGCCGTCCCGCAGGGGTACGAACGGCACCACGTCGACGGCACCCAGCCGGGGGTGGACGCCGCGGTGGACCCTGAGGTCGATGCGCTCGACCGCCACGGTGGCCACCCGCCGGGCCCCTG
>Ga0209067_10001603_pt1 | contig 13809 bp, 12 predicted proteins | sample ColStrG_CSR_2013_FD_187199 | JGI IMG/M metagenome (GOLD analysis project Ga0209067, IMG submission 187199) | Freshwater sediment microbial communities in response to fracking from Pennsylvania, USA - Cold Stream Run_MetaG_CSR_2013 (SPAdes)... | ecosystem: Environmental > Aquatic > Freshwater >... | reverse complement strand
GTACGCCATACGACTGTTAATTTTCATTACTATAAAAACAGCTGCAACGATACTAAAATACTTAACTCTGAAATTACAAATTGCTAAATACATGGGCGCAAACTACGTCATATTCGACCTCTTCGGCACCCTGATTAACTTCGGAGTCCAGCATCATCCATTCCGCCAGCTTTTGAAATGGGCGCGTGAAAATGGTCGGCAAGTTCTGCCTGATGACGCACGTACAGTCATGACAATTAACGGTGGTGTTGATGCTATCAGCCACGGGCTAGGCATTAACCCTCCGCGTGAATTGGTGCAAAAAATTGAACCGCAAATCGAGGATGAGCTGTCGAGTCTTTCTCTATTCGAAGATGTCGTTCCAACACTTAACGCCTTGCAATCCCGCGGCATTAGAATCGGGCTTTGCTCGAACTTGGCTCAACCCTATGGCGCGGTTATTCGCAGGCTGCTAGCTGACTTCGATCTAGAACAATTTCTGAGTTATGAATTGAGATGAAAAAACGCGGCTTGAGCGCTGATAACGTTGCTTTTGGTATGGGCGGCGAGCTGTTGCAAAAAGTGAATCGGAATACGCAACGATTTGCGATGAAGGCCTCAGCTATTTGCATTAAGGGTGAATGGAGAGATGTTTACAAAGACCCTATTACCGACCAAGGCAAGCGTTCTAAAAAAGGTCGTTTGGCATTAATTAAAGAAGACGGCCAATTCAAAACGGTACAACGCAACACAATTGCTGCGGAAGATAATCAATTAGTGACGGTGTTTAATAACGGCCAAGTGGTAACAGAATACACCTTGGATCAAGTTCGCCAACAAGCCCTTATCCGTTGCGACGGGTGCATTTCATCGTAAGGAAATGGCAATTTTTCCAGCCACGTATAAAGTTCGCTTTGGCGTAAACGCATTTGTTGATGCCAAACCGCGTAGGTTTCAGCTAGCTTCCGTAAAGCTGTGGCGTGAAGATCCTTATCTTGCTTTTGTTTGATAAAACCACCCGGTAAAGACTAGCGTCCCTTTTGTGGAAATTCACCACGCTCGACCATCAATACATGTAACTTGCTGTTTTTCTTTCTCCAATGCATTCACCGCAAATGACGGTTATCAAAACGACTCGGTTACCAAATCCAGTTGGTTATGAATATTGATGACGACAAACTACTAAAACTATTTCGTTTGTGTGCTCATCTCCGCGTTATCCAAATTTCCTATGGCATGACACCAGATAAATACTAACTGTCCTTCTTCTTATTTTTTCTTCCGTTCAACATCCAGCCTATCGGTGTATGACGCACTAGCAATTGGTAGCTTAACAATGAAATCATAAATGTCAGTACCACTGTTAAGCAGTATTTAAGCCATAAATTCCAATCTTTGTCTGCTAATAATAACTGAATAAATAGAACAATCGGTAAATGAACTAAATAGACCCAGTAAGATGATTGAGACATATAGCGAAAAATATTATTTTCTCGGTTAAAAAATTTCTTACCAATTGATAATAATGCTAACACCATATAAACAGATATGAATGCTCGTAAAGTTGCCAAGAGAACTTTTATAAATGGATCGGGGGCATAACCCTTTGGATCTATTGCCTCTGATAAAGTCATAGTACGTGGATAAAATTGATAGACAATTACAAAAGCAATAACACTAAAAACCAACATAGGTTTCCAATAGTGACTTATGGCATCCAGTAAATATTGGCTTGAAAATAATATCCAACCTACAGCGAAAAATATCCCGTAATAACCAAAAGACCAAAGTTGTGGATAAATACGATCAGGCATGTGCATAGGTGCTTGCACATATAAGGAGGGAATCAATAATAGAGGTAGCGCAAAAAATAAAATCCCACGTAAGGTACGCATGGAGCATCTTGATAACCAATCCTTTATATTAAATATATTTATCTTCACTACAACTAAAGTGGTGCAATAAAACAGCAGTAAATTAAATAGAAACCATAAATGCATTGTACTCATTGGCATATTGGGTCGCGCATTTGGATTGTTGGCAAATGTGCTGACAAGTTGCAACAAAGGTGACTTATGTTCAATATGCCCCATCGCATACATAAAAAGACTGACATAAGATGCAAAGAGTAAGGGTAAAAATACCAAAAAAGGGGCGAGCACCCTAATACTGCGATTTTTAATGAATCCTATCAGCCCGCGGTTTGTGTATAAATAACTTCCAAAAAATCCTGCAATAAACATAAATAATGGCATACGAAACAAATGACTAAACATAGCTAAAACTTCAAGTGAAGTAGACTTTTGCTGAGCCGCCGTTAGCCATATTTCATTCATATAAAGTGAATAAGCCATCGCTGTATGAAAGAAAACCCCCAACATCAAGGCCAATGCACGCAAATTATCAAGATAATAATAACGAATAACGAATTGCTGTGTAACTTCAGGTGAGGAGATACAAACGGAGTTATGTGTATTCATGGAGTACTTCCTACTTATGGATGTATTATTTTTAATGTGGTTAATAAGTTAATAACTATGTTAGGGTGATGCTTATTTTTATAATAGATGACGTGAGAATTTTATAATTACTCTTAAGCCACGTCGTAACTCTTCTTGGTTATGTGAAAGTTCTATTGTAGCGGCATGCTGTTGCACTACACGTTTAACAATCGATAGCCCTAAACCTGTACCATAACTATCTTTTTGATTTAAGCGGAAAAAGCGTTCAAATACTTTTTCTCGATAGTCCTCGGGAATACCGCAACCTTGATCACTTATTTGTAAGGTTATTGTTGTTGGTGTCTTTATCAAACAGACTTGAATGATGCTTCCATTATCGGAATATTTAATCGCATTATCGATCAAATTATCAATCAGAAGAGTAATACTTTCCAAATCAACTTTCAGTTCACAAGCACATGGTGCTTCCAATTCAATTTCAATATTTTTTTGCAACGCGAGGGACATCCACTGAGCTAGGCGATCTTGCAATAGTTGCGTCAAATTTATTATTACACTGACTTCCCTATTGTAGAGATGATTGTCAGTGCGAGACGACGCAAGCAACTGATGGGTTGTACGTGTTGCACGTGCCACTCCTTTTTGTATACCATCTAATGCCATTTGTTGCGTTAATGGATCGGTAGTACTTATCAATAGTTCGCTATTCAATTGAATAACAGCTAATGGAGTTTTTAATTCGTGCGCTGCGTCATGTAAAAACTCTTGTTCACGCTGAATGCGGCTATTAATTTTTTCCATAAGCCGATTAACGGCAATAACTATGGGTGAAAGTTCGCGATAAGGTGTATCGCTGATGTTTGATAAATTAGCATATGTCCGCGTCACGATTTCTGCGGCAATTTTATTAAGCGGACGTAAGCCGCGCGATATTGCCCACCACACTGGAAAAAATAAAAAAGGGACGCTGATCAAAAAGGGGATTAAATAAAATCCAACGCTGCGGTATGACACTGAAAAGCCAAAGGGTGGTGACTGCAATACACGAACAGTTATATCGGCATTAGTTGTAGACTCACTCCATGCCAGCCAAGGCTTTTCCTCTCTTAGCGGCTGCACATTAGTAAGGTGTTGTAGATCACTTAATAGTGGTTTTGTAATAGGTAAATCTGCGGCGCTATATATTATTTTTTCTCCGCGCCATATTTGCAGGTAATATTGCGACGCATATATGCTCAGTTTCTTATACATATTTTTCTGCAATCTATCATTCTCATTGGCATAATGAGCGATAGCTTCTTCATTGGGTATTTCTTTAACGACGGATAGTTGCTGTTGTGCAGTAGTCTCTAAATTTATAGCAACAAAATGATCATGAAATATTTTTAATTCATTAATCATAAAAAGTAAAACGGTACACCAAAGTATAAAACTTAGCGTTAAGATACTAAACATTAGGCGTTTAAGAAGTGATGGTTGGGCAAACATAGTATTTTTTCTATTTAATAATTTCCACCAAATAACCAATACCCCGAACAGTACGTATGTATCCCTCTCCAATTTTTTTCCGGAGATTCGATATGTGTACATCCAATGATTGTGCTTCACTTTGAGAAAGCGCATAGGCTTCTAACTCATGACGAGTTAGGACTCGATTGGAATGGCGTACCAATATTTCTAACAATAAGAATTCGGTTTTGGAGAGCATTAGCTCATTGCCATTTCTCACCACACGCATACGTTGCGCGTCTACATATAAATCTTTTATGCGCCAGTTAAGTTCATTATTGGTTCCTGTCGCGCCTCTCACTTGTGCTTTGATACGAGCAATTAATTCCCGCATTTCAAACGGTTTTACCAAATAATCATCGGCACCAATATTCAGGCCGTGCAATTTATCTTCGAGGCTGTCGCGGGCAGTAATAATAACAATCGGTAAGCGGCCATCATTTTTTCGATATTCTTGAAGGAAATCAAAACCACTACCATCTGGCAGACCTACGTCCAAAACCATCGCATCAAAACTACATTGCTCTAATTGATTTCGTGCATCGCAAATTCTGCGCGTCCATATCACCTGTAATTCGGCATATTGTAATGCCAATAATAGTGCTTGCCCCAACTCCAAATCGTCTTCAATTAAACAAATTTTCATAGCTTTTAATCTTCAATTAGCAGCTGTATTTAGACTGCATATATATGACGGCGAGGTTAACGCAAGAATCTAACTTTCGCACCTATTCCTCTTTAGACTACCTTAAGATAACCAAGCATGAGACTTGTCGTAGGCTGCTGCTATGCATCAACGGCCTAGATACGCGGGCGATTTCAAGAAAATCTACCGAACTATCACGGACAACTGCCAGCCAAGAATTAGCGGATATTCTCAACGAAGAGTTAAAACGCCTTAAAGTGCATCAACTTCAGGTTGTAATGAAGCCTGAATCACCTGGTGGTAAAACGCAATTTAAGCTTGTATTGCAGTTACCTGATGGAGGAACCCCTGCGGCCATCCTTAGTGAAGGTGAGCAACGAGCTATTGCAATTGCCTCCTTTCTTGCGGAAATTAAACTTAAGAAAGGTCATGGTGGAATTATTTTTGACGATCCAGTCTCTTCGTTAGACCACAGGCGTCGCTGGGAGGTGGCCGAACGTTTGGCAATAGAATCATTAACTAGGCAAGTTATTGTATTTACTCATGACATTTATTTTCTTTGCATTCTTGAACAAAAAGCTGAACAACATGGAGCAGCGTTAACTAAAAACTATATTCGTCGGACGGCGCAAGGTTATGGTGTTCATTCCCAAGATTTACCTTTCGATGTTTTAGGCACTAAAGACCGTTTAGGAAGGTTATGGGAAATGTTGGTGGTAGCCCGAAAAGCCCAAAATGAAGGCGATGATGATGAACATGCCGCCTCACTACCATTTGTTATGGAAGTTTACGCCTTGCGTAGGAACGTTGCATTGAGGAAGTTTTACTAACTGGTGCAATTCAGCGGTTCGGCGAAGGAGTCTATACTCAGCGGCTCAAATCAGTTGTCGTGACAGATGATGATTACCGAGAAATTGATGAGGGTATGACTAAGAGTTCTAAATTCGAGCACGATGCAGCCACTGCAGTTGGGCGCCTGCCCATTCCAGATTCGGATGAATTGGAACAAGACATTCAAAAGTTGGCAGCATGGAGAGATGGGGTTAGCAAACGTCAGTCTGACATAGCCAAGAAACGTGGATGAAGAGGGAGTTTGAGACGATCAAACGCTGCTTACCTTGTGCGCTGAAATAATTAGGGGGCATCATAGAATTAAATTAATGTCCGCATCTGGGCAACAATGGAAAAGGTAAAAGCTAAAGTTAGATGGGATGGTGGAGCGGATATTCTGATTTTTAGAGACTTATAATGAAAAAAGCGACAGATACCGGATATCTGTCGCTTTTTAAAAAAAAGCCCCAAGTTTTGCTCACTTATTTCAACCATAAGATGAGCCTTTGATTTTTTCAACCATAAGGTGAGCTTTTGGCTCATTTTATGGTGGAATCAATCCTAACCTGCAAACCCTTATTTTATATGGTAGCTAGAGGCGGGATTGAACCGCCGACCCCAGCATTATGAGTACCACGTTCGTAAAACTTGCATTGACTCAAGGGGAAGGGTAAACCTTGTCATTCAATGAATACAGATCTGCATCTGTAATAAAAATTCGCGGAAATCTGCGAATAGCCTGCATTTTCTTATAGTTTTTCCAGTCCTGTCAAGTTGTTACGACTTTTTGCTTGCGGCTATAACACCCTATTTAAGGCCGCCGACATTCGAGTCATGCTAGTTTTCACATAGCCTCGGGTGGTCTGTAAACTGGTATGCCCTAATATGTGCTGCACCGTAAAAAGGTCTGGTGGTGCATCATTATCAGTTGGGTTGCATAGTTCAGTCGCGAGTGTATGCCGTAATCTATGTGCTCCAATTCTTGAATCGGTATTCCGGCTTAATTTTTTGAAAAATCCGGTAATGGATTCACCTTTCATTCTTCCAAGTCCGTCATCTTTATAGCGAACATTAAAACGACAAATTTGAAAAAGATAATCATTTTTCTTGAGTGTTCGGCCTGTTGCATTCTCCGATTGTTTGATCAGCTCAATCAAATAATACGCAAGCGTGTCGTGGAGTGGTATTTTCCACTCGCGTAATGTTTTTGAACCTTCATAACGAAGAAGAATAGTTTTTTCAAAAAAATCTATGTCTGATAATTGCAAATTAATAAGCTGACGTCTGCGCATGCCTGTGTAATGTAAACAATGAATAACACTTAACCAAAACCAATTAGGATCATAAAGACTCCCGTGACTTTTTAAATGTTCAACCGCTAAATGCAGTGTTTTTGTGTCTATTGTTTTATGTGGCACAACACCGATAGGCGCAAGCTTTACATCACGAAAATAATTTCTTGTGATGATATTTTGCGAGTGCGCATAGTCCGCAATGATGCGTAAATATCGCAAGTATGCATTGTAGGTAACCGGCTTTGCGAGTTTGAGTGTTTGCTCTTTAAACTGAGCGATTGCTTTCAAAGAAACTTTATCAAAATCTTCAATATCAGATCGTTCGACAAATATTTTGGCCACATTTAATACCTTGTCTTGGGTGTAGGTATTAAAAATGTTTAAATTAGAAAACTCTTTTGCTACGTCAATCAGCTTCATTCTTGAAGATCTCTTAGTCAATGTCCGTATTCAAGTGCTCCATGCACTAAATAGCGGCGTCATTATCTACATAACTGCTTCCAAAGCAACTTTAAACGACAATCAATGCGTGATGTCGGTCACATGGTTAATTTTTGTTCTAAGGCGAATCCAAGGTCTTACGGATGTATTTATTGGCTTTGGGAATTGGATAGTCATTTTCATAAATGATGCTAAAAGGAAGTAGCCAGCCATTTATTTTTGATGCTCGGTTAGAGGCGCACACCCAATAGCTGTGAATATTCACATCACCGGCTTTTACGTGTACGCGCAAACGAGCAAAGCGACGAGATAGGTTTTTGTGCTGTGCTTCGCCTTGCAATCCATGTTTATTCAAAAATGATTTGAATATCGCGGGTGCCAGTAGAAATACACCTTCTTCAACAATGTGAACTTCAGCGTTAACGTCATTGATTAAAATTGTCTTTTCTATCAGGCCTTTTTTAATCCAGCTTAAAAAACGGCGCGGCGTATCCGTCGCTTCGATATTGATAGTAGGAGTGTTGATATTTTCACTATCAGCTTCATGCGTTTTCTCTTCAGGTTCCATTTCATTTTTTTCAGAATCCTTAGTAGTGTCATGAACTTTTTTATCATGCTCAGGCTTTTTAGCAGATTCCAATATGTGTTTTTTTACTTCAGTTTCCATGCTGCTTAGCGCAGCCGCTGTTTTTACTTCAGTATCCATTTTGTATTCAGGTTCATCGTTGCTTTCAGCAACCTGTGTTTTCTCATGCCGCTCTGCGACATTCCCCCCTAACGGTTTTTCGGCTTCAGTGTTTTTACTTCCAGCATCCTGCGTGATAGCGTCCTGTTTGTTTTTATTGGTTTCCGATATGGTTATTTCACCCTCCAGTGGTGAAAGCAATTTTGATGCAGGCGATAATTTTCTCGCTTCAAATTTTAAGCAAGTGAATTGATGTGTGAATGATTCTGTTTTGACTTGTATCGTCCAGACGGCTTTACCTTCCGATGTTGGTAATGCATAACCATGCTCTTGGAGGATGTCGTAAATACGCACGTGATCCTGTGGTAAATTTTTCAGATTTAGTGATGCGCATTCCTGAATGATTTTTTCCGCCAAAGATCGACAAACCAAAAATACATTTCCGTCTTTATCAACCCAGCCCATGCCTCCATTGGTATTTATTTTGATAGCGCCATCCGCTATCCATTGCCGCATCATTCTTAAATAGCGATCAATCGCTGATACTGTATTACTGAAACGATGCTCACTTGGAATTTGTAAATCACGTGCAGTCGATTCACGATCTGCAAATTCGGCAATCTCACCGATGATTCCACTCTCAAATTTATCTCCCCATAAAAATGCACATACTTGGGCCATCACAGTGGGAGCTTGCGCCAGCCACGCTCGCGCAGTGCGCGAGATAAAATCAAAATGTGTTAACGCAATTTGGTGATGATAATGGTAGGGCGTTTTTTCAAACTGAATGTGATAAAACTGAATCTGTTTAAGGGTGACCAAGGGTTCGTCATGTGGCGTCCAGTATTTTTCTGAGCCATCTTTTAGAATAAGCACGAGGCGAATGTTTGCGCTTAACTTGCCAATGTCATGGAGCAGGCACGCTACAAATACGCCGTATGTCCACAAATGACGCTGATGATTAATATCTGTGATGCTGCCACCGACTGGTAATTGATAACCACGACGTTTCTTAAGTGCGATGGTAATGACATCCGCCGTATGTTTAAGTAAACCACCCACGCCGCAGTGATGGTGTGCTTCACTCGCTGGTGCTAACTGCACGGCTTCTGCAAATCTACACAATGGTTCAAGAAATAACAGATCAAATACTTTGTTATCTAAGCCTGATAGTGCGCGCCATTCACTAATGGCTGATTCAATGCCAAGTTTGCTTAATAAATCGTTGGCGCAAAGTATGGGTAATTTATGGATGCTAATATTTTTCATACTAAATAATCTCTCGCCCAACGTTTAATAATATCTTCCGCAGGAAAAGCGGTGCCGCTTTGGGAAATCTCCGCATGAATTAACTCTGAGGCGTCTTGTGTTAAAGGGTTTAAATAATGTCTCACCTGATTTTTTGAAATAGAAAACCGAAATGTCCACGCCTCAAATTTGGAAAGCCGAACAGCAAACAGGTGTGTAAGCGGTAATTCGTTATCGGTTTTGGTTGCATCATGTAATGACCAGAGTGAATTTAATAACTCGTCACCAAATGCGGTTGTATCTTCAGGCAGTAAGCGAAATTTTTTTTCAAGTTCGGTGAGTGGAATTGCCCAGGATTTTTTGCTTAATAGCGTGAGGACATTATCTAAATTGGAATTGAAGTGTTGGTTGCTCATTCATGAACCTTTTGCTGTTGTGTCATTTATGACAGTTAACCTTTAATAACTCTTAACCCTTTTTATTTTTCTTATCCTTTATAAATCCTTTCTCCCTAGCGTTTTTGCGCGCGCGTCATCTCACGGCTGTTGGTGAGTGGCGCGCGCTTTTTCGCTGGATAAGCCCCTTGGCGTTTGTGCTTTTTAGCGTTTTGGAAAAATTAATTCAGCAATCAAATTGCATACAGTGAGTACAGTTTGATTACTGACACGAATTTTCTTGTGACTATGATTCGCGGCATGAGTACCAAATACCCCATCGAACAGCTTCTTCGCATTCCCTATGAACGGGCAGCGGCTATTACGTATTTTTTGGCGTGCGGGTTGGTGCTGTTATCGCCGTCAATTTTAATGGGTGCCTTACATACACCTTCGTTGACCTATTCGATTGCGACGGGATTATTGTTGCGGGGGCTGATGAGATTGTCGGAAGCTCGAAAATTATTACGCTATCAATATGGAATGCATGTACTGCCAAAATATGAAATCGATAGCCGTGATATTCCGCTCAGTAAGGAGAATTTATTTTTGGGATTGGGTTTTGAATGGACGGCACGACATACACAGCGTCGCTATGATTTTGAATTGCGCAGTTTTGATTATCACAAATACCGACATCAAGAATTAGGTTACAAAATTATTCGTGCGCTTGAGAAAGCAGTGCGCACTATTGCTGTTTCTGCATGGTTAGCGTGGCCGACATCGCGCGAGCACTGGCTTAATCCGTGGGCACCCATTCCCTATGTAGAAGGTATTTCGGCGATTCATGCAGTGGGGTTATGGGAAGGGGAGCATCCTATCTATGAGCGCCAAGCGGAGCGTGTTGCTCACACCTTAGTGCTAGGTATGACACGCGTTGGTAAATCCCGATTACTTGAAGTGCTCGTTACGCAAGACATACATAACGATGATGTTGTCATCACCTTTGATCCAAAGGGTGATGCAGATATTTTAAAGCGGATGTACGTCGAGGCTGTTAAAGCCGGGCGAGCACATCAATTTTATTGTTTCCATTTGGGCTACCCGGAAATATCCGCTCGTTATAATCCGATAGGCACCTTTGGGCGCATTACAGAGCCTGCATCGCGCATTGCCAGTCAATTGCCGGGCGAAGGCAGTAGTGCTGCATTCCGCGAGTTTACTTGGCGTTATGTGAATGTCATGAGCAAAGCTTTAACCGCATTAGGTAAAACGATTACCTATGACAATTTATTGCGCTACGGTGCTGATATAGATCCATTGTTGTATGAATATTTGGAATTTATTTTTGAGTTGCCGAGCAGCGAATTGCAACTGCGTCACGCGGGCGTTCAGAATTGGCGCAAAGTATTAGATAGCATTATTAATTCAGAACAAAAGCAGGATCGTGCGCAAGCGTCTCGTGATCGTAAAGCCTGGGCTGCTACCCAAATATTTAAAGCCGCTAATTTATTAGACCCTGTTGCGCAAGCACTGGTAAAAACCTTCGAATACGAAAAATCTTTTTACGACAAATTAGTCGCATCATTATTTCCGTTGTTGGAAAAACTCACCTCAGGGCCAGCAGCCGAATTACTTTCTCCTGATTACACCAATCTTGATGACCCACGCCCCATTTTTGATTGGGATGAAATTATTCGTACAGGCGGCATTGTTTATGTAGGCCTTGATGCGTTATCTGATCCTGAAGTTGCACAAGCCGTGGGTAATTCCATGTTCAGCGATCTCACCAGCCGCGCTGGTGCGATTTATAAACACGGCGTGACTCAAGGTTTATCACCTGAATTAGCGAAGCTCGCCAAAGTTAGAAAAATTTGTGTTCATGCCGATGAATTCAGTGATTTGGTGGGTAAAGAATTTATTCCCATGGCCAACAAAGCCGGTGGCGCAGGATTCCAATTAACGGTGTACACCCAAACGCTAAGCGATGTAGTTGCGCGTTTTGGTAATGCAGCACAAGCGGGTCAAGTCGTTGGTAACCTCGGCAATTTAATTATGTTGCGCGTTAAAGAATTAGCGACCGCCGAATTGCTCACGAATTTATTATCCGATGCTGAAGTGGATCAACTGACACTGTTATCGGGTGTGGCAGATGATACCAATCCTGATTCACACAGCGATTTCGCTTCCAACACACAGCAACGCATCACCTCACAAAAAGTACCTTTGGTTTCTGCGGGTGATCTCACGCGCTTACCCAAAGGCCACGCCTACGCAATGCTTGGTGGCAAGCTGTATAAATTGCGTCTGCCTTTATTTAACGACACTGAAGAATTGCCCAAGAATTTAGATTTCTTGTGTCAAAAAATGCGCGCAACTTATTCCAGCAACAGTGCCAATGATGATTGGTACAAAGTGCCTGATGTGGCGGTAGCCGCATGACCCTTGAACGGACACCTCGTGGTAAACCTAAACATCACAAAGACCCGTGGGATTGGTTTTTTGCCATCACTCTTGGCATCGGTATTCGTTTTCTATGTTGGTTGTTGTCGGCCATTTTTATTGCGGTACTCATTGAGTGGGTCGGCATGATGTATTTGTGGGGGCCACGACACTCACAGGAAATATTGCACACTGAAATTCAATATTTAGGCAGTTTTAATCAGAATTTATTAACCGGTTTATATCCGAGCGATATTGCCGGTGCCATGGTGGATTGGGTCGATAAAGGTATTGTGTTTTTTCGCTTGCGTGAAATATCAGCATCTTTGGCGAGCAGCACGCATAACTCGATGAGTGTGTTTGCAAGTTATGGCGTTGAGGCGTTTATCAATACCTTGTTTATTTTTTCGGTGCGACTTGCTGTGTGCGTGAGTGCCTTATCTGGCTTTGCGCTCGTGTGTCTTGTGGCGTTTATTGATGGTTTAGTTGAACGCGATATTCGCCGTGCCTGTGGCGGTACTGAATCGGCCATGATTTATCACAATACCAAACGGTTGGTGAAACCCGCGATCATGTTGTCGTTTGGTATTTACATGACATCTCCATTTTCAATTCACCCAACAATTATTTTCTTGCCAATTATGGCGCTTGTCGGAATTTCCATTTTTTTTGCCGCGAAATATTTCAAAAAATATTAAGAGAATTGTATGAGTTCATTGCCAGATACCTTTGATGAAGAAGAAAACGCAGAGACAACCTGCGAACAACCCGAATTGCGAAGCCAGGGCTTAGCTAAGACGCGACAGGTTAATCGTAGTCCTTCGCTGGCCTTAATCCTTGCGATCTGTGCATTAATTTTAAATGCCGTGGTGTTTTGCGTTGTGCGTGATTACACCTTTCAAGATGTTCTATTAACTGTGGGCGGTAAGTCGGTTGCTAAAATATCGGTAGCGGAAGCGCAACAAGTTGAACTGAAAGGTCTGCAAACACTTATCGAAGCATACAGCGGTCAACTTAAGGTGGTGAGTGAATCAGTACGACTTTTAAATGAAAAAATATCCGATCTCAGCAACGAATTAATTGAAAATAATTCACGTACGGCGCAACTCGAAACTCATTCGCAAGAATTACAAGCGGATATTAATTTACTCAATAAGCCAAAGCCTACACAAAAACCTATTGTGATTGAAAAACCTAAAATACCCGAAAAGCCACCGGTATTGATTTCACTGCTATCGATTCGCATTCAAGGCGGATCTTTATGGGCATCGCTAGGTGATGGCATCGAATCATCGCCCTTGTTGGCGATAGGTGATGAATGGCACGGTGCAAAACTCATAACAGCTGACCCTATTAAAAAAGAAGCACAATTTTTTATCAATGGCGCAGTGACCACGGTGAAATTGTAATGATGCGTTTTCCTACTTCTTTCACAGTGATTTTTTTATGCGCGATATTTTGCGTGATGAATGTTCATGCAGAAGAAAATCGTGTGGATATATCGAGTTTTGAAAACAGCCTCAAAGATCACAATAAAACGTATGAAAATACTTGGGACTATTGGGGTTTAACCAAAGAGGAATGGGCACATTACGAATCCATCAAACAGAAGTCGCCGTGGAGTGTCTGGAAAAGTGAATCCACACCACTTGCCATCTTATCGTTCTATTCAACCTCATCGAGTGAAAAAAATCGTTATGCGCGTTTAGAAGCCGAGCTGGATCAATGGCGTGAAGGTGTCGTGTTGGAGTTTCAACAAAACTACAGCAAGCAACGCGAAATCGTGTTTGCGAAAAATACCGCGTTAATCACGGGGCGTAAACCAGAGCTTAAAAATATCAACGCTACTGACCGCATCCTTTATTTTGTGGAAGCCGGTACCTGCACTGTGCGGTGT
>Ga0209067_10001602_pt1 | contig 13815 bp, 13 predicted proteins | sample ColStrG_CSR_2013_FD_187199 | JGI IMG/M metagenome (GOLD analysis project Ga0209067, IMG submission 187199) | Freshwater sediment microbial communities in response to fracking from Pennsylvania, USA - Cold Stream Run_MetaG_CSR_2013 (SPAdes)... | ecosystem: Environmental > Aquatic > Freshwater >... | reverse complement strand
CCCGTGTCGAGGGTCGACGAGGCTCGCGCCGCTCGGCATCTGATCGCCACCGAGGACGCTGCGCAGCGCTAGACGAGCGGTGTCGAACCGGTCCTCGGTCGTACCCGATCGGAGGGTGCGACCGAGGAGGTTCGTCGCGTTCGCTTTCGCTTGTCACCACGATCACGCTCCGTACCGTGCAGAAAAGTTTGTGACCGACAGACGGGTGGTCGACGAAACGTGAGGCTCCACATTCGTACGTCGTCCAAGCCACGCAGCTAGCTAGCGACATTTTTCGGATGCCGACATCACCCCAGCCGCGGAGTAGATGCGCTAGTCGTTCGTGGGGACGGTACGAATATGGTTGGTGACTTTGCGCAGTAGGCGAGCGAGGTCGCGCTGCTCGTCCGGACTCAACACGGCGACGGCGGCCACTTCGTGTTGGTTGAAGACCGGGAACAACTCTGAGATCACTTTGTTCCCTCGGGCGGTCAGTGAGATGGAGACTCGTCGCTTATCGTCGTGGTGGGGCGTGCGTTTGATGAGCCGTTGACTCAGGAGAGTCTTGATGACCCCCGTGAGCGTACCCTTGGTGACCCCGGTCTCCTCGGCGACGTGACCGGTTTCTTGGCGGCCCCAGATCCACAGCACCCACAACACGGTGAAGGCCACCCAACTCAGTCCGTAATCCGCGAGGACGGTGCGCTCCATGTGATTGCGCACGGCGGTGCCGGCGCGGTACACGTTCGAGACGGCGCTCATCGCCACGAAATCGAATTCGCGGTCCTCGAGGCGCTCACGGATATCGGCTTCGGCCTGGAGGACTTCTTCGGGTTCCGACGACGAAATGCGGCGACTCATGATGAGTGCAGTGTACGGCCTCCGGCGAACGTTGTTCCCACGGTGCGAAAATAACCGCCGAGAATCTCCTGCGGCGCGAGCAACGTGAGTTCCTCGGTGGGGGAGTCGAACACCTCGAGGGTCGCGTCGCCCGCGTACACGGGACCGAGTTCGACGTTGATACCCGACATGGTCACGACCTCAGCCAAGGAGTCGCGCCCGTCGAGCTCGATGCCCGGGAACCAGCGATGGTGCAACATGGCGTGACCATTGACGAATCCGCCCGTCTTCGCCTCACCGCGTAGCGTCACCGTCGCGTTGGCGAGTCGTCGGTCACCGGCGGCCAAGGTCATCGCGAACTGCCCACCGGGTGCGAGCCGGGGTCCCGCCGAGCCCACGGTGATGGGACGCGTCTGATGGATAGAGCCGAGCTTCTTGGGGTATCCCTGGAGGTAGCCGCGCACCAGGGCGAAATCCTTGTCGACCCAGATGAACACGCAGCGGCTGTAGAGCTGGTCCTGATAGCGACAGCGCACGACAACGAAGGCCTCCTTGTACTGGGAACGCACCGGATCGAGGAGTTCGCTGCGGTCGTCGCCACAGCTCTGCCAGTCGGCCCAGATGAACGCCACCGCGCCGGGGTCCTCGTCGTCGTGGGCAAGTTGCACGTCGGGTGGCAGGAGGGCTCGCACGTTCGCGGGGTCGGTGCGGTACTCGACGGTCAACAGGTCGCCCGAGTAGTGCCACGGCGCCGGCGGCAGGATCGACGCCCGACCCGAAGTCGTGCGCGGGAAAGGGAGTCCACGCATGTTCATCGGCCCCCTCCTGTCCAGCCGTGTGCGGGCTGATCGAACCAGACGTGCACCTGACCGGTGCCAATGGAGTTCTCGTAGTGCGAGAAGAGTCGACCCGGGGCGGTGCAGGCCGGTCCCCCGAGGGCGGCGGCCATCATCTGATAGTGGCCGAAGCGGCCCTCTGGCTTGACGGTGAGGAACCCGTCCATGTCGGCGAGGACTCGGGCGTGGTCGCCCTCGAGGAGCGCGTCGATCACGCGGTGGTCCCACGCGCGCGCCTCGGGGGAGAAGATGTGCTCCTCGCCGGCCGCCTCGTGCTGACGCAAGTCGCGCAGAGTATGAAAAGTGTGGCTCACCGCGCCCGAGGCGATCAGGACGACTCGCAGGTCGCTGCGAGCGATTGCCTCGCCCACCACGCGACCGACGGTCGCGAAGTCGCGTTGGTCGGCGGTCTGACACACGCTGAGACTCATCCACTTCTCGTCGCCCTGGAGGAAGGGCAAGAAGTTCAAGGTGGCGTAGGCCAGAGGGAGATGCTCGTTGTCGATCGGAGTGATCCAGCACTCGGGCGTCTCGTCGGCGACGGCGCCAATCAACTGGGCGAGTTCCGGGCATCCGGGGAAGTCGTAGGGGACACTCGACATGCCACGGGGTAACTCGTCGGACGTGTAGAAACCTCTCCGGTGCGCGTGGCTCGTCACCACGAACTCGACGGTGGTGAACCAGTGGCTGTCAAAGACCAGGACGACGTCGGGATTCAGTTCATTGAACACCTGGTCACGCAACTCGTGCAAGCCGGTGTAGAGAGTGGATTCGTTGCCGTGGTTGAGTGACCGGCGAACGTCGTCGGGCAGGACGATGGTGGGCACGTGGGCGAGGAGCCCGGCCCCAACGATGTCACCCATGAGTGGTTCCCTCCTTGATTTGTAGCGTGGTGAGGTCGGAATAGAAGTCGAGGGCGTAGTCGCCACCCTCGCGACCCACCCCGCTGATGCCGATGCCCCCGAAGGGTGCGGTCAAGTCGCGCACCAGGAAACAATTGACCCAGACGGTACCGGCGCGGACGCGAGCCCCCACGCGCGCGGCGCGGGCCTCGCTCGAGGTGTAGATGATCGCCGACAGCCCGTACGCGGTCGAGTTCGCGAGACGCACCGCCTCGTCCTCGTCGGCGAAGCGTTGCAGGGTCAAGACCGGACCGAAAATCTCGCGCTGCACCACCTCGGCGTCGTTGCTCGCCGGCTCGATGACGGTGGGGGGGTACCACAGGCCGTGGTCGGGCGTCTCGCCCCCGAAGACCACGGTGTCGCCCGCGGCGCGGGCCCGATCCACGAATCCCGCGACCCGGGCGAGGTGGTCGGGATGGATGAGTGGCGACACCGTGGTCGCGGAGTCGCGCGAATCGCCCAGCACGTGACGTTGCGTGGCGGCGCGAAAGCGCGCGACGAAGTCATCAGCAATGGTCTCCTCCACCAAGAGGCGGGTCCCGGCGAGGCACACCTGACCACCATCGTCAAACATCACGGCGGCCTTGTCGGCGGCGGCGTCCAGGTCGGCGTCGGCGAACACCAGAAAGGGACCCTTGCCGCCCAGCTCCGCGGTGAAGGGGACGAGATTCTTGGCGGCCGCCTCGCCGATGAGTCGGCCGGTCTCGGGCGAACCGGTGAAGGAGATCCGCCGCACGCGAGGATCGCCCACCAGTGCGGCGCCGACCTCCTCACCGAGACCCTGCACGACGTTGAAGACCCCCGGCGGGAACCCGGCTTCGTCGACGAGGTCCATGAGCATCGAACACGAGAGGGGGGACCATTCGGCCGGCTTGAGGATCACGGTGTTGCCGGCCGCGAGCGCGGGAGCGCACTTCCAGGTCGAGAGCATGAAGGGCGCGTTCCAGGGAGTGATGACGACGGTGGGACCCGCGGGGTGGCGTAGGACGACGTTGTCGGTGCCGTTCGAACTCCAACGGCGCGGGGAGTACTCGCGCGCCAGTTGGGCGTAGGCGCGGAAATTGCGCGCGCCACGAGAAATCACCCGCAGTCGAAGACTCTCCTCCAGCATGGCCATGTCGAGGCACTCAATGTGGGCGATGCGCTCGACGTGGGCGTCGATCAAGTCGGCCAGGCGATCGAGGTAGGCCCCGCGCTCGTCAACGCTCAGTTCAGCCCACGCAGGAAACGCCGCGAGCGCGGCACTGACCGCGAGATCGGCTTCGAGCGCACCGCCGCGAGCGACGTCGGCGAGCTTCCACGTCCAGTCCAGGGGGGAGCGGTCCTCGAAGGTCGTGGCCGAGGCGACGCGTCGTCCGTCGATGTAGTGCTCGACGGACACGTCGATGCCGTCGATGTCGACGCGGCCCTGACTCATGACCGGTGCTTGGGGTGGATCCGCGGGAAGGGCAGCGCGTCGAGGGGTGTGGGGTGGGGTCGGCGTTGGCCGCGAAACTCCCACTCGCCACCCATCGCGGTGGATAGAACCTCTTCGGTGGCGGTGGGTTGCGCGCCGACTTCGTCCGACACCGGTTCGGGACCCTCCACGACGTGATTGGTGAGGGTACCGAGTCCCTCGACTTCCACCGAGATCACGTCGCCCGGCGCCACCGGCCGAGAGATGGCGGGAGTACCCGAGAGGATGACGTCGCCGGGAATCAGCGTGATCAACCGCGCGAGGTCCGCGACGAGATAGGACATGTCCCAGGCCATCTCGTCGGTCGAACCGTCCTGTTTGACGACCCCGTTGACCGTCGTGCGCATGGACTTATGGCGAAAATCCCAGTCCGTGACCAGTCCGGGCCCGATCGGGCACAGGGTATCGGCGCCCTTGACGCGCAGCATGGAGCCCGCGTCGGTGTCGCGAAAATCGTGGAGGCCGAAGTCGTTGGCCACGGTGTACCCCGCGATGTAGTGATGAGCGTCGGCCACCGAGATGTTGCGGGCGGTGCGACCGATCACGATGGCCACCTCACCCTCGTAATTGAGATAGTGGCAATTCGACGGACGGACGACGGCGCCCCCGTGCGCGTTGAGCGAGGAGACCGGCTTGTGGAAGTACGTCGGAGCCGGCGCGAGGTCGATGCCGAATTCGCGCACGCGACTGATGTGATTGAGGTGACAGCACAGAATCTTGCTCGGGGTGACCGGTGCGAGGTGAACGGCGCTCGTCGCCTCCACTCGTCGGCCGTCGCGGGCCACCAGGGTGTCGCCGTCGACGGTCACCTCGGTCACGTTGCCGTCCATCAGAATGCGGCGATACTCCACGCTGCCCCCAGAATCGTTTGTGTCTAAATGATAACGTCACACTACTGAGACGCGAACGTCCACCACGCCCGGCGTGGTACGTTGCGCTTCGTGAAGGGGGATCACGTGAGCGAAGAGTTCAATCGATTGCGGGTTCTGTGGCCCGATCACCTGGGTCTGGCGCGGGGCAAGTACGTGCCCGCGAAACTCGCCGCCAATGGAGTGCGCCACTGCACCGGCACCTGGGCCCTCGGCTACGACCGCCAGATGACGCCCGAGACGCCGGGTTCGCACTGGAATGAGGGCCTACCGGATTTCGACGCCACCTACGACCTCGACGACATCCGTCCGGGCTGGGAGCCCGGCACGCGCGTGGTCGTCGCGGATCTCTCGGATCACGCGGGGCCCACGGCGGTGTCGCCCCGGGGTGCTTTGCGTCGGGCCATCGCTGACTGGAACGACCTCGGGTACCGTCCCTACGTGGGGATGGAGTTCGAGGCCTACCTCTTCACCTCCGACGGGCACGGGGGCTGGGTCCCGCTGGAGACCCCCGGCGCGTACGTCTACGGAACGGGGCCGGCGGTGGACCCCCTGGGCGTCATTGACGCCATTTGGCAGGCGTGTGACGCGGCGAATATCCCTCTGGAATCGGTCAATTCCGAATACGATACGCCCCAGTTCGAATTCACCCTGCGCTACAGCGACGCGTTGAGCGCCGCCGACGACGGGTTCTTGTTCAAGGTGTTGGCTCGCGAGGTCGCGCACCGCTTCGGGCTGCTCCTGACCTTCATGGGCAAGCCCTTGTCGGACCGCGGGGGATCGGGGTTGCACTTCAACATCTCGCTGCGTGACGACGAGGATCACAACGTCATCAACGACGCCGCCACCGGTGACGGTATTTCGACGCTGGCACGCGAGATGGTCGCGGGGATGCTCGCGCACCACCGCGCCCTCGCGGGCGTGTGTGCCCCAACGGTGAACGCCTACAAGCGGCTGCGACCAGCGTCGCTGTCGGGCTACTGGGCGAATTGGGGCCACGATCACCGTGGCGCCACGGTGCGAATTCCTCCCGAACGCGGTGCCGGCGCCCGCCTCGAACACCGTCTGAGTGACGGCGCCGCGGTCGTGCACTCGTCGCTGGCCGCCGTGCTGCAGGCGGCGCGCCTCGGTCACGTCCAACACCTCGAGCTCGGACCGGCCGAATCGGGCAACGGACTCGACACCATTGACGCGACGGTCGGGGTGCCGGGATCGCTCGGGGCCGCCCTCGACGCGCTGGTGGCGGACGAGGACCTCGTGGCGGCGCTCGGACCCGAACTGGTCGCCCAACACCTGTCGGTGAAGCGCACCGAGTGGGATCGCTACCTCGCGGCCACCACCGATTGGGAGATTCGCGAGTACCTCCCCTTCCTGTAAGCGACCGTCGGTCACGTCGACCAAGCCCTTGTGGTGGAGGTGTCGTATGTCTAGAATCCTGGCAACTTGCGAGGGAGCGAGATGCCACGTTCTACGGGTACCGAACGACTGTTGGCCTCGCGACGGCGTCGCCTGGAGCGTCTCCTCGCGGCGAGCGCCGTCGCGGTGGCTGGCCTCGTCGCGGCGATTGGCGTGGGGTCGCCGCCGGCGCTGGCCGGTACCCCGCTCAACGTCTCGGGTACCTACAGCGCCGTCTATCACTGCAAGTCGGGATGGTGCGCCGGACAGGATTTCCCGGCCACGACGACCTTTCGCCAAGCGGTCGGTTCGACAACGGTCTACGACGGTACCAACGCCGGCACGCTGAACGGCAACGTACTCACGATCCACGAGGTCAGTGGTTCGTACTCCTGGACAAGTGTGCTCACCTTCGCCGCCGATGGTCAATCGTGGACGGGGTCGTTGACAGATTCGAACAACACCTCAGGGGTGGACGTGGGGGTCCGCGAATCGGGCGTCACGCCCCAGTCGCTGTCTGGCACGTGGCAGTGCTGCGGCGCCGGTGGCGCCAATCCTCAGACGTTCGTGATCAATGGGGCGGTGGGTACCGCGATGACGCCCAACGGGGCGACTTTCGCGAACATCACCGATTCGTTGGTCGGCACCCACGTCACCATCGTCACGACGTACATCAACAGCTCGTACGTCGCCACGTTGACCGGCACCCTGTCGGGCAACACCATCACCGGCACGTGGTCCTCGAACGCCAATCAGACCGGAACCTTCACCGCGACGTTGCAGGGGGCCACGCCGGGAGTGACCACGCCGGCGAGTTCGCCCGGGGCGACCCAAGTCCTACCCCTCGCCGCCACTATCTCGACGCCAGGACAGGTCTTTCACTCGATGAAGCACAATCTGTTCAACGCGGTCGTCACGGTGGGCGTCATCGTCTTCATCACTTTCCCGGCCAACATCTTCAATCGCACGTTCGCGGCGAACTACGAGGAGATCATGCTGATGTGGGCGGCGTGGCGTCGTCGTCTGCACCTCCCCGGGAGGTCCCCGGCCGCGAGTGACGGCGAGGGACCACCCGCCTCCGACGAAATCGCCCGCGACCCAAATGAGCCGGGCAAGGTCAGCGGGTGGGGCTTCGCCCTCGTTTTGGTGCTCGGCGCCATTCTGGGCGGACTGCTCAATCCGCACTTCGGCGTGAATCGCACGTCGCTCGAGGGCATCATCGCCACGTTGATCTCCTTCGCGGTGGGCGCGACGCTGTCGTGGTACGTCGCGCAGCAATTCCGGCGTCGCCACCACTACGACACGGTGACCTACCTCCAAGCACTGCCGCTCGGGCTGGCGATCGCCATCATCTGCGTGGTCGTCTCGCGCCTCTCGCACTTCGAGCCCGGGTATCTCTACGGTGTCGTGGTGGGCCTCTCCTTCGCCGGGTCGCTCAAGGACAACCACAACGCGCACCTCACCGCCATCTCCGTCGGCTCGACGCTGGCGGTGGCCCTGGCGGCGTGGTTCGCGTGGATTCCCGTCAATCACCTGGCGCTGAGCCACGGCACGAACGCCATCATCGTGGTTCTCGACGACATCCTGGGATCGATCTTCGTGGGCGGTCTCGTCGGCTCGGTGATCTCGTTGATTCCCATCGATTTCCTCCCGGGCAAGATCATCGCCCGTTGGCATCGGGGCGTGTGGGCCCTCATCTTCTTCACGGCGACATTTCTGCTCATCGAGGTGGAACTGCGACCCGCGTCGGGTTCGACGCACCCCGGTCACGCGTCGGCGTACACGGTGGTGGCGCTGTTCGTCCTCTTCGGTGGCGCGACTTTTTGGATGAGGTGGTACTTCGAGCGGCGAACGAAACTCCAGGCGCCGACCGCCGATGCGCTGGCCGACGCCGCCGAGGAGACGGAATCGACCTGATCAGCGCCAGGCGACGCGGATGGGCAGTCGTTTGGTCCCCGAGATGAAGTTCGAGCGGAGCCGTTCGGTGGGGCCAGCGAGTTCGATTGAGGACCACGCTCGGGCCATCTCTTCGAACATCACCCGCAGTTCGAGTCGCGCTAGGTGGGCGCCGAGGCAGAGGTGGGCGCTGTGCAGGCCGAAGGCAGTGTGATCATTGGGCGTACGGTCCGCTCGGAAGGTGTAGGGATCGTCGAAGTGCGTCTCGTCGAAATTGGCCGACACGTACCACAGGACCACCTTGTCACCCTGGCGAAGAGACTGTCCGTGCAATTCGGTGTCCTCGACCACCGTACGGCGAAAGTGCATCGTGGTCGAGGACCATCGCAGCACCTCGTCGACCAAGGATTTCATCTGGGCCACGTCCATCGCGGGCAACGAGGCGAAGAGCTCGGGACGATCGATGAACACCTGGGTGCCGGCGACCATCGTGTAGCGCGTGGTGTCGTTCCCCGCCGCGACCATCAGGGTGAAGAAATTCTTCAGGGCGACGTCGTCCAGGGTGTCGCCGTCGTTGTTGGGTTGCAGGAGTGCCGTGATGACGTCGTGGGTGGGCGTGAGGCGCCGGGCGTCGAGCGCGGCCTGTGCGTACTCGAAGAGTTCGAGGGCCACCGGAGAACGAAAGGGGAGGAGGCGGTAGGCGCTGGTGTCGGTCTGGTCGACGACGTACTCGGTGAACTCCGGATCGGTGTTGCCGATGAGGGCGTCGCCGCGACTCACGAGCCAGTCCAGGTCCTCGTCGGGGAGACCGAGGAGTCGGCCCAGCATCTTCATCGGCAGTTCGCGCGCGACGTCCTTCACGAAATCGAATTCGGTGGCGCCGCGCAAATTGGCGAGGACCTCGCGCGCCAGCGCTCGCACGGCGTCTTCGTAGTCCGCGACCTGACGCGGGGTGAAGGGTCGGGCCACGAGACGGCGAAGTCGGGTGTGTTCGGGTGAGTCCATTTCCATGAGGGTGCGGCGAGCCTGCGTCTCCTCGGCGTCCATGTCCTCCATGCGAATGCCGAAACGACTGGAGAAGATCTCGCTGTGGCGACTCGCGTAGAGAACGTCGTCGTAGGTGGTGAGGCTCCAAAAACCTCGCCCGTCCTCCTCGGGAGTCCAGGCCACTGGCGAGGTGGCGCGCAAGTGCGCGAAGACGTCGTGGGGGATCCCGTTGAGGTAGGCGTCGTGCGACGTGAGAGTGGCGGCGAAGTTCTCCATGTGGTGCGATCCCCCAATAGTGGTCCCGACGGGTGTTGTTTGCGACCAAACGATTTGTAGCACGTTCGCGGGGTGGCGAGACGTACACTTGGGGAATGCGACCACTGATTGGCCTCTCGGGACGACGATGGCCCGCGGCGCGGTTGGGTTCCTTCGTGCCGCCGGCCATGGCGGAACTGACCTTTGACCTGCACTTCTCCGACTACGGGCGCTCCGTCGCGTTGGCCGGGGGACTGCCGGTGGAACTCACCCGTGACGCCGACGTCGATGAGATGGTGGCGCACCTCGACGGGCTCGTCCTGAGTGGGGGAGCGGACCTCGAACCCGCGCGCTACGGGGAGGATCCCGAGGAACGCTTGGGCGAGACGGAGCCGGAGCGCGATGAGTGGGAGTTCGCCCTCTACGCCGCGGCACGAGGCAAGGGGATTCCGGTCCTCGCCATTTGCCGAGGTTTTCAACTGGTCAACGTCGCCCACGGTGGCACCCTGGTGCAGGACGTGGAACTCGGTGAGGGGTCGGGACATCCGCAGTGGGACGTCGATGGTCGCACGACCACGCACACGGTGTCGTGTCGTTCGTCCTCGTTGATCGCGCAGGTGGTCGGACATTCGCTGGAGGTGAACTCCCTGCACCACCAGGTCGTGAAAACGCTCGGTGACGGTCTGATCGTCGGGGCCAGCGCCCCCGACGGTGTCGTGGAATCCTTCGCCACTAGCGATCAGGCGGTGCTCGCCGTGCAGTGGCATCCCGAGCTGTTGCCAGCCCCCGATCCCACTTTTCGCTGGTTGATCACCGCGGCGATCGAGAATCAGGACTAGCGTTCCGGCGTCCGACGACGAGATCGGTACGAGAGCGCTGGTGGAGCGATGACGACGTCACTACGCACGTTGATGGTGCTGTCGGAGAACTGGACCTTACGGCCCACGCCCAGCCTGGCGGATCTCGTCGAACTTGCCGTTGAGGCTGAGTCGCGTGGCGTGGACGGCGTCATGATGAGCGACCACGTGGTGCTCGCAGCAAGCGCCAACGAGCGAGGACTGCCGGAGAACCCGCGGGATTACGCTCTCCCGGGCAACCAGGAACCCTGGTCGTCGTGGCCCAGCCCCTACGTGGTGCTGGCGGCTATCGCCTCGCGCACGACGACGTTGCGCCTCGTTGTCGGTGCCCTCATCTCACCGCTCCGTCACCCCCTGGTGACCGCCAAGGACCTCGCCACGCTCGACCAACTCAGCGCGGGCCGTCTGGTGGTGTTGCCGACGGTCAGTTGGCACGAGCCCGAATACGTGGCCCTCGGCGTCGATTTTCGTCGACGTGGCGCGATCTTGGATGAGCAGCTCGAGGTCTGGCAGCGGGCGTGGAGCGACTCACCGTGCTCCTTTCACGGTGAGTTCTACGACTTCTCCGACGTCTGGGTGGAACCGCGAGCGTGCGCCGCCGGCGGTCCGCCGTTGTGGTTTGGGGGATCGAGCCTGCACCCCGCCCTGGTGCGACGACTGGTGACGTACGGCGCGGGATTCAATCCCTTGGGTCAGCCGTCGCTCGAGGAGTTGGCCGGTCTGCGGGCTGCGCTGGAGTCGGCGGGTCGCCCGTGGAACGACGTGGAACTGGTGGGTGGGCTGCGTGGCACGTTCACGGGTCCCGACGAGGTGGCGTCGCTCGACGAGGCTCTCGAGGCGGTCGGACCCCAGATCGCCGCTGGCTATCGAACTTTGTGCTTCAAGCCCTCGATGTTCACGGACGAGCGCAGCGAGGTGGGTGACGTCGCGCGGCGCGTGGTCGAAGGCTTGAGTGCCCTCTACGGTCCTTGACACCAATCGTTTGCTCCCGTACGGTTGCACCAGTGCCTAGGGGGGCAACGCGGTGCGTTGGGGGGATGTCATGTCGCAAGGTTCGTCGAAGTCGTCGTTGGGTGGTCATAAGAAACTGACTTTGGTCGACGCCGTGGCCCAATCGGTGGGCTTCATGGGTCCGGTGTTCTCCATCGCCTTCCTGGTGCCGTTGGTGGTGGGCCTCACCGCCGCATCGGGTAACGGGGCGGGTAACGCCGCCGCGCTGTCGGTGGTCGTGGCCGCCGTCGGAGTCATTGGACTGGGTTGGATCATCGCCGAGTACACCAAGAAGATCCAGGCCGCTGGTTCGCTCTACACCTACGTGAGCGACGGACTCGGTGGGCGAGTGGGGGCGGCCGTGGGGTGGCTCTACTACACGGGAATCTTGGCGCTGAGCGCGGGCATTCTGGTGATGATCGGAGGAACGGTCCACGACACGTTGTTGTCGGAATTCAACTTCCACGCCATCCCCTACGTGGGATGGGACATCATTTTGTTCGCGTTGGTCGCCGCGGTGATGTACCTGGGCGTCGCCCTGTCCACTCGTCTGCAGTTGGTGTTGGCGCTGATCTCGGTGACCGTGGTGTTCATCTTCTCGGTCTACGTGGTGGTGAAGAGTGGAGGCCTCCACCACCTGAGCACGGGCTTCTCGTCCAGCAGTTCGCCGACCCACTGGAAAGGTGTGCTCTTCGGCATGCTCTACGGCGTTTTACTCTTCACGGGCTTCGAGTCATCGGCGAATCTCGGCGAGGAGACCGACCAGCCCGAGCGCAATATTCCGCGCGCCGTTCTCTTCTCGGTCATCGCGATCACCATTTTCTACGTGATGGGCTCCTTCGCCCAGGTGGCGGGCTTCCACTTCAACATGAATGCCCTGGGGAAGGCGGCGCAGGGGATCGGGCCACTCTTCACGCTGGCGGGACCCTCCGGCCAGGGCGGCTTCGCCAGCGTGGCCATTCGTCGCCTCGTCGAACTGGTGGTCGTCTTCGACATGATCGCGGTGCTGATCGGCACGGCGGTGGCGGCGTCGCGCGGCATCTTCGCGCTCGCCCGCGACGAGCGGTTGCCACGTCAACTGACGACAGTGTCGCGACGCGGCACCCCCACGGGGGCGACCGTCGTGGTGTTGTTGGGCTACGTGGTGGTGACGGCCCTGACCCTGTGGTCGACCTCGTTCGCCCTGCCGAACTTGCCGGAGTACGTGTCGATGTTCTCTTGGATGTCGACGTACGGTGGGTTCGCTATCACCATCATCTATTTGCTCATCGCGGTCGGGGCGTTACGCGGACTCAAGGATCACCCCGCCAAGGCGAAGTTGTACCTGGCGGCCACGGTGGCCATCGTGGTCGCGGGGGCCGCCATCTTCGGTGGTGTCTACAAGGTGACCGCGCCGACCGAATACGCGCCGTGGGCGGCCATCGTGATCTTGATCGTGGGACTGATTGCGGCGTCGGCCATGCCCAAGGCGCCCGAAGGGATCGCGGACTACTCGGCGTTGTCGTCGTCGGAACAGGGACCTTTGAAGCTCTAGTTGCGGCGCGCCGGTGGGGGAGGCGACGAGATCGGTCAGTGACCGAGGGCCGCGCCGAGGGCGAAGAACGCGCCGCACGCGAGAGGGGTCGTCACGATGAGGGCGGCGCCGTAGCGCCAGTGGCGCTCCTTGACCAAGAGGACCGGGAGGGCGAAGGCGGACGAGAAGGTGGTGAGGCCGCCACAAAAACCGGTCAGGATGATGGCGTGAAGGTGTGCGTCGAGGGGTGACGTCACGCGGTACGCGACCACGCCGGCGATTGCGCAGCCGACGGCGTTGGCGGCCACCGTCGCCCACGGGCGTCGGGTGGGGTGGTGGCGACGCAGGGCATACTCGGCGAGGAAACGCACGACGCAACCCACTGCTCCGGCCAGCGTGATCAGGACCAGGGTCACTCTGGCCCATTTCGCGCACCGAGCCAGGCCACCGCGACGCCGCTGGCGACGGCGGCCGTGATGAGCAGGAGCGCTCCAGGGATCGAGGTGTGCCAGAGCGATCCGACGGCGACGTAGAGGCTCGAGTACGAGGTGAATCCTCCAAAGAACCCCGTGATAATCAGGAGTCGCGTCAGGTCGACGGCGTCACGTCGCGCCAGTGGTCCCCGTAACGCGACGGTGGCGAGATAGACGCCCACAAGGTTGATGAGCATGAGAATCCAGGGAACGCGGCTAGCCCATCCGTGCCCGCCAATAGCCGCGCCATACCACGCGGTGCTCTCCAGACGTAGCGACAGGTCACGGAGCAGGGTGCCGAGGGCACCACCGAGCGCGACGACGACCACCATGGTGGCGAGGCCCTTGGTACTGGGAGCGTTCGACATGCGCTCCAATCCTATTGAAGGGAGCCCTACGGTAGCCTGCCGTCAACTCACGACACGCCTGGCCATTATGGTCAACTCGCTTCGTACACCACCCAGCCCACGGCGTCGCGCCCCAGGATCTGATCGTCCAATGACCTGGCCCGCCACGCGCCTCGGGCGAGTCCACTCCAGAAGGGCGGGCCCGTGAGGCGGGTGGGGT
>Ga0209067_10001601_pt1 | contig 13816 bp, 23 predicted proteins | sample ColStrG_CSR_2013_FD_187199 | JGI IMG/M metagenome (GOLD analysis project Ga0209067, IMG submission 187199) | Freshwater sediment microbial communities in response to fracking from Pennsylvania, USA - Cold Stream Run_MetaG_CSR_2013 (SPAdes)... | ecosystem: Environmental > Aquatic > Freshwater >... | reverse complement strand
CGTTAAGCAGCGCGCCGATGCTCCAGTCCGCCGGGATGATGGGTGCATCAGGCGTGTTCAGCAGTTCCTCGACCATGGGCGCAAGGGCCTCCTGGGTGGCGCTGTGGATCGCCTCGACTGGCACCAGATCGTTGTGGCCAACTTTGCGAATGCGATTAGGCCGTGACACGATTGGCCTCCTCTCGCGCCTGGTCGGCGGTCAAGCCTTCGATCACGCCAGATACATCGGCCTCGCGGCAGATCAGGTGCAGCTTTCCGCCCCAGTAGATGGTCGGGAAAGCGTAGCCCCGAAAGTCGTAGCCACCGAGCTCGATCACATCGCCAACCTGCACCGTGGTGGGCTCGAACACATCGCTGTCCCACATCATGGTGCGCTTATGCTTTTCCTCGTGGTCGTACTTTTTCGGGTAGTGGCCTGGGCCCACGGCTTTGATGATGCCGCGCAGTGGTTTGGTGTCTTCCTTGACGATGATGTACTGCGACAGCACCACATTGAGCGGCTCGACAATGATCTGGTCGCGCAGCGGGCGAATCTTGCAGTCGGCAGGAATGTCGGTGTTCGACGCCATTGACTGCCGCGCCGATCTTCCACTGGGATCTTGCTGAATTTTCATAGGGTTATTCCGGGGTGGCTGAAACTAGCACGCATCAATCGCGTGATGGGGCTAGGGTCTCACCGAGCGAGCGGGAGAACTCCAGCAGGTCTTCTTCAATCCATTCGAGCCGGGCGGCTTTCGAATAGACGGCAACCAGAACACCGCGCACACCGTGCCCATTGGGGGCTGGAAAGCGAAACGTAACCAGGCGCCCCTCATGCCATCGCACCTGCAGCTGCCCTTTGTTCTGCAGGCTGCGGTGGATCTGAGCGGCACGCCACAGGAAGTGATCTTCCAGGCTTTCAGGCTCACGGTTGCGGGTGCTCATGGTCCCTGAAATCAGCTTTGCGCGGTTGGCGCAGGTGCCTCTGCAGCTGCTTGAACCTCAGTTGACACGCCGGGAATTCCAGCAACGCCGGTGGCGTCAGCAGTCGCGTCTGCCGCGAGCTCCACGATCACACCTTTGATTCCGGTATCGAAGTGCGTCAGCGCCTCCTTGATGTGATCTTCAGTGATGGTCACGCCATCGCGGATCTGTTGCAGCATGGCTTCCAGATGGGCTTTAATTTTTTCAAGCATTGCATTTCCTTTGGGTTGATTGCGCGTTAACCGAACGCGACGTACGGCCAGAGTGATCTGGAAAATTCATGGGATTCATTTGGGCGTCACCATCACGCAAATTCCTCATGCGGTGGAATGACACGAAGGCCAAGACGCTTCGCGATGTGTTCTTCAAGGGTTGCGCCTTTGGACCATTCCCAGCCTGGCAGCAACCGGATCGCATCGCACTTGACCAGCTCAGCAATATCGGCGCGCATGCAATCGGTCCAGCTCGCGCTCTTGTCGGGGTTGACCTCTGCAGGGTTCACCACGGTGTGGCCGGCGGCGCGCAGTCTCAATGCTTCGGCGTGGAACGCCGGGAAGTTCAGATCTTCAATGCCGGTCATCGGGCCCGCAACGTAAATTTTCATGCGGCCTCCAGCAGGCTGGCTTGGGGATGTTCGATGGCCAGCTGCGTGATCGTCACGACCATGCGCGCTTTGTGCTCATCGGGCTCCATGCGCTCGGAGTGGATCTGGCGCACCCACTTGTCATCCTCGATCACCACGCCTTTGATCGCGTCCAGGAGCACCTTGTGGCAGTTGTCCAGGTCAAGGCACATCACGGTGTCATCCCACGACGCGCCGAACTTGCGCATGCGGGTGGCGTAGTCCTGCGGACGGTTGGGGTAAAGCTTCACCGCGATCGCCACGCGGCCAACGATCGGAGCGCGCACACCGGCCTGTTTTGCGATCCAGCCAACCTGCTCCTTGAACGCTTTGGCGTCGGGCGTAACGTAGGTCATGGCCATGGGCCTGCCACCTTTGGGCGTGATGATGCGGCTGGCCCAATAGCGGTTTGCCGAGATCGGGTAGGGCAGTACAAGTTGAATCATTGGGTGAAACCTCGCGCGATGGTTGCGGGTAATGGGCCGTCTGAAAAATCAAAAAACTCGACAACGCGGCGTTGCACCACGACAACTTCAGCAAAGCCATAGGAGCGCGCCAAAGGGCCGTTGGGGATCGTTCCGTCACGCATGCCGGCGATGACCTCTTCGCGGCTCAGCGGGGTTTCGTCGCGCTCAGGTGGGCGCAGATCGGTTGGGGTGTTCATGCCGCTTTCCTCCCGATGCGATGACGCAAAGCCTCGACCACGCGCTGGCCCATGAAACGCTCAAGGCGCTGCGCCCAAGTGCCGTACGAGTCCATCGGACCGCCTTCGCGGGTTGGCTGCGGTTTTAGGTCGTTGTGCCACGCGCCAGCGCCCTGCTCCACCCGGGCCCAAGCGTTGCGAAACTCCTCGGCGATCAGGTCAGGCCTGCAGGCGGTGTCTGGGCTGCACAGCACCGAGCGGCAATGGTTGATTTCCTCGGTCACGATGGCCCAATCCAAAAGGGTTTGCGTAATGCGGGTCCAGTCCATGGAATTCGCGTTCCAGTGGTACGCGCAGACACCGTGGCCACCCTCGCCGGACATCGTTCCGGGCATGGGGCATTGGTGGGCTGCGCACTGGTAGCGGTTGATCGATTTGTGGGGAATCGCATCCGCAATGGACGCCGTTTTTTTGTAGCTCATCATGTCCTCCGAAAACGTTCAGCGTTTGCCAGCCAGTTCGACCAACCCTGACGCCATCCTTTGACGGATCGGCGAGTTCCTGCACCCTTGCCTGAGACGTAGAACTGACGGAACTTTTCGGCCTCGCGCAAAATTTCCGAGGCCTGCCAACCCAGTGCTTCCGAATCCACACCCCATTGGGTCGGGAGCTCCCACTTTGCGTCCATCAAAACGACCGCGCGAGGGGGAATTTGGAATTGGTTTTCATCACCTACAAAGGCGGGAGGCGGAGGCGGCTTTGTCGGTGAAACCGGCAAACCGCTTTCTTCTCCTTTATTTGGTATTGGTGTTGGTGTTGGTGTTGGTGTTGGTGTTGGTGTTGGTGTTGGTGGCATTGCCACGGCATCTTTATTTGATGCTGCGGCATCTGCCACGGCATCTTTATTTGATGCTGCGGGATTGCCGGGTTCTGCTATCGGCTTATTCCAACGCTTGTTCGCTTTGTCACGTTGTTTCTGCTGCTTTTCCAACATGACGGAAATTTCGGCATCGCAACGCGTGTGATACCAGCCCACTTCTGTCAATTCAAAGAACTCAGAAAGCACCGATTCGACATCGCCAACCATCGACCTCATTCGGATTAATTTGGCAGTCGTCAGCACGTCCGGCGGAAGGGGTCCTTCGCGCAAATAGTAGAGGTCAAGCAACCGGCGATAAGCCAAATCTTCCATCGGTTCCAAGTGCGAGGTGTGGGCGGCATAGTCGCCAATGTGGAAGGGGAAATAGTTCATTTCCCGGCCACTCCCCGAATTGACCGAGGATTCCCGGAAACTCCCGCGCGCTGGAGTCGATCCGTGAGTGCAATAGCGTCATGCACACGCTTTGCAATCACCGGCACCAGGACGGCTTCCACGAAATCGGAGATTTCTATTTCCTCAAGGTCACAGATGGCCTTGAGCTGGGTGTGTGTGTCCGCGTTCAACTTGAACCGCACATCTTTGCGTTCAAGCGACATTTAGGCCCCTTGTTGGTCTGGTTCTTTGGTCTCAGTGGCCTGCTGCGACATTCGCCACAGCGCGGCCTGGACGCGATCGATGATGCGTTGCGGAAGATCTTCCGGCCATTGCGTAATAGCCTGAGAGCTGATTCCTATTGCGGCTGCTGCAGTGGCAACAGAACCGCCAAGAAGTTCAAGTGCTTGGGATTTCTTCATAGTGCTCTCATGTTAGCGTGCTTACAAGTTAAGCGCAAGCCCGCTTACATGTTTGCTTTGTAAGCTGTCTTACATGACCTCGCTCAAAGAACGAATGGAAGAGTTTTCCCAAGTAACCGGCTGGGACGTTGGCCGCATCGCGAAAGAAGCAGGTGTCAGTTCATCCGCCGTGTCTCAATGGCTTGGAAAAGGTTCGAAGGAAATTCATTCAATAGGAATTAAACCTGCAACGAATTTGGAAAAAATGACCGGATTTAGCGCTTTGTGGTTGTCTAAAGGGATTTTGCCAAAAATGGTGAAAGACGCTAAAGCATTTGATCGAAATGTAAGCCAGGCGATCGTTGGACTCAGAGCATTTCCAGTTATTTCTTATATACAAGCGGGACGACTGAGAGAAATCAGCGACCCTTATGCTCCTGGGGAGGGGTTTGCTGTGGAATACGGTGACGATGAGGCGTCCAAATGGTCGTTTTTTTTGGAAATTGATGGCGACTCCATGCTCCCTGAATTCAAGCCCGGAGATCGCATCCTGATCGATCCTGACGTTGCGCCAAGACCAGGGGATTTTGTAGCTGCAAAAAATTCAAAAGACGAAGCGACTTTTAAAAAATATCGAGTCAGAGGGCAATCTGAAACTGGTGAAACATTATTTGACTTAGTTCCATTAAACGAAGATTTTGAAACATTGCAAAGCGATAAGACACATTTAACGATTATTGGAACAATGGTTGAACATCGCAGAAAGTATCGAAGAAAATGAAAAAACTTTATTTGATTGCAGCAGCGCTGGCCAACGTTGCATATGCGGATTTACCGCAAGGAAACACCATTTCTAGCTCTGGCGGAAGATACGCAATGGGACAGCTATCAGGAGCAAGACTAGATCAGTTCATGCTAGACACTGCTACTGGAAGGATTTGGCAGGTTACATGTATGAAGCCTGGCATAGATGGTGTCTGTAACCATTTGGCGTTGCAGCAAGTTGTTTATTTAGATGCAAATGCAAATGAAACTGCATTTCCACCGGAAGTCCCAAAGGGCTACGTAAAAAAGTCAACGACACAGGAATTTGAAGAGTTAGCACGTAGCACAAACTCTCCTAAAAAATCTAATTTAAATAACACTGTTGATATAAAAAAAGCAATCCAATCCGTGGAAACAAAAAATTAACCGCCCCACGCGGTTTGTGGGATTTTCTGGGGGGAAAAATGGCAGATACATGCAAATGGGACGGCTACGAGTTCGGAATATACGGACAAAACACCGACTGGAATGCAGTCGGCGGTATCTACATATTCACTGGACTCAATCAGGCAAACCAATGGGTGCCACTTTATATCGGTCAAGCATCATCACTGGCTGAGCGTCTTGCCACTCACGAACGGTTGTTGGAGGCTCGATCGCTTGGTGCGACTCACATTCATGCTCGCGTTGTGGCAACTCAGTCCGATCGGGACTCTCTCGAGCGGCATCTAATACAGAAGTTTCAGCCCCGGCTGAACTCGCAGCTAAAGTAGTTTGATCCATCTTCACTCCTAATGCCGCCCACCGAGGCGGCTTTTTTACGCCTTCAGTTTAACGCTGCAAAAAAATATTTGTAAGCTTGCTAACTTTTGTTGTAAGCATGCTTGACACATGAGTTAAGCGCGCTTACATTATTCCTTACCAGCACCCCGCTGGAAGGAGTGAAAGATGGATTCTCAATTGCCACCGGTGCTCGCAGCAGCCCTGCTGCCATTTGCACCACCCGAGTCAGCAGTGCACAAGATCGTTCAAAGCAACGACTGGCTGCGCAAGCTCAACCACCTTGGTGCAACAGAGCGCCGCGACATGCGCGAGGCGGTCACGGCCCAGAACAGTTACATCGAGCGCACTGGGGGCTTGCTGTGAAGTGCCCACCTTGCACTGGTCGCTGCCAAGTTGGTAAGCGTTGCCCTACCCCTCAAGCTTGTGAAGTGCCCGAGGAAGAACCATCAAAGTGGCCTGACCGGATCGTCAACGCTGTGTTGGTGCTGTGCCTGGTCGGGCTAATTGCGTGGCTGCTTGCTTATTTCGGGCCCTGGCTCGACGACATCGACGCGGCTACTACCAGCGCGATTACTGCAGCTGATGCAGAGCGCCAGGCGCAGGCCGAATTCCACAAGGACTTGGCCGCCGCAAAGCTGTGCCGTGAAACGGTCGGCGAATCACTTGTCAGCTGGAACGCCGATGGCGAGCTGGTCTGCATCCCCCGCGGCTACATCAAACGCCGCAATCAACTTGCAAGCAACTAGGAGGAACCATGGAAATTGAAATGATAGAGGCGCCCGGCACGGAGCTCACCGTCCAGGACCGCGCTGCCCTTGCGCTGGGATCCAAACAGACCGAAGCGGATCTGCACGATCTTGCTGCCAAGAACAAAGACATTGTCAAGGTGATCGACAAGTCTGGCCGCGAGCAGGCTCACGGCGCAGCCATGGAGCTCAAACGCGCACGCACCAGCATCGAGAAGGTATCCAAAGATGCTCGCGACGATGCCAATAAATTTTCCAAGGCCGTGATTGCTGAGGAAAAGCGCTTGATCGCAATCATCGAGCCCGAGGAGGCTCGCCTGGTGAGCCTACGCGATGCCTGGGACGCGGAGCAGGAGCGCATCAAGCGTCAGGCCGAAGAAAAGGAACGCGCGCGCATCACTGCAATTCACCAACAAATTGCTGAGATTCGCAACTATGCAGCCTTGGCAGCGCAATGCCGCACTGCAGATCGAATTGCCGGTTTGATTGAAAAGCTGACTGTGCTACGCGCAGAAGGGTTTGCTTCATTCCAAGAGTTCGGTACCGAAGCTGAGCAGGCTCTGGTTACCACCATGCAGACCGTCACCAAGCTTCACACCGAAAAGCTTGATGAAGAAATGGAGCGCGCTCGGGTAAAGGCCGAACAAGAGGCTGCAGCTGCCAAATTGGCCGAAGAACGTGCCGCACTTGATAAGGAAAAAGCGGAAGTGGCTGCGGCACGTGCAGCTGTTGCGCCCCAACCTGTTGCCGCCGTCAATGAGTTTGAGCAGGAGCTGCAGGCGTTTCAAGCAGCTGTTACCCAACAGCCTATTTCCAGCACCCATGCGGGTTCTGAGACCAAAGCTGCCGATTTACCCAACACTGAAAAAGCCAACGCAACTCGCCCGACTGACACCGAGATTGTCGATGTGCTTGCCTTGCACTACCGCGTCCATGAATCCAAGGTTCTCGAATGGTTGCTGGCAATGGACCTTGACGCCGTGAGCGCTTCGATCGAAGCCGATTTTGTTTAACCACCCTGAAAGTTGAAACCGTGAACACCACTACCCTTCCCGAAACTACCGCGCTGCAGACCGTGGCGCAAACTGCCTTGGCTGAGACCGGCCGCGCGCAAGCTGGATCCCTGATGATGGATCCGGCCACGCTGGACAGCCTCATGCGCATTGCTGAGCTCATGGCCAGCGGCAAGAGCACTGTACCGGCGCACTTACAGAAGAATCCATCCGACTGCATGGCCGTGTGCATGCAAGCTGCCCAGTGGGGCATGAACCCCTTTGCGGTGGCGCAGAAGACGCACCTGGTCAATGGCACGCTTGGCTATGAGGCCCAGCTGGTCAACGCCGTGGTGCAGCAGTCCAACGCCATCGAGGGCCGCTTCCATTACGAATACAAGGGCACCAGCCCCAGCTTGGAATGCCGAGTGGGCGCCAAGATCAAGGGTGAATCCGAGATCGTGTGGGGCAATTGGCTCAATGAATCCAAGGTCACCACCAAGAATTCTCCGCTTTGGAAGGTCAACCCTCAGCAGCAGCTTGGTTACCTACAGGTGAAGAACTGGGCCCGCCTGTTCTGTCCTGGTGCAATCCTCGGCGTCTACACACCGGAAGAGCTGCAGGACATTCCTGTGAACCGCTTCATGGGCAATGCTGATGTGGTGGTCAATATCGTAGACGTTGCGCCCTACCTGGCCGGCGCGCGCGAGACCAAGACGGATGCCGAGGCCTTGGCTTACTGGAAGGAGCACAACGGCAAGTTCGCCAAGCAGTTGGACGATCACCAGTCGTTCAAGGATGCAGTGGCTGCGCACCGCAAGGCGATGAAGGCAGCCGCGGCTACCACCATTGACCAAGACACTGGTGAGATCAGCGAAGCACAAGCAAAGGCCACGACAGCGCCAGCAGCAAAAGGCTTTGACGAGGTTATGGCTGGACTTTGCGCAGCGAAGAACTTGGACCAGCTCTACATCTGGGGTGAGTGGATCGAGACGGTGGACGCAGACCAGCGCGGATTGCTCAACGCCAAATTCGACGAGATCAAAGCCAAGCTGGAAGGCGGTGCCAAGTGAAATTCATCGAATGTGTCCAAGGCACACCTGAATGGCTTGCTGCCCGCGCTGGTTGCATCACTGCCAGCAATTTCTCCACCGCCATAAGCGTACTGACCCGCACCAGCGGTGAAAAGCGTGCTGGCGATCCCACCGATGCAGCCGACAAATACGCCGGTACGGTCGCGATCGAGCGCATCAGCCAGCGCCCTTATGGTGAGCCGGTCAAAGCCTGGGTGCTGGACCGTGGCCACGAACTGGAGACCGTGGCGCGCGTGCGCTGGGAATCGCGCATGGGTCTGCTGGCTGAAGAGGCTGGCGTGTGCAAAACCGATGACGACTGGTTTGGCTACTCCACCGATGGCCTGGTGGAAGACGATGGCCTCATTGAGATCAAGTGCCCGATCGATGCCAACAAGATCGCGGCCATGTTCAAGACCGGCGACGTGTCGGAATACATCCACCAGATTCAGGGCGGCTTGTGGATCACCGGGCGGCAGTGGTGCGACTTCATTATGTTTGTGCCCGATTTAGAGAGCGCCGGCAACGACCTGTATGTCAAACGGATTTACCGTGACGACGATTTCATTGATGCGATGGCTGTGCAGCTGCTCAAGTTCCGCAGCATTGTGAACATGCGCGAGTCTCTGTTTCGCATGCCCATTTCTTCCAACGCGCCCCAGCTCAAGGTCGCGGCCTGATTTTTCCATCACTGAAAGCAAACCCAATGAACCACATTGAATCCCCACAAACGAACGATTCCGCCATCGAGCGTGACATTCAAGCCAAAGGCCTGACAGCCCCACGCATTACGCCAGCAGACTTGAATGCCAACATTCAGGGTGTTTATTACTTCACCGCAGAGCAAGGTGCCCGGCATGCCTTTTTGGATGTGATGGCAGGCAACGAACCGCAGCGCGAATTTGCCCCGCTGGATCCGGCGCTCAGCCTTTTGACGTTTTGCGTAATCGTCCTGGTCAACGGTTTTTCTGTTACCGGCGAAAGCGCCTGCGCCAGCCCCGAGAACTTTGATGCGGAGATTGGCCGCAAGATTGCTTTTGAGAACGCCAAGCAGAAGATCTGGCCATTGATGGGCTATGCCCTCAAACAGCAGCTGCACGACATCGCGCAGGCCCAGTCTCCAGTGGAAGGAGGTGCAGCATGAAGCGCTATATCGGCACCAAAGTCATTCAGGCGCGTCCCATGGACCGTCGCACCTACAACGTCTATCGCGGCTGGGAACTTCCTAGCAATGAGAACGGCGCAGACGAAGGCTACCTGGTCGAATATCTGGACGGTGGCAAACCCAACGATGCGCGCCACAAGGGCTATATCTCCTGGAGCCCAAAAGAGCAGTTTGACGCTGCATACCGCGAGACTGAAGGTCTGACATTTGGCCTCGCACTGGAGGCTCTGAAAGCAGGCAAGCGCGTGGCACGCTCCGGCTGGAATGGCAAAGGCATGTGGCTGTCCCTCAGCAGCGAATCCACCTTTGATTGCCCCGCTGATCGCTTCTGGTCTCCGCATAACCGTGCGCATGCCGAAGAACAGGGCGGCACTGCCAAGGTACTTCCCAGCGTCACCATGAAGACCGCCACCGGCGAGATCCTGATGGGCTGGCTGGCTTCTCAAACCGACATGCTGGCCGAGGACTGGGCCATCGTCTGATTTACGGGGCGCTGTGATCCAGAAAGCCTGCTCAACCAAATAGTTCCAAGCCGCACCGCCCCACCCCTACATCACCAACCGAAAAAATCAACATGACATTTCAACTTGAAACAATGACCAAAGCCAAGATCACCGATGTGGTGGTCTTGTCCCAGAAGAACCGCGAGCCCGACGACAACCCTGGCGCCGCGCTGTCGTTCAGCATGGAGCTGCCGAATCACTTTCTTTCCTACCTGGACGGCAGCCTGAAATCGTTCCTGTACCACAAGAGCGCCGCCAGCTCGGGCCCGGCACAGAAGGGCCTGGATGGCGTGGAGGAAGTGAGCGACATGCCAAATCTGACCAAGATCGGCCAGAAGGTTGGACGCCTGCACTGGAACCTGGACCTTACCGGATACAGCCTGGTGATCGACCACGGCATGGGTGGCAAGTCCAACTTGGATATTGCCGACTGCGTGCTGTCCAAGTTCCGCATCGATCCCAAGGAAGGCGGGACGGTGACGCTGGATTTCCTGCTGGAGTCCCAGGACGTGCCGGAGAAGATTTTCGGCAAGCTGGCCACGCTCAAGAACCGCGATGTGTCGATCACGCTGGCTGCCCCAGATGTCGACCAGACCTCCATTGAATAACCAAACCCATCAATTCATCATGAACGCAAAAACCATCATTGCAAGCATTTCCCTCGCCGCACTGCCCGCCGTCGGCACTGACCTGGAGGGCGGCACATTTGCCGGCGTGACCACGCGCCCTGACGGCACGCGCTGCGCTGTTGTTTTGCTACCCGGCAAAGCCAACGATCTGACCTGGGAAGCCGCCAAGGCCTGGGCCGCGGAGCAAGACGGAGAACTGCCTACGCGTCCCGTTGCAGCCCTGCTGTTCGCCAACGTCAAGAGCGAACTGGATCCCAAATGGCACTGGACCGCCGACGAATACAGCGCCTCTTACGCCTGGATTTGCCTTTTCTACTTCGGCTACCAGCTCAACCACCACAAGAGCTACGAGCTTGCGGCTGTTGCCGTCCGCTTGATTCCCCTCACCGCTTAATTCTTCAATCCTTTAATTTCACAGGAACCAACCATGTCCGCAGTCACCCTTGAGGATATTCAGGCCAAGCAAACCGAGCTGGCCAAGCTCATTCAGCAATTCAGCGAACAGCCCACCGCAGCGGGCCGCACCATTGAAATAGAAGACCGCTGCATCGAACTGGAGCCCGGCGAGCACTATGCGGGCGCCGTCCTCGATGCTGGCGGCAACCACATGCACGACCTGGTGCTTCTGCCGCAACGTCACGGCAAGCGCCTGAACTGGAAAGCCGCGCTGGAGTGGGCAGAGGAAGTAGGCGGCGAGCTGCCGACACGCCAAGAGCAGGCCCTGATCTTCGCCAATTGCAAGCCGCACCTGGAAGGTGTCTATCACTGGTCCTGTGAGGAATATGAGGGAGACGCCTCTTCCGCCTGGAATTGCTATTTCTACTACGGCTACCAGTACAGCCTCCACAAGAGCTACGAGCTTGCGGCTGTTGCCGTCCGCAGACTCTGAATTTCAGTCCTTTAATCCTTTGATCTGAGCCGCACCAAGCCATGGCTTTGCACACCGAACTCCCCATCCACCGCACTGGCGTGCGTCTGCTGGATCTGGCCATCAAGGCACAGGTTCAAATGCCGCGCACCGTTAAGCGTGCGTTGGGCGAGAAGATCACCCAGCACTGCGTTGACATGCTGGACTGTGATGATCGTGTGCGCTATGATGATGGCACTTCGAAAGAAGGCGGGATTGGCGTCCCGGAAGATAGGCGCATAAGCCGCGCCCTCACTCAGGTCTGCGGCTTTTTTAATGCTCGCTTTATGGCGGGCTGTGCAGGGGCATCGCAAGATGCGCCGGTCCTATCCCGGTACGCCAACCCTGCACAGTCTGCCACCCATGATTGGCGTCAAGGGCGGCAGGTTCAAAACCTGTTGATAGGAGTCTCGAATGAGCAATCCACTCGGAAATGTGAAGCACGGCGGCCACGGCACGCTGACCTATGCGCGCTGGAAATCAATGATGCAGCGCTGCAACGACCCGAAGGCATCGAACTACTACCGCTATGGTGCGCTTGGCATCACGGTATGCGAGCGCTGGCAGGACTTTGCATCATTCCTAACGGACATGGGCGAGTGCCCCAGCAAAGAAATGACGCTGGACCGCATCGACTCCAGAAAGGATTACGAGCCGGGGAATTGCCGCTGGGTTACTCAAGCAGAGCAAAACCGCAACCGCCCAAGCCATGCGGTCATGCTCACGCACAACGGAATCACAAAGAGTTTGACGGATTGGGCGCACGAGGTCGGCATCACGCCGAATACTTTGCGTATGCGCATCACCAAGCTCGGATGGAGCGTCGAGAGGGCGCTAACCACGACAAAGCAACGCGGCAAGTTCTAGCCGCCGATCTTCACCAGTCGGGAAATTCTTACTTTGGCCTGCTTCGTCAGGCCACGCACAGCCACGCTGACCGCGCGCTGATTGCAAACCTGCTCCGCAAACGTGGGCATGTGATCAATGGCGAACTCACGAAAACATTCAGGAAAACCAAATGAGAGCAATCGACCTTTTTGCAGGAGCCGGTGGTTTTAGTACCGGAGCCACCATGGCCGGCGTAAATGTTGTCTGGGCGGCAAACCACTGGCCAGCCGCCGTACAGGTGCACGCAAATAACCACCCGAACACCCAGCACGTATGCCAAGACCTACAACAGGCGGACTGGACGCAAGTGCCAGCCCATGACCTGCTGATGGCTTCACCGGCATGCCAAGGCCACAGCCGTGCACGCGGTAAGGAACGCGCCCACCATGATGCCCAGCGCGCCACGGCGTGGGCAGTTGTCAGTGCAGCCGAGTGCCACCGGCCAGAGGCGGTGCTGGTCGAGAACGTGCCCGAATACGCCCGCTGGGTGTTGTTCCCCGCTTGGTGTGCGGCCATGAATGCGCTGGGCTACGCACTGTCGCCGATGATCTTGGATGCTGCTGACCATGGCGTGGCCCAACACCGCCGCCGCCTGTTTGTGGTGGGTACACGCAGCAAGCACCCGGTGCAGTTGGATTTACCGCGTCGCCCGCACATCGGGAGCGCCCAGATCATCGACTTTGACATGGGGCGCTGGTCAGCCATCAACAAGCCAGGACGCAGCCAGTCCACGTTGGCGCGCATTACCGAAGGCCGCAAGGCCCACGGCGACCGTTTCCTGACCGCCTACTACGGCAACGAAACCGGAGGGCGCAGCTTGTCCCGCCCGGTGGGCACGATCACCACCCGCGACCGCTGGGCCGTCATAGACGGTGACCGCATGCGCATGTTGTCGGTGGACGAATGCCGAAAGGCCATGGGCTTCCCATCTACCTATCAACTGCCCACCCGGGCCAAGGATGCCGTGCACATGCTTGGCAATGCCGTGGTGCCGGTTGTGGCTTGTGACGTTATCAACGCACTGAGAGCAGCAGCATGAGCGAAAACACAAAAATCGAATGGGCAACCCATACCTTCAACCCATGGGAAGGCTGCCAGAAAGTCGGCCCTGGCTGTGATCACTGCTACGCTGAAAGCCGCAACGCACGTTTTGCCGGTGGCGCGGCTATCAACTGGGGACCGGGTGCACCACGTCGCCGGACCAGCCCGGCCAACTGGGCAAAGCCGCTGGCTTGGAATGCTGCGCATAAGTCATTCTTTGCCGCAAATGGCCACCGCCAGCGGGTATTTTGCGCCAGCTTGGCCGATGTGTTTGACAACGCGGTGGATCCGAAATGGCGCGCTGACTTGTTTGCACTCATTATCGACACGCCAAATCTAGATTGGCTGCTGCTGACGAAGCGCATCGGAAATGCCAAGTGCATGATGGCCGAAGCTGTCGAATGCCCAGTGGACATGATGGATGCTCTCCGACCGCTTCCCAA
>Ga0209067_10001599_pt1 | contig 13829 bp, 12 predicted proteins | sample ColStrG_CSR_2013_FD_187199 | JGI IMG/M metagenome (GOLD analysis project Ga0209067, IMG submission 187199) | Freshwater sediment microbial communities in response to fracking from Pennsylvania, USA - Cold Stream Run_MetaG_CSR_2013 (SPAdes)... | ecosystem: Environmental > Aquatic > Freshwater >... | reverse complement strand
ATCGACGGGATGGTCCAGCCACACCTTCCGGTAGCTATAGGTCGTCGTCGTGGTTTTCGAACCGCCGACATTTTCGTGCGTCTCGGATTTGGACTGCTCTTCCCACTGATACATTTCGACCTTGCGCGACAACCGCAGCAAGCCGTCGCCCGAGACGCCGAAGGCCGGATCGCGCGCCGGCGTGCCAGGCTGCATGGTGCCGGTCAGATGCACGAGCTTGCCGTCGGCCTTGGGATCGACCGGCGTCGCGGCAACCTCCACGATCGCGCTCGCGCCACGGTCCAACGCTCGGATCGCGTCCACGGCCCGCCCTTCGTTCCAGTAGAGCAGCACGATGGCGACGGGGATCAGCACGAGCCCTATGAGGGCGGCGACGAGGCTGCCGCCGAGACGGGACCCCCAGCCTTCCGTCGTGGTTTCGGTGAAGCTGTCGCCAAAATCGTCGGACATCCGGCGTTTCCCCGCGGTTCTCGAACCGATATAGGATAGTCGAGAGTGATCGTTTTGTCACTTGGCCGGACGTCGAACGGGGTGCGAATTTCCCCGGTTCCGTTAACCGAATATGAACCCTTTCGCTGGCATAGTCCGGATCCCGACGACAACCAAGGATCGCAGCCAGGTCCGCCGACGACCAGTACAGCCAACGCGTGATCTGCCATGCCATCGACGTCCATCGCGCCCTCGGGGCCGGACGCGCGGCGCGACCCAAGGCGCTTCGCGCGCATCGCGGCTTTCGCGAGAAACCCTTGCCGGCCTCGGGACCATTCCGGCACCGACGATAGAGCAGTCTGGACCACGGTTTCGCGATTCGCGCGATCCTTGGTATTTTCGTTGCGGGATATTCACCCGATTGCCCCGCATGTCATCCCGGACCAACTTGCACAAACTTGGCGCATCGTCCAAATCACCCTCAACCGTGCAATTGAGGGAACCCCCGATGTCCGCCAGCAAGCCAAGGACCCTGTTCGACAAAATCTGGGACGCCCATGTGGTGGAGCGTCTGCCGGACGGGACCTGCATTCTTTATATCGACCGCCATTTGCTGCACGAAGTCACCAGTCCCCAGGCGTTCGAGGGTCTGCGCGCCGCCGGCCGGAAGCTGCGCCGGCCGGACCTGCACATCGCCGTCGCCGACCACAACATCCCCACTGTCGGCTCCCGCGTGCCGGAGGACATCAAGGAAGAGGACAGCCGCATCCAGGTGCAGACCCTGGAAAAGAACGTCGTCGAGTTCGGCGTGCCCTACATCCCCATCCTCGATAAGCGCCAGGGCATCGTCCACATCATCGGGCCTGAACTTGGCCTGAGCCTGCCGGGCACCACGCTGGTCTGCGGCGACAGCCACACCTCGACCCACGGGGCGCTCGGCTCCCTGGCTTTCGGCATCGGCACGTCCGAGGTCGAGCACGTCATGGCGACCCAGACCCTGCTCCAGGCGCCGCAGAAGAACATGCGCATCGACGTGACCGGCACGCTGGGCCTGGGCTGCACGGCGAAGGACGTGGTGCTCGCCATCATCGGCAAGATCACGACCGCCGGCGGAAACGGCCATGTCATTGAATACACCGGCGATACCATCACCAATCTGGACATGGCCGGCCGCATGACCGTGTCCAACATGACCATCGAGGCGGGTGCGCGAGCGGGATTGATCGCCCCGGACCAGCGGACGTTCGATTACGTGAAGGGCCGCGATTTCGCCCCGAAGGGGGAGGCCTGGGACAAGGCACTCGCCTACTGGAAGACGCTGCCGACCGACCCCGGCGCGCATTACGACACCAACGTGTTCATGACCTCGGCCGAGATCGCCCCGATGGTCACCTGGGGCACCACCCCCGGCCAGGTGATCCCGGTGACCGGCGTCGTCCCCGATCCCATGCTGATCGAGGATGAAGGCAAGCGCGCCCAGCATCTGCGCATGCTGGAATACATGGGCCTGACCCCCGGCCAGCACATGACCGACGTGAAGGTCGACGTGATCTTCATCGGCTCCTGCACCAACGGCCGGATCGAAGATATCCGCGCCGCCGCGCACGTCGCCAAAGGTCGCAAGGTCGCCGACGGGGTGCAGGCGCTGGTCGTGCCGGGTTCGGGCCTGGTCAAGGCGCAGGCTGAAGCTGAGGGCCTGGACCGTATCCTGCTGGAAGCCGGGTTCGAGTGGCGCGATCCCTGCTGCTCGATGTGCCTCGGCATGAACCCCGACAAGATCACCGCCGGCCAGCGCTGCGCCAGCACGTCGAACCGGAACTTCGAGGGCCGGCAGGGGATTGGCGGACGCACGCATCTGGTGTCGCCGGCGATGGCCGCCGCCGCCGCGGTCACCGGCCGCTTCGCCGACGTGCGGCAGATGGGGTAGGCTATTGGTCTAATGTCATGGCGGGCGCAGGCCCGCCACCCACGACGTCACGCCCGCCAACCTTAGAGGAGGGTCGGATAGAGGTCCCTCCCACTCGGGGTTCCCAGCATGTATGAGCCGAACCTTCCAAGCCCGGTTCCATCCCTTGATGTTCGTTTCGCGACGGATCGCGTCGCCGACTTGTTCGTGCCGTTCGAACCAAACAAGTCGGGTGAGACCATAGCGTGTTGTAAACACGCTTCCGGTTCCGGTCCGGTGCTCGTAAGCGCGGCGCAAAAGATCGGCCGTCACGCCCGTGTAAAGCGTGCCGTTACGACGATTCGACATGATGTAAACCCAACCGCATGCCATGAGGCCAATATCGCTCGGAAAAGGTTAACAACGCGTTTACGACGCCGGCGTTCGGGCCAGCTTTTCGCGTTATCCCCCCGAAAAGTCGTGGATGGCGGGCCGTCGCCCGCCATGACACACTGATCGTCAGTCCTCCAAGGAGAAACCCCATGGAACCCTTCACCAAACTGACCGGCATCGCTGCCCCGCTGCCGATGCAGAACGTCGACACCGACAAGATCATCCCCGCCCGCTTCCTCAAGACCATCAAACGCTCCGGCCTCGGCGTGCATCTGTTCGACCCGCTGCGCTTCAACAAGGACGGGTCGGAAAAGCCGGAATTCGTGTTGAACCAGGAACCCTACCGCAAGGCCGAGATCATCGTCGCCTTCGAAAACTTCGGCTGCGGATCGTCGCGCGAGCACGCCCCCTGGGCGCTGCTGGATTTCGGCATCCGCTGCATCATCGCCCCGGACTTCGCCGACATCTTCTTCAACAACTCCTTCAAGAACGGCATCCTGCCGGTCCGCCTGCCGCGCGAAGTCTGCGATCAGCTGGTCGAGGACGCCAAGATGGGCGGCAACGCCCGCATCACCGTCGATCTGGAACGCCAGGTCGTGGTGCGCCCGAACGGCGAGGAAATCCATTTTGAGATCGATGCCTTCCGCAAGCATCTCCTGCTGAACGGCCTGGACGATATCGGCCAGACCCTGCAGCACGCCTCCGCCATCGACAGCTACGAAGCCCAACAAAAACAGGACCGGTCCTGGATGCCGACCACAACCGCCGCCTGAGCCTGAAAGAACCGAACAATGCCCGCGAACAAGAAACTCCTCATCCTGCCCGGCGACGGCATCGGCCCGGAAGTGATGCGCGAAGTGCGCCGCGTCATCGACTGGATGGACCGCCGCCGCATGGTCACCTTCGACGTGTCGGAAGACTATGTCGGCGGTGCCTCGATCGACGCCAAAGGCACGCCGATCACCGATAACTGCATGCAGGCCGCCAAGGACGCCGACGCGATCCTGTTCGGCTCCGTCGGCGGTCCGAAATGGGACACCATGGGCTTCGACATGCGGCCGGAGATCGCGATCCTGCGGCTGCGCAAGGAGCTCGACCTGTTCGCCAACCTGCGCCCCGCCATCGTCTTCGACCCGCTGGTCGACGCATCGACGCTGAAAGCCGACGTCATCAAGGGCCTGGACATCATGATCGTCCGGGAGAGCACCGGCGGCATCTATTTCGGGGAGCCGCGCGGCGTCGAAACGCTGCCGAACGGCGAACAGCGCGGCTTCGATACCGAGACCTATACCACCTCCGAAATCCAGCGCGTCGCCCGCGTCGGCTTCGAACTCGCCCGCAAGCGCCAAGGGCGACTGGTGAGCGTGGAAAAAGCCAACGTCATGCAGTCCGGCCTGTTCTGGAAGCAGACCGTCGCCGCCCTGGGCGCCGCTGAATACCCGGATGTGCAGCTATCGCACATGTACGCGGACAATTGTGCCATGCAACTGGTGCGTAACCCGCGCCAGTTCGACGTGATCGTGACCTCCAACATCTTCGGCGACCTGCTGTCCGACCTCGCATCCATGCTGACCGGTAGCCTCGGTATGCTGCCCTCGGCGACCCTGGGCGCGATCCAGCCGTCCGGCAAACGCCACGCGCTGTATGAGCCGATCCATGGCAGCGCGCCGGACATCGCCGGTAAGGGCGTGGCCAATCCGCTGGCGCAAATCCTGAGCTTCGCGATGCTGCTGCGCTATTCCTTCGGCATGGACGAGGACGCCGCCCTGATCGAAAAAGCCTGCGTCAACGTGCTCGGCTCCGGCCTGCGCACCGCCGACATCATGGGTCCGGGCACCGCCCGCGTGGGCACCGGCGTCATGGGCGAGTCGATCTTGCGGGAGTTGGAAAAACTCGCCGCTTAACTATTGCCCTCCGGGGGCGGTTCGGTTAGACACCGCCCCTCGGTTGCGCCCGTAGCTCAATTGGATAGAGCACCAGACTACGAATCTGGGGGTTGGAAGTTCGAGTCTTTCCGGGCGCGCCATTTCAGCACAAAATCGCGAATGCTGCCTAAGTCGGCCTGGAGTTCATCGCGTACGACGCGATCAAGGTGGCGGCGGGGCGCGGGCAGGAGGATCCTGGAGCGATCTTACCGAACGGGCATATTTATCGCCAATACCGCTTTTGACCGTTGAAACTTCCCGTTCGGCAAGACCTCCCTTGCTTTATCTCCAGTGGCGCGCACCTCTTCCCGAACAGGAAGATCGAGATGATGCCCGAGCAGTTCGGCCAGACAGTCCGAAAACACCGCGGACAGCAGGGGATGACCCAACGCGATCTCGCGCTGTTGATTGATACCGGAGAGCGATTCATCATCGACCGTGAAGCCGGCAAGCCCACCGCGCAACTCGCCAAGGCTTTGGCGGCGGCTCGGGCGGTCGGATGGCGACTCGCGCCGCCCGACAACGACGCGCCATGACGTGACGGTGCCGGTCTGATTCGAAACCCGCCGCGTCGGGCGCGACGAAATTCGCAAACTCTGTGTCACGATTGCGCGCAAGACCGACCGATCCGGTTTTTCAGCAGCCTGCTGGGAGCGGGCCCGCGGGCCGACCGGCGGACAAACGGTTGGAAGGTCCGCGCCGCCGCCCCGACCGGCATCACACCGGGACTGAAATCGGCGTCCGCTCCCGCTTGCTGTCGGTCTTCAATTGACCGCAGGCGGCGGAGATATCCCGCCCGCGCGGCGTGCGGACCGGCGCGGAAATCCCGGCATCGCTGACGATGCGCGAGAATTTGGCCACCGCCGCGGGGGTGCTCGTTTCATACTGCGAGCCCGGCCAGGGGTTGAACGGGATTAGGTTCACCTTCGCCGGCAGCCCGGCGATCAGACGGACCAGCTCCCGCGCCTCGGCCGCCGAATCGTTAACACCTTTTAACATCACGTATTCGAATGTGATCCGCCGCGCGTTGGACGAACCGGGGTAGCGGCGGCAGGCTTCGATCAGTTCCTCGATCGGGTATTTCCGGTTCAACGGCACCAGCACGTCGCGCAGTTCGTTCGTCACCGCGTGCAACGACACCGCGAGGTTCACGCCCAACTCGGCGCCCGCCCGGTCCATCATCGGCACGACACCGGAGGTCGACAGGGTAATGCGACGACGGGACAGGCCGATCCCCTCCCCGTCCATCACGATCCGCATCGCCTTCGACACGTTGGCGTAATTGTAAAGCGGCTCGCCCATGCCCATCAGCACGATGGTGGACAGCAGGCGCGGGGTCTCACCCTTGGGGCTGGGCCATTCGCCGTAGGAATCGCGGGCCGCCATGAACTGCCCGACGATTTCAGGCACGCCGAGGTTACGCACCAGGGTTTGCGTCCCGGTATGGCAGAAGCGGCACGACAAGGTGCAGCCCACCTGGGAGGAGATGCAGACCGCGCCGCGATCCTCCGCCGGGTCGGGGATATACACCGTCTCGGCCTCCTGCCCGTCGCGAAAGCGGAAGAGGAACTTTCGGGTCTCGTCCGTGCTGGTCTGCACCACCACCGGATCGGGGCGGCCAATGACGAAGCGTTCCGCAAGCTTTTCCTGCAAAGGGCGCGCGATGGAGGACATTCGCGAAAAATCGGTGACGCCCTGGTGGTAGATCCAGTGCCAAAGTTGCTTCACCCGGAAGGGCTTTTCACCGATCGCGGCGAGTTCGGCGCCGAGTTCGTCCCGGTCCATGCCAACCAGATCCCGGCGTCCATCGGCCAAAGCCGCGTCTGGTGGATCGAACAGGGCCGACTTGGCCAGTATTCGGTCGCGTTCGGCCTTGGTGAGGTCCGCGATCGCGTTCACTTCGGGGGGCACGCCTTGTTGATCGCCTTATAAGCGTCGGAGAAACCCTTCAGGCTGAACGTGTCCTGCACCGCGACGCCTTTCGGGCCGGGGGACTTGGCAATCGCCTTGGCACCCTTGGCGAAGGCGGCCGCGACCGCCTTGCCGTCGCGGGCGAAGGCGTTGCGCTTGTCTGTGTAGAAATCCAGCGCCGTCTGATCGACATGCAAGGTAACCGCCGCCTTGTCGGCGTAGGCGAACCCGGCCTCCATCGCGACGGCGTCGCGCAGGGTGGGGCGCTGGGTGATGGTGACGATCACCGGTCCGCGCCCGGCGATCGCCGGGGCCGAGGTCTGAGCCCGGGTGAAGGCGTAACAGACGGTGGCGCCGGATTCCTGATGGGTGGCGGCGATCCAATCCTCGAACTTGCCGATCTGTTTCGGTCCGGCCGGCGCGGATGCGGGCGGATGCGCCGGGGCCGGCTTGGCGGCGGGCGGTTTGGCGTTGTCCGTCGCCATGGCCGGGGCGGCCAGCAACATGGGGATCGCCATCGCGGCGATCAAATGGGGGGCGTGTTTGCGCATGGGCGCACAAATACGGTCAGCGGTTCCTAACAACAAGCGCATCCAAGTCATGGCATCGTCCCCTATTTGTCGTCCGCCCAACGCATCCAGTCCGGCACCGTTTTGCGGAAGCGCGGGGTTCCGTGGCCGATATGGCTCACCGGTTGGGGTGCTTCCCGCGGTCCGCCGACACCGACCGGCCGTTCGGCGAAACGCCCGTGCTGCAATAAGCGGTCGTATAGGATCAACGCCCCGGCCACGGCCAGATTCAACGAGAAACGTGTCGGAATTTTCACCACATGGTCGCAGCGCGCCAGCATGTCCGGCGACAGTCCCGCCCGTTCGGGGCCCAGGACATAGGCAGCGCTCAATGGGTGGCGGAATGACGGCAGATCGACGGCGTCTTCCAGCAGTTCGACCCCGACGAGCGCACAGCCGCGCGGCAACACAAGTTCGGCCAATGTCGGGAATCGCCACATCGGGACATGTTGGGGCGTGTCGGCGGTATCGGCATGTCGCCCCTGACGCGCATCCCAGCCGGTGCCGATCGTGAAGCAGAAGGATGCGCCGAACGCGTGCGCGGTGCGCAGAAGCGCGCCGACATTCGCCGATTTCGACACACCTTCGGCGCCGATGCCGAAATAGCCGCGCGGCCTGGAACCTCTGGTCTCGCTCATCGGGGCGGTCTAAGCCCCCGCCATGACCGACGCAACCGATGCCCAGCTCGCCGCGCAGTATGAGGCCTTTCCCTACCCAAAGCGCGAACCGCGCGATGAGGCGAAACGCCTGATCGTCGGCAGCCCGGGCCATCTGTATGAGGTTGACCACTGGGTGTTCGGCGCCCGGCGGGCCGCGGGCAAGCCGCTGCATGCCCTCATCGCGGGCGGCGGCACGGGCGATGCGACGATCATGCTGGCGCAGCAGATGGTGCGGGATGGCCGGGCGGGGACGGTCACTTGGCTCGATCGCTCCGCCGCGTCGCTGAAAATCGCGCAGACGCGGGCCGGGGTGCGCAAATTAAGCAATATCGTCTGGGAGCAGCGGTCGCTGCTCGATCTGCCAGGATCGGGTCTGGGCCCGTTCGACTACATCGATTGCTGCGGCGTGCTGCATCATCTGCCCGATCCGCTGGCCGGGCTGCGGGCGCTGGTGTCGGTGCTGGCACCGGGCGGCGGGATCGGGTTGATGGTCTATGCGCCGCATGGCCGGACCGGGGTCTACATGATCCAGGACGCGCTGCGGCTGCTGGCCCCGGCGGAGAACCCGCCGGCCGAACGGATCGATGTGGCGCGGCGCGTGATGCGGCATTTGCCCAACACCGCCTGGCTGCGGATGAACAACAACGTGCGCGACCAATCCGCCGGCGGCGATGCCGGGCTTTACGATCTGCTGCTCAATCCGCGCGACCAGGCTTACACGGTGCCGGCGCTGAACGATTTGCTGGCCCAGGCCGGACTGCGCCCGACCTGCTGGGTTGAGCCGCTACGCTATGACCCCGCGCCATTGCTGCCCGATCCGCGGCTACGGGAACGCGCAGCCGCGCTGCCACCGATCCAGCAGGCAGCGCTGGCGGAGGCGCTTGCCGGCAACATGTCGGTCCATATCGTCTATTGCGTTCGGACGGAGCAGCATGAGGATCGCGCGGATCCGCTCGACCCGCGATCGGTGCCGGTGTTCCGGGAGGTGACGGGCGAGGTTCTGGCCAACGCGATCCGGCCGGACGGCACGCTAATTATCGGCTTCGACGGGTTACAGGTTCCGGTGGTTCTGCCCCCCCGAGCCGCGACGATTTTGCGCCTCGTCGACGGAAAGCGAAGCGTCGGTGACATTGCCGAGGCGACCGGCATGCCATCCGATGTCTTCGACCGGGCCTGGCGGGCGACCTACACTGCGTTGGAACGGGTCAATCGACTGTTGTTGGCTGCGCCGCCTGACGTCGCATGATCGCCAGGGTTTCCGCATCCGCCGGGTAGAACGTCTCGATCGTCAGTTCCGCCAGCGCGACGTCGACCGCCGACGCGAAGACAGCGCTGGCGCCGTAGAAGGTCAGCAGACCGTCGACCGTCATCAGGCAAAGCGGGACCGCCACGCCATCGGGGGCGATTTTCGTGGTCGCCGTTGGGCTGGGGTAGTCACCGATTTCCTCCAGCAGGTCCGCCACGACCGCATCGGCGGTCTGTTCGAAGTGCCGGCGCAAACGGGTGAGCACATGGCCGCGCCAAGCTGCGAGATTGGCGATCCGCGGTGCCAACCCGGCTGGATGCAGCACGACGCGTGCCCAGTTGACCGGCGTCGACAGCAGCGCCGGATCGACGCCGCCGATCAGGCGGCGCAGCACGTCGTTGCTGGCGACGATTCCCCAGCGGTGATCCAGCGCCAAGGCGGGAAAGGGGGCGTGATCGCGCACGATTCTCTCGACCATGTCCGATATGCCGGCCAGCACCGGGTCATCCAGACAGCGCTGCGGGAAAGCCGCGGTGTAGCCCGCCACGGCAAGGATCGTGTTGCGGTCCCGCAAAGGCAGGTTCAACTGGTCCGCCAGGCGCAGAATCGCGTCGCGGCTTGGCAATTCGCGACCGGTTTCGATCGCGCCGAGTAGCTGGCCGGACAGGCCGGCGGCGGTGGCGAGCTGGCGTTGCGTCAAGTGGCGGCGCTGCCGCCATTCACGCAGCAATTCGCCGACATCGCGTAGCGTTCGGATGGGGTGATCGATTCCCTGCATGCGACAACCCTAGCGGGAATCGCGCCAAGATAAAATCACCCTCTGGTTACCGAATTTGCCTTTTTTGTGTGCGCTGCACAAATACTACCCGAGTCGGTGCTGGCGTTTCCCATCTGGCTGAGGCAGGCTACTCGAACGCCGGGTCTGGGTGGCGCAACATTTTCAACACAGGGCAGAGGGGCCAATCGACAAAATGGACCGTCGCGACTTCATTAAATCCGCCGCCGTCACAGCGGCCGGGCTTTCGGCACCGCGCATCGCGCGTGCCGCCGACAACAAGGTGTTGCGCTTCATTCCGCAGGCCAACCTCGCCAATCTCGATCCGATCTGGACGACGCAATACGTCGTGCGCAACGGCGCCCTGTTGATCTGGGACATGCTGTACGGGGTGAACGACAAGCTGGAACCCCAGCCGCAGATGGTAGAGGGGCATGAGGCCTCCGCCGACTTCAAGACCTGGACGTTCAAGCTGCGCGCGGGGCTGAAGTTCCATGACGGGGAGCCGGTGCGGGCCAAAGACGTTGTCGCAAGCATCAAGCGCTGGATGGCGCGCGACGCCACGATGGGGCTGGTGATCCAGAAACAGATGGACGCGCTGGAGGCGGTGGACGACCGGACGTTCCGGTTCAAACTGAACAAGCCTTATCCCAAGATGCTGTTCGCGCTGGGCAAAAGCAGCACCCCGTCGCTGTTCATCATGCCCGAACGGATCGCGGCGACGGACCCGTTCAAGCAGATTTCCGAGTATGTCGGCTCCGGCCCGATGCGGTTCAAGAAAGACGAGTGGGTGCCGGGCGCGAAGGCGATCTTCGAGAAGTTCGGCGACTATGTGCCACGTTCCGAAAAGGCGAATTGGCTGGCCGGCGGGAAGCGGATCAATTTCGATCGGATCGAGTGGAATATCGTGCCGGACGGTGCGACCGCCGCCGCCGCGCTGCAGAACGGGGAGGTCGACTGGTGGGAGACGCCGCTGTCCGACCTCGTGCCGCTGCTGAAGAAATCGCCCGGCGTGGCGGTCGATATCGCCGATCCCCTGGGGAACATCGGCTCCTTCCGCATCAACCATCTGCATCCGCCGTTCAATAACGTGCTGGCGCGGCAGGCGATCCAGGTGGCGTTGAGCCAGGAAGACTACATGGGCGCGGTCGTCGGATCGGACGAGACCCTGTGGAAGACGATTCCGGGATTTTTCACGCCGGACACACCGCTTTACACCGAGAATGGCGGCGACCGTCTGAAAGGGCCGCGGAACTTCGATCTGGCGAAAAAGATGCTGGCCGAGGCCGGCTACAAGGGCGAGCCGATTTCCGTGCTGGTCGCCACCGACATAGCCATCACCAAGGCGCAGGGCGATGTCACCGCCGATCTGCTGAAGCGCATTGGCATGAACGTGAAGTATGAGGCGCTGGACTGGGGCACGGTCGGTCAGCGCCGCGCCAAGAAGGAACCGCCGTCCGAGGGCGGCTGGAACATCTTCCACACCTGGCACGCCGGCGCCGACTGCGTGAATCCGGCGCCTTATATCGCACTGGACGCCAGCGGCCCGACCGCCTGGTTCGGCTGGCCCAAATCCGACGCGGTGCAGGAAAAAATCGCGGCATGGTACGCCGCGCCCGACCTCGCGGCGGAAAAAGCCGTCATCGCCGATCTGAACAAGGCGGCGATGGACGATGTCGTCTACATTCCCACGGGCTTCTTCAAGGGTTATCAGGCTTGGCGGACCAACGTGTCCGGCGTCGTCAAGGCGCCCTTCCCGGTGTTCTGGGATGTAAGCAAGACCTGATCGGAGCCTGACCCCATGCTTGCGTACGTCGCCCGTCGAATTCTCGCCACCATTCCAGTGGTGCTCCTGGTGGCGCTGTTCGTGTTCAGCCTGCTGTATCTCGCCCCCGGCGATCCGGCGGCGATCATCGCCGGCGATCAGGCGACGCCCGCGGATGTGGAGCGTATTCGCGCATCCCTGGGTCTGGACCGGCCGTTCGCGGTGCGGTTTTTCGACTGGTTCTGGCATGTGTTGAACGGCGACCTGGGCGTGTCGATCTTTACCAACCTGCCGGTCAGTCACATGATCGCGCAGCGGATCGAGCCGACAGTATCGTTGATGTGCCTGACCCTGATCCTGTCGCTGACCTGCGCCATCCCCATGGGCGTAATCGCGGCCTGGAAGCATGGCACCTGGATCGACCGGCTGGTGATGATGACCGCGGTGTTCGGCTATTCGACGCCGGTCTTCGTGGTGGGATATCTATTGGCGTATGTGTTCGCGTTGTATCTGGATTGGTTGCCGGTGCAGGGGTTCACCTCCATCGCCGACGGGCTGATTCCCTTCCTTCGCAATCTCATCCTTCCCGCCACCGCGCTCGGCCTTGTCTACATGGCGCTGATCGCGCGCATAACCCGGGCGACGATGCTGGACGTGCTGTCGCAGGATTACGTGCGCACGGCGAAAGCCAAAGGCGTGGGGCAGCGAGGCATTCTGTTCATCCATGCGCTGAAGAATGCCGCGGTGCCGATCGTGACGATCGTCGGCATCGGCTTCGCCGCCCTGATCGGCGGCGCGGTGGTAACCGAGAGCGTGTTCGCCATCCCCGGCCTGGGACGGCTGACCGTCGATGCCATTCTGCGGCGCGACTACCCGGTTATTCAGGGCGTCGTGCTGATGTTCAGTTTTGTTTACGTGCTGGTTAACCTGGGTGTGGACCTGCTCTACACCGTGTTCGACCCGAGGATCCGCTATTGAGCGCCACAACCGTTCCGCCGGGATACACCGCCGCGCCGGTGCTGCCGGACATTCTGCCCACGCCGAAAGAGCGTGGACGTGTCATGGGCTTCGTTAACCGACACCCCACGATCGTGATCGGCGGCGCGCTGGTCCTGGCCATGGTGCTGATCGCGATTTTCGCGCCGTATCTGTGGACCCAAGACCCCACCGCGCTGGCGCCGGCCAAGCGGACCCGTCCGCCATCCGAACTCTATTGGTTCGGCACCGATATGCTGGGCCGCGATGTTTACTCGCGCGTGCTGTATGGATCACGCGTGTCGTTGACTGTCGGGTTTTCCGTGGCGATCTGCGCCGGTGCGATCGGCACCGCGATCGGCCTGATTTCCGGCTTCACACGGGGGATCGACGCCATCGTGATGCGGGCGATGGACGGGTTGATGTCCATTCCGCAGATACTGCTGGCCATCGCGCTGATGGCGCTGACCCGAGCATCCGTGCAGAACGTGATCATCGCGATCAGCATCACGGAGTCGCCGCGGGTCTGCCGGCTGGTGCGCGGCGTGGTGCTGTCGCTGCGGGAACAACCGTATGTGGAGGCGGCGATCGCTTCCGGAACGCGGGTGCCAGTGATTATCTGGAAGCACATCCTGCCCAACACGCTGGCGCCGCTGATGGTGCAGGCGACGTTCATATGCGCCTCGGCGATGATCACCGAGGCCACATTGTCCTTCATCGGGGCCGGCACGCCGCCGATCATCCCAAGCTGGGGCAATATCATGGCGGAGGGGCGCGCCCTTTGGCAGGTGAAGCCATACATCGTCTTCTTTCCCGCGATTTTCCTGTCCATCACCGTGCTCGCGGTGAATCTGCTGGGCGATGGTCTGCGCGACGCGCTGGATCCTCGGCTGGCCAAGAGGCTCTAGAACGCATGGCCCTGCTCGAAGTCGAGAACCTGCAAACGCATTTTGCCACCCCCGACGGGGTGGTACGCGCGGTGAACGGATTGTCGTTCCATATCGACGCCGGGGAGACGCTGGCGATCGTCGGCGAATCCGGTTGCGGCAAATCGGTCACGTCGATGTCGGTGCTGCGGCTGATTCAGCAGCCACCGGGCAAGATCGCGGGGCGAATCAGCTTTCAGGGGATTGATCTGCTCACGTTGCCGGAACCGGCGATGCGGCAAATCCGCGGCAACGCCATCTCTATGATTTTTCAGGAGCCGATGACCTCGCTCAACCCCGTTCTGACGGTGGGACAGCAGATCGGGGAGACGGTGCGGCTGCATCAAGGCGTAAGCGCCCGCGATGCCGAG
>Ga0209067_10001598_pt1 | contig 13844 bp, 6 predicted proteins | sample ColStrG_CSR_2013_FD_187199 | JGI IMG/M metagenome (GOLD analysis project Ga0209067, IMG submission 187199) | Freshwater sediment microbial communities in response to fracking from Pennsylvania, USA - Cold Stream Run_MetaG_CSR_2013 (SPAdes)... | ecosystem: Environmental > Aquatic > Freshwater >... | reverse complement strand
ACTCTTCACAACAAATTTTTCAGGTGCAATTTAGTACGGGAAAAATGTTCACCGTTTATTTTGGTGTCTTGGCTTTGGTTTTTGGTGGCGCGTCTTTACTGAACTCACAATTAGTTGAAAAATGGGGCATGAACTATATTTGTAAGCGCGCGGTACTGGCCATTATTGCGGGCTCTAGCCTATTTTTAAGCTTGCATGCAGTGACCGATATTCAACTCTGGATGTTTATGCTTTACGCCGCGCTGTTATTTTTTTCTTTCGGATTAATTTTTGGTAACATCAATGCTATGGCGATGGAACCTATGGGGCATGTAGCCGGCATTGCCTCAGCGATTATTGGCAGCCTTTCATCCATTCTGTCGATGACGATAGGCACAGCTATTGGGCAACTTTACAATAACAATCTAATTCCTTTGACGCTCGGATTTTTAGTACTGAGTAGCATTTCGCTATTTATTATGAGGTTTGCCAATAAATCCTAATTCTTTTTAAGTGCTAAAGCGGCATTCAACCTTAGCACTTTTTCTTCCATCTTTTTCTACCATCTTTTTCCCGTCAATCAATTACGGTTTTTTCATACGACAACTCATTTGCTTTGCATACGTATGTATCGAATTTTTCACATGAATACGTATGCAATTATTTGTAGTGCGCAGCCGCAATTACATAAGATCAAATCGCATTTTAATGATGCTCTCCTCCCGACGGATCTAGTACAGACTTTCTTGTGCAGATTCTACCTTGTGCAGCTTTAACATAGGAATAACACATTTTAAATAAGTTGCATCTCTATTATCTAATAAAAATAATTTTTATGAGGTCACAAATATGTTTTCAGCCATTCACTTTCAGCGTTTTATATCGCTGAAAAATATTTTTACCATTGTATCACTGCTTTTTATAGCACCATGCCTCCAAGCCGCACAAACTACACCCGTTCCACGCACCGTATTTGTTCATTTGTTTGAATGGCAATGGAATGACATAGCCAATGAATGTGAAACCGTTTTAGGCCCAAAAGGATTTTCTGCCGTGCAAGTTTCGCCACCGCAAAAATCCGTGAGTGGCAGTCAATGGTGGACACGCTACCAACCTCTCAGTTACGCCATTGAGGGTCGCTCAGGGACGCGCGCCGAATTTGCGAGCATGGTGACACGCTGCAAAGCAGTGGGCGTGGATATTTATGTGGATGCGGTAATCAATCACATGGCCGCGCTGAACCGTAGCTTTCCCGAAGTGCCTTACGGTGTAAATGATTTCCACAGCTGCACCACCCCCATCGATTACACCAATGCGTGGTCAATTCAAAATTGCGACTTGTCGGGTTTAAATGATTTGAAAACCGAATCTGATTATGTTCGCCAAAAGCTCGCGGATTATTTAAATGATCTCACCAGTTTAGGGGTAGCTGGTTTTCGCTTTGATGCAGCCAAACATATACCACCTGCAGATATTTCTAATATTGTGGGCCGCTTAACCGGCCATCCCTACATTTATCAAGAAGTAATTCGCGGCGCGGGCGAACCAGTCCAGCCAGAGCAATACACCTATATTGCCGATGTAATGGAGTTTAATTACAGCAAAACGGTGAGTTACTATTTCAAAGGTAATGGCGCATTAAAAACCTTGGCTAATATCGGCACCGCCAACTGGACGGGCTGGCTAGCAAGCACGGATGCACAAGTTTTTGTGGAGAACCACGACAATCAACGCCAAGACACCGCCAACATAATCACCTATAAAGATGGCGCCAACTTGAATACGCTGGCACATGTATTTATGTTGGGCTGGCCTTATGGCTACCCTGAAATTATGTCCAGTTATGATTGGAGCACCTCCGATCAAGGCCCACCATCTGTGGGAGCGAGCACCTGCTCTGGTGGCTGGCTATGCGAGCATCGCACCCGCGCTATCGCCAACATGGTAGCGTTTGCCAACAATACCAACGCGCAATTCCGCGTGACCAATTATTGGGATAACGGCAACAACCAAATGGCGTGGGGACGCGGCGGTTTGGGCTTTATCGCGATTAACCGCGAAGACAGCGCAAGCTTGAACCGCACCTTTGCGACCGGTATGGCGGCAGGCACCTACTGCGATATTATTCATGCCGACTTCAACTACAAAACAGGCGCCTGTAGCGGCGCAACTGTGACAGTGGATGCCTCAGGTAATGCCGCTGTTTCAATAGCAACCCACGATGCAGTGGCCTTCCATGCGGGCGCTCAAGTAGGCGTGGCCTGTACCAATTGCGGCGGCGATGGCGTTGGTAGCAACTCATCCAGTTCGGTGACAAGTAGTGCCGGCTCGTCTAGCAGCAGTGCAGGCAACTGGTATTTCCGTGGCACACCCAATAATTGGGGTTCAACTGCCATGACATTATCAGGCGGCTTATATTGCACTCAGCAAACATTTGGCGATGCCAGCACCAATCCTCGTTTTAAAGTCGACCATTATGGCGATTGGACCGAAAGCTATCCCACCAGTGATTACACCGTCACTGCCAACAGCACTTACAACATTTGCTTTAACGCAAGCACACACGCTATCACTCTAAACAATGCTAGTACTAGTAGCGTAATGAGCAGCTCACAAAGCTCGTCGGCGCAAAACTCTTCAGCCTCCTCAAGCACAAGCAACCTTGTAACCGTGCACTTTGCCTGCAATAACGGCACAACTTACAGCGGCCAAAGTGTATATATATCTGGCAGTGCAAGCCAGCTAGGCAATTGGGTAGCCGCCAGTGCTATTAAGCTAAATCCAACAAGCTACCCTACGTGGACAGGCGATATCCAACTACCTGCCAATAGCAGCATCCAGTGGAAATGTTTAAAGCACGAAGAAGTAAACACTTCTGCCGGTGTTGTCTGGCAAAGTGGCGGCAACAATGTGGTAAATACTGGTAGCGGCGCGTCTGCCACAGCCAATTTTTAAACATTGAGTAAGATTGAAATCACTCCAATAATCCGGCCTTTAATAGCCGGATTATTGAATTTAAACAATTTGATACCAATATAAAAACATCCAAAATAACCAAGCAATCTCGTCGCGCTCTTGATACAACGCCGAACGCCCACAATCTAAAATGATAATAAATAATCAGACTATTGATTTAGCAGAAAATATCTCAAATTCACTATAAATATGGCACATTCATTAACAGCAATATGACTTCGCACAACGAAACCCTGTACGAACATTTCCATTACATATCATTCAAATCACTTACAAATTGAAAGGTCTTTTCTTCACAATTATGCCCCTATAATTGCAACCATAACATCAGAATAAAATACCAAAAAGCAAAAATTCATTCCAAAAAAATATAACCAAAAATAAAATCTTCGCGGGCTACCCAATTATTGAATAATTTCAATCATATTCCCTTCATTAAATGATTTTCACACTACCACTTTCCCTGCTAACAACTAGAATCAGTAATTACCTATTAAATGTTTTTTTAAAATTATCCTTACTAAATTCAAGTGTATTTTTAGGTGGCATTATTTCGCGCGATTGCCGATTATGTGAAAACGAACCCATTACAACAAACACAACCCAACTAACTATTAGCGATGGATTTTTATATTCAGATTCTACGCGACACACCGATTCTGAACGTAAAAAATTTAATAGTTTCGCCGATCAAGTCTCGCACTAATGGACGCAGAGAACAGACATGAACAACAGCTCAAGTAGTACCGGAGATATTGCTACAGAAAAAGCACGGGCTCTCGCCGTAAAAAGCTCTGCCCTGCTGTTATTTTTATTAGGATGCCTAGTACTGCTCGCTTGGCATAAGATCAGTGCTTTATCTGCTTTTTACACAGAAATCACCAGCATGGCCTATAACACGGCGCTTTGCTTTGTCATCTCAAGCCTTGCACTTTTTTTTCTCAACACTCGACAAAAATGGCCTACGCAGCTTTGCGCATCGCTTATCATCATAATCTGTAGCTTAACCTTATTAAATTTATACAGCCCTTATTCAACACATATAAATCTCTTGCTTTCCAAGGAGTTAAGCTACTCCGGCAAGTCCCTTGTCGTTATGGTACCTACAACAGCGCTGTGCTTTTTCTTCTGCGCTACGGGGCTACTTATCACGACTAACGCCCAAATAAAAATCTATAATCATTTAGTTATTGTTGCTACATTTCTAAATTTAATTGTTATTACAATCGGGATCATTTCGCTTTTAAGTCACAGCATTGGATTAAATAAAGCCTTTATCTGGCTAGGTATTACAATGGCACCCCATACAGCCGTGGGGTTGATTTTACTCGCAGCAACCATCATTTTTTATAGCAAACAACAAACTCTTGCGGCCTTTAATCATTTTGCGTTTTTTAACCGCATGATGATCGGTTTTGCATTTATGTCGGTACTGGCAAGCGCCATTGGTGGCGTTTCCTACATTCAAATTAAAAGCATTAGCAATATCACTCATGAGTTATACCAAAACCCACTGCAGATCAATTACAGCGTATTACACCTCAAGAGCAGCATTGGCAAAACAAATCGCGATCTAAAAAATATCGCCATTCAACCAGATATGTATTCTGCTGAAACAGTCTTAACCAATCTCAATAAAGCCAAAGAGGACTACTTAAAAGACACCCACTTCATGATAAATAGCGATGGCAGCCTAGAAGATGAGCTAGCCCAATTAAATAAAATTTTTTTACAGTGGCAAAACTATATTTTTATCTCGCATCAACTGTTAGAAAAAAAAGATTATGAAGCCTACAAACGTCTGATACTAAATCAGGGTCAACAAACAGCACTTGAAATTAGCGCAATTTTAGATGGCATATCTTTACAACAACAAACACGCATAAGCAATCTTGACGATGAAATTCGCATTGCTGAAGCCGACGGATTAAAAGTTGTTACATTTATTATTTTCAATTTCATACTCGTTGGCATTGCCATAGCATCACTCATTACACGAAGCCTAAATGCACAGTTACAAAAAATACGTCACGCAATGATAGATATTGCGCACGAAAAATTAGATACACAGATTCCACCACTCGGTAACGATTCAGAAATGGGCGATATGATTCGCGCCTTGATTCTATTTGAAAAAAGTACACGCCAACGCCTTCAATTGGAACACCGATTACGCCAAGTTATAGAGGCAACTCCCAACGGCATTATTATGGTAAATGCGGAAGGCGTCATTGAAATTGTGAATGCCCAAGCGGAATCTATCTTTGGTTACTTACGCAGTGAACTCCTAGGCAAACCAATTGAAATATTAATTCCTCAGCGCCACATAGATAAGCACCCAAACAATCGCATGCAATTTTTTAACAACCCTTCCGCGCGACTCATGGGCGCAGGACGCGAACTATTTGGATTACACCGCGAAGGGCATGAAATACCTATAGAGATAGGTTTATCGCCCATAGAAACCGATGAGGGGCTAAAAGTATTAGCAGCGATTGTCGATATCAGCGAACGTCAAAAAGTTTTTAAGGCGATGAATGAAAGCCGCGAACGATTGGAGCTCACTGCACGCGCCAACCAAATCGGCATTTGGGAGTATGATACCGAGAAGGATACGCTGAACTGGGACGACACCATGTTTGAAATTTATGGGCGAGACAAAGAGCGGTTTAGCAACAACTATAACGCCTGGAAAAAATGCGTACATGTTGATGACATAGAAACACTTGAGAAAAAATTTTTCGAATGCCTTAACACGCTTACACCACTGATCGCAAAATTTCGCATCATATTACCCGACGGTTCAACAAAACACGTTCATGCAAAAGCGAAACTGGAGAGAAAAGCAGGAAGTAATTGTGTAAAAGTTCTGGGAACCAATATTGATATTACTCGGGAAGAAATTGCTTTTAGCAAATTGCATAATTTAGAAGTTCTACGATCCGCCATTGTAGAGTTTTCTGAAGACGCCATCATCAGCAAAACACCCTATGGCATAGTCACCAGCTGGAATATAGGTGCCAGTAAATTATTCGGGTATAGCTCTGATGAGGCAATCGGTAAAAAAATTACTGAGCTCGTCTGCACAACACAGCTTCGCGATGAAGAAGAAAACCTATTAATGAAAGTTCGCGCAGGAGAAATTATTAAACATTATGAGACTTTAAGACAACATAAAGACGGCAGAATAATTAATGTATCCATCAGCCTTTCACCTATTAAAGACCGCGCAGGAAACATTGTAGGAATTTCAGCGATAAAGCGCGACATTACTGATGCCATTAAAGCCAAAAAACTGTTAGCAAAAAATCAACACGAACTCGAAAAAAGCAATAAAGATTTAATTCGCAGCAACAAAGAACTAGAAACTTTCGCTTATGTAGCATCACACGATTTAAAATCACCATTGCGCGGAATAACTCAACTTTCTACATGGATAGAAGAGGATATAGCCGCACATGAATTCAGCGAAGTTGGCAATCACACCAAACTATTACGCAACCGCATTCAACGCATGGAAAAATTGCTCGATGATTTACTTATTTTTTATCGCGCAGGGAAAATTGATGGTAATGAAACCGCTATTGATATCCGCAGTATGGCCGAAGAGCTATTTGAAATTCAAAATACAAAATCAGGGCTGCATTTAAAACTAGACAACACTCTACCCATCTTTAGCACGTTAAGCACCCCCTTTGAGCAAGTACTGCGCAACCTTATTTCCAACGCCATTAAACACCACGACCGCGATCAAGGATTTATTCAAATTAACTGCAAAGATATTAATGAATACTTCTATGAGTTTAGTGTAATTGATGATGGCCCAGGAATTCCGGCACAATTTCAACAACGTATTTTTGGTATGTTTCAAACACTAAAACCCAGGGATGAATTGGAAGGTAGTGGTATGGGCTTAGCATTGATTAAAAAAATTGTTGAGGCATACGGAGGAAAGATCAATTTAATCTCTGAAGGCCGTGGTAGTTGTTTTAGCTTTACCTGGCCCAAACACATTAAAAGGAATCAATCCAATGATTGAACAATACTATCCGCAGAATAAAAATCAAGAATTCAAACAAGTCAATATATTTATTGTTGATGATGATGACATTGACACAGCAGCACTTAAACGTGCGCTCCACAAGCTGAAATTATTGAACCCAATCTATCGCGCTAAAGACGGAATGGAAGCGCTGGCACTATTGCGCGCAAAAGAAATTCCTGCCCCCTACATAATTTTGCTTGATTTAAATATGCCGCGAATGAATGGCTTGGAATTTTTAGAGGAAATACGTGCAGATCATGAACTCACTCATTCAGTAGTATTTGTATTGACCACATCCAAATCAGATGAAGATGTTCTCGCCGCCTACCGAGAACACGTTGCAGGTTATTTACTCAAACAAAGAATGGATAATGATTTTATGCAGGTTGTTGGGCTGCTTAATCATTATTGGCGCATTGTAGAACTACCCGAATAATTCTACGCAGTTAATGCTTATGGAGCTTAGTTATGAAACTGCTATTGATTGATGATAACGAACTGGACCGCCAAGCAATCGTACGAACTTTTAAAAAATCAGATTGGAATATTCACATTGAACAAGCTTCATCTGCCGCAGAAGGCCTTGCAAAATTTGATGCCGTAGATTATGACGCAGTTTTACTGGACTATCGTCTACCCGATATGGATGGATTGGATACACTGCGCCTACTCTTAAGGCACCCATCGCATCACTCAGCAATTATTATTCTCACTGGAGCATTTGAAGATTCAGACTTAGAACAGGAATGCATTGCCGCAGGCGCTCAAGATGTGCTGTTTAAATCTGAAATTGCGCACAAGCATTTAAAACGCGCCATCATCCACGCACGCACGCGCCACATACTGGAGCGCGAACTTCAAGAAAGCCATCGGCGCTTACGCTTACTGGCTGAAAATGACGCACTAACCGGCTTAGCCAATCGCTATTATTTTGATGAAAGCCTACGCACTGCTATTGCGCGCGCGAAACGATTGAATGATAAATTGGCACTGCTGTTTTTAGATTTGGATAACTTTAAAATTATTAATGACAGCTTAGGTCACGATGCCGGTGATCGCTTATTAAAAGAAGTTGCAAAACGCTTACTCACCGTTGTACGCAATGGCGATGTAGTCTGTCGCTTGGGGGGCGATGAATTCGCTATTCTGGCCTACAACTTTGATACACAAGGAGACGTGATTCAATTAGCTGAACGCATATTAGAGGATTTACATAACCCCATACTGATTAACAATACCGAACAATTTGTGTCGGCCAGCATTGGTATAGCCACATTTCCTGAAGCCGGTAATAGCGCAGGTGATATGCTCAAAGCTGCCGATCTCGCCATGTACCGAGCCAAGCGCGATGGCAGAAATAATTACCAATTTTTTTCATCAATCCTACAAGCACAAATGCAAGAGCGTATTCGCTTGGAAAAAGAATTGCGCGCAGTTATTCCTACCGACCATTTTATTTTGTACTACCAGCCCCTAGTCGATGCACAAACACTGGAAATTTGCGGCGCTGAAAGCCTTGTGCGCTGGGATCACCCCACCCGCGGCATATTACCGCCAAGCGAGTTTATTGGTTTAGCAGAAGAAATTGGACTGATTATTACGATAGACACTCGCTGCCGATTAAAAGCTTGCCAACAATTATCTAAATGGCGACATGAACATATCGTCAACGATCAATTTGTAATGAATTTTAATATTTGCGCCAATCTACTCACCGACGATGATCTTTATGACGCCATTCGTGCCGACCTAGATATCACCGAGCTACCAGGCCATTGTATTGGACTTGAGATTACCGAATCCGTCTTAATTGAAAATTTTGAATCCACCGCCAACCAACTGCAAAAAATTCGCGCACTCGGCGTAGAGATTTCAGTCGACGATTTTGGCACTGGCTACTCCTCAATGGCTTACCTTAAAGCGCTGCCCGCAAGCACACTAAAAATTGATCGAACCTTTGTACAGGGCGTACCCGATAGCCCTGACGACTGCCGCATCTTACGAGCCATGATTGTATTGGGCAAAAGCCTTAACCTGAACATAGTGGTGGAAGGCATAGAAACCCGCGAACAGGCGCGCCTCTGTCGAGAATATGGTGCCGACTTTCTCCAAGGGTATTTGTTTTCTCGCCCAGTTGCCCCTGAAAGTTTCGAGCAACTGCTCAAAAACCATAACCCTCAAGAATGGCTCAAACTTATATCCACACTGGGAAGCAATACCTCACAACTCTACTGGCACAACCGGAAAGAGTAGAAAAAGCGACCATAATACTGACCAGATTTTTATTATATTCAGTTATTTTTACCATCATCCTCATCGTAAACCGTCCACCCAAACCTTCATGTAATATTCTGTAATTGCCTTTTGAAACAAGGCTCATCAAGTAAGCAACCATTAACCTACTAGCATATTTTTAATATCAAAAAACGGTATTTTTTCAAATTTTCATAACGCAAAAGCAATTTTAATGGCGCATTTTTCTTTTTTTGTATATATTACGCACAAATTTCACCCAATCATTTCTTGGTGACGGACCACACCTCCAGCGAGCTAGGTACGTACTAACATGCTTAAAATCATCAGTAACACCCCTTTACCCACTCTCAGCCTGCAAGAACAACCTAAAGTTGAGACAGTTGTCCAAACCACCTACGCTGATTTAATTGTCGATTATTTAAAACAGCTAGGGATAGACACAGTTTTTGGGGTTCCTGGCGGCGCTATCGAACCGTTACTGAACGCTTTAGCTCGCAGCGAGCGCCAAGGCGGGCCGCGCTTAGTGGTAGCGCGACATGAATGCGGAGCAGCATTTATGGCAGATGGCTATTACCGTGAAACCGGTAAAATCGGTGTGGTATGCGCCACCACCGGCCCAGGAGCCACCAACCTGCTAACCGGTGTGGCTTCTGCACTCGCCGATGAAATTCCCATGCTAGTGATTACCGCGCAGACACCTTTACCTAAATTCGGCAAGCGCGCCCTGCAAGAATCTAGCTGTACCGCTATAGATACGGTCGGCATCTTTCGCTACGCCACCAACTTCAATACGCTGGTATCGCATCACGAACAACTAGAAAGTAAACTGGTATCAGCCATTATGTCAGCACACCGCGCACCCAACGGTCCCGCTCACATCAGCATACCCTCAGACATCTTGCGCACCCCCGCAACCATCAATGCGCACATTCATAGCGATTTACTCGTCCACGACTTTGCCATGGCCGATGACTCCTCCATTGCACGCCTATGCGAAAAACTGGGGCGCGTAAACAACATCGTTCTCTATATTGGTGCCGGCGTGGGCAAAGCCAGCGCCCAATTGATGGAGTTTATTGAATTAACCGGAGCCGCTTTTGTGACCGGCCCCATGGGTAAAGCTTGGGTCGATGAAAAGCACCCGCAATATCGAGGCGTTTACGGTTTTGCCGGTCATGACAGTGCCAAAGCCTTACTGCAAAGCGACGACATCGACCTAATCTTGGCCGTAGGTACAGCCTTAGGCGAACTCGGCACCAGCGGCTGGAAAAATGATTTGCTAAACACCAAGCTGGTTCATATAGATTCCTCCATAGAACACTTCACACGCTCGCCAATGGCCAATCTTCATGTCTTTGGCAATATCGATATTATTTTCAATCGATTGCTCATCAGTGTACGCGAAGCACGCAAATGGGGACGTCGCTGGGACACCTTACAACCTAATCAAACCCTGAATGCCAATGGTGGCTATACCATCCTGCGCGAAGAAGAGAAATGCCGCTCTAACGAAAGCCCGGTAAAACCCCAACGCCTTATGTGCCATTTGTCGCATCACTTACCCGAAGATACGCGCATTTTTGTAGATGCAGGTAACGGCTGGTCTTGGGCCACTCATTACCTTACGCGCAGCAATTGCGAAGGCCTCTATCGTATCGCCATGGGGTATGGTTCTATGGCTTGGTCGATTGGTGCCGCCATTGGCTCTGCCATTGGCAACCGTGCCGCACCAACACTATGCATAGTGGGCGATGGTTCTTACTTAATGAGCGCACAGGAAATCACCGTTGCTGCCCAGCAGCAACTGCCCGTGGTATTTCTGGTCTTGAACGATGCCGCCATGGGTATGGTAATGCATGGCCAACGTCTGGGCGGGCAGGAATCTATTGGCTGGGAATTAAACAACATTAATTATGCCTTACTGGCACAAGCCATGGGCGTGGATGGCATAGTGATCGAATCCCCCGAACAACTGGACGCCCTAGACTTTAACGCACTCTTCGCCAAAAATGGTCCCACGCTGATAGATGTCCGTATTGACCGCAACGAAGTGCCCCCCATGGGCGATCGCATTAAAGGTTTGGCCGTGAATGCCTCTGCAACACCTGGGAGTTAGTTATGACTCCAGAAGGATTGTTATTAAAATAACCAACTCAGGTACAGGCCGGAATTTTTTACCTCAATAAATGGCACCAAGGTATTTATTAAGCTAGCATGAACTCTAAAGTGGAGAGCCATGTGTGTTAGAAAATACCAACAAAGCCAAACCGGCCCTATCGACCACCAACATACTGATTGTTAATGACAACGCCTTCGCCCAGCAAAAAATTCAAGATTCTTTGCTGGTTGCAGGCTATTCCCATATAACCCTCGTAGACTGCGCCAAAAAAGCATTGCGCTTCCTGCGCACCCAATCCGCTGACATCATCATTGTTGATGTAGATACCCCTGATTTGGATGGCTGGCGGTTATCGCGCCTGATCCGTTGCGGCATTCTTAAATGCCCTGTCGATTTACCTATAGTGGTCATGGCCAGCACGTGGTGCGAGCGGATCGCTGAAGTCACCGCGCGTGAATACGGCATCAATTACTTATTGCCGCTCAACCACGTAGAGCACCTACCGGAGATTATTCAGCAACTCCACCAAGCCGAGCGGCGCGAACCACCCAAACCACGCCTGCTGGTAGTAGAAGACTCGCCCGACACCTCAGACCTGATAAAACGTGTACTCGCCACTCCCTTTGATATTGAAGTTGCCGCCGATGGATTGGAGGGATTGAATGCATGGAAAACAGGCCGGCATGATTTGGTATTATTGGATGTCATGCTGCCGAGCATATCTGGTCGCGACATTCTTATTGAAATACAACAGATAGATCCCAATCAACCCGTAGTCATCATGACGGCGCACACCACCATCGACCAAGCCGAAGAGTTAATGCTGTTGGGCGCTGTGGACTTTCTACCCAAACCGTTCCGCGCAGAACAACTACGCAAAGTATGCGATATCGCCATTCACCGCGAAGACTACCTCGTCAGTAACGCCCAATTCGCGGCGCGCGTTAAATCTCTTGAAGAGCGCGAATTGGAATTTCGCAATCTTTACGAAAACCACCACCAATTATTGGATGACTTGCAGTCCGTAGTGATGGAGCTGGACGAAAACCTAACTATTTTATTTTTAAATCGCACTTGGGAATCTTTGCTCGGTTATTCACTGGAATACTCCATTGGACAACCACTAGAACATTTTACAGCGCCAGAAGATGCGAACCAATTTGCCATCTTCAAAGAAAAGATGAACGAAGCACTTAACCTGCAAAAATCCAATGCCGAAATTGAACTCTGCTTACGCGACACCAACAATCAAAAAGTGTGGACACAGCTAAAAATCAGTCGTTCAACAAAAGGCGAAAAACTTTCTACGCTCACCGTTTGCATTGACGATATTACTGAGCGCCGCAAAACGCAGGAACAACTTAAATATTTGGCGATGCATGACTCACTTACTGGGTTGTACAACCGCCACTACTTTGAGTCCATGCTTGAGCAACTTTCACAAGACGCCAAAACTACCCGACGCAAGCATGGACTGGTGTATTTGGACTTGGACTATTTCAAAGTCATCAATGACACCTTCGGCCATCAAAAAGGTGATGAAGTATTACGTGAAATGTCGCTGCTACTCACCAAACGCATTCGCAAACCCAACACCCTCTGCCGCTTGGGTGGCGATGAATTCGGTGTATTACTCCGCAATGTGACCGCTGAATCCGCGCAGGATTTTGCACGTGATATTCAAAAAATTATTGGTGAATTCAGTTTCCAATTGCAGGAACAACGGCTCAACTTGGGCTGCAGTATTGGCGTAACCTTAATTGATGGCAGCACGTCAAATGCCGAAGAATATTTTATGCGTGCTGATATAGCGCTGTATGTTGCGAAAGGTCGTGGTCGAAACTTAATTCACGCTTACGACCCCGAAGACAACGAAAGCGATGAGTTGCGCTTGCGTATAAACATTTCACAAAAAATTCGTAAGGCTATCTCTGAAGATCGCATGGTGCTTTACTTTCAACCCATTTACGATGTGACTAAAGGTAAAATTTCTTACTACGAATCACTGATTCGTATGCGCGAACCCAACGGCCATATTATCGGGCCAGCAGAATTTATTCCCGCATTAGAAGCAGCGGGTGAAATGCACTTACTAGACCGCTGGATTATCAAGCTCGCCATTCGCACACTAAAAGACTATCCAGAACTAAACCATATTGCGATCAATCTTTCGGCACAGGCCTTTAAAGATGAAAACCTCGTGCCCACCATTCTGGAGAGTTTGAAAAATACCGGCGTAAACCCCAACCGTATTACCTTTGAACTCACAGAAAGCGCGAGCCTATTTAATTTAAATATTACGCAAAGAGTGATTGCCGAGCTGCACAAACTTGGCTGTAGTTTTTCAGTGGATGATTTCGGTTCAGGCTTTAGTAGCTTCGCTTACTTAAAAGATCTACCCGCCGACTATATCAAATTGGACGGTTCTTTTATTCAAAACCTCCACCGCGACACTATCGACCAAGCGCT
>Ga0209067_10001596_pt1 | contig 13848 bp, 13 predicted proteins | sample ColStrG_CSR_2013_FD_187199 | JGI IMG/M metagenome (GOLD analysis project Ga0209067, IMG submission 187199) | Freshwater sediment microbial communities in response to fracking from Pennsylvania, USA - Cold Stream Run_MetaG_CSR_2013 (SPAdes)... | ecosystem: Environmental > Aquatic > Freshwater >... | reverse complement strand
GCTCAAGGCCAAGCGACTGGCGGTCAGCAACCTCGAACTCCTCGCCGTACGCAGAATCGGCAAACCCGCGTAATATGCCCACTTTGTCAGATTCTCGCTCAGAGGGCTTATTAATTCGATCTCGGGGCGGTGGTCGCACTCGCGTTATCCGCCTCAAGCTGTCAGGCTTAGAGGTCGTTGCGCAGGGCGTATGCCCAGACACTCCCAGGCGCGACGCTAGCCACCGTGCGAACGTGATCGGCAGCAGGCGGAGTCCGTAACCTCCAAATTGCATCACAGCCTGCGGGCCCGGCAGTACACCCGTTACGGATAGGCTCGGTGCTGTAGCTGTTGCGATCCTCACCGTGCGTTGTTAAGTGTGAAGCGTGCTACCTCCAACACATCCTGTACGGCCGGTCCTGAAGAAATCGCCGAGACATTCGCGCCTGCCCGTGGCGCGACATTCGATGGCAGCATTCCAACGCGGCGGCGCGCGCTCAATCAGCGCCCTCTTGCCTATCATCTCAATCACCATTTGTTGCGCTGCGGTCGCGCAGGAGAAGAATCCCCATGAGGGCCAGGATAAAATCGATTCGGCGCGGGTTTACACGTTCGAGAAGCAGGAACTTCAACTCCCGGACTTTCCCGTCGAGGGATGGATCTTGGATATCGGCGGCGGCGGCGAAGGCGTGATCGGCCGGCTCAAGGGTTCGCAAGTGGTGGCTATCGACTTGTATGCCTGGGGTCTGCGCCGTACCCCTCCGGGACCGCTCAAACTGGTCATGGATGCCACTGATCTGAAATTCCTCGATGAGAGCTTCGGAGCCGTGACTTCGTTCTTCACGCTTATGTACATGAATCCCGAGCAGCAGGAGAAGGCGATGCGCGAGGCGTTCCGTGTCCTGAAGCCAGGCGGAAAGATGCGAATTTGGGATGTGGAGTTGCCGGTTTCCCCGGACCCGAAAAAGGATCTAGCCATGTACCCGTTCCTGTTTCGACTGCCAAAGGAGACAGTGGACACGGGATACGGGACCTTCTTTCCGAAGCAGCAGATGGACTTGCGATATTACTCCCGGATGGCTGAAGCTGCGGGCTTTGTCGTGGAGGACCGCGAGGTAGTGCGCAGAACCTTCCGGTTGATTCTTCGGAAGAGTAATGACACACCGGTAACCCCACGCTAAGTTAGCGCGTCTCCACGCCCCCTTCGATCATCCAGACTGGATCTTCGCCCCCAAGTTGGACGGCTTCCGCGGCGGCGCGGATGTGGAAGAGGGGTGCAACTTGGCGACATTCACGACCGTTTCCTCGCAGGTTGTGACCTTACCGTTCCAGTCGTTGGGAACTACCAACAAGCAACCGGCGTCTATCTGGGCGAGATTTACCGCGCGTCCAGGCGCGGTGCAGAATAATCCAACAATCATCGGGGCATTGGAGGACCCATCGAATGAAGAACGGGCGGGATACTCAGCAGGCGGATCGAGTGGCCTCGCTTAGCCGGCGCGGACTGTTCGCTGGCATCGCCGGATGTGTAGGTTGCGTCCGGGCAGCAGTGTGTGATTCAGAAGCGTGTGCTTCGGAAGCGACCGCGCAGGCCGAGCACACCTGGACGGAGAAAGCCGACCTGACCTGGGAACAAATCTTCCGATTCGCATACCAGAAAGATCTGATTCCGGTGCTAAAAGTGATGTCCGAGCAGATCGGACGTGAGAAGTTTGTCGAAATGCTGAAGGAAGCTGGCGGCGCGGTGGTACAAAAGAAGACGGCCGGGCGGCCACCCGTTGTGCGCGACCTGGTGACCTTCGCGGCGAACGCGAAGAACATGCCGCCGTTGATGCAGCACGCGCTCGACGTGGAGATGGTAGAACAGACGCCGGAGGCTTTTGAGTATTGTGTGAAAAAGTGCCTGTGGGCGAAGGCATGTCGTGACGAGAATGCCGCCGACATCGGCTACGCAATGATCTGCTATCCCGACTACGCCGTCGCAAAGGGACTGAACCCGAAGTTAATACTGGTCCGCACCAAAACGCTGATGCAGGGCGACGACTCATGCAGACTCCGGTACGTGATGGAAGGCTGATGTGCCGCAGGCTGATTTACCCACGGGGGCCAATTGCCAGAGTTGGCCACTGAAGTGTCACGACATATAGGTGATTGCAACAGGTCCACCAGTTGTTACGTATGGATGCGGTACCACTCACGGCGTGCGATTCCCGCAACACGTGCCGCAACACCTTCCGCCAATTGCTTGCCCATTGCGGCGAAATTAGGGGGTAACCGGGTGTGGCTCTCATACTGGACAATTCTCCGAAAATCTGATAGAACAAGCTGTCGAAGGTTGTCCAAAACACGGGAGGGGCGATGCCCAAAATGGTGATTGAAGTTCCGGAACAGTTTGTGGAGGTGGGAAAGGCGATGGCCGAACACCTGGCTATGCTGCAGCGAACTGTAGATCGGCTGGGTGGGGGGAAGGCGGTGGATTATGCCGCGGTCGAAGCGGCGATCGGGGAAGGGGCGTCCAGGACAGAATCAGCAGCCCACAGAGCAATCTTGAAGAGTCTGGACATTCCACCACCCTGCCCCCAGGCTGTCCCCCTATAGCACGGCCCAAAAAGGGAGCGGCTAAGCGGCCGGTGGAACGTAATTTCCGCATGGCCTATTGCGGCACGGTCACGCTGCATGACCAGACCGGAGCCGGCAGATATACCATCCGCTATGGATGCATGCCGGAGGGAGATATCGTGGGCTTGCGCGACCGCATGGTGGCCGATGTGGCGACGCTGCGGAGTAAGCGGCCGGAGCTGAAAATCGAACTGCTGTGCGACGGGGCCCCGGAGATGTGGAATCTGCTGGAGGAAGGCTTCACGCCCAAATTCGGAAACGACCTCGAGCGTTTGGTAGATTTCTATCCCACGACGGAAAAGCTCAACGCAGCAGCGCATGTACTGGAGGACTCGGCGGCTGCGGCCGTCGAACGGCTGGGAGGCTGGAAGCAAGCCCTACTCCACCGCAGCAGCGCAGCAGCCGACATTCTCCAGGAACTGATCGCTTCGGGGCGCGATGAAGGTGTAGGCACGGATCATCCGGTGCATGAGGCGATCACCTATTTACAAAACCATGGCTGCGAAACGGATCGCATGAATTATGCCCGTGCGCGCCGACTTGGATTGGCGCTCGGTACTGGCAATGTCGAGGCAACCTGTAAGAGTCTGTTTGAAATGCGGATGAAGCGCTGTTGGGCGCGCTGGAAGGAGGACACAGGCCAACACATCGTGCAGTTCCGAGCTCGCGCACTCAGTGACCGTTGGGAGCCTGCTATCGAATTGACACTTCGTCCGCTTCCGCTACGGATGGCTGTTCGCGCAGCTTGAGGTCAATGTCCAGGATGAGAGCCACACCCAAGTAACCTCGCTGTCTAATCGGGTTTTCTTCTCGGTGACTATCGGAAAGTTAGGTCTTACCGTTGCAGTTCCCCACGGGTGTGTCAATAACTGATTTGCATATGCGCCGGGGCGCAACACCATAATCGGGACTCAATCGGCCCGGGTTTGTATGAGGTGAGAACGGAAGGCGCCACGGAGCTGGCGGCCAATTTGTCGGAAATCGAAAGCCGACAGGAACTGAAGTTTCATGGCATTGGAGTTGATCGACCAAATGCGGAACTGGCAGTTGGGGGACCGGATTGGAATGAAGAAGTCACGTCACTATCGATCCGCCACCTCAGATCGCACGGACGACGCGAACACGGGTGAGGATAAGCGATGCAACCCCGGCCAACGCAGCTCCGGCGGCGAGTGCTACATGCGAAGAAACAGCACTCCAGAGCCGACCGCAGAGCACAGACGCCGGAAGGCAATGATGCCTAGAGTGAAGTAATACACACCGAAAGCCGTGCTTCGCAGTTCGGGAGGTGCCACATCGGCCACGAATGCCTTCTCGACTCCTTCCGTAAGACCGTAGTACAGTCCATATCCGGCGAGAAGCATCCACACCTGCCACCGATATGATGCTGCGGCGAAACCGATATAGACGAGAGCGTACATTCACCAACCGGCGCAAATCAACGTGCGCCGACCGAAGCGGTCCGACAGCACGCCTGCGGGCGTGGACGAAATATCCCCGAAACGTGGTAGCACGCCCGCCGCTCCCCCTTTCCGCCCCAGCCCAGCGCACTTGACCCCAATCCCACTTTCGTGTCAGCCTTGCCGGATGAGGCGCGGAAGATGATCCGGCAATATGACCCCTCCCTCTACAACGAAGACCTCGCGCCCATCCCGCTGGAGAAGCGCTCGTGGGGCATGTACAACTACGCCTCCCTGTGGGTGGCGATGTCGGTCTGCATCCCCACCTACATGCTGGCCTCGGGCCTGATTGCCGGTGGCATGAGCTGGTGGCAGGCCATCGCGACCATTCTGCTGGGCAACCTGATCGTGTTGATCCCCATGCTGTTGAACGCGCATGCGGGAGCGAAGTACGGCATCCCGTTCCCGGTTTTCGTGCGGGCCAGTTTCGGCGTACGCGGGGCGAACCTTCCCGCCGTCCTGCGGGCGCTGGTGGCGTGCGGATGGTTCGGCATTCAGACGTGGATCGGCGGCCAGGCCATCTTTTCGATGCTGAAGATTCTGTGGCCCGGCGCGGCCGCGGCGCCCGGCGGCGCGTGGATTTGTTTCTTCGCTTTCTGGGCACTGAACATCGCCGTAATCTGGCGCGGCATCGAGACCATCAAGGTGCTGGAGGGTATCGGCGCGCCATTCATGCTGGGGATCGGGCTACTGTTGTTGGGATGGATCACCGGCAAGGCCGGTGGCATGGGGCCGGTGCTCAGCGCCCCGAGCAAGTTCCACAGCTCCGCGGAATTCTTCCGGTTCTTCATTCCATCGCTTACCGGGATGGTGGGGTTCTGGGCCACGGTCGCGCTGAACATCCCCGACTTTACGCGCTACGCCAAATCGCAGAAGGCGCAGGCTTGGGGTCAGGCGTTGGGGCTGCCGGCCGCGATGACGCTGTATTCGTTCATCGGCGTGGCGGTTACGTCGGCATCGGTCGTGCTGTTCGGGGAGGCCATCTGGGATCCGGTAGCGCTGCTGGGCCGCTTCAACCAACCTGTGGTGGCGTTGATCGCGCTGGTGGCACTGCTCATCGCCACCCTGAACACCAACGTGGCGGCCAACGTGGTGTCTCCTTCGAACGATTTCTCGAACCTGAATCCGCGGCTGATTTCCTTCCGCACGGGCGGCTTGATTACGGGCGTGGTGGGCATCTTTATGATGCCCTGGAAGCTCATGAGCGATTTCAGCTCGTATATATTCGGATGGCTGGTGGGCTATTCGGGCCTGCTGGGGCCGATCGCCGGCGTGATGATTGCCGACTATTTCCTGGTGCGCCGGTCGCGGCTGAAGGTGGACGACCTCTACCGGCGCGGCGGCCTCTACGAATATGATGGCGGCATCCATTATCGCGCGGTGACGTCGTTGCTTACGGGAGTGGTGGTGGCGCTGCTGGGACTGGCGGTGCCGCCGCTGCGATTGCTGTACGACTATGCTTGGTTCGTCGGATTCGGCGTGGCGGGCGCGGTCTACGTGGTGTTGATGCAGCGGGCCGAATCGCCCGCGGATTGGACGGAATTGGAGGGTGAAGGATGATCGCAACAGGTCCTGCCGTGGCAACGGTTGGCTTTTATATTAATGGAGTCTGGGAACAACCCGCAGGCCGCACGCAGGGCACGATCACCAACCCGGCCAACGGAGCCGTGCTGGCCTCGGTGCCCTACGCGACTGAGGCCGATGTGGACTGCGCCGTGCGCGCGGCGCAGGCGGCTTTCCTCAAGTGGCGCGAGGTCCCGGTGGTGGACCGGGTGCAGGTGCTCTACCGCTACAAGACCTTGCTGGACCAACATGCGGCGGAGGTGGCCGCCATTCTGACGCGCGAGAATGGCAAGACCACCGACGACGCCAAGGCCGAGGTCCGGCGCATGATCCAAATGGTGGAGGTGGCCTGCGGCATGCCCAGTCTGATGATGGGCGATTCGCTCAACGACGTGGCGCATGGCATCGACTGCAAGACCATACGCCAACCCATCGGCGTCTGCGTGGGGATCACGCCATTCAATTTCCCGGCCATGGTTCCCATGTGGATGCACCCGTTCGCCATCGCCTGCGGCAACAGTTTCATCTTGAAGCCCTCGGAAAAAGTGCCGCTTACGCCCACCCGCGCCGTCGAGCTGCTGCACGATGCCGGACTGCCGGCGGGCGTGCTGAACCTGCTGCATGGCGGTAAAGAATCGGTGGACGCGCTGCTGCGCCATCCGCTGGTCAAGGCGGTTTCGTTTGTCGGCTCGACCCCGGTGGCCAGGTACATCTACACGACCGCTGCGGCCCAGGGCAAGCGCGTGCAGGCGCTGGGCGGCGCCAAGAACCATCTCGTCGTGATGGCCGATGCCGATATGGAAAAGACTGTCGAGGCCATCATCGGCTCCGCTTTTGGCGCGGCGGGCGAGCGCTGCCTGGCCGGCAGCGTGCTTGTGCCGGTGGGCGAAGCGGCCGGGCCGCTGCTGGAGTTGCTGGTGAAACGCACCAAAGCGCTGGCCGTCGGCGACGGATCGAAGCCCGGAGTGGAGATGGGGCCGCTGGTGACGTCGGACCATTGCGAGCGAGTCGATGGGTATATCGGCAAGGGCCTGGAGGAAGGCGCGACGCCGCTGGTGAACGGCCGCGATTTCAAAGCCGGTGGCGGCTACTTCCTGGGGCCCACGATCTTCGACCACGTAACGCCCGACATGACCATTGCGCGCGAGGAGATTTTCGGGCCGGTGCTCAGCGTCATCCGCGTGCCGTCGCTCGATGACGCCATCGACCTGGTAAACCGCTCGCCGTTCGGCAACGCTACCGCGATTTTCACTGGCAGCGGCAAATCGGCCCGCGAGTATTCGTCCCGATGCGAAGTGGGGATGGTGGGGGTGAACGTCGGGGTGGCCGCGCCGACGGCCTTCTTCCCGTTCGCCGGCTGGAAGAACTCCTTCTTCGGCGACTTGCACGCGCACGGCAAGGACGCGGTGGCGTTCTACACCGAGCAGAAGGTGATCATGAGCCGCTGGTTCTAGTCGACGCGATGAAGCGCTGGCTACTGGAAGCGAAGGATCGCCAGGATGACATCCCGTTCAGCCGCTATCCAGGCGAATCGCTTGCTCCACCGTGGTCGGAAAACACTTGTGCCTCGAAGACGTACAGCCGCGATTGAGAATGGTGCCAGTCGTCCGGGCTGAGCAGCGCCTTGCGGCACACAGCCCTCAGAAACGTCAGCGCGCTCCAACCGCGTTCGGCCGCCACCTGCGGCAGCAGCAGGCCGCTGCGGCCGCCCAACTTGAGGAGAAGACCATGCGTGCCGATGCGAACCTGCGACGCTTCGCGAATCCGGCGCATCGGAGTGAGCAGCGAGATTTCGACCTCGGCGCCGGCGGGGATGGGGCCGTCGTGCCGGAAGCGCGGGTCGTCGAGCGCCGCGGCCAGGGCGAGGCGCGGTACGTCTTCCGAGAGCGGAGCCTCGCCCGCCAGGTTTCCCAGGCACCCGAGCAACTCTCCGTGCCGGTGCAAGCTGACGAAGACGCTACGGTGCGCGGCGAGCGCCAGGGAGCCACCCTGCACGGCGACCGGGTCGCTGCGCCGGGTTTCGCGATGGCGCTGCAGGCTGCCGGCGGCGGCGGTCAGCAACGCCTGGCAATCGTCCTGCGTCAGATCGAAGGCCGGCCGGCGGAAATATCCGAGCGCGGCGTAGCTGACGGAGTCGCGGTAGTCGCCGCCGATTTCACCAGAAGTCTGATAATCCAACGTGGCTTGGTAGACCTCACCGCCGCCCGCGCGGCGCACCACTTCGAGCAGTAGCGCAATCGGGTCCGATCCGCAGACCGTGGCGCGGCGCTCTCGCAGCGTCTCCAGGAAGAGGGCGGAGTCCAGGCTGCCGGCGGCATCGATGCACTCGAAATCCAGTTCGCGCAGGTGCTCCGCCACGCCGCCATCGGCTGGGAACGGGACAAATCCAAAACTGCGTCCGTAGTGGTTGAAGTCGGAGGATGCCAGGAAGACCGTGCCCGGACGCCACGCCTCAGCCAGTCGATCGGCCGCCGCGGCGCGCTGGCCTGCGTCCATGCGGCCGACGTACAGCGGGTTCACGCGGGCTTTGGGCGCCGCCCGCTGCAGGAACGGCAATTGAATCTCGAACGAGTGGTCGCACAGCCGGCCTTCCGGGGTTTCCGCGAAACCGCCGGCGAACGAACGGTCGATGGCGACTGTTCCCGAAGGAGTGGCGATGGCATCCACGTCGGGGCTGGCCACCCCGCACAGTCCGCCGCGATGCGGGAAGGCCAACAGCACCACCCGCTCCGGGGGTTGCTGCTGGAGTGAGCGATAGATCGCCGCGGCTACCGTGCCCGACCAGGCCGGGGCCGCATGCGGAGTCACGAAACCGATGGCGTCCGAAAACAAATAGGGACCTGTCCGCCGGCGCGATTGCTCGAAGCGTTCGTCGAGCAACCGGTCCAGTTCGCCGGCGCGATTCGGGTACCACGACCCCGCGTACGGCGAAATGTGGAGTGCGGACGCCATATGGCACCGATCACCCGCAACGGATGTGGAGCAACGACGTGCCCTCCTCCCGGTGGCGGGGTAAGGCTCCCCACACTCCCGGTATCACGGTTCCGCAGTCCGGGCACTGGCCGCCGCCCCCCAGCCGGTTTCGCCGGACGCGGAAGCCATGCCGCTCCACCAACGTAACCGCGCACACCGGGCACCGCGTATTCTCCAGCCCATCGGTCTTTCCGGGCAGGTTGCCGGCATAAACGTAGCGGAGTCCCGCGGCCCGGCCGATCACGGCGGCCCGAACCAGCGTCTCCGGCGGCGTATTCTGCGGTTCCAGCATCTTGTAATCGGGGTGAAAGGCCGTGACGTGCCAGGGGATATCGGGCGAGATCCCAGCCAAAAATCGGGCGATCTCGCCAAGTTCGGCGTCCGAATCGTTAAACCCCGGAACCACCAGTGTCACCACCTCCAGCCAGAAGCCCATTTGGTAAATCCGGCGAATGGAAGCCAGAATTGGCTCAAGGCGGCCTCCCAATTGATGATAATGGCGGTCGTCGAAACTCTTCAGGTCTACCTTGTACAGGTCCACCCACGGCCGGATGTACTCGAGGACCTCGGGCGTTGCGTTGCCGTTGGAAACGAAGCCGGTCATCAGGCCGGCCGATCGGGCTTGGCGAAACACGGCCACGGCCCACTCGGCGCTGATGAGCGGCTCATTATAGGTGCTGACGATGCTGGCGGCTCCCTGGCGGATTGCCAGGTTCACCAGGTCTGATGGCGTGACCGATTGGAAATACAGGCTGGACTGGAAGTCTCGAAGCGCCTGGGAAGTTACCCAGTTCTGGCAGTAGCCGCAATGCAGGTCGCAGCCCAGCATCCCGAAACTCAGCGCCTGGGTGCCCGGCATGGCATGAAAGAATGGCTTCTTCTCGATCGGGTCGGCGAACACCGAATTCACGTAGCCGCTGGGCGCGTAGAGCTTGCCGTCACGGTTGAAGCGAACTTTGCAGACGCCCGCAAACCCCGGTGGAATCGGGCAGCGGTGGCCGCAGGCAAAGCATTCCACTCGATTCCGGTCCAACGGCCGGTACAGTTCAGCCTCGCGGCTCTGGCGAGCGAGATTTTCAGCCAGCGTCTCCATCCGCACCGAAGGCTGCGCCGATTCGGGCTGACCTTCACCTTCATTCTATCGCCACGGGGAATGCACGGGACACACAGTGGATTTCTATCTATGCGAAGCGGTGGGATTGTACGGGTTGCGGGGCAGGCAGGGATTGGACACGAGGGTGACGCGCCCCGCCGGTCGTGAAACCGGCGGGGTTCGGTGCCTTGCACCGGAAAGCAGCTAGCCTGGCTGGGTCCTAGTAATCCATCTCCGGCCCGTGGCCGCCGGGACCGCCCATCGGAGCCGGTTTCTTCTCCGGAATCTCGGCGATCATGGCTTCCGTGGTCAGCATCAGCGACGCGATCGACGATGCATTCTGCAGCGCCGAGCGGGTCACCTTGGTCGGGTCGATCACCCCTGCCAACACCAGGTCTTCGTATGCATCCGTCATGGCGTTGTAGCCGAAGTTGTGGTTGGCGTTCTCGCGAATTTTGTCCACCACAATCGCGCCCTCGGTGCCCGAGTTCGACACGATCTGGCGCAATGGCTCTTCGCAAGCGCGCTTCACGATGGTCACGCCGATCTGCTCGTCGCCCTCCAGCTTGAGCGTGCCCAGCGTCTTGGCTGCGCGCAGCAGAGCCACGCCGCCGCCCGGAACAATGCCTTCTTCGACCGCGGCGCGAGTGGCGTGCAGTGCGTCTTCCACCCGGGCCTTCTTTTCCTTCATTTCGGTCTCGGTGGCCGCGCCGACCTTGATCACCGCCACGCCGCCGGCCAGTTTCGCCAGCCGCTCCTGCAACTTCTCGCGGTCGTAGTCCGAGGTGGTCTCGTCGATCTGGCTGCGGAGCTGCTTGATGCGGCCCTCGATGGCCTTCTGGGAACCGTTGCCGTCCACGATCGTGGTATTGTCCTTGTCCACGGTCACGCGCTTGGCACGGCCCAGATCTTCCAGCCGCACGCCTTCCAGCTTCACGCCGATATCTTCCATGATGGCCTTGCCGCCGGTCAGGATGCCGATGTCTTCCAGCATGGCCTTGCGGCGGTCGCCGAAGCCCGGAGCCTTTACGGCGCAGGCGTTCAGGGTGCCGCGCAGCTTGTTGACCACCAGCGTGGCCAGCGCCTCGCCTTCCACTTCCTCGGCGATGATCAGCAGCGGTTTGCCGGCCCGTGCGATCTGCTCGAGCAGCGGCAGCAGGTCCTTCATGTTGCTGATTTTCTTCTCGTGGATCAGAATGTACGGATCTTCCAGCACCGCTTCCATGCGCTCCGCATCCGACACGAAATAGGGCGAGAGGTAGCCGCGGTCGAACTGCATGCCTTCCACGGTATCCAGCTCGGTGACCATGGTCTTGGACTCTTCGACCGTGATCACGCCGTCCTTGCCGACTTTCTTCATGGCTTCGGCGATGATGTTGCCGATGGTCTTGTCGCTGTTGGCCGAAATCGTGCCGACTTGCGCGATCATCTCACCGGAAACCGGCTTGGAGAGCTTCTTTACATCCTCGATGATCACTTCCACGGCCTTCTCGATGCCGCGCTTCAGCGCCATCGGGTTGGCGCCGGCGGCCACGGCCTTGACGCCTTCGCGATAGATGGACTGCGCCAGGATGGTGGCGGTGGTGGTGCCGTCGCCGGCCACGTCGCTGGTCTTGGACGCCACTTCGCGCACCATCTGTGCGCCCATGTTCTCCAGCGGGTCCTTCAGCTCGATCTCTTTGGCCACCGTCACACCGTCCTTGGTGATGTTGGGGCCGCCAAACTTCTTCTCCAGAACTACGTTGCGGCCCTTCGGGCCCAGGGTCACCTTCACGGCGTCGGCGAGCTGGTTCACTCCGCGCAGAATCGCCTGACGGGATGCTTCCGAATATACAATCTGTTTCGCCATTTCGTTATCGACTCCTAGCTAGCTTTCTTCGCCTTAGCCGGCGCGGCATCCAAAATCCCGAGGACTTCGTCCTCACGCATGATCAAAAACTCTTCGCCATCCAGCTTGATGTCGCTGCCGGAATACTTGCCGAATAGAATCTTGTCGCCCACCTGAACATCCAGCGCGACCACTTTGCCGTCTTCCAGGCGCTTGCCTTTCCCAACCGCCACCACTTCACCTTCCTGGGGCTTTTCCTTCGCGGTATCGGGAATGTACAAACCGCCGTGCATCTGCTCCTGCGTCTCAATTCGCTTGACCACAATACGGTCATAGAGCGGACGAATTTTCATGTGCTACAACCTCCATCTAAGAGTTATTTGGATATTTTGAACCTACGGTAGAACCACATTGGGTCTTGCCGGGTTCCAGTGACTATTATTAGCACACTCCACCGGAGAGTGACAATATTTTCTTGTAAGCTATTGTTTTTAAAGCATTAAAAATACTTGACAATGGTTGGCTAAGGTTTGTTTAGCGGCCCGGATCACACCTCTCGAAGACGCCGCGTTGGCGGTTCTTGCGCACCGAATGCCAGGGGATACATCGTCCGTTCATGGCCACGTATACGCCGGGCTCCAGGGTCTGCACAAAGGCCAGCGCGGTTCCCAGGTTGAACAAACCGTCCGAGCTGCCAAAAGTGTAGGGCACCATGGCTCCAGTCAGGACAATCGTCTTCGCGGCGATCCGGTTGCCCAGCGCGGCTGCGGTCAGTTGCATCGTGTCCGTGCCATGGGTGATGACAATGCGGTGAGCCTTGGCCTTCGCACACCGGTCCACCACCAGTTCCCGGTCGGCATCGGTCATCTGGAGGCTGTCGATCATCATCAGCGTGTCCACGTCCACACTCAGCCGGCAGCGGCCCAGCTTGAGCATATCGGCGATATGGGTGTCCTGGAAAAACAGCTCCCCGGTGAGTTCGTTGTACTCCTTGTCGAACGTGCCGCCGGTGACAAAGATCTGGATTCGTTCGGAACTCATGTGGCGGCTTCAGCGGGCGCTTTGCAATTCCCTGGCGAGGATCTGGGCGCGCTCGGCCATGGCGTCGGCGGCGCGGAGGTCCCCGCGCTTGGAGGCTTCCTCAGCCAGGTCCAGAAAAGACTGGATGGTTTTCACCACGCTCTGCTGCAGCTTGGTCTGGTGGCGGTTGTGGGCCTGGCTCAGGATCTGATTGGCCTCGGCTTTGCGCCGTTCCATCGAATCGCGCAGCCGATTCTGTTCGCTGGCGGGAATAATCTCCTGAATCGCCGGACGCTCGGCCTCGGCCGGAGGCGGCGTTACCTCGGGCTTGGCAGCGCTGGCGGCCGTCGATTCCACCGGGCGTCTGGCAGGCTTAGGCGGATTGACCGGGGCCGGCGGCTCGGGCGGCGGCGGCGCTAAAATCAGCGCCTCCGGATCCACCGGCTGAAACCTTGGCAATTCGACCCGGGTTTGGGGAATCGAGAGCGGCTGTGGAGGCGCGGGAGGCGGGGCAACCGAGGGCTTCGGCGGAGGAGGCGTGGCTTTCGCCGTCTTGGGCGCGCCACGCAAAGAGCAACCCGCCAGCGAAATCGCCAGGCAGAGGGCCACGATGGGTCCGGCTTTGTCTCGTATAACCTGGATTCTTTCGCTGCGTTTCATCCGTGCCCTTCGGTCAAACCGCAATCGGCAGGCGGATCAGGAAGGTGGTTCCCTTCCCTGCTTCGCTGGTGAAATCGATTGTACCATCGTGCAGTTGCACGATCCGGAAAGTCATCGCCAACCCGATTCCCGAGCCCTCTTTGCGCGTGGTGAAGTACAGGCGGAACACCTTATCGCGCAACTCCTTGGGGATGCCGGGACCGGTGTCGGAGACGCGGATCTCGGTGGTGTCTTCCCCGGCCGAGCACTCGAAGCGCAGCTTGCCGCCCTCGGGCATCGCCTGCATGGCGTTCACCACTACATTGAGTATGGCCTGTTTGATGAGGTCGCGATCCACGCGGACTTCCACGCCTTCGGCCTCCTCCTGTACTTCGACATGAATCTTCGACGCCTCCGCCTGGGGCAGCGCTAACTCCGCGATTTCGGACACCAGTTGCTCAATGGGAACGCGGCTGAGGTTCAGTTCCACCGGGCGGGTGAAATCGAGAAAGGTCTTGACCACGCGGTCCAGGCGCAGGATCTCGCGCGCGATGATTTCCATTTCGGGCGTAACGTCGGTATCGCCGCGGCGCAGTTTGGAGCGCGCCAATTCCACGTGCACGAGGATGGCGTTGAGCGGGTTCTTCACCTCGTGGGCCACGCCGCCGGAGATC
>Ga0209067_10001595_pt1 | contig 13849 bp, 10 predicted proteins | sample ColStrG_CSR_2013_FD_187199 | JGI IMG/M metagenome (GOLD analysis project Ga0209067, IMG submission 187199) | Freshwater sediment microbial communities in response to fracking from Pennsylvania, USA - Cold Stream Run_MetaG_CSR_2013 (SPAdes)... | ecosystem: Environmental > Aquatic > Freshwater >... | reverse complement strand
TATTAAGCAAGGATTGACCATTATTAAAATCAATTATTGTTATTGAATTGATAGTTTTTTATTTTTATTTTTTGTAAGGATTTTACCTACAACCGCAAAATGGTTAGGCACATCACCAACCAGCGGCTAAACTAGTAAATATACAAATATTGATTTGTGCGCCAAAGTAGGTCTGCACAGGTCTCGGTCAGCGTTAATAACGATTCTGATAAATTGACTCATCCAACCCTCGCTACGCCGATTGCACGGTTTGATGCGTCTTAAGAATATAGATCTCATATGACAGTTTCCCAACCAATTGTAGGAATGATTCTCGCCGGTGGCTTGGCGCGTCGCATGGGAGGCGGCGACAAATGCCTTCTTCCACTTGCGGGCAAAACACTGTTGCAGCGCACTATCGACCGTGCGAAGCCTCAAGTGAATCAATTACTGCTTAATGCCAATGGCAACAGCCTGCGTTTTGCACGCACACGCCTGCCAGTTGTAGCCGATCTATACCCCAACAATTTGGGGCCCTTGGCTGGGATTCATGCCGGCTTAAGTTGGATCAAAAATAATGCTCCGGATCATCAATGGCTCTTGAGTTTTGCCTCTGATACACCTTTCTTTCCCGACAACCTTGCCGAACAACTGCTTAGCCATGCCGAGACAGCTCAGTTGGTGATTGCCAGCTCGAACAATCGCGAACAACCCGTATTTGCACTGTGGAATTCCTCACTGCTACCACTTATTGAAGAGCAACTGACCAGCGGCGAAGTGCCAAGGCTGCTCGATTGGTGTAGCGCACAACATCCGAATATTGTGAGTTTTTCAGCCGAGGGTTACGATCCTTTTTTCAATATCAACACACCGCAAGATCTTTACGCTGCTGAACCACTGGTGCCACTCGTAAAATAAAATTTACAAGATCTCCTGCAACTTAATTGCACGTACAAACCTGTTATGCTGCGCGCTTTTAACAGCTGCGGGAGTTCTCTTATGTTGCTATGGCGCTACATTTGCCACGTTCAATTTTTGGTTATGCTCGGTCTTTATATTTGGCTTGGGCTTACACCATCCCCCGAACTTTATGTACCTATTTTTAACGACAAGCTAATGCATTTCAGCGGTTACTTCGTTGCGGCTTTTTCAATAAGTTTTGCATATCCACACCAACGTGCTTTGTTAAAAGCAAGCTTTCTGATTTTATTTTCCATCGGCATCGAAATCGGCCAACATTTTATGCCACCACGCACCTTCGACGTTTTGGATATTTGCGCAAACTCTGTAGGCGTTTTAGTCGGTTTAACCTGCGTTTATTTACTCACACGCAATGCGCCATGGTTTAAACAATTTTTGTTTTTAGGTAGTGACTGAGATATTTTTTTAAAAAAATTAACCATTCAATCAACGAAAAGAATTAATACCTAACTCTACATTTACTCAGAACAAAATATATTACATTTATTGTTAAATAATGGTGCTTAAAAAATGAAAAACCAGAGCAACAAAAAACGTACAAAGTTATAAACGTCATCAATGTCTGCATAAGTAATAAATACGTGTATTAAAAGCTATTATTTTCAATTTCCTCTACGCCAAGTATTTCCCTTAAGAAAACCTTAAGCACTTATTCATAATCACTTAAGGTTAATTTAATAATTAAAATTACGCTAAAAATTAACATTATTAAATTTATAAATTATTCGTAAAAATAACAGCAAAAGCGGCAAGTTGTTGCCGCTTTTGCTGTTAAAAAAAATCCAAATGTGCAACAAATGCACAAAGAAAAAATAACTATTTCTATAAGCTAACTTCTTAACTAGTCTTAATTAAGAACTACAGGTTTTACTTGAGTTGTTATTGTTAGCTCACTGGGTTCTGGAGTACTGAAATGGACATTGGTATTAGTTTTTCAATTGGAGCACATTAGTCCTTGAGGAGTGGCTTCAAAACACGCGAGGTATTCATTATGGGAATGCGAGTAATGGGTGGCGGAAGTGCCAGTGCTACACAAAGTACCAGTGCAGCTTGGCAACAACGTCAGCAGAGTTTTAAAGATTTAGCCTCTGCATTACAGTCTGGTGATTTGGCAAGTGCGCAAAAGGCTTATGCCGGTTTAACGAATTCAAAAAACGTTGACCCTAACAGCCCCCTTGGCAAACTTGGTCAAGCATTGCAAAGCGGTGATCTTGCTGGAGCACAGCAAGCAGAACAAGCATTGCAATCGAGCCGTCATCATCACCGTGGTCAGGGTGGTGCTATTGCATCCGCGCCACAAGTAACGGCACCGTCAACAGATTCAACAACGTCTTCGACAAGTTACATCAATACTACTGCTTGATTTTAAGCATTGAGTGAGTTGTTCGTATATGCAACATCAAGGTCCTATTGCAGGGATCGCCACTTACGGTGATCTTATTGCCACTGCCGGTTATGACAATAAAATCATCTTGTGGGATGCTTTGCAGCGTAAAGCTCTGGCGCGTACCAGTCACGACCATTTGGTTAACAACTGTAGTTTTAGTTCAGATGGAAAATGGTTGGTAAGTGCCAGCAGTGATTATTCCGCACGAATTTGGTCAGTTCCTTCGCTGAGATTGCATGCTGTTTTAAGCGAGCACGATGACGATGTGGATATGGCGTTGTTCTCGCCTGATGATAGCCGCATTGCAACCTGCGCTTTAGATCGCTGTGTGCGTATATTTGATCTCAAAGGCCACTGCTTACACACAATGCGTGGTCATACCGGCAATGTATTATCGCTTGCCTGGATGCCCGACTCGCGCCACCTAATCTCATCCAGCGTCGATGGCACCATTCGGACATGGGATACTTTTACTGGCACGCAAATTAAAGTTACCAATTTACAGATTCGCACCGATAGCGTTGAAATCGATGCGGATGGTATTGCCTATGCGGGCGATGATTATGGCCGAATCGCGATTATTCATAATGATGACGTTAAATTTATTCACGCTCATCGTGCTGGCGTAAAAAAAATTGTGCTGAATGAGCAACAAAAAATATTGGTATCGCTCAGCTATGACAGAAGCCTTGTCATTTGGAATATTCAGAATCTAGATAACATTCAAGAAGTCGCCCGAACCAGGTTACCTGAAACCATTTGGGCGCGCGCTGCGACTATCTTAAAAGATGGCCGTATCGCAGCGGGTACATTTGGTTCAACTTATGCGCTATTTGATTTAGAAAATTTAACGTGGGATTTAGACGGTGTAGCGGCCAGCAATGCCATTAATGCGGTACTTAATGTAAATCACCGCACTTATACTGTGGGCGATGCAGGTCGCGTATGGGTCGACGGACGCGCTATAGCTGAAATGGGAAGCTTGTGCAATTTTCTTGTTGCAATCGACAATCACGTCTTTACCGGTGGCCAATTAGGTCAATTATTTAATGCGCATACGGGCGCCATCATTTACGAACATCACTCCCCTTTAAACTGTGCCACCTCGTTCACTTACGACAACACAACCTATATGGCGGTCGGAAGTTATACCGGTGAAATTTTACTCTTTTCAATGAATGAAAATAATCAACCTAAATTATTGACCGAACTCGTCGTTTACGAAAATGCTATCAAAGGCCTCAGCATCAGTGATGGCTTATTATTTTCTGTTTGTGCATCAACGGATATTGCTTGGCATCGTCTTGGCGATTGGCAACTGATCAAACGTATCAATAAAGCTCACGAACGCATCACAAATGCCTGTTGTGCATTAGGCGCAAAGAAATTTGCCAGCGTGGGGCGCGATCGAAACTTGCGCATCTGGAGTGACAATGATGTTGAAAACTATCCAACACCACATCTCAACTCAGTAAAGTGTATGAGCATTAATAGCGATCACACACTGCTATTAACAGGCAGTTATGGCGGTACGCTGGCGCTATTTGATTTAGTTGAAAAGCATTGGAAATCTTTTGATCGTCCCACCATTGCCGGTATATCGTCTATTGCGTGGGACAATCACCAGAAAAGATTCTTAGCGGCCTCCTACGACGGCAATATTTACAAGGTCGCGGTATGACACGCTTACTTTTATTATCCGGCAGCCAGCGACGTGAATCATTTAATACACGTTTATTGAAAAATTTTGCAGAGCGCTTAGAAGGATGCTGCGATCTCGATTTAATTGATGTGCAACACATTCGTCTACCGGTTTTTGATCAGGATTACGAAGAAGATCCGCTAGTGATGGAAAACGTTATGGCATTACATAAACGTTTCCACACCGCACAAGGGCTCATTGTTGCGAGCCCAGAATACAATAATCAATTACCGCCCTTTCTTAAAAATTTAGTTGATTGGCTGTCTCGCCCCGCCTACCTTAATGCAAATGTCGCTAACCCATTTTACGATTTACCCACTTTATGCTGCAGCAGTTCAACAGGATGGAGCGGCGGCGCTCTTGCAATCCCCCAAGCTCGCGCACTCTTTGGCTACGTTGGCTGTTTGGTGATGGGGGACAGCTTGTCTTTTCCCTACGCGGAGCGCGATTGGACGGGCGATGGTTTTTTATTTGATCCGCATACGGATGAGCAAATTAATATCAGCTTAAACAGACTACTGAAGCTGTCGCAGCTTTTGGCAACACACTCTCTTGATTAAGGCGTACAGCGAATGACATCGCCAGTAAAAGGCCATTGGCCCGTTTTTGAAAATATTTTATGCGGCACCATGAGTGATCGCGAACGAATGGGATTACCCGAATTTTATATAAACACCACGTTGGATAACGAAGTAGCCGATGCGTATAAAAAATTGCGCACACATGGAATAACTGAATTACTTGACAACATGCGCTCAACCACAACCAGTTTGGCTGAGCGCATTGCCAGCGGTAACTTGCTTGCATTAGCAGGCGATCCGAGAATTAAAACGTTCGAACCGGATATGATCACCCTATCCGGTGGCGATGTTAAAATCGGTTTGCCAACTGATCAAATTGAATCGGTGCTTACACAATTTTCTGGTTTAGGATTAGATATTAATTGGATTGCCAAAGAGTGCCCGCAGCACCATGTAACATTAAAACCTTATCGAATTGCTCGCTACCCCATTACCAATATTGAATATCGTGAATTTTTAGTGGCGACACATCACCCAGAATTGCCAAGCAGCTGGCCATTTCGACGCTTCCCGCAAGAGCGCGCTAACCATCCTGTTTACACCATTAGCCCTGAGTCTGCCGATGCTTATGCACGTTGGCTACAGGAATCCACAGGGCGCGCATTTCGCTTACCAACAGAAGCCGAATGGGAATTTGCCGCGGCAGGTATTGAAGCCAGAGAGTTTCCATGGGGAAATCATTTTGATGCTCAATTAGCCAATACTGCGGAAACAGGATTATTTGATAGCTCTGCCGTTGGTGTCTTTGTCGGTGGCGAATCGCCTTTCGGTGTATCCGATATGGCGGGTAACGTTGAGGAATATGTTGCCGATTATTATGCAGCCTACCCCAATGGCCAATTTATTGATGACCATTTAGTACAGATACACGGTCAATATCGTGTTGCACGCGGCGGTAGTTTTGCACGCTTCCGCGACCTTGCTCGCACACGCCGTCGCCACGGACACAATCCTCGCTCTGCCACTTATGCGATGGGATTTCGATTGGCAGAATCGCTCTAATGCTTTTTAATTTAATTTTTTAATTTAACATTTAAACCTGTAACCTCTTATGGCTCACTTACTCATTATTGAATTACCCGGTGGCAATGATATTGATATACTGCAAGCTGCAATTGCTCGCGGAGATCAATTTACGTTTGTGAGTGCGCAATTGAGTCACTATAAATTACAACCTGCCATATTAGAGTTATTAACCTTTGCCTACGAACAAATTGAACTCAATCCCTTTAGTTACGAACAGCTTGAAAAGCGTATACTTCAATTAAACAGCCATCATAAAATTGATGCAATTTTATGTTTAATTGATCTGCGATTAGTAGAAGCCGCTAAAATTGCTGAAAAACTCCAACTCCCTTTTTTAAACGTCTCAAGCGCAATATTGCTGCGCGATAAATTTAATGTGCGCCGCGCATTAAAAGCGAAGAATATTCCACAGCCGGACTTCCGTTTAGCCACATCGAATGATGAATTAAAACAAGCCGTCGATGAATTAGGCTTACCTGTATTAATTAAACCTGCCGATGGTTATGGTTCACAAAATATTGTTGTACTGCGTCACCCAGAAGATCTTGATCCTTTATTCACTCCACTAGACGACATGTTGCCATCACGTGCCGATTACGGATTGGGTGTTATGGCCAATGATCGATTATTAATCGAGCGCTTTATGGAGGGTACAATTATCGGCTGTGACACCATCACACAACAGGGGGTGCATCAACTATTGGGGGTTAATGAAAAATTATTTTTTGCTCCGCCATCCTTCGCCATTCGCGGCGGTGTTTTTACACCCAACAATGGCCAATTTAAGCAGATTGAACAATATCTTTTTGCGCTGCTTGATGCAGTGAATTTTAACTGCGGCGCCACACATACTGAAATGATTATCACAGCGGAAGGATTGCAGCTGGTAGAGATTAATGCGCGCTTAGTCGGCGCAAAAATTCCGCGCATTATAAATTATGCATTAGAGAGATCTATCCACAATGATTTGATTGATCTTCATCTTGGCAAGATTATTACAACCACATCAATACATCATAAAAAAATATCCGCATCGCGTTGGATTGTGACGGATGAAGCAGGCACATTAGAAAACATTCAACTGCCCACTGAAAAAATTGAACATATCTGCATGGTAGATATTGTGAAAAAAATCGGGGATAAGGTTAAACCACCCTATGAAAATGTAGATCGTATTGGTTGCGTGATGGCTTGTGCTGATTCAATCGACGACTGTAATCTCGCGTTGGATAGCTATATGAGCCAGCTAAAATTATTTATTAACCCTTAAATCAAGGCATGATGCAGCAACATGAGATTCATTTATTTATTGAAATTATTCGTGCGCGAATAACCCATTTTTAAGTTACAAAAAAACCGATGCTCATTACAAGCATCGGTTTTTTTATTTACAACTCGCTGCGTGTTACATGCCCCACAAGAAGTTCAAAATGGTGGTTTTTCTTAAATCAAAATCACCCCATTGGCCCCACTTGTCATTAGCGCTAACGGGATCCCACGGGGTTGACCACCAACCAAAGGTGTCTGCTGATTCTGGGTTCAGCGACCAGTAACACGCATTGATGCTTCTCTTCTTGAAATAATTCACAGCAGCTTGTTGCCATTGCTGGTCAACGTTCGTGGTGATGTGGCTCCACATGTTACGTACACTTTGTTTAGTTTTTTGTGGCCAATCCATATTGCCGCCGAATTCACCGACCAAAATACCGTAACCTTTATCGCGTAAATATCCGAAGTGTTGCTCCCATCCTTTTTCAAGTAAGGTTGAATTAATTACCACATTACACTTGGCCGTACCCGCAGCATCGCCTTCAAGCCCCGCGCAACCGGCTTGAGTTTGATCTACGAATTGTTTTTGCACATACACGGATGGCCCGTAAGTGTGTGGCGATAATAACAACTGATCTTTAGGAATATTCAGTGGATTATCACCCGCTTCATAAAGATTCTCACCCCAGTTTGGATTAGTCGCCAAATCACCAAATGGCACAACATCAACGGTATTTGGCGTACCGTCTTGGTTGTTGGCAGTACCAGAGATACCTTCAACAATAATGATCATATTAGGGTTCACTGAATTAATGGCCTGGTAAGCATGCTCAGACAATGTTTTCCAATCAGCCCAAGTGTAATCCCAGGGCTCGTTGAAAATATCGATACCAAGAATGTTATCAACGCCCAATTTAGCCGACAGACCTGCAATTTCTTTCAGGTTAGCGAGCCAGGTAGCTTCATCGTAAGCTTGGATATGAGTAACCGTACTTGGATTGTTTGTTGCGGAGCAAGAATAGGTTTCACGTGTGTAATCATAGTCGGTGCGGTTTGCATCGACATACGGTGGACGCGCATCTAAACGGCCTTTACGCCAACCCACGTAGTTTGAACAGGAGTGGATATCAATAAATAACTGAATATTGTTTTGCGCGGCCAGCTTGATAAAATCCTCCAACGCCTGACGCGCATTGGTTTGACGCACAGACTGATGGTTTTTCAAATTTGGATCTTTACCTTGTGGATCATTAGGATCCAACGTTTGGGGAGAGATGGGTAAACGAAGCATGGTGATGCCTTTCGCTTTCAATTCCGTCATGTCCTGTTGAATGGTACGGCCTGAACCAGCGCCACCATTTACCCACCACATGTTCCCCATATAGAGCTCCATAGGTGCGCCACTTGGGTTTACAGGATCATTCGAAGGTTCATCGCGCCCTTCCAAACCAAACCAGTTACCGCAACGTGCAGGAAGTAACACGCCATCTTTCGTAATATTACCGTCAGCATTTACACGAAACTTTCCAGTCGTTACCACACTTGAAGCACTAGACGAGCTGCTGGTTACTGCACTGGAAGATGTTCCTATACTCGAAGAATTGCCCACACTTGAAGAGCTAGCAACGCTTGAAGAACTGGGTTTGCTGCTGGATGACGACGTGGTAGCAACAGAACTTGAAGAAACGACACAACCGTTGACTATGCCATAGGGGGAGGGTTGCGAAACACACGTTGTGTTGGCAATACATGATTTACCATTTTCATAACCCCAACCGCTCGTTGTTGTCACACAACTTGGGTAGAGAGTTCCGTACCAATTACATTGCGAACTGGTTGCGCAAGTAGAGGCACTCGAACTGGCTACCGAACTTGATGTAGCGACAGAACTTGAGCTCGACTTGGAAGAACTGGTTGCAACAGAGCTTGAGCTGGGGACAGAAGAACTGGGGACAGAACTTGAACTTGGTTTAGACGAGCTCGTAGTCGCCACAGAGCTTGAACTGGGCACAGATGAACTCGTCGCCACAGAACTACTGGTTACCGTAGAACACACAGCACCTGTAATAACAGGCACTTCTGACGTTGCACCATTTTTATCACCCTGCACACCAAAACTCACTGATTGCCCCGGTTGAATAGCTTTATTCCAATCTAAAGCTGTTGCCGTATAAGGATTAGTGCCAGTGAGAGTCGCATTCCATGAACTGGTAATTTTGTTATTCGTATATTGCCAACCAACGGTCCATCCGTTGATTGCCGTAGTCGTGTTGTTGGTGATGGTAATTGAGCCTTGGAAACCAGTATTCCACTCATTGACCACTGAATAACTACAGCTGCCAGCCTGTGCTTGACCTGCAGCGGCAATCCCCAAACCTAGCCATACTGCTAAGCCAAGGGCCTTCTTTTTAGGAACTCGCATTTAAAAATTCTCCAAAGTTACGTTGTTGGATAAGGGTGGCTAAATACCCCGTGTGTTTTTATTGGATTGCCCTTTGCCAAGGGAATTAATCTTTACATTCCTGTTGTATGCGCATAGGCAAACAAAGCACAGCCGCAAGCCAAAAGCCTGTTGCTCTACTCCGGTTCAACTGCATTGTGACGGCGAAAATCAATACGCCTTTTTAAAAACCAACCTCTGTTTTTGTCGTAATTGAGGCTTGAATAATTCAGGGGGTAACCTGTAACAGTTACATTGAAGTTTTGTAGTTTTATTATTGTTTTTATTTAGCCAACATGACAGCGCTGTCATTTGAAGAATAATGTAGAGATAAATCAGACCAAATAATGCGAATTAGTTATCATTTTTATGATGGGAAACGGCTAAAAAAGATACGAACTAGCTTTTAAAAAGACTTAAGCGTCAGCCATTTTCCAATAACGCGCGGGAAGAAATAGGCTGAGAATTAAAGTAAGGGATCAGTGAATGCTCTGAATAACACTCATCATGCTCAAACAATCGATTGTTTACTAAAAATAAAAAAGAATTAAACGACAACTGTTACAGTATATTCATAATGTTCGCACGCATCATCTGTAAACTAGACGCGCTCCAACCAACTGCCCTGCGGCTAAAGTTCTGTCGTTTAAAGATCTGTTAAGCGGGTTGGTATCGAATGGGTTCATTGTCATGATGCAACCTATTTTTTAACAACATCACTCATCAACGAGATAAATATGAATCACCAAACACAAGCGTTGAGCAAAGTCCCAGAAGTCACATTCATTTTTTGGGTTATTAAAATTCTTGCAACAACACTGGGGGAAACCGGTGGTGATGCGCTTTCTATGTCGATGGATCTTGGCTATCTATTAAGTACCGGCATATTTGCAGTTATTTTTATTATTGCGGTCAGCGCACAAATTGCAGCGCAAAAATTTAATGCAAGCGTGTATTGGATCACCATTATCGCAACGACAACTCTCGGCACCACACTTGCCGATTTTGCCGATAGATCGCTGGGAATTGGTTATACCGGAGGCGCAACTATTTTGCTCGGCTTGTTATTAGCTTCACTGTTTACGTGGCATCGCACACTAGGGACTATTGCCGTTAACTCGGTTAGCTCGCCCAAAGCAGAAATATTTTATTGGGTTACTATCATGTGCTCGCAAACCCTAGGTACAGCCTTAGGCGATTGGGCCGCAGACACAGAAAGCTTAGGTTATGGCGGCGCCACATTAATCTTTAGTGTTGCGCTAGCGTTAATTGCCCTAACCTATTATTTTACAAAAATATCACGCACTATTTTATTTTGGGCAGCCTTTATTTTAACTCGTCCACTGGGGGCCGCAGTGGGCGACTTCTTAGACAAACCGATTAACAACGGCGGATTAGAATTGAGTCGCTATTCAGCATCCGCCGCAATTTTTATTGTGATTGCACTCTGCATTTTTTTCAGCAAGCAGAAAGCCGCTCAAAAAATACATTAACTCAATGTCATATTTGAAGACAAACGCCACCATAAACTAACTCTGGTGGCGTTTTTTTCTCAGGCAATTTTTACAAATAGGTTTTTACAAAGTGAATCGCATACGCAAATAAAAATACGCGCCCGTATAATCAAAAGGGCTTATGCCACGAAATTGAAGTATATTGCCTTTGCCATTAAAAGGCGGATTACTATTACGATAGTCTGGATAGGTATTAAAAATATTTTGGCCGCCAAACGCCAAATTTAAGCGTTGATTAACTTGATAACTTACATCAGCGTCACACGTCATGCGCGCCCCAAACCATTGATCCGATGCGGTATTGTCTGACTCAGAAACGTAAATAACTTTGCCAAAATAATTCGCTTTAGCAAATAAAGCCCATTGGTTCCATTGGTAATTAATGCTTACCAAAGATTTATTTTCCGGCAGATAATGCAATAGCCGCTCTTGTTCTTCACGATCAAACACCTCATCATCCAACTTCCAAAGTTGATGCGGAAAATGTGTGCGCGTAATATCTGAATGCTGTTGATGATATTGAAATTTAATGCTGAGCGGATTACCTGCCAATCGTGTGCTGTAATTCATCGAGGCATCCAATCCATCGGTACTTGTATCGACACCATTCAAAAAATAACTCGCCGAAGAAATTCTTTGAGCAGCCATATAGGCTTGTGCTTCAGCAGGAATATCGGCATCGCTACCTATGGCACCCGACAAAATAATTCGGTCTTTAATGCCTATATTAAAATAATCAAGATTAAATTGTAGCGATGGACTAGCCTCCCAACTAAATCCTAGATTACGGCGCACAGACTGCTCGGGTGTTAGCGGTTGTGCGCCCAATAACTTAGCGACCGGATTCGTTACTAAAAATGTACCCGTCTCTGCACCCACAATACTGCCATCAGGTTGTACCGCAAAACTGGTCGCCGTACGGTAATATCCCATTTGCTGTAGTGATGGTGCGCGGTAGCCGGTTGACACTGAGGCTCGCACATTTACGGTGTTGAGAGGTTGATAGTGCAGCAACAACTTACCGTTTAGCGTATCGCCAAAATCGGAATAATGTTCATCACGCAGCGATGCGGTAGCATCAAATTGTTTAGAAAATGCATGACTTAATTCGCCATAAACAGCCGCCACATCGCGAGAAAGCTGGTTGGCATTTTCAGGAGAGAATCCGGGATAAAGTTGCGCGCCCGCCACTGTTATCGCACCGGCATCTGGGCCATCGAGCACGGGCACAGATCCATCTTCCCAAGAACTGGGCTCACCCGCCTTTATTGCAAACTTCTCATGGCGCAGCTCTGCGCCATAGGCAATATTAAAAACTGAATAGCCTCGTACGATAAATTTTTGTGTTGCATCCACATTCACGCTATTTTGACCAAAGCTCAATTGGCCAGCGTCAAAACGGGTTGGCGATGCAGCTCCAAGTGATGCATTAAGACTATGCAACACATGAATATCCGCTTGGTTGTATCCCAGTGTATTGGAAATATCCAGGCTCGAACTTTCATCGCTATTGCGATACCCAATACTCGTAAACAGATCCTGTTGCGTGGGGGCAAGCAACGGTAAAAATCCATCGGGATAAATAGCACGTACATTGCGATCATCGCTGGGCAATCGAAAAAATCCCGCCGCTTCGCTTTCTTTGTAAACCAGCCGTCCAATCGCGTAAAAATGCTCTTGATTAAACAACTCTTGCGAATTAAAACTTAGGCTTACACTCTGCGCATCTGGATCACCATAACGGTGCGTAACCTTATAATCGCCATTACGAGGATCGCCAGGGAAATAATAATCGCGCCTATCCAAACCTGATGTATTCGAATGTTCTTTATGTTTTAACTCGATGGACACAAATAATTTATCTTGCCCATAGTTGTAACTCGCTTGCTCCAATTGCCCATCACCCGCCTGTCGCTGCCCTAGGGTTACAACGGACTCCGTCGGCCCCTGATCTTTGAGGACAATATTAATAACGCCGGCCATAGCGTCTGAACCATACTGAGCGGACGCATCATCACGCAGAATTTCTACTTGTTTGATGGACTCTAAGGGAATTAAGCTTAAATCAACCGTAGCGCTGCCGCGATTCTGTGAATCTGCGGCATCCAATATGGCGCTCGTGTGTACCCGTCTACCATTGATCAATACCAACACTTGATCAGCCTTTAAGCCATTCAGTGAGAAGGGACGCACATGATCCGTTAAATCATCAATGGTTGAAAAATCATAGGTAAAGGAAGCCACCAAGTGATTCAGTACTTTCGGTAAGTCGCCATAACCCGAACGACGCAACTCATCGGCACTAACAATATCCACAGGGATCTTATGATCGCCCACACGATTATCGCCACGGGTCCCCACCTGTACTTTTACATTCATCAACTGCTCCAGCGGCAGCGATAAAAGATCGTCAAAAGATTGCTCACTCGCCATCACAGCCGTAGAGGCAAGCAGACCCGCAAGCAATACCGGACCGGACACCGAAGAGTACATAAAATTTCTCTGAATTGAGGTACTTATGGTAAAAAGACAGCCTTATCTATAGCTCAGACTAATCGCATTATCAACTTTAAAGTAAAATCACGCCCCGCAAACACACTTCGTTTTAACAAAAAATGATCGTGTAAAAACCAACCCAATAAATCACAAGAAAAATGCGTAACATAGAGAGAACTTTGTTACAGCAAAACGACGGAAGAATTATGCAATTTCATACAATATATTATTTTATACATAGTATTTAATGACAGCAGCTGAGATAGTTCCATCATAGATAGATCTTAACAGAGAGGACTTCATGCTCCGCCTGACCCTACATTTAAAACGCCTTTTTTTAATGGTGACGATTGTTGTCGCCAACGCTAGCCTTGCAGGCCCACCCTTTGTGACAGACGACCCTGAGACTGTAGCTTATCAACATTGGGAAATTAATTATGGGCTGAGTAAAACAGAGAGTGATGGCAGTTATTC
>Ga0209067_10001592_pt1 | contig 13861 bp, 10 predicted proteins | sample ColStrG_CSR_2013_FD_187199 | JGI IMG/M metagenome (GOLD analysis project Ga0209067, IMG submission 187199) | Freshwater sediment microbial communities in response to fracking from Pennsylvania, USA - Cold Stream Run_MetaG_CSR_2013 (SPAdes)... | ecosystem: Environmental > Aquatic > Freshwater >... | reverse complement strand
CCCAGGCGCGTTTAAACGTTTTGCCAACATCGTATCGGGCAACCGCTAAATATTCCACTTCTTTATCAAAGCCTTTATCAAACACAACCAACATGGTGGTTCTGCGGGCGGCCATCCACGTAGCCGGCAACATCGTTTTGATGACCGGGTCTTCGTTGTACTCACGCGAGATGATCACCCACATATCAACACCTTCTCTTCGCATGAGCTTAGGAAGAAGGTTTTTAAGACGCTCGTCGAGTAGGTCATCGATCACACTGGCTTGATCTCGCTGAGAGAGAATGAGCGGGTGCTGAGCCATCAAACGGTTGAACAGGATAAGTAACAAAATCATACTTAGGTATCTCATAAAAATTAACTATTAAACTTGATTAAACACCGTTCTTCCTTTAGCACTTCGTCTGCCTTCGCCACTTCAATCGTTGACTTGGCATCATCCATCTCTTCACGCACTTTCTCTTTGATTTCGCGCACGCGCATCGCTTCAATAAAGCGTTTGACATCCTCGTCATTTTCTAAAATCAGTTCGGGTACCTGCTGTGGCTTGTTGTCATCGCCCTTGGCTACCATGGTGAAGAAAGAAGAGTTCGTGTGCTTGACCACGCCGGTCTTCACATTTTCCGATTCCACCCGGATGCCAACGATTAAGGACGTTCTGCCAACATAATTGACGGAAGCCTTCAACGCCACCAATTCACCAACCTCGACGGGTTGTAAGAACTCTACCTTATCCACCGACACCGTTACACAATACGTGCCGGCGTGCTTGCTGGCGCAGGCATAAGCCACCTTGTCCATCATGGAAAGTAAAATGCCACCATGAATTTTCCCGCCAAAGTTGGCATAGGAAGGAATCATCAACTCGGTGATCGTCGTTTGAGAATCCTTGACCGGTTTCGCTTGCATCTTAAAAATGTTTTACAAAAGATAATAAAAGAAAGTTAATCGTCATTCGTTCATGGTGAATAGTGAGGGCATTTTCTCCGCGACTCGTCCGTTTCATGGTCATCAACCGAAAGACCGTTTTAGGTTTCTACTTAAGATGTGAAAACGCAAGACCATCGCTAGCGCCGTTAAGGTCAGACCGATTAGCAGGCCTGTCCACACCCCCACTGCGCCATAACCGATTTTGAAAGCTAAAAAATAACCTAGTGGAAGTCCAATGATCCAATAGGCGATGAAAATAAACAACGAGGGAACTTTCACATCCTGTAAGCCGCGCAAGGCACCCAGGCATACCACTTGTACCCCATCACTCAGTTGAAAGAATCCGGCAACGATGAGCAGCGGTGCAGCGATGGCAATGACCTCGGGGTCGCTGACATACAGCGTTGGCAGAAAGTCTTTTCCTAGCACAAAAAGCAATCCCCACAAAAACATGATCGCCATCGCCAGGGCCAAAAGCACAAACGCGACGGTGCGCAGGGCGACAAAATTTTTCTTCCCCATTTCGTTGCTGACGCGAATCGTTGCGGCGGCGGCCAGCCCTGACGTAGTCATGTAACTGATCGTGGCCAGATTGATGGCAATCTGGTGGGCGGCCAATGTCTTTGTGCCTAGCCAGCCCATCATCACCGCCGATGCGTCGAAAGCGGCTACCTCAAAAATAAATTGCACACCGGCGGGCAACCCGATATGAAGCATTTTGCTGACCAAGGAAGGGGAATAGTGTCCGATGGAAAACCAGGGGCTGAATTTTTTAAATGAGGGTGATCGGTAAACATATAGGGCAATGGCCACCGCCATCATTATTCTTGACACGAGTGTGGCCCAACCTGCTCCCACCAATCCCATCGCCGGAACGCCAAAATGACCAAAGATGAAAATGTAATTCAAGGGAACATGAATGATATTACTTCCGATCACCGCTATCATGGCAATACGTGGGCGTGAAAGTCCTTCTGTAAATTGACGGAACGTTTGAAAAATCAGGGTGGGGATAATGGAAAAGGTAATCATCCCAAGGTAAGGAATGGCTTGCGCCACCACATCTTCAGGTTGATCGATGTGGTACAAAACATTTTTAGCACCCAAAACAATCCCAACCAAAATAAAACTGTTGATCAGGTTGATGGCCAATCCATGCCTGAGTACGTCCCTGCATTGGTCTGAGTTATTCGCTCCATGAGCAACGGCTACCAGAGGAGTGATGGCATAGGAGACACCTATTCCAAAAAGCAAAACCACGTTAAAAACCACATTGCTTAGCGAAGAGGCTGCCAACGGCACGGCGCCGACATGACCTACCATTAAACTATCGACCACCCCCATCATCACGTGACCAAGTTGGCTTAGCATGACCGGCACGGCTAATTTCAAACTTGGACCAATGTGTGGCCTGTACTTGTCACCCAAAATCAATGCCATAAAAAGTGAAGCTAAGCAATCAGGGTTGCAAAGTTGATCTTATTTTGATACCAACAAATCGGGGCGCCCCCTGTCCAGAACCCATACGGTAGTACCCACAAAAACGAAGCAGCCTAATGGAAAACACCGCGTAAATAGGGGGGGGTATTCATAACGCCTGGCCTGTTTGTTAATAATTAGAAATTGAATTTTCGTTCTTCATAAGCGAAGGTTTTCAAATCATAAACGCGTTCAGTGAATTCTACTCTGTTGCTGTGATCAACCCTGACGACCGTGGAGCAACGCGATCCATAAGTGTCACTTTTGATGAACATGGAAGACAGCATCCGCTCGCGCTCAAGTCCTATACCCGTATCGGGGAGCTGATCATCAGGCGCCTGTTGTTCATCATAGAGGGCATTGAGAATTTCCCCCGATGTAATCATTTGTTGGTCGAACAGCGATTTAATTTTTTCCTCTCCCTTTTTAACTTTCGGCCATGGCGTGTCAAGTAAATGGTTACTCAATCCGTGAAATCCGTTTTCAATTTTTACGATTCCTTGTTTATAGTTGGAGAGATAAAATAATTCCTCTGCATTGCCTACAATGAGATTGAAGCCATTGTACTCATTTTTATACCCCTCAATGCCTTTTAAATAGGCCGCTGGCTCCTGTTCCGACAATAAAAAATCGGTCACTAAATGACCACGTGATGGCGCTTGTGATTTCAAATTTTTTAAATCACGGTAATTGGTCACCATGGCAATACGACCGTTTTTGTTCATCGCCATCCAGGTGCCGCAGGTGCCATCCGGTTTTTTGGCTTCAAGGTCGCGACCCCCAACAATTTGTGGATGATCCTCCCAGAATTCAGCCCGAGCCGTTTGACGGGCGTAAAACTCATCGCGGTTGGCGGCCACAATGAGTTTATAATTCGAGTGTTGATGAAGTGAAAGAAAAATCAGGCACATGAATGTAAATTAAATGTCGCCTAATAACGGCCGGTTGAAAAGTTAAACTCTTTCCACCCCCAAGCCAGGTTTCTCCGAGCAGGACATCATGCCGTCTTTCAAAATAAATCCCCCCTTCACCACATCGCGCGCAAGGTCAAGACTGCCATCAAGGTCAATGTATTTAGTGTTGGCACAGGCGAAGGCGGCATGCAAGGCCGCCGTGATGCTGACAATACTTTCATCGTTACATCCCCAGAAAAGTTCTACCCCTTCGTGGGCGCCAATGTCAGCAATCTTCAGTGCCTGGCTGATACCACCACATTTCATCAATTTAATATTAAAAATACCAGTGGCGAGTGGCGGTTTCACCAATTCCATGGCACTCTTCGGTGTGAGCAGGGATTCATCAGCGGCTAAAATCTTCCGGATATTCTCTGGCAGTTTTTTTATGGCGTCGATTTCCTTGGCTGGTAATGGCTGTTCAATCAATTCTACATCCAGGTCCTTCGTTTTGTTATAAAACTCAATCGTCTTGGCCGCGTCGTATCCTTGATTAGCATCAATGCGGATAACAAACTTTTTGCCGAATTTTTCGCGCAGCTTAACGATACGCTCAATGTCTTCCTGCAAATCGATACCCAATTTTACTTTCAATACTTTGAACCCCCGTTCACCATATTCCTGCGCTTCAGTTAACGTCTCCTCCACATTTTTTATTCCAATCGTATTCGACGTTGGCAACGATTGAATTTTCTGTCCCAGGTATTTTACCAAAGGAATATTCAAAAATTTAGTGAACGCATCGTATAAAGCAATATCCAGTGCGGCGCGGGCCGCCGGGTTCTTAGGAAATTTCTGCCCGACTTCGAAAGTCAATTGGTTCAATTCGAGAATATCGCGGCCCACTAAAAAAGAAATGTTCTTTTCTTGCAAGGCATCAGCGCAGGATTGAAAGTATTCACCCGTGACATACTCACTGGGGTTGCCTGCTCCGATTCCCGTCACTCCGCTGTCCAGGGTGATCTCAACGAATGCGTTGTTCACCTCATCCACTGTTTTAAAAGCGATGGTGTAAGGCTTGGTGTTTCCCAGGTCGGCGGTCCACGATTTGATCGATTTGATTTTCATAAAGTAGTGGTAAGAAATAAGTATTCCGTAGAAAGAAATTTAATAGCCTAGATAGTTATGATTTTCGTTTTCCCTCGTCAATCATTTTCTTAAAAATGGGAACTAATTTTTCGACCCCATCTTCCAAGGGCAATATGGTAGTGATACCTAATTCCTTTTCTTTTGCTTCCGCCCATTTACGGGCATCAGCCTCATTCATCTTCATCGTGTTGACCGTCAACGCCACCGTGGGGGCGCCATAGGTTCTTATCAATGCAATTTCATCTTTCACATCAGGAATGTTGTCTTTATAGTCTTCCATCCCTTTGTATTTCTTTCTGGCCGGATTATGTTGCAACACGGCAGCATTGGCATCGGCGCTGATGAGCCACTCGGCTCCTGCCGGTCCACTGGGGTTGCGTAGGCTTGATTGTCCTTCGATAAAAATAATATCGGGTTTGGCTTTCTTCCAGCATTGAACAATGGCATGTTCCATTTCGCCGGAAATAAAATCGTTAAGGGTGCTGTCAAAAATGAAACCATATTTGGCCCCCTGCATCCAACCGGTTTGTCCGGTATAAATCATCTCTGCCTTGTAGCCCGCCTTCTGCATCGCTTGCACCAGAAAACGGGTTGTCGTTCGCTTGCCCAACGCACAATCCGTTCCTAAAACGGCAATCTTCGGGCAGCGAACCTGGCTAATTTCGCCTGACCAAAAATGGAGGTCCTTAAATTTCTTTGGCTTGCGGACATCAATAATCTCCACCTTCTTCTTCTTGGCGAGTGCAACGAGGTCGGCGTGATCGGAAACATAATCATGAAGGCCGTTCACAATACTGTACCCTCTAGAAATTGCTTCGCGCAACATCACTTGAAGTTCCTTCGGTAATACGCCCCCCTTGGTGGCCACACCAATTATGCAATACTTGGCTTTCTTTTTTGACTTGGCCCCAAAATCCTTCAGCGAAGCATAAACCGGAACGTTCCGCTTCCTTCCATCCAATACTTCGCCTGCGTCTCGGCCGGGGTATTTCTTATCGATGATCCCAAGAATGTTAAAACGCTCTGTTCCGCGAATGAGTCCGTGCGCCGTTTTGGCGTTGTCGGTATCTAAAAAGCTCGAGGTGATTACGATTGCATTACTTTTGGCCATGACAAATAATTTGAAGCTTGAAAATTCGGTGAAAGTTGCGGATTGCGCAACTATTTATTGATCGTACTTTAGCTTAAATTCCGACAAATCCGGTTTATACTTTCGTTTACGTTTTAACTCATATTGATAAACGGTCTTCCCTAAATTCTTCAGGAAAGGATATCCTAGTTTGTGATACTCATATTTTCCATCATTGTAAATTCCATCCCGGTTGGTGTTGATCACCGCGGAAAGCATAAACTCCACGCCTTTATCAAAATCCACGATGTAGGCATTGTCCAGCAGATAACCATAGGCGTCGCCAACTTTATTAAAAATGCGCACACGATTGGGAATAGGTTTCTTGCCATCTCCATACATTAAAAATTTGCAATACGCGTCATAATAGTTTTTGTCTTTATAATAGGCAGGGTATTTGGTTTCTCGCGGTCGTTGTGACATGTACTTCATTACAAACTTTCTGTTTTCTTCACTGATATTGAACGTTCTTTTTGAATCGGTAAAGGTTGGAAATAGAACCGCCTTCAGGATTTCTTGCTGTTCCTGTAACGGATAAAAATTCTTATACGTAAAGTCAAACGGCTGCATTACCAATTGCGTATCATTTTTTAAAAAACCAATACCTTTAAAAACTTTCCGTGGAGGTCTAATCGAATCTTCATTTACCAGCATGGACTGGCTAAATACGACCGTGTCGTGATGAATAAAACGTATTGCTTCGGTATGGCGGTTTTGATCTGGGTTCAATGGTCGCTCCAGGCGATGTAGGATACGCATGTTGTACCCTTTACCTTTTAAGGAGGCATTCACTTCCTTCTGACCAACGAATTCATACAACCTGTTGGAAGCATCATTATCACTGACCAGCAAAATCTTTTTGGCATAATGCGCCACGCAGGGTAAGCCGTTTTCTGAAGTCGTATCTCTCTTCACCGAAATCTGGCCCGCGTAAACACTATCATTAAACATGGGCGTAAACTTGTCAAGGCCGTTGATATTTAACGTATTTAATTTCTCCAAAGCCAGCAGGGCGATGGGTAATTTGACGGTGCTGGCAGGATAGAAATAGTTCAACGAATCTACGTGAAAATAAAAAGAGCGGAACAGCGGGCGGTTGAGGGAGTCACGGTCGATCTGAGTATAAATTATCTGAACTTCCAGTGACTCGCGATTTCTTAAGATATTACGAAATTTTGAAGGATGCCTTCTCATCAAATTCTCTACCAGAAACTGATTTTCAGTGAGGCGGCTGGCACAAGACGTCACCATCCATCCCACCAGAATAAGCCAGCAAATTTTTTTCATACTTGCCAAAGTAACTTCGCGTACCTTTGTATTCAAAATACAGGTTAATTTATTTTTTAAGCGGTATGGCAAAGTATTATTTGTTGGGACTTCTTCTGGCTCCTTCTTTTTTTTCTGCAGCTCAAGATGGTAAAAAGGAGAAATGGGTTGATAGCGTCTTTTTAAATTTGAAAACAGAAGAAAAAATCGGGCAATTGTTTCTGGTCCCCGTTACCGCTAAAGCAGACCTGCAGGTATTAATCAATCAATGCAAAGCGGGAAAAATTGGGGGGTTAATTATCGAACGAAGGGGACCGGTTAGTTATGCAAAGTTGATAAACCAACTGCAAGTAAATTCAAAAATACCTTTGCTCACGAGTGCGGCTTTTCAGCACGATTTGTCTGTGGCTTTTGACAGCACGATTAGTTTTTTTAATGACAATGTATTGGATGCCATTACAAGTGATAGTTTATTGTACAGTTTAAGTCAAGAACTTTCTCGGCAAAAAAATATTCTTCGCATTCATTTTCGATTTCTGCCGAACGGTGATTCGATTGGGAACTTAAAAGCGGCCGTCGTCCAAAAAATTCCAACCAATCCAAAATCGAAAAAGGGTGATCAAGAAAAACAGGCACTCCTGCTCGGTAACGATTTATTGATCTCGCCCCCGAGTGTTGAGGCGTCCATCAAAACCATGACAAAAGCCTTCAAGAAAGACAAAGTACTGGCCACCCGGGTTGACCAAGCCGTAAAGAAAATTTTATTGGCAAAATACCGTGCCGGGCTTTGGAATGCTAAGTTCATTGACACCGACAATTTGATTGCCAGGCTTAACTCCCCCGAAGCCAAACTATTAAACCTAAAATTGGCGGAGGCCGCCGTAACGGTCGTGCGCAATGACGCTCAAGCCATTCCGGTTCAAAAAATAGACAACCGAAGTTTTGTGTCTCTCAGTTTAGGGGAAGGAACAAAAAATGAATTTACTCACTTCCTTTCAAAGTATGACGGGTTCAAACATTATGCGGTAAAAACGGGGAGCGACACGGCCGGACTAGGCGCTGCCCTAAACGATAAAGACATTATTGTTGTTGGACTATTTCCGGGTGCCGATTCGTGGCTAAAGGATATTTCAGGCTTCATCAATAGATTGCCACCAGAACGGGTGATCGTTTGTAGTTTCAGTGATCCCAAGGGCTTACATTATTTTCAAAAAATACCAACCTTGATTTCAGCCTACAGTGATCAGGGTGGTATTCCACAAGCCACGGCTCAAGTTATTTTTGGAGGAATGGCTGGGCAAGGAAAATTATCGGTTAAAATTTCCGACTCCCTGGAGAGGGGGAAAAGCATAAGAACCAAAACCACCCAGCGTTTGGGGTACTCGTTGCCGGAGGACGTTGGCATGAACAGCGCCACCTTAAAAAAAATTGAGTCGATAGCGCAAGAGGCTATCGCCACGGGTGCTACTCCAGGATGTCATGTGCTGGTGGCCAGACATGGAAAAGTGGTTTATGAAAGATCTTTTGGTTGGTTGAGCTATGATAAAAAAATCCCCGTGAGCGATGAAACCATTTACGACCTCGCTTCGGTAACGAAAGTATCAGCAACACTGCAAACGGTGATGTACATGTACGAGAAGGGTCTAATCGACATCAACAAAAAAGCATCCGTGTATTTGCCTGAGTTAAAAGGAACAAACAAAGAAGACTTTATCATCAAAGACATTCTTACCCATCAGGCGGGATTGTGGCCTTACCTTCCCTTCTGGGCAGAGACCGTTAAAGATTCTATTATCACTAAAAAATATTATGACCATCAAGCAAGCGATGAATATCCTTACCCTGTCGCGGAAAATTTATTCGCCACCAAGTCAATGAAGGATTCACTTTGGCAGTGGATCATTAAATCAAAAATTCGTGAGAAACCCCCTCGCACTATTTATGATTATCGGTATAGTGACATGGGCTTTTACATGATGCAACATCTGGCCGAGAAAATGATAGGTCAACCCATTGAGGTATTTTTGCAAGAAAACATTTATCAGCCGTTGGGCGCATCAACGCTGGGCTATTTACCGCTACGAAAATTCCCCGCCACCCAAATTGCACCAACGGAAAACGATACGCTTTTCCGGAAAAGTTTGTTAGTCGGTTATGTCCATGACCAAGGGGCTGCCATGCATGGCGGAATTGCAGGGCATGCTGGGTTATTCAGCAATGCCAACGACCTGGCTAAACTGGGACAGATGTGGTTGAACCAGGGCAGCTATGGAGGAGTTCAGTTTTTCAAACCGGAGACCGTCAATTTTTTCACGGCCAAGCAATATACGGGCAGCAGACGTGGCTTGGGTTGGGATAAGCCCTTGGCAAGTGATTGGAACAGCCCCGTATCCATGTATGCTTCGTCGAAGACTTTTGGGCACACCGGGTTTACCGGTACGTGTATTTGGGTAGACCCCGACTTTAACCTGGTTTATGTCTTTCTTTCAAACCGAGTAAACCCCAACATGAACAACACCAAAATATTGAATGCGAATATCCGTCCGCGGATACAGGAAGTGATTTATCAGTCCATTTTCACGTATTGTAAAAATCACGCTCCTGTTGAAACCAAATAATCTCAAATCGAGTTAAACCAGAAATCCCAAACCGAAAAACCGTGGAAAAAATAAAAATTGGTATTGTTTGTTACCCTACCTTTGGGGGTAGCGGCGTGGTGGCCACTGAACTCGGCAAGGCGTTGGCTAAAAAAGGCCATCCGGTTCATTTTATTACTTATAACCAACCTAGCCGACTTGACTTTTTAAGTGAAAACTTATTTTATCACGAAGTCGAGTTTCGGTCGTACCCGCTTTTTGAATATCCACCTTATGAACTCGCCTTGGCCAGCAAAATGGTCAGCGTGGTGAAGAACGAGAAGTTGGATTTGCTTCACGTACACTATGCCATTCCCCATGCTTCGGCGGCTTATATGGCCAAACAAATTTTGAAAACACACGGCATCTATATTCCAGTAATCACGACGCTGCATGGAACAGACATCACCCTCGTGGGTCGTGATGCGTCTTACGAGCCCGTGGTGACGTTCAGCATAAATCAATCCGATGGGGTGACCTCCGTATCCCGCGATTTAAAAAAAGAGACTTACGAATTTTTTGACATTCGAAATAATATTGAAGTCATTCCTAATTTTATTGATTTAGAAAAATTCAAAAAACAAAAGAAAGATCATTTCAAAAAGGCAATATGCCCTGACGGAGAGTCACTGGTGGTGCATACTTCTAATTTTCGTAAAGTGAAGCGGGTGGGTGATGTGGTCCAAACTTTCTACAACATCCACAAAGAAATTCCATCAAAGCTTTTAATGATTGGTGATGGTCCTGAGCGTGATGGCGCCGAGCAACTTTGCCGCGATCTTAACATAGGCGATGATGTTCGTTTCCTTGGCAAACTGGAGGCGGTGGAAGAAGTGCTATCGGTGGCCGATTTATTTTTAATGCCTTCAGAGAAAGAAAGTTTTGGGTTGGCCGCTTTAGAGGCGATGGCTTGCGAAGTCCCCGTAGTCAGTTCAAACTCTGGGGGGTTGCCGGAGCTTCAAGTGCAAGGCGTAACGGGATTTATGAGCAACGTGGGTGATATTGATGACATGACCCGCAAAGCCCTGTTTATATTGGATGAAAAGAATCTACCTCAATTTAAGGCCAATGCCTTAAAGCGGGCCCAGGAATTTGATATCACGAACATCTTGCCACTGTACGAAAATTATTACCGACAGATTTTGGAAAAAGCCGCCGCTCAGGAATCCGTTTAAACCTTTTTTGATTGGGATAGTCTTTGATTCAATGTAAATTTGAACTCCATTAAAACACCATGAACGCCACGCTAAAACCCCAGAATAAAGGCACAAAGCAATTGTTCCAGAATCCCATCCTGGAAAAGTTGTCGCGCACCCATATTTCCGTGCCTTTGGTCATTTTCTTTTCTTATGCCACCGCCTTGTTGTACTGGAGCATCACCCATACGTCCCTTTCAGTACTGACGACAATCGGTATGTTCTTTACGGGAATGATTGCGTTCACCTGGGTGGAGTATATGGTGCACCGCTATTTATTTCATATGGGGGCGCACACCGCGCAACGTGCGAAAATACAGTACACACTTCATGGTGTGCACCACGAGTTTCCAAAAGATAAAGAACGCCTGGCCATGCCACCCATTGTGAGCATTTCGTTAGCGACGGCATTGCTGTTTCTTTTCCGGTTGATTTTAGGGGATTTTGTGTTCTCGTTCTTGCCTGGGTTTTTAGTCGGCTACGCCGGTTACCTTTCTATTCATTATATGGTGCATGCCTTTCAACCACCCCATAATTTTCTCAAGGTACTTTGGGTAAATCACAGCATCCATCACTATAAAAATGGAGAAGAAGTTTTCGGGGTGTCGTCTCCCCTGTGGGATTACATCTACGGAACGATGAAGAAATAAAAGCCGCGCAGTAGGACCTTATCTCCAGTACGGTTTGTCTTTAAATTCTGGTTTGTTTCTGTACCTTGTCAGTGGGGGCCTTAGAGTATGTTGGACAAGTATACGTAGAACAAGCCCAAGCCATTACCGATACCACTAAAATCAAAACAGCAACTGATTTTTTCATAAATTGTTTGTATTCAATTCCTTCACAAAATTAGAACAACGGCATTCTGAAATATTTTCAAGAACTTATAAATTCTTACATCAGTTTCTTAATAGTTAAATATGTTTTGGTCTCGATAAGTCGATATTTCATTTTTTCTGAACATAAACGGGGGATATTTGGTTTATCTTAAACATCTACACTATGCTCGGCCACCGATTTTCAAAATTTAGTCCCCCACCTCAGGATGGTAAGTCCGATTTTGAGAAACTCTTGAAAGTCTTCATGCAACTGCTGTTGATCACCTCGGGTAACGTTTCCGAGGCGCTGCAATGGCTCACCGAGGTTGACAAGCAATACGGCCTGACCAACAAAGACTACGGCATTGGCGACTTCATTGAAGACCTCAAAAAGAATGGTTACATCACCGAGGCGGGGCCCAATGGTGAATTCAAAATGAAGCCTAAGGCCGAACAAAACATCAGGCAATCAGCCCTTGAGGAAATATTTGGAAAACTGAAAAGAACAAAACCTGGCGGCCATCAAACGCCCCACAACGGTCGTGGGGATGAGCCCACTACGGACCGGCGCGATTATGAATTTGGTGACACACTTGAGCAAATTTCGATGACGGACTCGCTGCGAAATGCCCAAATCAATCATGGCTTGGAAGATTTTTTCATGACAGAAGATGATTTGGAAATCACGGAGAATGAGTTCAAGGCCCAGACGTCGACCGTTTTGATGATCGATATCTCTCATTCGATGATTCTTTATGGTGAAGATCGGATTACCCCTGCCAAAAAAGTGGCGATGGCCCTATCCGAATTGATCACCACCAAATATCCCAAGGACACCCTGGACATTTTAGTATTTGGCGATGATGCGTGGCAAATTGAAATTAAAGACCTGCCCTATGTGCAAGTCGGTCCATATCATACCAATACGGTGGCCGGATTGGAGTTAGCCATGGGGATTCTTCGAAGAAAGAAAAACACCAACAAACAAATCTTCATGATCACCGATGGCAAGCCTACCTGCATTAAACAAGGAATCAAATATTATAAAAACAGTTTTGGTCTTGATCAAAAAATCCTTAACAAGACACTGGACCTTGCCGTGGAACTCCGCAGGATCAAAATACCAGTGACCACTTTTATGATTGCCACGGATCCTTATCTCAAGGCATTTGTACGCGAATTCACCAAAGCTAACAATGGTAATGCCTATTATAGCAGCTTACAGGGATTGGGTAATTTGGTTTTCGAGGACTTCAAAAGAAATAGAACAAAGAATCTTTAACCGTGAAGGGTCGATTCTTATCCTGATGGTGACCAATGACGACAGCACTCCGATAACAATTATTTAACGACGTAAGAATGAAAGAATTTCAAAAAATAAAAACACTTGCTCAACTCAAGGCGTCTGGATACAAATTCAAAACGATAAAGGATGAACTGCGCGGGAACTTGATTGAAAAACTTCGAAGCAAAGAAAATGTATTTGAAGGGATTTGGGGCTACGAGGAAACGGTGATTCCGGATTTGGAACGAGCCATCCTTGCCGGTCACGACATCAATTTATTGGGTTTGCGTGGCCAAGCAAAGACAAGGCTGGCCAGGTTGATGGTGCATCTGCTGGACCCCTACATTCCCGTCATTGAGGGATCGGAATTGAATGATGACCCGTTGCATCCCATTTCACGCTACGGGCACGATAAAATTAATTCGTTGGGGGATGAAACGCCGGTGGCGTGGCTTCATCGCGATGAGCGCTACACGGAAAAACTTGCCACGCCCGACGTTTCCATTGCCGATTTGATTGGTGATGTCGATCCGATTAAAGCGGCCGCGTTGAAACTTCCCTACTCGGATGAGCGCGTGATTCACTTTGGATTAATCCCACGCTCTCATCGTTGCATTTTCGTGATTAACGAACTACCCGATTTGCAGGCCCGAATTCAAGTTGCCTTATTTAATATTTTACAGGAAGGTGATATTCAGATACGCGGTTTCAAATTACGGCTGCCTCTAGAAATTCAGTTTGTTTTCACTGCCAATCCGGAAGACTACACCAACCGCGGTAGCATTGTAACTCCTTTGAAAGACCGCATCGATAGTCAGATCATTACTCATTATCCGAAAACACTCGATATTGGAAAACGGATCACACAACAAGAAGCAAACATCCGCGCCGAACAAAAGAAAATGATTTCGGTTGGAGAAATTGCCAAAGACATTATTGAGCAGATTGCGTTCGAAGCCCGTAAAAGCGAATACGTAGACGCCAAGAGCGGAGTATCGGCACGACTTACCATCTCTGCCTATGAAAACCTAATTGCGGCAGCTGAGCGAAGAAGTATCATTAATAATGAAAAAACAACCTCGATTC
>Ga0209067_10001591_pt1 | contig 13861 bp, 10 predicted proteins | sample ColStrG_CSR_2013_FD_187199 | JGI IMG/M metagenome (GOLD analysis project Ga0209067, IMG submission 187199) | Freshwater sediment microbial communities in response to fracking from Pennsylvania, USA - Cold Stream Run_MetaG_CSR_2013 (SPAdes)... | ecosystem: Environmental > Aquatic > Freshwater >... | reverse complement strand
GCCGTGGAGGAACGCACGGAGCAGGCCTGCCTGGTCGTAGAGCATCTTCTCGAAGTGGGGGACGAGCCATTGGGCGTCGGTGGCGTAGCGGGCGAATCCGCCACCCAGGTGGTCGTGGATCCCCCCGGCGGCCATGGCGTCGAGCGTGCGGACGGCCATCGCCTCGGCGGTCGGGCCCTCGCCGGTTCCGCCGGCCCGGAGCGCCTGGCGCAGTGCCAGGTCGACGAGCGACGGCTGGGGGAACTTCGGGGCGGGCCCGAAGCCGCCCCACTCGGGGTCGAAGCGCTTCGCCAGCTCGGCGGTGGCGGGCCCGAGGAGGTCGACCGGCCCGTCGTCGAGCCCATCGAGGAGGGACGGTGCCCCGGGGCGGGTCTCGACGACCGATCGGGCGGCAATCGCTCCGGCCAGCTCGTCGGCCTGCTCCTCGACCTCGGTCCGGCGGTCGTCCCAGACGTCGGTGAGTGCGCCGAGCACGGTGGTGAACGACGGTCGCCCGGGCAGGTCCCCAGGGGGGAAGTAGGTGCCGCCGTAGAACGGTCGCCGGTCCGGGGTGAGGAAGACGCTCATCGGCCACCCACCGGACCCGGTCATGGCCTGGACGGCCTCCATGTAGACGGCGTCGACGTCGGGGCGTTCCTCGCGGTCGACCTTGATGGAGACGAAGCCGGCGTTGAGCCGGGCGGCCACCACGGGGTCCTCGAAGGACTCGTGGGCCATGACGTGGCACCAGTGGCAGGCCGAGTAGCCGATCGACAGGAAGATGGGCTTGTCCTCTGCGGCGGCCCGGGCGAAGGCCTCCTCGCCCCACGGGTACCAGTCGACGGGGTTGTCGCGGTGCTGCTCCAGGTAGGGGGAGAGTTCGCCGGGTGGGGTGTCGCGGATGAGGGGCACGGGGTGGTCCTTCGTGTTCGGCCGAGATGACCATCGCTGGTCCTCAACTGAATCTAGGGGCCCGACCCACCTGTCGTGGACCAGGCATCCCGGTTGCCCGGAGGTGCCGGGGGCGACCGCCGGGGGTACCAGGTTCCGTCACGTGCAGGGCACCCCTGAACCCACCGGCTGCCGGCTCAGTCAGGCAATGACCAGGGGAATGGTGGCATCGATCGTCGTGAGTGTCTTGACCTTCTTCTTGCCCTTGAGGGTGGTCACCGTCTCCGTCACCGCGACCGCGATCGAGTTCGCGCCAGCGGCCAGGTTCTTGTTCGGCGTGCCGGAGAGCACGCCCGTCGGGGTGAGCTTCAGTCCCTTGGGCAGAGAGATCTTCTTCCACTTGACGGTGGCGCCGACAGCGACTCCTTCGACGGTCAACGTCACGGGTCCGTAGGCCGAGCCGGGGGTGGCATGCGGGAGTGGTGCTGTCGAGAAGTAGAAGGCCGGCACGACGGGCTCCACTGCACCGACGGCGCAGCTACCCTGGCTGGCCGCGCCCCGTTGGTCGAGCCGCGGGCACACCGGGATCCCGTTGAGCGTGGTACCGGACGGGATCACCCCGATGACCGGGCTCCCCGCTCCCGGCAGGATGGTCTGCGTCGGGCCTCCGTTGTCGGCCAGCGAGCCGAGGGAGTTGTCGAGGTTCAGGCCCCCACCACTCGCGCTCGTACCGCTGAAGCCACAGCTGTAGGCGGGGGCGTCGTCCTCGATGTTGTAGCCACCGTCGGTGATCGTGCCCGTGCACTCGGGTCCGGACAGCATGTCCGCGAGGACGCTGGCGGCCACGGTCAGCGTCCCGGGACCGACGTTCTGGAGGGAGTGGCCCCCCACGGTGGCGGTGTTCCCGGAGAAGGTCGACTCGGTCACCGAGGCAGTTCCCTGGTGGCTCAGGATCGCTCCGCCCGTCTGCGCGTAGTTCTGGGAGAAAGTGGAATTGGTCACCGAGAGCGTGCCGGTCCCTCCGTTGTCGCCGTTGTCGATCGCCCCACCTTCGCCGGTCCCGGTGCCGAAGTTCTGGGTGAACGTGGAATTGGTCACCGAGAGCGTGCCGGTCCCTCCGTTGTCGCCGTTGTCGATCGCGGCGCCGTCCGCGCCGATATTCGACGAGAACGTCGAGCGCGTCACCGAGAGCGTGCCGGACCCACCGTTGTCGGCAGTGTCGATCGCTGCGCCATCCCAGGCGCTGTCGTCGTAGAACGTCGAGTCGGCCACGGACACGGAGGCGCCTGAGCTGTTGGCGATGCCGCCGCCGTCGTAGGCAGCGCCGTCCTGGATCGTGAACCCCGAGATGCTGATCGTGCCGGTCGTGCTGACCGTGAACACCGATCCGGTCCCGCCGCCGCTGACGGTGGTCGTGGATTGCCCGGCACCGACGAGGGCGAGCGAGTGGAGCGACGAGGCGGCGATGGTGACGCGCTCGGTGTACTGCCCCGCGGCCACGTTGACGGAGACGTCGTCGCCGGCGTAGGCGCTGCCCTCGGCGGTGTCGATGGCCGTCTGGACCGAGCTGCAGGCGTTCGCCACGGACGAGCAGTCCCGTGAGCCCGACCCTCCGGCGGCGACGTAGAGCGTCACCGGCGTGACCGCACCGGCGGGCAGCGTCCCCGTGGCGACTGATGCGACGATCGTTCCCCCGAACAGCAACGACCCGGCCAGTATCGCTCGCAGGGAATCCGTCGATCGGGTCTTCATGGCATCGGCACCTTCCGCTCTCGGGGTGCCCTCCGCACACCCGACCCTGGGCAAGAATGCCATCGAAGGCCGGGAGGTTCAATCGGACGTCGCGCCAAGGGCGCCGGGGTGTATCGGTGGACGGCATCGTCACCACCAGCGGTGGGCGGGTGATCACCTGTCGATGCCGGTGCACTGGGGAATGGTCCGAGGTGAGCACCACCGTTGCGACACACCGGGTTGTCGCGGTGCTGCTCCAGGTAGGGGGAGAGTTCGCCGGCGGGGGTGTCTCGGATCAGGGGCACGGGGATCGTCCTTCGTCGTCGGCCGGGACAGTGACGACCCATACAAAGATGAATCTACGGCGTCCGTGGCGCTCCCCGGCCGGATCATCCGGCCAGGTCACGTCTACCTGACATCGTCCGCTCGTGCATTCCCGTGTCCCCGATCGGCCGGTGGCCAAGCGGTGAGCCGCTCCCGGTCCGCGGATGCGCCCAATGGGGTGCGGAGCGGTCTGGACGGAGCCCTGGAGTTGCTGGCGGTCCTCGAGGACTCTCGAGACGTCCTGATCGAGACGGACGACCTGTCGGTCCTGGCACAGGTCGTACATCAGACCAGGCTGCTGAGTTCTCGGCTCGGCTCCGATCAAGGAGGGCCACATGGCAGTTGAGCTCCTGCGGGCGAGCGAGGCGGCGCGCCGCCTGGATGTTCCGACCAAGGCGCTACTGGAGCTCGTGCGCCAGCGATGGATTCGCTACGAGATGGTCGGTGGAATCGCGCACATTCCGGCTGACGCCCTCGTGGAGTGCCAGGCGCAGGTGAGTTCGGCGTCTCGATCATCGGTGTAGCGGGCGACTGGCGGAAGGGTGCCCCGCAACGGCACTTACACGAGTGGGGCAGGCTCGAAGTCCTCAGGTCCGATCCGCTGGGTGCAACGAGACGATGCGCCAAATGGCGAAACTGACCATTGCCAGGGAACCTACGAACCCGATGACCGGAAGCACGCGACCACCTGGCAAACCTGCCGACTCGCCGAATGCGGCCATCCCGCACACAACAGCGCAAGCACCGAAGAACGCCACCCCTACGAGGAGCATGATCAACTCGGCCACGGAGTCCCTGGTCACGCTCAGGTATCGGCTTCGACCGTTCCCGCCTTGATGGCAATGCCCCCGAAGCCCGGGTCGGTGACCCTCAGGGGCACTTCTTCCGCAGTCAGATGGTCCACCAGGTACTCGGAACCATGGGGCCGGTTGGCTCGATGCCGCCGCCCGTAGCTTGACCAGGAAGTAGCTCTTGAACAGTGAGGCCACGACCTACGGGTCGTCGAAGCCTGCGGAGTAAAGCCGGACTCCACGTTGCGTGGGCTCGATCTGCTGAATGTCCGATCTAGCGACTTGGAACTGCTTGCGTCCTGGCACGAGGCGGCCTGACGTGAACGTGAGACGGTCGCCAGCGATGGTCATCTCGGCAAAGGGCCAACCCACCACAACGGGTGGCGATCCGTGCTCCGGTGCGTACCTGAGACTGCACCGCAACTTGATGTCCGCCACGCGATCAGCCTACGAGGGCCATTGGCGTTGCGACAGTGCCCCTGACGTTGATAGGAGCGTCGCCGGGTAGTTGGATCGGCGACCCATCGGGCACCCCTTCCTGTGGACCGAGGTCCACTATCGGGTGCGCGCAAGGACGGGTCAACTCCAACCGGCGATGCTGGACGGAAAGCCAACTCGCGCAATTCGGACGGCAACGTGATCCGTTGGATCCAGGTCAACCCGTCCGAGGAGCGGGTCGCCTCGTAGCTCGCCTCGGGGGTGCCCCAGAACGCCGCCTGCGGGCGCAGCACCCGTGGATGATGCCTGCCAGACGCGAGCGATCGCTATCGAGCACTTCGGGGTCATGCGGCCGGCTCGGCCCGGCGTTAGCGTCAAGCAGTCGCGCATCACAATCACCCGATGCTCCGGAGGTCGCCATGTCCCAGGTCCGAGTCCACAACTTCTCGATCTCCCTTGACGGATTCGGGACTGGTGAAGGACTGACGCTCGACGCCCCGTTCGGGCACGCCGGTCATCGTCTGCACGAGTGGGTGTTCACTACCCAGTTCGGGCACTCCGTCATCATGGGTCAGCCAGGCGGTACGACCGGTGTCGACAACGCGTTCGCGGAACGCCTGAATGTCGGATTCGGCGCCGAGATCATGGGGCGGGGGAAGTTCGGCCCGCAGTCGGGCCCATGGACCGATGTCGGGACCGACGAGGAGTGGCATGGTTGGTGGGGGCCGAACCCGCCATTCCACACGCCGGTGTTCGTGCTCACGCACCATCCGCGCCCGTCGATCGAGATGGAGGGCGGGAACGTGTTCCACTTCATCGACGCGTCTCCGCAGGAGGCTCTCGACCTCGCCCAGAAGGCCGCCGGTGACCTCGACGTGCGCATCGGAGGCGGTCCGACGGTCGTCCGCGAATTCCTTGCCGCCGACCTCATCGACTCCCTCCACGTCGTGTTGGTGCCGATCGTGCTCGGCCGCGGTGTTCGACTTTGGGACGACCTCGAAGGCATCGAGGAGCGCTTCGACGTCGAGGCGGTTTCGTCTCCGAGCGGCGTTACCCATCTGACCTTCACACGGCGATGACCGATCCTGCGGAAGAGCCGCCGACCACCCCTGGGCGTCGCCCAGGCGGAGCATTTCCTCTGCGACACTTCGGATTGTGCCGGTGCTGCTCGAGGTAGGGGGAGAGATCGCCGGCAGGTGTGTAGAGGATCGCAGGTGTGTAGAGGATGAGGGGCACGGGGCCGGTCCTTCGGTCGGGATCGGGACGGTTCCGATACGTCCGACCACGGACGTCGGCGCAGCAGTTGCGTCCATGTCCGACTGATCCGGAGGATCACACCCGCCCGGCACCGCCAGCACCTTCGTTGCCGCACCTCCGGTCGGTCGATGGGGCCCGGTCTCCGGCCTGCCGCCCGGGCCTGCTCCCGGCTGATGGGTACCGGGCGGACCCCGACGCGAAGTCCGCCGCAGGCCGGCGACGAGTCGGTCGACGCCGGCGGACCACCGGTTGCCGCTCGAACGTGACGGGTGAGAGGATCCTCGTGGATCGGACGCGACCACGACAGGAGTTGCGCCACAGCGGCAAGGACCCCATGGAACGAACCACCCCCAAGAGCAGACCTGCGGATCCTCCGGTCTTCCGGAGCAGGTACGGAGGTCCGTGGGTCGATCGAAACGATGCCCACTCCATCCTCCAGGACCGGCAGCGCCAGGGGATCGTCACCGCATCCGAAGCCGAGCCGATCGCCCACTACATCGACCATGGGTATGCGGTGTTCCCCCGGGCGGTCGACCCGGACGTGGTCGAGGAGTACCTGGCGCTGTTCGAACAGGTCTGGGACGATCCACCGAGGAACATGACCGCCCGTCACGGCGGAGCCGTCCTCCCGCTGTCGCGCGACCTGTACGGCAAGGTGGCCAAGGTGGATGGCGTCCATCACTACTTCGCGCGCGCCGGCGAGCTGATCTTCCCTCCACCCGTACTCCGATTCCTCACCCAGATCTACGATCGGCAACCGGTGGTCTTCCAGACGATGACCATGCGGTTGGGGTCCGAGGAGCCACTCCACACCGATACGGGACCACTGACCCTGACCGAGCCGATGACCTTGACCGGCGGGTGGGTCGCCCTCGAGGACATCCAACCGTCCTCGGGCGAGTTCCAGTTCGTCCCCGGGAGCCACCGCGTCCCGGAAGTCCTCGTCCATGGCAAGACGAAAGCCCACAACGGCGACATGGCCGAGTACGCACGAGTGCTCACCGAGACGCAGCGGATGTGCGACGAACGGGGACTGACGACCGAGCAGTTCATGGCCAAGGCCGGGGATGTACTCGTCTGGCACGGCGACCTCCTGCACGGGGGTGCGGTGATCAAGGATCGCAGTCGGACCCGCAAGAGCATGGTGGCCCACTACATGCCACTCGGTGTGATGCCGACCTTCTACAACACGGCCCGGATGGACGCGTTCTCCTATGAGGGCGGAGGTCACTGCCTCGCCGCGGGCGCAACCACGCAATCCCCGAGTCCCGACGGATGGCGACGGCGGGTACCGCCTGCTGCGTACTCATTCGCCCGGAAGCACGCCAATCTGGTGCCATCCCGCTTCCGGTGAAGGTGTCCTGCCCCTGGAGTGCGTGAAGCCTGCCGCCCTGGCCCCGCCGGTCAGGTCCTGCGGGCGACGATCCAGCCGAATTCGGACGAGATCCTGACCCCGAAGCGTGCATCGCAGAGGGGGGCGACCACTCCTTCGAGCGACTCGCAGAAGGCGTCGTAGCCGATCGCCTCGATGGCGGGGATCGACGGGCCGGCCGCCGCCATCGCCCGCACCGCCGTCCCCACGTCCGGCCACTCGTTGACGACGGTCACCGCGCCCCGCTCCGTGGGCGCGAATCCCGTGGACTCGAGCATCTGCTCCACCACCCCCGGTCGGCCGGTGTCCCCCTGCTCCACGCTGGCGGAGCCGTGACCCGAGGGAGAGTGCTCGATGACCTTCATGAAGTAGGGCATCAGTCCGACGTTTGTGAGGTCTCCCCAGAAGGTCATCCCGAGCCGACCGTCCGGGGTGAGTACCCGGTGCACCTCGTCGAGCGCGCCCTCGCATCCCTTCCAGATGCCGTTGAACGACGTCACCCGGTCGAACCGTCCGTCGTCGAACGGGAGGGCGAACATGTCGCCGACGCGGAAGTCCCCGTCCGGCGTGCGGAGTCGGGCGATCTCGATGAGCGGCTCGGCCGCGTCGACTCCGGCGACCCGGGCGCCCCGCTGCGCGGCCAGTCGCGCGGCATATCCCGAACCACAGGCCACGTCGAGCAACCGGGTGCTCCCGTCGACGCCGAGTTGATCGAGCACCCTCTCATTGGCGGCGAGCGCATAGGGCTCGAACAGGTAGGCCCATTCGACCGCTCGCGCACCCCAGCCACGGCCGGCTTCCTGCCAGGACATGTGTCTCCCTCCATCCGTTGCCACCCGCTCCGACGCGACCCCCGAGTCTGTCGGATCAGCACGGCCCGCGCTCGATGGATGGCCTCGACGCCATCGCATGGGACCATGGGTGGATGACCGGTGCCGAGGACGAGCGCTACTACCACGGGACCTGTGCCGACCTGGCTCCCGGGGACCTGGTCGAGCCGGGCTACACGTCCAACTTCGGCAGTCGCCGCAAGGCGAACCACGTCTATCTGACAGCCACCGTGGATGCCGCCGTCTGGGGGGCGGAACTGGCGATCGGCGACGGCCCGGGACGGATCTACATCGTGGAGCCGACCGGCCCCATCGAGGACGATCCGAACCTCACGGACAAGAAATTTCCCGGCAACCCGACGAAGTCGTACCGGTCCCGGCATCCGCTCCTGGTCACCGGCGAACTCGACGGATGGGAAGGGCACGCTCCCGACGTCCTCCAGGCGATGAAGGACATGGTCGAGCGGGCGAGGCAGTCGGGTATCGAGGCGATCGACGACTGAGGTGGCGCCGCCGGGAAGGTGGCGTCGACCCCTCGACCGGCGGGACCCGCGGTCGACCGCGCCCTTCGCGACACCAGGCCGGCGGCGCCGGATCAGGTCGGACCCGGGGCCTCCGCCGACAGGAGGTCCGGTACTGTGCGTGGTCGATGACCGAGGGGAGCGGGGCCGTGGCGGACGACGTGGAGCTGGTGGCCGCAGCGACGTCCGCGGCGCCTCCCCCCGGTGACGCACCTGGCACCGCGCCCGTGGCGGACCACCGGGCGCGGCGACCGTCCGGTACGCGCCTCACCGGTCGGCTGCGCCTGGTCTGGAGTGTCGGCTGCGTCGCCTTCGGGGTGCAGTTCGCCGGCCTGGTGGCATGGAGCTGGCATCTGTGGACCCACTACGACCTCACCAGTGACTTCGGGACGTTCAGCCAGGCGTGGCAGCAGATCGGCACCGGGCACCTCAACCCCCGCGAGACGACGTTCGCCTACTTCTACCCCCACTACGGCTATCCGTTCTGGCAGAGCCACTTCGAGATCGTCATGTGGCCGCTCGGCCTCCTCCACGTGGTGTCTCCGAGTACCTTCACCCTCCTGGTCGTCCAGGACCTGGTGCTGGCCGGCATCGGACTGGCCGGGCTCCGGTTCGGCCTGGAGCTGCTCGAGCGCCAGTGGCCGACGGCCCTGCAGAAGCGGACGCTGATCGGCATCTGGCTCCTGGTCGTCCTCCTGGTGAGCCCCTGGGTCTACTGGGCCTCGTCCTTCGACTTCCACCTGCAGCCGATCGCCGTGCTCTTCCTCGTGCTGTGCGCCCGGGACCTCTGGTGCGGGCGGCGGAGGGCCTGGTGGTGGGCGGCGGCCGTCCTGGCCTGCGGGGACGTGGCCGCCTCCTACCTGATCGGCCTCGGCATCGCCGCGGTCCTGTCGGGCCGGACCACACGGCGACACGGGGTGTACCTCGTCGGTATCGGTGTGGCCTGGGTGGTCTTCGTGGTCGCCATCGGCTCGGGCAAGGGATCGAGCCTCGCCGGGAACTACGGCTATCTGGCCAATGTGACCGGTGGGACGGGCGTGGGCGCGACGTTGGCCGTGGTGTGGGGTATCGCCCACCACCCGTCCGCCGTGCTCGACGTCCTCCGGTCCAGGTGGAACGAGATCATGAAGTTCGTGGCGTCGACCGGGACGGTCGGGCTGATCTCCGCGCTCGGCGTCGGGATGTCGCTGGTGGTGCTGGTGCCCAACGCGCTCAACCAGGCCCCCGTCTTCATCGGGGCCGTCGCCGCGTTCCAGAATCTGGCCGCCGTGGTGTTCCTCGTCGTCGGCGGAGTCACATTCTTCACCTGGCTGGCCCGTCGGGGCAGGTGGGGCCCGCTCGCCATGTGGGTCGTGTGCGCCCTGACCGCGGTCCAGGTGGTGGTCGTCGCCTTCCAGTGGATCCCCAAGATCCCCACCCAATTCCTCATGGTGGATGCCGCCACGGCCGGACAGCTCGGCCAGGTGCAGGCGCGGATCCCCGGTTCGGCCGAGGTGATCGCCTCGCAGGGTGTGATCGGGCGGTTCGGCGGGCGCGGATCCCTCTACCCGTTCCTCGATTCGTTCGCCGACGGCCAGACCATCCCGGTGACGTCCCCGGAGGTCGCGTTCGTGTTCGTGCCGAACCAGGGGATCGAGGCGGCCACGCCCGCACAGACGCAGGCCGCCATCGACCACGTCAGGAACGACCTCGGGGCCAGGGAGATCGTGTCGACCCCGAACGTGTCGGCCTTCCTGTGGCACCCCCCGCCGGGGACCACGTCGGTCCACTTCGGCCCCTAGGAGCACCGGGCCCGGTCCGGGGCGCCGCCACCCCGGTACCGGTCGTCGCCGGCCCCCGGGGCAGCTCCGGGCCGCCGATAGGGTGTCGCCATGGAATTGCGACTCGACGGAAAGACGGCGCTGGTCACGGGCGGATCACGGGGGATCGGGCAGGCCATCGCCCAGGCGTTCGTGGACGCCGGCGCCTCGGTGATGCTCTCCTCGCGGCGGGCCGACGGGCTCGTCGAGGCGGCGGCGGCCATCGAGGCCGCAGGTGGCGCCCGGTCGGGAGAGGTGGCCTGGGCCGTGGCCAACGCCGGTGACCCCGAGCAGGCGGCGGCGTGCGTGGCCGCCACCGCGGAGCGCTTCGGCCCGGTCGACATCCTCGTCAACAACGCGGCCACCAACCCCTACTACGGACCGATCATCGACATCGACCAGGGCCGGGCCGACAAGACCGTCCGGGTCAACCAGTCCGGCTACCTCGAATGGACCCAGGCCGCCTGGCGGGCCGGGATGGCCGACCGAGGCGGTGTCGTGTTGAACCTGGCGTCGATCGGCGGACTCACCGTCGAAGGGGGGATCGGCTGGTACAACGTGACCAAGGCGGCGGTCATCCATCTCACCCGCCAGCTCGCCGGCGAGCTCGGTCCTGCCGTGCGGGTCAACGCCATCGCCCCCGGTCTGGTCAAGACCCAGCTGGCGCAGGCCCTCTGGGAGGCGGGCGAGGAGAAGATCAGCGCACGACTGCCCACCCGCCGGCTCGGGGTCCCCGAGGACATCGCCAACGCCGCGCTCTTCCTGTGCTCGGACGCGGCGTCGTGGATCACCGGGGAGACCCTGGTGGTCGACGGGGGCTCGCTGTGCATCGCCAGCGGCTCGCTCTCCTGACGCCGCGCACCGTGACGACCCGGCCCACCGACCCTCGGGTGCACTCCAGGGACCGCTGCGCTCAGGCGAGCTCGGACCGACGGACCTTGCCCCCCGGCGTGCGGGGCAGCGCATCGACGACGACGAGTTCGCGCTGCCCCGCACGCCGGGCGACCTGACCGGCCACCAGGTCCCGCAGCTCGTCGAGCCCGGGGACGGGCACACCGGCACCCGGGACCACCCATGCCACCACCCGCTCGCCCCACACGGGATCGGGTCGCTTCCACACCGCCACCTCGCCGATGCCGGGATGGGCCGACAGCACGTCCTCCACCTGGGCCGGCCACACCTTCTCGGCACCGGACACGATCACGTCGGCCATCCGACCGAAGACCTCCAGCACGCCGTCCTCCGTCAGCCGACCGGCGTCACCGGTGGGCAGCCAGCCGCCGGCGACCCTCGGGTCGGCCCCGTCCCGGTAGGCACGCAGCAGCATGGGCCCACGCACGAGGATCTCCCCCGGGGCGCCGACCGACCCGTCGCCGATCCTGAGCTCGACGCCCTCGAGCGGCCTCCCGTCGTACACGCAGCCGGACCCCGTTTCGGTCATGCCGTACGTGGTGACGACGTTGGCGGCGAGTTCCGCCGGAGGGGCGGCGCCGCCGAGCAGGACGGCCCGGTAGCCGGTGACGTCCACCCTGCCGAGCACGGTGGCCACCAGGGAAACCAGGGTGGCGCCGTTGCCGGCCGCCTCCTCGACGGCACGGGCGTCGAACCCCCCGAGCACGGTGCACGGTGTGCCGGTCACCAGTGATCGGGTGAGGACCGAGAGCCCGCCGATGTGCGCGAGCGGAAGGCAGGCCACCCACCGGTCGCGGGACGGGTCCACGCCGAGGCCCGCCGAGGTGGCCCGGGCCGAGGCCTCGACCGAGCCGTGCGTGTGCACGACGCCCTTCGGGTCGCCTGTCGTCCCGCTCGTGGCCACCACCAGGGCGTCGCCCGGTTCGACGGGGATGCCGTCGGGTCTCCGGTGCCCGCCCCGGTCCGACAGCACCCGGCCCGGGCGCAGTGCGTCGAGCAGCCGGGCGGCGGCGGGGACGGGCAGCCGGGGATCGACGGGCAGGACGGCGTCCCCCGCGTCCCAGGTGGCACGCAGCGCGTCGACGAAGCCTGGCCCGGCGGGCAGATCGAGCGCTACCAGCTCATGCATGCGGGTAGCCTAGGCGACCGTACGAGTAGCGACTCTAGGAGTGAATGGTCGAATGGTTACCGGTGAGCAGGACGGTGGGGGCGCAGGGTCGACGGCGACCCCGGAGGAGACGGTGATCACCGGACCGCCGATCGACCCGGTCGATCGGTTCCGGGACCTCCCCCTGCCGGCGTGGGAGTCCCGCGGCGACTACCGGGACATCCGCATGGACGTTGCCGACGGGATCGCCAAGCTGACCATCTGCCGGCCCGAGGTGCGCAACGCGTTCCGGCCGCAGACGCTCTTCGAGCTGAGTGACGCGTTCAACGTGGCCCGCGACGACCCGTCCGTCGGGGTCATCGTCCTGACCGGCCAGGGGCCGGACGCCTTCTGCTCGGGTGGCGACCAGAAGATCCGGGGCGACGACGGGTACATCGGCGACGATGCCGTGGCACGCCAGGGGATCGGCCGCCTCAACGTCCTCGATCTCCAGATCCAGATCCGGCGCCTGCCGAAGCCGGTGGTGGCCATGGTGGCCGGGTACGCCATCGGTGGTGGCCACATCCTGCACCTGGTGTGCGACCTGACCGTCGCCGCCGACAATGCACGGTTCGGTCAGACCGGGCCGAAGGTCGGCAGCTTCGACGGTGGTTACGGCGCCAGCCTCCTGGCCCGTTCCATCGGCCTGAAGCGGGCCAAGGAGGTGTGGTTCCTGTGCCGCCAGTACGACGCGGACACCGCCAAGTCCTGGGGACTGGTCAACGAGGTCGTGCCGCTGGCCGAGCTCGAGGCGGAGACGGTGGCCTGGTGCCGTCAGATGCTGTCGCTGTCGCCCCTGGCGCTGCGCATGCTGAAGGGTGGGCTGCATGCGGCCGACGACGGGCTCGCCGGGCTCCAGCAGTTCGCCGGGGACGCCACCATGCTCTTCTACATGAGTGAGGAGGGCCAGGAGGGCCGCAACGCCTTCCAGGAGCACCGCCCGCCCGACTTCGCCCGCTTCCCGCGGCGTCCGTGACCGGACCGGGCCCGGCCGGGCCGGCCGGTGCACCGCCGACCCCCGGGCCGGTGCGCAAGTGGTGGCTCGGTGCCCGGCCCCGGACGTTGCCGGCGGCCGTGGTGCCGGTCGTGGTCGGGACCGCGGCGGCACACTTCCGACATCGTCTGCATCTCCTGACCGAGGTTGCCGGCCATCCGCTGTCGTCGGCCGGCGCGGCCGCATACCACGCCATCGCCACCGGCTCCGGCCCGGCCTTCGGCTCGACGGCGACCCTGTACCTCCCGGCCCACGGCCCGAAGGTGAACGCCTGGTGGTGTGCGCTCGGCGCCCTGGTGGTCGCCCTGGCCATCCAGATCGGCACGAACTACGCCAACGACTACTCGGACGGGATCCGGGGGACCGACGACGCCCGGGTCGGGCCGGTCCGGCTCACCGCCACGGGCCTGGCGTCGCCCGGTGCGGTCAGACGGGCCGCCTTCCTCGCCTTCGGGGTGGCCGGCGTGGTCGGCCTCGGCCTGGCCTGGGCCACCTCGTGGTGGATCCTGCTGGTGGGCGCCGCCTGCCTGCTGGCCGGGTGGTTCTACACCGGCGGCCCCCGTCCCTACGGCTACGCCGGACTGGGCGAGGTCTTCGTCTTCGTGTTCTTCGGGCTGGTCGCCACGGTCGGCACCTTCTACGTGCAGACCCTCCGGCTCGACGTCTGGCAGGTCTGGGCCTCCGCCGCCATGGTCGGCCTGCTGGCCACCGCACTGCTGCTGGCCAACAACCTGCGAGACATCGGCACCGATCGGGTCACCGGCAAGCGCACCCTCGCCGTGCGGGTCGGGCGGCGGGCCGGCGGCTGGTGCTACGTGGCCTGCGTCGGCCTACCCTTCGCCGGTGCACTGGTCTGGGCCCTGCTGGCCCTGGCC
>Ga0209067_10001590_pt1 | contig 13866 bp, 13 predicted proteins | sample ColStrG_CSR_2013_FD_187199 | JGI IMG/M metagenome (GOLD analysis project Ga0209067, IMG submission 187199) | Freshwater sediment microbial communities in response to fracking from Pennsylvania, USA - Cold Stream Run_MetaG_CSR_2013 (SPAdes)... | ecosystem: Environmental > Aquatic > Freshwater >... | reverse complement strand
TCACGAAGCCATCGGCGTGGTCGAGGCCGTCGGTTCGCAGGTCAGTCGGATCAAGCGTGGCGACCTCGTCGTGATGCCCTTTGCCTACTCGGACGGCAGCTGTGACTTCTGCCACGATGGCCTGCAGACTGCCTGCACGCTGGGCGGATTCTTCGGCGTCGGCGGCGTCGGCGGCGCGCAGGCTGAAGCCGTCCGCGTGCCGCTTGCGGACGGGACGCTCTACCGGCTGCCGGTGCGCGCAGACGACGCCCTGATCCCCTCGCTGCTCACGCTCTCGGACGTGATGGGCACCGGTCACCACGCGGCCGTCACGGCCCGAGTGAGCCGCGGCAGGAAGGCGGCCATCATTGGGGACGGTGCAGTCGGACTGTGCGGCGTCATTGCCGCGAAGCGGCTCGGCGCCGAACAGATCATCATTCTGGGGCGTCACCCGGAGCGGCTCGCGCTCGCCAGGGCCTTCGGCGCCACGGACGTCGTGAGGGAACGCGGCGAATCCGCCGTGGAGCAGGTGCGCAAGCTCACCGGCGGACATGGCGTCCATGCAATCCTGGAATGTGTCGGCACCGACGAGGCGATACGGACGTCGATCCAGATCGCCCGGCCAGGCGGCGCTGTCGGTCGGGTGGGCGTACCGCATTACGAGACGATCCCGGCGACTCAACAGGCGTTCTACGGCAACATATCGGTCGGTGGCGGCCCGGCGCCCGTTCGCGCCTACATCGACACCCTGCTGCCGGACATCCTGGAGGGCCGTATCCAGCCTGGTCGGGTGTTCGATCGAACGATCGGGCTCAGCGAAGTTCCGGACGGGTACCGCGCGATGAATGAGCGGCAGGCGCTCAAGGTCGTCGTCCGGCCGTGAGCACTCCCGGTGGCCGCGCCGGGTCGCCGGACTGGTAATGGATGCGGCATGCTTACGGCAATTACAGCCTACGGAGACCGGAAGATGATGACGTTGAAAGTCAATGGTGCGGAACACGCAGTCGTCTCGCGGCCCGACACGCCGCTGCTCTACGTCCTGCGCAACGAACTCAACGTCATGACGCCCAAGTTCGGCTGTGGCCTGGCACAGTGCGGCGCATGCTCGGTACTCCTTGACGGCAAGGAAATCCGTTCTTGCATCACCCCGATAGTCGCCATCGGCGACAAGGAAATCACTACGGTTGACGGCTTACCCGGGCGCTGGGCCAAGCAGCGTGGGCTGTCGCCCGAAGAAGCGGCGAGGCAGCTCCACCCCGTGCAGGAGGCATGGATCGAGGAACAGGTGCCGCAATGCGGAATCTGCCAGTTCGGCATGATGATCAAGGTCACCGAACTGCTCGAGCACATTCCGTCTCCCACCGACGCGGAAATCAAGACGGCGCTGACCACGTCCGGGCCCTCGCCGCATCTGTGCCGCTGCGGCAGCTATGCAGCCATCCTCGACGGAGTGCACGAGGCCGCGCGCCTGATGTCCAGGGGAGGTACGAAGTGAGCGACGCCAAGGTCATTTCGATACACGGGGCTGCGCTCAGCCGTCGTGGCTTTCTGGCTGCCGGCGGCGCGCTGATCGTGGCGACGGCCTTCAGGCCGTCGCTTGCCTGGGCAGCGAACCGCACTTCGCTCGATGCCACCGCGCCCGCGTCCTGGATCGAGATACATGCCGACAACACCGTGCTGATCCGCACGGGCAAATGCGATTTCGGCCAGAGTTCGATCTACACCGCCTACCGGCAGATCGTCGCCGAGGAACTGGGCATGCCGCTGACCGCGATGACCACGGTCATTTCGGGCGATACCGACCGAACGCCCGACGGCGGCGGCACTTTTGGCCTGCTGCGCACCAATGTCCTGAATCTGCGCAAGGCGGCGGCCTACACCCGTGAAGCGGTATTGACACTTGCCGAGCAGAAGCTGGGAGTGCCCCGCGCCGACCTGACCATCAAGGACGGCGTGATTGCCGGGAGTGGCAAATCAGCCACCTATGGCGAACTGGTCGGCGGACAGAGCCTGGAGCTGACGATCCCCGTCAGTGGCGAGTTGACCGGCTTCGGCGGTTTGACGGTGACGGGAAATCCGCCGCTCAAACCCGCGTCCGAATACACGATCGTCGGCCAGCCCTTCAAGAACCCGAGCGTTCGCCCCAAGATCTCCGGCGAAACACCCTGGGTGGGCGACATCAAGCTGCCTGGCATGTTGCACGCCCGCCCTATCCATCCGACCACGCTGGGCTCGAAACTCCTTTCGGTCGGCAAGATCGATAAAGCACAGTTTCCGGCGGCCAAGCTCGTGGTGATCGGCAACCTGGTGGCGGTGGTCTCGCCTGACGAATGGGAAGCGGTGCAGGCCGCGCAGCAGGTGGCGACCGGAACCCGCTGGACCGCATGGCGGGGGCTGCCCGGACACGAGAACCTGTTCGATCACCTGCAGAATAAGGTCGACTGGAGCGCGATTCCGGTCAGGAACGGCCGCGGCAACAAGGGCGATACCGCGGTCGCGCTCGCCAAGTCGGCCCGGATTCTCAAGGCCACCTACCATTTACCCTACCTGAAGCACGCGCCGATAGGGCCGACGGTTTCGCTGGCCGATGTGAAGACCGATGGCTCAGTCACGCTCCACACCCACAGCCAGAACCCGCAGTACCTGCGCTTTCTGCTCGCCAAGATGCTGGGCACATCGCAAGCCGAGGTCGTGGTACGCACCTATCCGGGCCCCGGCCACTTCGGACGCTCGAACGGCGGCAATGCCGGTTCGGAGGATGAGGCGGTGCTGCTGTCCCGCGAGCTAGGCGTGCCGGTGCGTGTGCAGTGGATGCGCAGCGACGACATGCAATGGTCGACCCAGTCGTCCGCGTCGATATCGGAGATCAGCATTGCCCTGGATGACAACGGCAGGATCGCTGCCTACGAGGCGGCGCATCGCGGGCCGCCGATGCAGGACGATCGTCCGATCGGCGCGATCCTCGCGGGTCTGCCCACCATCGATCCGCCGCGGCCCGCCAATCCGGACGGCGTGCATGCTGCCGAGATGAATGTCGCCGACGCCTGGGTCTATGGCGAGGTGCCCCACGTGCATGAACGCGGCTTTGGCGCCATCCAGATCGGCCAACTGGAATCGCCGATCGGGGTCGGCCTGCGCGATCATTCGATGCGCACGCCGATCCAGTTTCAGCAGAACTTCCCGCGCGAAGTCGCCATCAGCGAAGCAGCCGCAATGGCTGGGATCGACCCGATCCAGTTCCGCCTTGACCATGTGAGCGATGCGCGGTTCAGGGCGATCCTGACGCGGCTGCGCAGCGAGGCCGGCTGGGAAACCCGCCCTGCTCCCGCCAGCGGCCACAAGGCCACGGGCAAGCGCGCGGTGCGCGGGCAAGGCGTGTCGATCATGCTGCGCGACAATGGCTATTGGGCCTGTGCCTGTCATGTGGCCGTCACGCCCGCCACCGGCAACGTGAAGGTCGAGCGGCTGACGATCGTCGTCGACACGGGCATTGTCGTGAACCCATTGCAACTGAAGCGTCAGGTGCAGGCGGGCTGTCTCATGGGCATCAGTCAAGCGCTGCACGAGGAAGTCAGCTTCGACGAGCGCGCGATCACCGCAGTGGACTGGGCGAGCTATCCGATCCTCACCATGGCGGAAGTACCCGACATCAATGTCGTGCTCGCCCCGTGGCCGGACTCGGGTATCTACGGGCAAGGTTCGGAAAGTGCGAATGCACTCGCTGCGCCCGCGATCGCGGCAGCGTTCTTCGACGCGACCGGGAGACCGGCGCGTCGTTTTCCCTTCCGACCGGACTACGTCAAGGCAATGCTGGCCTCTTGAGTGGTGCAGCGCCATTCGTCACGGCTCGCGCGCGCCCAGGAGCTATCATGGCATTGATCGAGACAGGACTGAATTGCCACTATGTCGGGGCGCGTTACGGAGAGTCGCACCAGCAGGCCGCGGGCCGGAATTTTCCTCGTTGCCGTCCCTAAAGGCCGCAGCCGCTCGGTAGGCCTGTCTGCGCAGCCAGCCACCGCTCGACGGATCCGGTTCTGCGCGGCACTCAAGGTGATTTTGCGCGGTCGGACGGATTACGTCGGAGCCCACGGCCCCTCGCCCCTCGCGCTCTGCTTGGGGTCGCCCTTTCGGGCGATGCCGCCGCTGCGCGGCGGCGCCGAACCGCCGGTCACCGCGTTCGAAGGCACGATGATGATTTGAAGGGCACTTATTCTTCCACTGCTCAGCAGGCCCCCTTTCGACCTAAACCGGCAGCCAGGCGCATGGACGCGCACCGATGCTACGTTTTCGCTACGTTGTCTCGGACCCCGCCCGCTGCTGGAATTGACTGCGTTCCGGCGGGACGCGCTGGCGCCATGCCAGTGGTGTTGCCGACACGTTTTCCCATGGCTTTGTCGAGCAGTTGTGCTCCACGAGTGGCCTGCCCGCGCCTTAGGCCGCCATGCGTAGTAAATCCGCGTCCAGCGACAGCCAGCCGGAAAGATGTTCAAATTTCTGCGCGTTCAGGCCCCGTCAATCGGCTGCCTTTCCAGAGACTGTCCCTCCCCAGCAATGCCTCGCATTCCGCCAGCAGGGCAGCGGCCATCAACGGCTCATAGCGTCCGTCCCGACAGCGCCACAGCACGCGATGGGCGTCGCCAACACCGCGCAGGCCGGCCACCCACACGCCCATGTCTACGACCACTGCGTCAGCCACGTAAAATGATTGCACGACTCTCTTCCCGAATATAGACCAATGTCCTGGAGAACGGTTTAGATGCTCGGAAGAGTCAGCAGAACGTCGCCGCTCGCGGCTCTTCCTCTGACCAGGCGGCGGCGTGCGCATGGAACACTGCGCCGATCATCGAGTCCACGCTATGAAGCTCAAGCGTAATCCAGAGCGAGCCGATCAGGAGTACCCAGGGTGGACGAAGAACACCTCTGTACGTGCGCCCAGGGCACGCGAAATTTTTCCGGAGATCTTAGCCACACCTGTGGCCGCCTGTCAGCTCAAGCCGCGCGGCCGGTCCCCCTCACCGCACAAGCAGCAGCGGTAGCCAGGCTGCCGCGAGGGTGAGCAGCAGCCCCAAACCGACCTGGGTGCCATAGAGGCGTCCCCCACCTGCAAAGGCTGCCAGCAGTTTGCTCAGGGTGTTCGCGGATAGGGCGGCGAGGACCGGGAGGCGTACGGCCGCGATCGCAGTCTTCCCGCTGGCTGCCAGCGATAGCACCGAGACGGCGGCCGCGTGCACGTCAAATGCTCCGGACACGGCCGCCGTGACGCCTGCGGCCGTCATGCCCAGGTAGCGGCCCATCAAGGACACGGCCGCCGTGAGCACGGCAAGGATGCCGGCAAATCCGATCGCGTGCAGCAGGTTGAACGCACGGCCTCGCTGCGGTGCTGGCGTCGCCTTGCTTCGTAGTCGAAGCAGGCTGACTGCGGCCGCCGCGATAATGGCGACCAGGGCAGAGACGAGTGACGGCGCCAGCATTCCAAGAGCATCAGGGCATACGGTAACCACGACGATTCCGAGCAACACGATTGTGGCGACTGTCGAAAACAGCGCACCGGCAACGCAGGCGGAGCGCAACGCAGGCGCCTCGCGTGAACGGGCACCGAGCGCTGCGATGGTTCCTGTGCTCGAAACGAATCCCGCAGCGAGACCGGATAACGCCAGCCCGACCCGTGCGCCGGCAGCGCGCAAGGCAATATAGCCGGCGGCCTGCAGAGCCATGAACAGGACCACAAGTTCCCACAGCCGACGGGGATTCGCCCCGACCAACCAGGGCACCGCCTGATCAGGCATGAGGGGCAGCAGAATCAGAGCGGCCGCACCGAAGATGAGGCCGTCGCGCAATTCGCCTTCGGACAGGGTGTCGACAGAGAATTCGTGCAGCGCACTGCGGCCCGCGAGCAGCATAGTCACCACGACCGCACCGCCTGCCGCAGTGATGGGATGATCGATCGCCATAACGCCCAGGAGATAGGTGACCAACAGGGCGAGTTCAGTGGTGACGCCGGGATCCTGGGAGCGGTTCCGCCAATAGGCGACAGTGGCCAGGGTCCCAACCAGCGCGGCGCCGGCGGCGATCAGGAGCGGTTGCCCGAGTGCCTTGGCACCGGCGCCGGCCAGTGCCGCCAGCGCGAAGGTCCGCACGCCCGCCGGTGCGCGCCCTGGACCCTGGCCCTTGCGCCGCTCACGTTCAATGCCAATCAGCAGGCCGCCGCCAAGCGCTGCCGCAAAACCGAGCAAATTCAATTCCGTCTGGCCCATGACCCGAATAATGCCGGGTATGATGCTGCTCCGTGCGGTTTTTTCCCTGATTCCCAAGTCGCGCGGAACTGCTGTACGCGACGACGGAGCGTGTAGAACAGACTCACAGCGGCGGCGCCCGGGAGACCATCGATATGTCCACGGACTCTTCGACACCCGTCTATCGGATGGAAGGGACCGATACCCTCATCGAGATCCGGCTACGCGAAGTGCGCCAGCTGTTCCATACGCTGGATCCGGCGCCGTTCCGGGAAAAGGACCTGGATGAGGCCGCTGAGCAGTATCTGATGGAGGCCTGCCGCGAAGCGGGAACCCGTCGGCCCTTGCGCCTGATCGTGCATTTGCCGCAACCGGAGGCGCAAAGCGAAGCGGCTCGCACGCTGCAGGATGCCGTACACAACTACTTCGGGTATCGCGAACGGCAATTGCGAGCGGACACGTTTCGGCTGCTGCGCTTTGGTGCCATCAGCTTTGCCATTGGCCTCGGGTTTCTGATCGCGTGCCTGGCGTTGCGGCGCTGGCTCGTCACGCGACCCCTGGTTGTGGACCGAGCTATCGTGGACGAAGGTCTGCTCATTCTCGGCTGGGTTGCCATGTGGCGGCCGACGGAAGCATTGCTCTACGACTGGTGGCCGCTGGCTTGGCGTCGCACCCTGTTGCGTCGACTGGCCTCGATCCCGGTGGAGATCCGGCCCAGGGCATGAGCTGCAGCTCGCTCCGGAGCCGAACAACTTGGGCTGGGACGGGGTGCTCGAACAACCCGGTCCGCACGGGTAAACGCCGGTCAATGGCAACCCGCGCCCAGTGCGATCAAACGGGATCCCGGAGCTGGATATCCAGCCCCGGGATTAACGGCTGCCATGGAAACAGAGTCAATCGCGCTCGACGTGTCTCTCCTTGTCATCGGCCGGCACTTTCGGGTGACTGGTGAGTTTGACAAAGGCGTCCCTGAACTGCTGGTAATGATCGCCCTCATCGGCGGCAATCTGGCGGAACATCCTGGCGACCTTCCTATCGCCGGCCTTTTCAGCGTCGTCCGCAAAGCCGATGTACATCTTTGTATTCTCGTAGTTCTCGCCCGCCATGGCATCGGCCAGATTCCTGGCATCGAACCCGGTTAGCCCAGCCGCGTCCGCCTCGCGCGCAAAGTGCTCATTGGCTTCGACGTTCGCCGATTCCTCGAACAACTTCGCCAGATCTTCATTGCCCGCCTTCCGCGCCGCCTCGGCATAGCTGCGGTACTTGAGGTTGGCATAGGCCTCGCCATGCATGGCGGCGTCGAGATCCTTGCGGGTCTGGGGAGCCAGGTCGGACGCCTGGGCCATCCCGGCGACGGCCAGTGCGCCCAGGAGGGCACCACCCAGGATATTCAGTCTGTAGTGAGTCATGATGTTCTCTCGTGATCGTTGCCGACAGTGGCAACGGCAGTCAGGTTATTCGTGCGGTCTGACGAAGTCCTGACCGCGGGCGACCACTTGAAGGACTGGACGCGGTCAGTACTTCGTCAGAAATCGGCCCTAGCCTATATGCAGAGCCGGGACATATCGTCCCGGCATAGCCGCCTCAGGAGAAAATCATGTTGACGCCGATCAAAGCCCAATCACGTGTATTGGCGATGTTGCTGATCGCAGCGACCCTGCTACCCTTCGCGGCGCAGGCGAGCCCGCCGTGCACCAAGGAGCCCAAGACGGCCTGGTTGAGCGAGCAATTGATGAAAGAGAAGATTGCCAAGATGGGCTATCACGAAATTAAGGTCTTCAAGACGAGCGGGCAATGCTATGAGATCTATGCCATCGACAGGAAAGGCCATAAGGCGGAGGTCTATTTCAATCCTGTGGACGGCACCGTCGTTCAATCGAACTTCGACTGAGCACCGAGGAGGCATGCCATGGTCGCACGATCAGGAACATCGGGGACAGAGCCGGTGCAGCCGGGGCTTGAAACCGGCTCGGTACGGGTCTGGGACCCGATCGTTCGGCTGTTTCATTGGACGGTCGTGGCGGGCTGCGCCGTCAACCTGATCGTTGAGAATGGGCACCGCCTACACCGAGCCGTAGGTTACGGGGTTGCTGCCGCGGTGGGGATCCGTTTGATCTGGGGCTTTGTCGGTCCGGTCCACGCGCGTTTTGCGGATTTCGTACCGCGCCCGGCCGTGTTGATCCAGTATGTGCGCCAGCTCTTCGCCGGCAAGGAGCCGCGTTACATCGGCCATAATCCGGCCGGTTCGGTCATGATCATCGGGCTTCTGGGTCTGCTGGCCGGCGTGACCGTGACCGGGTGGATGATGAGCCTCGATCGGTTCTTTGGGAGCGAGGCGCTCGAAGAACTCCACGAGGGCTTTGCGACGGCGATCTTGTCGCTTGCAGGGATCCATGTGCTGGCTGCCGTGATCGAAAGCCTCCGGCACCGAGAAAACCTGATTAAATCCATGATTACAGGAAAGAAGCGCAGGCCTTCGGGCACGGATATAGACCATGCGATTGATTCTCATTGAAGACCACCACAGGCTCGCCGAGATGATCCGCCTTTCACTGGAGGCTGACGGCTTCGTGGTCGACCGGTTCGCCGCTCTGTCGGACGCGCGGCGAGCCCTTGCGGGCGTCACGTACGATCTCATTTTGCTCGACCTGGGGATGCCCGACGGCGATGGGGTCGAGCTGATCGCGACTTTGCGTCGCAACAAGGTCATGACGCCGGTGCTCATCATTACCGCCCGCGACGGCATCGGTGATCGCGTTCGCGGCCTGGACTCCGGGGCCGACGACTATCTGGTCAAGCCCTTTGCCACTGCCGAGCTGGCTGCACGCTGTCGCGCCCTCCTGCGTCGCCCCGGAGGCACGCTCGGTACTGTATTGGAAGCGGGCAATGTCGCGCTCGACACGACCCGCCGGGAGGTCCGGGTGGCCGGCAAGCCGATCAGCATGCCGCCGCGGGAAGTAGCCCTCCTTGAGCAGCTGATGCGCCAATGCGGCAGGGTGGTGACCAAGGAGGCCGTTGATGCGGGGTTATACGCCCTGCACGCGGAGGTTACGCCTAACGCCATCGACACAGCGCTGTCGAGATTGAGGCGGCGCCTGACGGCCGCCGATGCCGATGTGTCGATCCACACCGCTCACGGCATCGGCTATATGCTGAGGGCTCCGGACACATCGACGGCCTCCCGTGGCTGACTCCTTGACCGCCCGGCCCGCCCGACCGGGAACACGACTGTTCTCCCAGATTGCCCTGCGCCTGGCCGTGGTAGCGGCCTTATTCGCAGTGCTGGAAGTCGTCATTGTGGTGGCCATGTATGTCGGAGACCAGGAGACCCTAAGTGAAGATCTGGTCTCACTGGAATCGCAGAAGATGGCCGATCGAATCTCTCGGAATGGTCTGTCTGAAGGAGCCCTGGCGCTGCAACCGGGATCGCCCACCCGCGCCGTCGTGGTCTTTGACGGAAGCGGCAATCGACTGCTGGTGGATAACCCCGGTCGCCTGCCGCTGCCCGAGGCGCCGTTGCCGGAGCTGCAGTCCACAACGACGCGCGAGATCCACGGACTCCAGTTCTACTTGACCGGCATTCGTCGTGCGGACTTCCACGGACGATCGCTCTGGATTGGAGTAGGAATTTCCGGGCAGGGGTTGAGCCCGTTCCTGCCGGCGCTCTACCGGGAGGTCTACGACCACGCGCTCCTGCCCCTGATTCCGTTGTCGATACTGCTGTTCCTGTTCAATGTGGTGGTCGTACGGCGGATGGTGAGGCCCGTGGAACGGGCCGTCGCCGAAGTCGACGCCTTGGATCCCAACGACCTTAGCCGCCGCCTGCACCAGCCCGACTCACCTGTCGAAGTGGCATTGCTGCTGAAAGCCTTCAACCGCGCGCTCGATCGGCTCGAGCATAGCATGCAGGCGCTGCGCCAGTTCACGGCCGACGTGGCGCACGAATTGCGGACGCCTTTGGCCACCATGACACTGACGATTGATCGATTGCCGGCCTCTGTCGAACGGGAAAAGCTGAGCCAGGACGCCGTCGCCATGACTCGGCTTGTCGGGCAAATGCTGGATCTGGCCCGCACCGACGCCCTGGACGACATCGGTCAGTGCCGCAGTGACTTGCACGAGGTGGCGAGCCGCGTAGCGACTGACCTGGTGCCCCTTGCGATCAGCCTGGGTAAATCCATTCGGTATTGTAATCGCGGCAGCTGCGTGGTCCGGGGACGCGCCGAACTTCTGGAACGAGCGATCCGTAATCTCATCGAGAATGGACTGTCGCACACGCCGCCCGGTAGCGAGGTCGAGGTCGCGGTCGGACCACAGCCGCAAATCGAGATTCGCGATCACGGCGCCGGAATCCCCCTGGAGCTGCGCCACAAGGTATTCGAGCGCTTCTGGCGAACTGATCGCCAGGGCGCGGGTGCGGGTCTCGGCCTCGCCATTACCCGAGGAATCATGGAAGCGTGTGACGGGCACATTGAGATTGCTGATGCCGAGGGCGGTGGCGCACTCATTCGCTTGAAGTTTTCGACAATGACCCCAACTACCGGCATCGTGCATCAGAATGCGCCCACGCGATAGGCGAAATTTTCCCGTCAATTCGGCGCGGTGGTTTCATTGTGTTGATCCTAACTCGGCGAGTCGGCAAAAGCATTCGCATCGGTCATGACATTACCGTATCGATCGTGGGCATCAAGGGCGGCCAGGTGAGAATGGGCATTGAGGCGCCGAAGTAGATTGCGGTGCATCGAGAAGAAGTCCCCAGCCGTTTGGCTGGAGGTGAAGATGCGTCGATGCCGACCAAATCCTGAGGAAGACCAGCAATTCCCTGCGCGGCCTTTGGCCGGTCGTCCGGCCAAGCCCGGGAGGACCATTGCTGGCATGATGCGTCATCCCGCGCCCACTGTCCCTCTGCGGACGCCATGACTCGCGCCTCGGCACTGAAGGAAGCGACGAAGGATGCAGTCGCCGGTGCGGGTAGTACTGCGGTCGGAACCCCGCCGTTGCGCGACGCGGGAGGCAAATCGCGACGTTCCCATGCTTGCCGACAGGACGTCGTCGAGCTCGTGACCATGGAGGGCAAGAACAATGGAATCTACGACATGAATGTTTCAGGTACAGCCAATCACCCGCCGCGCGCGACCACGTTGGTGAGGACAAGCGCCGCAGATGACCTCGAGGTCGTCGAAAACGGAAGTGCCGAGCGTGCCTCGGCGGCGAAGCGCAGCACGTGGGTAAGCGTAGGTGCAAACCTGCTGCTCACGGGCGCGCAGATTTCCGCTGGCTTGGTGTCCGGATCGCAGGGACTGATTGCCGACGGAATTCATTCGCTGTCCGACTTGTTGGCGGATTTCGTCGTTCTGCTCGCCAGCCACCACAGCAGGAAGGATGCGGACGTCGATCATCCCTACGGCCACTATCGCTACGAGACGGCGGCCTCACTGGTCCTTGGGGTACTGTTGGTGGCGGTCGGCGCAGGCATGCTCTGGTCCGCTTCGATCAAGCTGGAGAGGCCGGGTGGTGTTGCAGCGGTGCAGAGCACCGCACTCTGGGTGGTGGGTGGCGCGCTCATCGTCAAGGAACTGCTGTTCCGCTACATGCTGGCGGTCGCCAGACGCGTCAAATCGACGCTCCTGACGGCCAATGCCTGGCACGCGCGCTCGGATGCTGCCTCGTCGCTGGTCGTGGGACTTGGCATCGTCGGCAACCTCTCCGGGTTTCCTGTTCTGGACCCGATCGCAGCGCTGATCGTGGGTTTCATGGTTGCACGGATGGGCTGGGTATTTGGCTGGGATGCCCTGCATGACCTGATGGACCGGTCAGCCGACGAGGAGGAGACGGCAGCGATATTGCGCACGCTGCTTGAGACGCCTGGTGTCGGCGGTGTCCACGATGTCCGCACCCGGAAGATGGGCGACATGCTTGTGGTGGACGCTCACCTGGATGTGAACGCAGCGTTATCCGTGGAAGCCGGACATAACATCGCGGTTGAAGCACGCACTCGGGTGCTGGGGCGTCATCGTGTCCTGAATGTCATGACGCACGTGGATCCGTTGCGTGAGTCGGCCCAGAATCGTCCTTAAGGGATGCGCCGCCCCCCGGGCACGGCGCTTGACGCCGATCCCGCGCGGACCGCGGTCCCGCGTCCCGGATGGCCATGTTTCGGCTTGCGGTCGCGAAGAGATGGAGCCAGACTGAGCTAAGCAGTTTCCCGCTTGCGCGCCAACTGGTCGCCAGTCAGGATTAGCCTTAGTTGGACGTTTTGGGGCTGTCAATTTGATCCGATTCGCGTCCGGGCTGTTCATCGTGCCTATCGCAGCAGTCTGCTTGACGTCCTGCGATGCGCGCGACTCATTATCGTTCCCGGGCTTTGTGCAGTACGTAACTGACCTCGAGTCAATAGGCGCCGCCATTGCCAGCGCGACGGGCAATCCACCCGACCATATCCACGTTGCCGGGAATCGGACCTACGTGCATATCTCGATTTTTGATCCTCAGCTGATGGAGGCCGATGCCGCCAGGATACAGGCGGCAGCCACAGCAGCGGTCGCGGCCGCCGAGCCCGCGCTGGCGGCCCATTTGGAGTTCGCGTCCGTGCAGGCAATCAGCGTGGGTATCCATCACCCGAGCGGATTCGGTCCGCCGGTCCGAGCATGGCATTCGGAAGACGTGGTGGATTTCCATCGTGGGCCCGACCGGCATTTTGTCATGGACGCTCCCTAATCGGGCGGGCCCTTTGGCCGCAGCGCAGTTCGCGGGTCCGCTACTCTCGGTCGCGTCACCAGGGGGACGGATTGGTGCCAGTAGTTGGGTCCGCAGCCTGCAGCTCGCTCGCTAATCATGCGGGCAGTCAACTCCACCCGCTGCGGCGCAGCGTATGCTCACTATTGGCGTGCATGGGTTGCCGGTAATGCCTTTCACGCGCTGGACTGCCGGTGGAACCTTGAAGCTCTAACGCCGTCGGGCGCATGCCGTGGCACGTTGCAGAACGACGTGGTCAGTGAAGAGAGACGGATTCGGCTTTTGCGCTCCGGCCGAGCAGTCGGCGCGCGCCGCGGATACGATTTTTTGTGCCGTACAGGGGCGGCACTATTTGCATGGCAGTTGAGAGGACGTCAACTCCAATCTGAAGACGCGTTGCGCCGCGCCCGTGGTCAGCGACAGTCGTGTCGCCGTTGAGGGATCGGCTGTTGCCGTGTCATGCGTCGGTCACGCCCGGGGATTAGTCAAGGCGTATACTTGGATGCTCATAGGATTGGGATGGGCGGTCCGCACGCGACCCGTTGAGGAGACCCGCTGAGGAAAATATATGCGAAACCTTCGAGTGCCATTGCTTTTTATGGTCGGCTTGTTATACGGGGCGTGCGCCATTGCCGACACCGAGTTGCCATTGCAGAAAGCGGGACTTTGGGAGACCCGCTCGCAGCAGGCCATGATGGGTCAGGCGCAGGACGTGGTCGCGAAGACTTGCTTGTCCGACGACGTTCAGAGACGGATGAAGGCCATTGCGGACGGCGTGAACAAGCAGAATCGCTGCGCGGCCACGACCACGCGCCCAGCGGTGAACACGTACGTGACTGAGAGCCGCTGCACCGGAGGCTTTCTTGCCGGATCGGCGACAAAGACAACAATCGTGTACGAGAGTGACAACCTGATTCAC
>Ga0209067_10001589_pt1 | contig 13867 bp, 9 predicted proteins | sample ColStrG_CSR_2013_FD_187199 | JGI IMG/M metagenome (GOLD analysis project Ga0209067, IMG submission 187199) | Freshwater sediment microbial communities in response to fracking from Pennsylvania, USA - Cold Stream Run_MetaG_CSR_2013 (SPAdes)... | ecosystem: Environmental > Aquatic > Freshwater >... | reverse complement strand
GTCTGTTGGTGCTTCTTAAAGCCCGCGTAGGAAACTGGTCAGGGCGCGCTTACTGGAACAAGCAACTGTTGTCTCCGCCCAGCGGATGAACACGCATAGCAATGTCTCAAACCGTTTTCCAGGCGCCCTTCGCTCGGGATTTAATTATCTGCAAACAGCGGGGGTACAGCCGAGGTGAACTCGTTGATTTCACAGCCGTGTACGCGGGGGAAATTTTCATAGCATCGCGAGCCCGATCTTACGGTCTGCGGCGATGCCGAGGAGGCCGGATCGGCGCTACGCCTCATCGCGGCGATGAAGCCCGACCTGGTGGTCGTGGATATCTCTCTCAGTGGACCGGACGGCCTCGATCTGCTCAAGAATATTCGGGCGCGCGATCCGCATTTGCCGGTTCTGATTCTCTCGATGCTGGACGAATCGCTTTACGCGGAACGGGCGCTGCGCGCCGGGGCCAACGGTTGCATCATGAAGCAGGAGGCCACGGAGAAGGTGTTGGTGGCCATTCGCCGGATTCTGGGCGGCGAAGTCTCTGTCAGTGACCGCATGGCCAACAAGATGCTGCTTCGGTTCGTGGGCGACGCGCCAGCGCAAGACAAGTCTCCCATCGCCGGCCTTACCGACCGCGAGCTGGCGGTCTTCCGGCTGATTGGGGAAGGGCACGGAACACGCCAGATCGCCGAAGCGCTCCACATCAGTGTGAAGACCGTGGAGTCGTACCAGGCTCACATCGAGGATAAGCTGTCGCTCAAGAACTCCCGTGAACTCGTGCAGCGCGCGATTCAATGGACGATCGGCGAAAAATCCACCCCGGCGTAGCGCCAGTGCCGTTCCATTGACCAATTGAGGCTAGCGCCAATACTGTTCACTTAACGATAAGGGTGGGCCATCACTCATACGTGCCCATGGCTCTACAATCTGCTCTGTACGAGTGGCGCGTGATCGGACCGGAGACGCAGAACCATCACTGCGGGCAGATCAACGCGTCGGCGACTACACGGCCAAGTGGCCCGGATGACAGTTTCTGATAACTGCCGTTTACCAACAGGTAGCTTCTGCACGGTCGCCGTAACTGTTGAACCGAAAAGGGGGTCAAACGCGCTTGGTTTAGCTCTTTTCCAGGCTTCCTGCTAGCAGCTAGCCAAGTTGATCGAGGCCGCGCCGTAGGCGGGGTGAATTTCGGGCTCCCACTCGCACGCCTTCATATTGCCCACTTCTGCCCGACGGAGCAGACGGCGCCCGCTGTCCGCCTTCAACAGCCGCCGATTTCCCGCAGCAACCAGGTTCGCGCCAGGCGCCAATCGCGCAGAACCGTCTGCTCGGAGATTTTGAGGACCTCCGCAGTTTCCTCCACCGACAGGCCACCGAAGAAGCGCAATTCGATGACTTGCACCTTCCTTTGATCGATCTTGGCAAGAGCCTGCAAGGCATCGTCGATTGCCAGCAGTTCGCGATCCCGGTTGGACGAAAGATCGGGGATCTGGTCGAAATCCACGCGCTCCGCCGCGCCTCCCCGCTTCAGGCGATGGCGGGTGCGGGCGGCATCCACCAGGATGTGCCGCATCGTCTGCGCGGCGATGGCAAAGAAATGGGCGCGGTCCTTCCAATCCGCTATGGAGGCGTCCGCCAGCCGCAGCCACGCCTCGTGGACCAGCGCGGTGGTCTGGAGAGTGTGGCCGTGACGCTCGTTCTTCATGTAGTTGTGTGCGCGCCGGTGGAGTTCGGCGTAGATCTTTGGCGTCAGTTGCTCCAGGGCAGCCGGATTTCCCACTGCCCACTCCCGCAGCAGGCGGGTAAAATCGGCGGATTCCTGGCGGTGCGTCATCCCTGCCCTCGCAGTATACGCCCCCCGAAAAAAAACTTTCGTGACGTTATAGTTCCTTCCGCGCGCTGTCGCTTACCCGGTGTCTCGGGAGGCGCGTATGAGGATTCAAGCTACGGTGGCGATGATGATGGCGATGGCGGCCAACGGGTGGAGCGGAGAAAAGATCCGGGTTTACATTGCTGGCGGCAACATCAGTTCTGCCGTGCTGTCCGGCGCGGAGAACACTGCCTCGCGCATGTTTGCGACGGCCGGCGTGCAGATCGCCTGGCGGTTCGGAGCACCTCCTCCCGCGGAAAGCGCCGGCGAGCAACCGGCTATTGCGGTCGATTTCCCGGAGCATCCGGCGCCCAATGACCACCCCGGCGCTATGGCCTATGCGCGGCCGTACGAAGGCATCCATATCGTGGTGCTCTATGACCGCATGCAGAAGGTTCAGGGCCGCTTACGGCCTGTGCTCCTGGGGCATGTGCTGGCCCACGAGTTGGCGCACGTGCTGGAGGGAGTCCCGCACCACTCCGCAACGGGCGTCATGAAAGCGCATTGGGATTTGAACGATTACAACCATATGCTGGTGGCGCCCCTGGCGTTCGAGGCGGAAGATCTCGATATGATCCAGCGCGGAATCCAGGCGCGGGAAGCGCGCACCAGGTCAGGTTCGATTGCGGCAGCCGAGACTCGCGAGCCCGACCTCCGTCTCACGGTACGCCTGATGAATTATGTCAACCTACCGGTCAACACGCGCCGCAAACTCGTGGAGAACGCCGGGCACGTTCTGGGCCAGGCCGGCATCGCCATCGACTTTGTGGAGTGCGGCAACGGCGGCGTGGCGACCGGCGATCCGCGCTGCAACAGAACGCTCGGTCCGAGGGACCTGGTCCTGCGGATCCTCGATCCGAAGTTCCGGTGGAAGGGCGAGGAACTCGGCTACGCAGCCGCAGGGCCGGAGGGGGGCGCCTACATTACCGTCTTCCTCAATCCGCGGCAGCCGGAAGCGAGGGCCACCGATCTCAGCGACGGCGCCCTCCTTGGCCATGCGGTGGCTCACGAGATCGGACACTTGCTGCTGGGTGCCAACGCCCATTCCTCGTACGGTATCCGGCCGGTGTGGCGGCGCAGGGACGAGAACAGCATTGCGATCGGCCACCTGCTGTTCGACGGCGAGCAGGCCAGGCGGATGCACGTGGCGTTGATGACGCGGCAATAGGGACCTTGGCATCTCGGCTCTACTCGCGCGATCTTGTGCTGGCCAGGCCGGTCTCTGATCCTCGAATGTGTGAGTTATCCCCAATTGCGCGGTACGTTGAGTGAGTCTGTAAAGAGAGCTGTGGTTCATCGGAAGTTTTCAATCGTCATCAGATGGACTAGAATTGCCCGAATGATATAATCTCAGCCACTTCCATGCTATGAATCGCGAACAGTGGAACCAGGTGGAAGAGCTTTACCACGCCGCCCTCGAGCAGCCCGCCGCGCAGCGTGCGGCATTCCTGAAATCGGCGTGCGCGGATGAAGCACTCCGCCGCGAAGTGGAGTCGCTGCTGGCCTCGGAACGGGAGGATGACACCGTTCTCGACCATCCGGCCTGGGAACGCCAGCTATCGCCTGGAGAGCGCATCGGCCCCTACGAGGTGCTCTCGCGCATCGGGGCCGGCGGCATGGGTGAGGTTTGGAAGGCACGGGATACGCGGCTGGGGCGGGATGTCGCGCTCAAGGTGACCACCATCCGGTTCTCCGATCGCTTCAAGCGCGAGGCCCGCGCGATCGCCGCGCTGAATCACCCCCACATCTGCACGCTATTCGACGTGGGGTCCGATTGCCTGGTAATGGAGTACCTGGAGGGCAACCCGGTCCAGGGGCCGTTACCGCTGGACCAGGTGCTGCAATTGGGCGCGCAGATTGCCGATGCACTGAGCGCGGCGCATCGCAAGGGGATCATCCATCGGGATTTGAAGCCGGCGAATATTCTGCTGACGGGGCGAGCAGGGCACTGGGAGGTCAAGCTGCTGGATTTCGGTCTGGCCAAGATCGACCGGGCAATTACGGAGGACACCGCGGCCACCGCGTCTCTTACGGAATCGCGAGAGGGGCAGGTTCTTGGCACGCTGCAATACATGTCGCCGGAGCAATTGCAGGGGAAGGAAGTGGATGCGCGGAGCGACATTTTTTCGCTGGGATGCGTGCTCTACGAACTGCTGACGGGGCGGCGAGCGTTCGAGGGAAAGGATGCAGCCAGCATCACCGCGTCGATTTTGAAAGAGGAACCGCAGCCGCTGACGGCGTCGCTGGCTTCCGGGGCGTTCGCGCGGCTGGTGAGCAAGTGCCTGGCGAAAGACCCGGATGACCGGTGGCAATCGGCAAGCGACCTGCGCGACGAACTGTTGTGGATTGCGTCTGGCGGGGCACAAGCCGTCCCGATGCCATCGGTATCTGCAGCAAGGCGTTCGTGGCGATGGGCTGCGGCCGGCGGAATCGGGATGGTATTCCTGCTGATGGTGGGCCTAGTGGTGTTCGACGTGTTTCGGCCGAAGGCACCGCCAATAGATGCGATCCGTTCATCTTTACTGGCGCCCGAGGGACACTTTTTCGAACGGGGAGATTTCGCGGTTTCCCCGGACGGAAAGCGCCTGGCTTTCAGCGCCGCGGCGGCGGATGGAAGCGACCGATTGTGGATTCGCACCTTCGCGGCGGCCCAGGCGGAAGAGTTTAATGGCACTGAGGGGGCGATCCACCCTTTCTGGTCGCCGGACAGTCGGAGGATCGGATTTTTTGCTGGCGGCAAGCTAAAGGTGCTGGATGTGTCGAGCGGTGCCGTGCGGATCGTCTGCGATGCGCCATCGAGCCATTCGGGAGGCGCGTGGAATCGCCGCGGAACCATTGTGTTCGCACCTTTGATCGCCGGCCCCCTTTATCGGGTCGCTGAAACGGGCGGGACACCTGTGCCCGTGACAGGTTCGCCGAAAGAAAACGGGCAGAACCACTGCTGGCCGTTCTTCCTGCCAGACGGGGTGCATTTCCTCTACACAGTGGATCGCCACGTGCTCGGCGGCCGGCAGCGAAATGGCCTTTACGTAGGTTCGGTGGAGGGGGGCGAGTCTAAACTTATCACCGGGGAGGTGCGATCCAACGCAGTGTACATGGCGGGGTACCTGCTTTATGGGGGAAACCGGGGGCTGCGGGCGCAGCCGTTCGATGCAGACCATCTGCAAGTGAAGGGGCGGCCAATCTCATTGGCCGAGCAGGAATTACAGGAGGACTCGGCGTTTTCGCACTCGGAGTTTTCGGTGTCGGAAACCGGAGTGTTGGTGTTTCAATCGATCGCGGATTTGTTTCTGCAGTTGACGTGGTTCGACCGTACCGGCAAAGAACTGGGCACCATTGCCGGATCGAGCTACTGGGAACCACGGCTGTCGCGTGACGGACGGGTGTTGGCAGTGGCATCCGACGACGGGCACAACGGGAAGTACTTTGTGCGGGTGCTGGATTTAGTCCGGGGAACATCGGCACGGCTTACAGACGGCGGCGCCGAGGGCAGCCCCGCATGGTCGGCGGACGGGAAATTGATTACATACGAGTCGGCGGCAGGGGAGATGTCGAGCGTGCGGGAAGCGGCGATGGACGGATCGGCACCGCAGCGGGAGTTGTTTCAGGCGAAAGGGAACGTCATGCATCTGGACTGGTCGGTAAGTGGGCAGTTGATCTACGCGGATTTTTTCGAGGGCCTTCCTGTGTTGCAGCTCTATACCAGGGCGGGCGGAGAGACGACGCGGCTGATGCTCGGAGCGGAGCCTCGGTTCTCCCCGGACGGCAAGTGGTTAGCGTATGCGGAATCGGGCGGAGGAGCGGTGTTCGTGCAGCCCGTTACGGGGCCTGGGGGAAGGATTAACTTGTCGACCGGCGACGGAGCACAACCGGTCTGGTCGCGCAACGGGCGAGAGGTGTTCTACATCGCTCCGGATCGGAAGCTGATGGTGGTGGAGTTCGACGCGGCGAGGGGTTCGGCGGGAGCGCCCCGAGTGTTGTTCCAGACCCGGATTGTCGCATCGAACTACGTTGGGACGCAGTACGATGTGGGGCCGGATGGGCGGTTTCTGATTAACTCAGTGCCAGCGAATTACTCGTCTGCCTTGACTGTCGTTACGGACTGGACGGCACAGTTGCGGCGGTAGACCCCGTCGACCAGCCTGGAGAGCGCTTATTGTAGAAGCGGATCATATTGAGTCACGGTGCAGCCCCTTCCCCTCGTTCGCGACGGCGATAAGGTGGCCGCGAAGTGGCGTTATCGTAGAATGACCCGCCCGGCACTTGGCCGCGTCACGCCTGACCCACGGAAGTGGCATGTCCGCCGTCCGCTCGCGCTCCGAGCGAATCGTCGCCGACTCGTACATTGTCCCAAACGGCGATCTGGGAGGTGTAGGGCGGCGCTCCTTAACTGAACGGCATTGAGGCTAGCGCTTCGGCACGAACGCCAGCAGCCGCCGCGGATTGTCGTCCAATATTCCACGCAGCGTCTTTTCGTCGACCCCGGCCTCCCGCACTTTCGGCGCGAACACGGTGACGGCCTTCGCGTAACCCGGGCCGCTGTTGCGTTTGAGTTGGCTGCCGCCGATGCTGAAATCGGACGAGAACAGCAGGTTCTCCGCGTACCCGGCTTCCAGCATGGCCATGACCATTTTCACCTGCATGACATCGCCCGGACCGCCCTGACGGTCGAAACCCACAAACGCCCCGCGTTTCGCGATCTCCTTCGGCGCTGCGGCCGCGGCATCGTTCAGTCCGCCCACGTGGCCGATCGCCACGCGCGCGGGCTTGACTCCGGCCGACTCCAACAGGTCAAGCTGCTCCAGCGCGCCCTTGCCGAAGTTCGTATGTGTCACGATGGCCAGGTTCGTTGCCCGATGGGCTTTAGCCACCGCACGGAATACCTTCCGCTCGTCCGCCGTCATCACATCCCAGGTGCCGATCTCGCCCAGCACTCCGACCGGCTGCGTCTTCGCCTGCCGGATCAATTCCCGGGCAATCCGGTCTTCGCTCCAGGCGGCAATCTCCGGCGGATAGAAAGGCTGTGCGTAGTAACCGCAGCCGGCCACGATCGGCAATCCGGACTGGCTCGAAATCCGCTTGAGGAAGTCTAAATCGCGTCCCATGTCCGGATGGCCTTGATCCACGATGCAGGCTACGCCGTTCTTGGCGGCAGCGCTCATCTCCTCCGTCATCAGTTCGGCGTCCTGCATGAAGTAGGGTTGTGGGGCCGGCGCGGGTGGTGGTGGCGCTCCGCGTCCGGCGCCGGGATTGCCTTGGGACCGTCCCGCGAGCGCGCGCGCCAGCGCAATCCACCTCGGGATGAAATCGGCATCCAGCGACATGTGTTCGTGGAACAGCGTCGCGCCGCCGCCGAGCGCCTCGGGAGGCAGGTCTTTCAAAACGGTGCGGATCACGGCCCCCTTCGGAAACCGGGACGCGGCAGCGCCCGAGTCCGGCCACGCCGCGGCCGAGAGTCCGGCGCCCATCCACTTGAGTACGTCTCGTCGCATGAGCATATTTCCCCGCCGTCCGCCAGCCATGATACCTTCAGTACATAAGGGCTCGCATCATTACTCTACGGATCTCCCTGGCCATCAGTCTGACGATGCTTGCCTGGCAAATCCCGTCTCAGGCGGCGGTCTATGGCAGCATCGGCGGCATCGTTACCGATCAGAGCGGGTCTGTAGTCCCAGGCGCGAAGCTGATCCTCACCAACACGGCACAAGGCATTCCGTACCAGGCGAGCACGGACACCAGGGGCGCTTATTCCTTTCCCAGCGTTCCGGTTGGCCGTTACGACCTGGCGGTCGAAGTGGGCGGCTTTGCGCCGTATCGCCGCACCGGCCTGGTGGTCGATCTCAACAGCGCCTTGCATGTCGATCTGACCCTGCAAGTGGCCGGAAGACAAGACGCGGTCACGGTCACCGTAGTGAATCCCGTTTCCGTGGAAACCGTCAGCACCCAACTCGGGGCAGTGGTCACGGGCAGGTCAATGACCGCCGTCGCCCTCAATGGCCGCAGCTTTACCGATCTGCTCGGCTTGCGGCCCGGCATTGTGCCGGTCAGCACTCAGCAACCCGACTCCATCGTGATGGCCGGCGTAACCGTCGCCATCGCGCCCTCCGGCAGCCTGAATCCGGGCAACCAATCCATCAGCGGCCAGCGCGAAGACGCCAACGGCTTCATGGTGAATGGCGGTGACGTCAAGGAACTCATGAATGGCGGCACCTCCATCGTTCCCAATCTCGATTCGATCGCCGAGTTCCGCATCCTCACCAACAACTTCGATGCCGAGTACGGCAACTCCAGCGGCGGCATCGTCAACGTAGTCACCAACTCCGGAAGCAACCAGTTGCATGGCGGCGCTTTTGAATTTCTACGCAATACCTCGCTCGACGCCCGCAATTTTTTTTCGCCGGAGCGCAGCTTCTACAGACAAAATCAGTTCGGCGTCCTGGCCGGCGGACCCATCCGGAAGAACCGGATATTCTTCTTCGGCGACTATCAGGGCACCCGGCAGCGGCAAGGCATCGATACCGGGCTGTTCCCGGTCCCGTCGCTCGCCGATCGCGCCGGTAATCTCTCCGACCGGGCCGGCTCCCTCACCGGCGCCGTCGGCGGACCGTACCTGGCCGGCCTGCTCTCGCAGAGACTCGGCTATGCCGTCTCCGCCAACGAGCCTTACTACACCCCCGGCTGCGCCTCCACCAGCACCTGCGTGTTTCCCAATGCCATCATTCCGCAGCGTGCCTGGTCTGAGCCGGTACGGCATCTCCTTCCGTACATTCCCGCTCCGTCGGTCGGAGACGGTGCCTTCGCCACCGCGTCCGTGGGCAAAGTCCTGCGCGATGACAAATCGAGCCTCCGCGTTGACGGAAACAGCCAGCGCTGGGGCTTGCTTTCCACGTACTATTTTTTGGACGACTACAACCTGAACAACCCCTATCCCACCGGCCAGGGAGGCGCCACCGTTCCCGGTTTTGCCGCGCTCGACCTGGGGCGGTCCCAGTTGATCAGTCTCGGCCATACCAGGATCTTCAGCGCCCACACCGTGAACGAGCTCCGGTTCAGTTACATGCGAACTTCCAACAACGTCGGCCAGCCGTCGGGGGGTGTCGGGCCGAGCCTCGCTTCCCAGGGATTTGTCACCGGGCCGGGGACCCCTGGCATTGCGGTGCTCGCACCCCGCATCGAAGGAATCGAGAACATCCGCTTCAATTCCTTCGTCATCGGTACCCCCATCACCAATCTGACTCAGGCCAACAATACTTTCTCGTGGAGCGATCACCTCTCCCGCGTCTCGGGCAACCACAACCTCAAAACCGGCTTTCAGGTCAGCCTCGAACAGGTCAACGTCAATCCCAATGCCACCTTCAACGGCTCCTTCCTCTTCTCCGGATCGGAAACCGGCTCCGACTTCGCCGACTTTCTAATCGGGGTAGCCAGCAATTACAACCAGGCCGACTCCGGCCCCTACTATGGCCGTCACAAGTATGCGGCCGGGTTCGTGCAAGATAGCTGGCGTGCCCGGGCGAATCTCACATTCAATCTCGGAGTCCGTTGGGATCTGATGCAATACTGGTCGGAGAAATACAACCAGATACCGACCTTCAATCCGGGCGAGCAGTCGAAAGTTTACCCGACCGCGCCAGTCAGCCTGGTTTACCCAACCGACCCCGGAATCCCGAATACTCTGGTGCCCCAGAGCAACCGCTTTTCCCCGCGCCTGGGTGTGGCTTGGTCTCCAGGCTGGACAAGCGGCCTGCCCCGGCGCGTCACCGGCGGACCCGGCAAGACCAGCGTCCGCGCAGGTTACGGCATCTTCTATTCCGTGATTCAGGGCAATACCATCGGCATCGACGAACCGCAGCCCCCTTATGGCCTGAGTTATACCAGCTCCGGCCGGCCGCTGTTCGCAACCCCATTTATCAATTCGGCTGATGGCGCTGTCCACGTGAATCCGTTTCCGCTTACCTTGCCGCCATTGGGCGCTTCCGCGCAGCACCCTAACTCGTCGATCGACTACTCACCGTACCTGCCTCAGGCCGGGATGACGGCGCCGCCGCCCTGGAACACCTACCCCTATAACGAAAATTACTTCTTTTCCATCGAGAGGCAGTTGAGTACTAACACGGTTCTGAACTTGAGCTATGTCGGTTCTCAGGCTCATCATCTACTCGTCGTATATTCCGCCAATCCTGGAAACCCCGCGCTTTGTCTTGCTCTAAGTCATCCTGCGGCGGTCGCTCCAGGCACGCCGGCCTGCGGGCCATTTGGTGAGGATACGGCTTATGTCACCGCCACTGGCCAGGTTCTTCAAGGTACGCGCTCGCCTTTGGGGTCTAACTTTGCCAATGATGACTATGACGCCAGCATCGGTAACTCGAATTACAATTCCTTTCAGGCCGGTCTTCGACACTCGAGCAGGCGCCTCGACTTTACTCTTGCTTACACCTTCTCTAAGTCGATCGACCAGGCTTCAAGTCTAGCCGATCCCATAGATCCGTTCAACTTCCGCCTGACCCGTGCGCTCTCCGCCTGGGACCTTCGGCATAGCCTGCAGGCGACGTATAGCTATCCGCTCCCCCTCGATCGCCTTGGCCGTCGTACCAGGGCCCTGACGCGGGGATGGTCGATTTCCGGAATCGCCCGTGCCAGCACCGGCTTTCCGGTCACCATCTCCAGTGATGGCGATCGATCCCTGGAAGGGAGCCTGCCGAATGGTGTGAATAACCGGAGTTTGGACCGGCCGGATTTCACGCCCGGTCCTTTGCAAATCAACCGCGATCCGCGCACCGGCTTGCCCTATTTCAATACGTCACTGTTCAGCCCGAACGCTCTGGGAACTCCCGGGACGGCCTCGCGCCGTTCCTTCTACGGACCCGGCGCGATCGATTTCGACCTCGCCCTGCGCCGGTACTTTAAATTCACGGATACCCGGGCCGTCGAGTTCCGTTGGGAGACGTTCAACACCTTCAACCACGCCGGGTTTTTCGGACCTGCGGCGGTGAACGGCGACATCGACAGCGCGCTGTTTGGCCAGGTCGTGAAGGCCGATCCCCCACGGCTGATTCAGATAGCGCTTAAGTTCACATTCTGATAGCGAATCGAATTCGCCAGGGCCCGCCGTCTCCGAACGCCCTCCTCACAATGTATTCCCGAACGGCGGGCAATAGGGATATCTCCGGCTGCATTCCGGGCACCGGCACACGAATTTCCAGCTACGCTGCATCGAGGCCGCCGGTTGGCCCGTGCCACAGAAAGGGCAGACGTTGATATATCCCGGTTGCTCCGCTGCCGGCGCGCCGCCGCTGCGTTCGAAGAAAAACGCCCAGCCGTATACCGCCAGGCTGGTGCGGAACACGCGGTCGATGGAGCGCGTGCCCACATACAGCACCCATTGCGCGGCGCCGATGGTCCACCGCGGGAAACGGCCGATCGTCACCAGGCGCTTTGGCAAACCGGGCCGGGGATCCGCCAGTAACTCGGCTAGACGCCGTAGGTAAACGAACGACGAATACAGTCTCTGCCACCGCACCAGGCGCACGCCAAGACGCCGCTCCAGGTCGCCGGCGATCGTATTCCGCCGAAAGCGGTTGACGTGGCCACCTCCTTCGAAAACGTAACGGTAGATGCCGTCACAAAGTCCGTACCCGTCCGGGAAGGCGAAATAGCACCGGCCTCCCGGCTTGAGAACGCGCGCCATCTCGGCCAGCGACGCATCGAGGTTCTCCAGGTGCTCCAGCGCGTGATGGCAGATCAACAGGTCGATGCTGGCATCGCGAAACGGGATGCGGTCGCTCCGTCCGACGATTCTGAGGTAGCGGCCGCGGGACACCACCCGGAAGGCATCCGGGTCTTCATCGAGCGCCACCATTTGGCAGGAGCACTCGATGTTTGGGAAACTCCCGGCGCCAGAGCCGAGGTCCAAGGCCCACTGATTCGGCCCCAGCCGCGCGATCCAGTCACTGATATCGAGCATCTCCGATGGATGACGCATCAGCGCCAGAGTAGCATGGCGATTTCGGCGTTCCGCATCGATGCCGCGCAACGCTCCGACGCGCCGCAGCGGCTCGAATCCAGCCCCCGCAACCATCCGAATGCGCTTGGTTGCCGGGGTTCCGGCGTCTTCACCGTACGCTTGAAGGAAATTGCTCTCCACCAAAGTCAACGCAAACGTTCACGATAGAAGTTCGATCCGTCCGAAAACATCTTGCGTATCAAATGCCAAGAGGCTTATGCTGTGTACGGCTGACACTATAGATAGCCGCTCTCCGGATCTCGCTAACCAAAGTTATTAGTGAGTCGGTCAACCTTCGGCCAATCCTTGAGCGGGCATGTTTATTCGGCTGCAAGTCAGAAAGGATTGGTTAATGGCAAAGACCATTATCGGAGCAGGGATGATACCGCGGAAGGATGGAAACTCAAAGTGAAGATCAAACCGGAAACGGTAGGCTTTGGGCTCTTTATCATTGCACTGCCGACCGTTGCATTGCTGAATGTAGCCGGATCACATCACGCCTATCTGGTGCTCTCCCACTATTTCGGTGGCAGGGCCGGGAATTGCACTCTGGCAGAATCATTTGAGGGTGAGGTACTGTCACGGGTGCAGTTCGCAAACACGAGCGAGATTCGATCCGCCAGCCACGCTGTACGGCAAGACGGACAGTTCTCCCTCTGGACAACGCCGCTTGGTGATTACTGGGTTCCGACCGCCAGCAAGGATGCCGTTATCTACGATCTTGGTGAACAGAAGCGTAACATCTATGGCACCCGAATCCGGCCCGGAGATATCGTTTTGGATGCTGGTGCGAACGTCGGCGTCTTCACACGAAAAGCGCTGTTGGCCGGGGCTGCAAAGGTGGTCGCCATTGAACCGGGCCCAGAGAATTTAGAGTGCTTGCGCCGAAATTTCGCCACTGAAATTGCGGATGGTCGTGTCGTTCTCTACTCGAAAGGGATTTGGGATAAGGACGATGTTCTGAAATTTGCGATTGACCCTAACAATTCGGCCATGGATACATTTGTTCGGAAAATCGAGAATCCCAAGTCTATTCAAGTGCCGGTCACCACGGTAGACAGGCTCGTTACAGAACTGCGGTTGCCAGGGGTGGACTTTATCAAAATGGACATCGAAGGTGCGGAACAGAAGGCCGTGGTTGGCTCCAAGAATACCATCGCCAAATTCCATCCCCGGATGGCACTCTGCATCTACCACGTTCGGGGCGACGAAAAGATGGTTCCGAAGCTCGTGGCAGACGCATATCCCGACTACCAAACCTCGAAGACATGCCTCTGCGCTCCAGATAGAGTTCAGCCCGAAGTGGCGTTCTTCTATTGACGCCGCTCTTCGCCGGGAATGCTGTGGGCCGTACCACTTTGTTCGGATCGAACTGAGAGGCGCTATGGGCCCTCAGCGGCGAACCTGGAGAGGATGCGTGGGGTGATGGCTACAGTGATGATCGTGATGACGATGATTACATACTGGCTCAACGAATGCATCCACATGACGCTGTTGCAATCTACGAAGCCAGCGTAACCATCTGCCTTCTCAAGCTGTTGCCGCCAAAGCCACCCGGAACGGGAGTCGAAGCGCGTTCGGAGCGTTGCGGTCCCGCTTCCTCTGCGGCCGAACCTCGGTCCGCGCATCCGATCACACTGCCTCCCCATGTCTTCATCTTAGTGTTCTCTCCGGAAACCTCCCCGCAAGTTACTGATTCTTCGTCGGGGCGTCGTCCGGGACCCGAGGTATCCATCCCATCCCGCCACGGGCCGCCCGTGGCATAGAACTCCGCGTCAAGAAGCCCCCTTTCCGGGATTTTCCCCTCGATTGGAGCGGCCGGCGGCGGCGCCCACCGTTTGGCTTCAGTAATTTGGGTTTCCGCCGCCGCTCCAATTGGAGCGGAAATCTGGCCCCGCCGTGGCCCTGGCAGCCGCGGATTCCGCGCGGCCGGCGTCCAAGTTCGATCTCGCTGCCATCGAAAGACCCCGCGTCATGAAAGCCGCGGTTGCGCAACGGGGCGCGCG
>Ga0209067_10001585_pt1 | contig 13876 bp, 9 predicted proteins | sample ColStrG_CSR_2013_FD_187199 | JGI IMG/M metagenome (GOLD analysis project Ga0209067, IMG submission 187199) | Freshwater sediment microbial communities in response to fracking from Pennsylvania, USA - Cold Stream Run_MetaG_CSR_2013 (SPAdes)... | ecosystem: Environmental > Aquatic > Freshwater >... | reverse complement strand
CTTCCTCCGGGCTCATTACACCCTTCAGCAAAACGGGTACGGCGATGCCTTTGCGCAGGCGATCGATCGCGCTCCAGTCGACGCCCGCGGCGAGCGGAGATCCAGGAGTTTCCCCACCTAAGGTCACACAAAGCGCTTTGCAGCCGGCGCCGATGGCGCGCTCGGCGCGAGTGCGGAGCGCGTTCATGTCCGGCTCTACAGAGACCTGATACCAGAGCGGGGTCTTCGCCTGCGCAGCGATCTGATCGAGGGGATAACTGGAACGATCGGCTACCACCATCAGGGCTTTAGCGGCCGAGGCGCCGCGCACCATGGCCAGTTCACCCTCCGGATGGAACCGTTTCTGGCGCGAGAGGGGACCGATGAGAATGGGTGTGAACAGGCTCTGGCCAAAAAGCTCGCTGGTCAGATCCATTTGCCGCGTATCCATCATCAAGCGCGGCCGGAACGTGATGCGGTCGAACGCGCTGCGCTCGCTGCCCGAGATCTCGCTAAACGTCAGGCTGTCGAGTTTGCGTTCGGCGATGGCCTCGAACTCCACCGCATTGACGAGTTCCTGGACCGGTGGAATCCGCCCCGGCGGCTCCCCTGCGAGCTTTTGAGCATGCAATAGCGGCGACGCGGCGAGCAGAGATCCATAGGCCGCCAGGGCCTGCCGCCGGGTTAACGCGATTTCCTTCATGGAAAATCGGCCCTAACGATAGTGCGATCGATGGACGACAAGGCGGGCCGGCCTATGTACGCCATTCCCTGCACCAGTTCAGCTTGCAGAATCTCCAGAATGCGTTGGACGCCCGGTGCGCCATATGCCCCCAAACCCCAGCGAGGCACGCGTCCCAGGCAAACGGCACGCGCTCCCAAAGCTAGTGCCTTGAGCGCATCCGTGCCGCGGCGCACACCGCTATCAAACAGGACCGGAACCTTGCCGCCCACCGCATCGACGATCTCTGGCAGCACTTCCAATGTCGACGGACTATAATCCAGCGAACGGCCCCCGTGGTTCGACACGTACACGCCGTCGAGCCCGCACTCCAGACATTGCTTCGCGTCTTCCGCCGTGAGAATTCCCTTAGCCAGCATCGGCACCTTGACCAGGCGGCGGATCTGCTCCAGAAGCTTCCAGGAGTAAAACAGTCGGTACTCGGCGAGCCGGTACGGATTTTTCGGCGCGGTTCTGCGGGTGGCGGGAGGGCGGGTGGTGAGATTGCGATCGTGCAGGATGCGCTCGTGTTCGGCTGCCTGCTGGTCGAGCGTAACCACGACGGCCCGGGCTCCAGCAACTTGAACGCGGTCCAGCAAGTCACGGTTGTCGTCCAGTTCCAACTTCGGATAAAGCTGAAACCACAGTGGACCTTTGGCAGCCGTAGCGATTTTTTCGAATGGAAAGCTGGAGGCATTGCTCACGATGTACGGTGTATTGGATGCCGCGGTGGCGCCCTGATAGGTGGCCATTTCACCATCCGGGTGAAGCGCGCTGTGACCGGAGGAAGGGGACACCATGATAGGGAAATCCATTCTGGTGCCGAGAATCTCGGTTGCCGTTTGGATGGAACTAACGCCGGAAACCCGATTCGGGATCAGATCCACCCAATCGAAGGCCTGGCGGTTGCGGCGCAGCGTGAACTCGCTATCCGTCCCGTAAGCCGTGTAGTCATAGTTGTACCGCGGGACCTTGGCATATGCCACGGGCTCGAAGTCGAATGCAGTCACGAGTTCGTTCAGCCCGGGAACGCGGCTGTGATCGCGGAACGGATCCTGCTGGGACCGCAGCAATGGCGAACCGGCAAGAAAGCCCGCCACCGCCCGGACGGCGTTGCGGCGATTCAGGCTGTTCGCCCAAACTTGATCGAGTCGCGGCACGATCCCTCCAACGCGGAACAGTCTCAAGAAGAATATCATCAAATTCCGGCGATTTGGGCAGGCGCCGAGCACGCAACCGTGCCCAGTCCTCCAATGGCCACGGCCACCGTAGAGCGACTGACGGGCAAAGAGCCGAGCCCGGCATGTTCGCCATCATTAGGTTTTCAGCCAGCCGAAGCCGCAGCCCGTCTCTGCTCAGTCAGGTAATCGAGAGCAGCATTGATCCCTCCCTTCCGATGAGGAATACCCGCGAGTTCCAGCCCCATCTCGACGCCAGCCAGCGTACCGGCCAACATGAGTTCGTTGAAATCGCCCAGGTGACCAATGCGAAAGACCTTTCCCGCGGTCCTGCCGAGCCCCGATCCAAGCGACATATTGAACCGGTCCAGCACGACCGCCCGAAATGCGGACTCACTGAAGCCCTCCGGCAGCAGGACGGCCGTGATGGAAGTGCTGTATTCGGCGGGGTTGCAGGCCCAGATTTCCAAGCCCCAGGCGCGTACCGCGCGCCGCGTCGCCTCAGCAAGGCAGTCGTGCCGGCGGAAGACATTCGACAATCCTTCCTCCTGAAGCATTCTTAACGTCTCTCGCAGGCCATAGAGCAGGTTCGTCGCGGGCGTATACGGGAAAAAACCTCTGGCGTTATTCGCCAGCATCTCTTCCCATCGCCAGTAGCTCTTGGGCAGTTTGGCAGTCTGGCTGGCTGCAATGGCTTTCGGACTCACTGCATTGAAGGAAAGCCCGGGTGGAAGCATCAGACCTTTTTGAGAGCCGCCCACCGCGACGTCCACACCCCACTCATCATGCCGGTAATCGATCGAAGCCAGGGAAGAAATGGTGTCTACCATCAGCAAGCCAGGGTGGTTCGCTTCATCGATCGCGTGGCGCACACCAGCGACGTTGCTCGTGACGCCGGTTGACGTCTCGTTATGGACCACCATGACCGCCTTGATCTCGTGGGTTCGGTCTGCACACAATTTCGTCGCTACCACAACCGGGTCCACGCCGTGCCTCCAGTCGCCAGGCACAAGGTCCACTCGCAGGCCGAGGTTTGCCGCCATTTTCGACCAAAGCGCGGCGAAGTGCCCGGTCTCGAACGCAAGCACCAAGTCCCCGGGATTAAGGGTGTTGACCAGGGCGGCTTCCCACGCGCCCGTACCGGATGCCGGAAAGACGATCACGGAATTCTCAGTCTGGAAGACGGCCTTCATTCCCTCCAGGCAGGACCTGGCTAACTCCGCGAAATCCGCACTGCGATGGTCAATCGTCGGATTGTCCATGGCGCGCAGCACCCTCTCCGGAACATTGGTCGGACCGGGTATTTGAAGAAAGTGTCTGCCGGTTGGATAGCTCATTGTCAATCTCATTGTCAATCCCTCTGGGCGAAGCACCAGCATGTCATCGAGACAGGTGGGCGTTGCGAGAATCTTATCAGACGCGAACCGCTCTGTGCCGTAGTGAAGACTCCTCACGGTTCGATCGGTTCGACAGTTTGTACCGCCGGCATTGGACAGCCTGATCTCTGCGCGCCGGGAGTGGATAATGGAGGCATGTCCCTATCGCACGGTGAAATCACCCACGTTAGCGACACAGCCCTCATGGTGGCCGCGTGCCGGGCGCTCGAAAGCGACCACCCGGACGGCTTCGTGCACGATCCATTCGCGGCGCGTCTGGCAGGCGAGCGCGGTATGGCGTTCCTCCGGGGGCTACCGCAACCCGAAATGATGCGCTTCGGCATCGGCGTGCGCAGCCGCTTTATGGATGAATTGCTGTTGGAGGCGCTGGCATCAAAACCGATCGCGACGGTTCTCAGCGTGGGCTGCGGTCTCGATACGCGGCCGTGGCGGCTCGAACTCCCGCCGGACCTGCGGTGGATGGAGGTCGATTTCGCGGACATGCTGGATTACAAGGACGCGCTGATGTCGGCGGAGACACCGCGATGCCGCCGGGAACGTATCACGGCGGACCTGAACGACGCCGCGCAACGGCGCACCATCTACACGGCCGTGGGCAGGGCACCAGCGCTCATGATCACCGAAGGCTTGTTGATGTATTTGCCTGCTGCGACCGTGGAAGCGCTGGCTGCCGAAGCCTGGCAGGAGAGCGGCATCGCACACTGGATGAGCGATATCACGACGACTGCCTTCGCGAAGGCGATCAACATGGACACAATGCGGTCTGTGCGCAACGTGCAGGCGTCCGATTTTCTGCAAGGAGAGCAGATTCTCGAGTGCGTCCGCCGGTACGGCTGGGTGACCGCGGCGCGGCGGAGCTACCTCACCGATATGGCGTTTGCGATGGCGCGGATTCAGCGCCTGATGGGCGATCGCCCTCAACCGGCCGGTCCACCGCCGGTGCCGCCGGACGATCCGACCGGAGTGCACCGGTTTGCGCGGGCGTAGACCGTTCGCCGATCCGTTTCTCGCGATGGCGCCAGGCTGTGATGTGAAAAATAGCACTTCTGTGATATGCTCGCGGATGCTGGCAGGCAAAATGGATTTCCTGAATATTACGACCGGAATTGGAGGGGCGGAAAATGGCAAATCTTAGCTATCGTCAAGCGGGATTGGTGCTGGCTAAGCCGGGGGGCGCCGCAACCGGCCCGCAGATTCGCGACCTACAGCGGGACCTGCGCCAGCTCGGGTACCTGCGCCAGGGCGTTGACGGCAGCTTCGGCTCCGGCACCGAGCGCGCTATCCGCGCATTGCAGCGCGATCTCCTTGAAAACGACGGCAGCAGCCGGTCCGACGACGGTGCGGCCCCAGTGCGCATGGTCGATTACAACCGCGGCCGCGTGACTGAGGTCAACGGCGTCTGCGACCAGGCGCTGGTCGAATGCGTTTCCGACCTGCTGGACGATGCCTCGGTGCCCAAGCTCCCGCGCACCGACAACCCAGTAGAGGAGAACCAGAAGATCGCGGGGGAGATCGCCGCGTTGCCTGCGCGTGATGTGCCAGTACCATTCCTTGTTGCCATTCTCAAACAAGAAAGCGGCCTCAAGCATTTTCACGAGCCCGGGCACGGCGACGAGGACAGCTATATTACGGTCGGTCTCGACGCCAAGGCGCCCGAGGAACACGTGATTCTGTCACGTGGCTACGGAGCTGGCCAGTACACCCTTTTTCATCACCCGCCGCGTCCGGAAGAAGTCTCGGGGTTCATGCTCGACGTGGCCGGCAACGTGCGACGCGCTGTGACGGAGTTGCGCGAGAAGTTCGACACTTTCGTCAACGGCCACACTGGGGACACGCGGTCCGACGACCGGATCGCCGAGGCCGGAAGCGGACCCCTGCGCCCGTGTAAATACACTACGGGCGATCCCCGCTATCTGACCGACTGCAAAAACTGCGCGATTCAAGCGGGCACGCAGGAGATCCGAGCGGGCGTCACCCCTCTGTATCCCGGTAGCGCCACCACGTTCCAGCCGAGCTCGTTTCACCAGGAGACCACCTACACCGGCGTTCCCGTGCGTGGCAGTATCGGCTGCGACTGGCCGTATGCAGTCCGCCGCTATAACGGCTCCGGCATGGACTCGTACCACTACCAGGTACAGGTGCTCACACGCCTGCTGGATTGACCGACCCATCGCTGTTGTCTCTCTGGTGCAACGTGGAGCGCATCAACCGGGCGGCGGCAGCCTCACGCCCAGAACGTCACGCAGATAGTTGATGTTGTGCGCGATATAATCGTCGACGGCGAGATCCATGTTCCCGCCGATGGCGTCGAAGCCGTCATCGCCCTTCCTTGGGCCGTCGACGTCGAAAATGGCCCAGCCCTTGTAGTGCCGGTCCCGCAGCACCTTGAAGACGGCCGGGAAGTCGACGCCGCCGCCACCCAGATTGTGATAGACGCTCGCTACGCGGTGTTCCTCCTGCGTCGGCGTGGAGGTGTTACCGCGATATTTGGCGTAGGTGTCCTTGAGATGCACTTCGGCGATGCGCGGGAAGAAATCACTGATAATCTTCGCCGCATCTCCGCCGCCCAACACCAGATGTCCGGTGTCGGCTGTCATCCAGACATATTTTGGATCGGTGAGTTCCATGGCCCGGCGCATGTCTTTCTCCCGTTCCATGGGCCCCCAGATATGGGGGTGCGGCGCCAGTCTGATTCCCATGGTGATGGTTTGCCTGCCGATCTCGTTGAGGGTATTAGCGAGTCTCTTGAGCTGATCGTCGCTCGGACCGCCGGGCGGACGCTGGCCCATGTTGACCTTCCAATGGCCGCAGCCGAGCGGCTGGAGAAAATCGCGGGCGAAGGCCACATGATCGGCAATGGTTTTGGGGATCTGGTCCGGATCGATGAAATTTGTCGACTGGCCGATCTCGCCATTGGATGCGTCGATGAATGTGATGCCCGCCTCATCGAAAATCTTTTTGAGCTCCAGCGGATTTTTCCGGTACTTTTCAATGCCATCCCCGTACAACTCGATGCCCTGCAGTCCCAGGGCGGCGATTCTTTTGACCGCCCACATAGTGTCGTGCTGCCCTCTCCAGATAGAGCTGGTGGTCCCGAAAAGAATGTCCGGATTGACGGGGTCGAGCGGCTGATGCCTAACCGCGCCCCACACCCTGGATGGCCTCACGATACTCGCAGCGGCCGTCATGCCGGACAATGCCAGAGCGGAAGATAGAAACTCCCGCCTTTTGAGCTCGCGCTCGGTAACTCTTGCAGACATTGCTCACTTCCTTCCTTAAAGTTCGTTTGATTACTTCTGGTCTGGTTTAGTGGAGTCGATCCGGATCTGTTTCAGTATCTCAGCGTCACGCGGAAGTTCCGTCCTGCCGGGCGGAAAACTGTTGGCGCTCAGGATATACGCGGTGATATCGGAATACGTATCCGGGCTGAGCCGGCCCACCTTGCCGACTGGCATCGTTGTTCGAATTCTTTGGAACAGATCGGCCATCGTCTGGCCGGTCCATCTGTCGAGAAAGTCACTACCGGCCAGAGCAGGCACCATTTCGGCGCCCTCGAGATCCTGCCCGTGGCAAGCGCCGCAGTGCTGCCCATAGAGCGTTTGACCTCGCTTGGCCTGTTCGCCGGAATATACGCCGCTCCACACCGAAACCGCGGGCCGGGATAGAGCTATCGGACCCACAGCCGGAAGAGCGGAGGAAGTCATCGGAGAGCCGGGTGATGCTGGGAATGACACGGGTAATCTGAAAGCGAGTAATTCGCCCGAGTAGTTGCCGCCGCTGACAGCGACAACGAGGTACTGCTCGCCATTCAGCAGGTACGTCATCGGCGAGCCGCTCTGCGGGGCCGGCAGGTACACGGCGCCGACTTCCTTACCGGTCTGTTTGTCATACGCGCGTAGCATCGCGCCACGCCGGCCTGAAGGCGTGGTGAACAAGCCAGCCTCGCCGCAGATCACCAGCGTCTTGGTCACCAACGGCCCGAGCAGACCCGGACGGCCCGTGCGTGGGATGTTCAGGCCTTTCAGGTCGGGATGGTTCCGGATGTTGTCGGCAGTCTCGCCATGCGCGATCTGCCATAGGATCTCGGCCCGATCCAGATCGATGGCGGTGATCCGGCCGTAAGGAGGCTTAATGATCGGCAGCCCGCGCACGGTCAAGCCACGTCCACCACCTTCTCCGGCGGGGTTGAAGGCAAGCTCGCTGTCGCTTCCCGGGCCACCCCTTCCGCCACGCTCGGGAGCGGCGCCCATCGGTCTTACGACTCTAACCCCTTGCCCTGCCCTTCCCTGGACGTAATTCATGTCCGACACCTTCGGATCGTTAGGAGGCAGGAGCGACATCACGGTGGTCACGGTCTCGGAAAAGACATACAGGATGTGCGTTTCGGGATCATACGCGCCGCCGGGCCAGTTTGTGCCCCCTTGGGCTCCGGGCGAGACGATCGTGCCGAGCGGCCCCTCCGCCTTGCTGACGACCGGCGGCGTGAACAGCGGGCCGATCTTATACTGCGAGACAAGCTTTACCGCTTCCGCGCGGAGCTCCGGGGTAAAGTCGATCAACTTGTCGATCGAGACACCCTGGTTATCATAGGCCGGGGGCTTGGTCGGGAACGGCTGCGTGGGTGAATACCACTCGCCCGGCACGTCGCCCTTGGGCACTGGCCGTTCTTCAATTGGCCAGATCGGCTTGCCGGTTACCCGATCGAACACGTATAGGAAGGCCTGTTTGGTTGGCTGCGCAACCGCCTTAACCGGGCGGCCATTTATGGTGATATCGACGAGCATCGGAGCGCAGGGGATATCCATGTCCCAAATGCCATGATGGACGAGCTGGTAGTGCCACTTTCGCTTGCCAGTCTGCAAATCGACGGCGACCAGGGATTCTCCGAATAGGTTTTGGCCGGGACGGTGGCCTCCGTAATAGTCGCCTGTCGGCAGTTCGACCGGCAGGTACACGATCCCGAGTTCCTCATCGACCGAGATCTGCCCCCACACGCCCGTATTGCCGGTGTACGACCAGGAGTCCTTCTCCCAGGTCTCGATCCCGAACTCGCCGGGCCTCGGAACGGTATGGAAGATCCAGAGGCGCTTGCCCGTCCTCACGTCGAAGCCGCGGACATAGCCCTTGACGTTTTTCCTGCTGTGCGGGGCGCCACCGGAGAGATGCGCAGCGCCGACGATGACGACGTTTTTCGCTATCGTGGGTGTGGCGTGGAGCCCGACGTCGCCGGTTATCGGGTCGATCTCCTGATCATCATCCAGCTTCAGGTCGAGCATGCCGGCGTTGCCGAAGCCCGGAATGGGCGCGCCGGTTTTGGCGTCGAGCGCGATCAGCCGGTAGCCGGGCGTGACGTAGAGGATGCGTTCTTCCTTTCCGTCGGTCCAGTACGCAAGGCCGCGGCCCGAAAGCTGCCGGGGCGCCGCCTCGCCACGCGCACCTTCATTCTCGCTGTGCATCCAAAGCATCTCTCCTGTGCCGGCATCGAGCGCCACCACGGCGCGGCGAGAACCGGCGGTAGTGTAGAGCCGGCCATGCACCATCAGCGGCGTCGATTCGAACTGAAATTCCGGCCGCGGACCCAGGTGGTCGGTCTTGAAGCGCCAGGCGATCTCAAGCTGGTTGAAATTGGCCGCCTTGATCTGGCCAAGCGGTGAGTAGCGGGTGTGTCCCAGATCTCCGCCATAGGTCCGCCACTCGCCGTCTTTCGCGCCGGACTGGGCACCCATCGGTAAGGCGGCGAACATGCAGTACGCCGTGGCAACGGAAACTGTCCATGGTCGACAGATACTTCGGATCACACGTACCTCCGCGCGAAGTTCCAATCTTATCCCAACCCGCGTGTGGACGTAATCTGGTGATATCGGTAGCCATTTGCCCAACGCCGGCGGCGATTGAGCACGGGCTTTATTTGAGCCTGATGTGGATCAGGTCCATGGTGGGGTGGCCGTTCCGGGAGAAAGTCGCTAGCGAATACACTGAGCCGTCCTTGGCTACCGCAATCGACTGTACGCCGGCCGGCCGCTGCCCGTCCGCCAGGAATATCGCGCCGTGGTCCTCGTATTTCGCGGCGGGAATATCGTACGTCACCAGACGAAGGTCTTCCCGCGAGCCGTCCCGCGTCTGGCCCGGAATCGGACCGGTGGTCAGGTAGTAAACGGTGCGGCCGTCCGGGCCCAGCGCGAAGCTGAGATAGCCGTAGGCAAACGAATCGATCATGCCACTTCGTCTCGATGGCTCCGAAGTGATGCGCTCGATCACCTCCACTTTCCGGGCGCGCGGGTCGAAGCGGAACAGGTAACCGGAAGTGCCATGCAAGCCATAGATCGCTTTCTCCGGCGCGTACCAAAAGGTCTGCCGCCAATTGTAGCCCATGCTGGGCCTGGCATTGAGATCGAAGGAACCGAAATAATCTTTGCGCATGTTGGCGCCGGGGAGAGTCTCGACGGCATCGCGATCGTAGCGATAGCGCTTGACATCGCCGTCCGCGGTGGTGAAGTAGACCGAGCCATCTTCCGGATCGACTGCCAACGACCGGCACAGTATGCGATAGTTCGGACCGCTGCCGGCCTCGCCCTCTTTAGACGTGGCGCCCAGATTCTTCAACTCCCTGGACGCCAAGTCGTAGCGCAGGAAGTAGCCCGAGGGCCACGTCAAGCCGTAGAGCCGGCCCCTCTGGCTGTCCATGCTGAAATCAATGATCCCCTGCTCGGCCGGCGCACTCGCCAGACTCTGGAGCTTGCCGGAGGACATGTCATACACCATGAAGTGACCGCCTGGATACGGCTTGTAACCGGGCGGCGGCACCCCCATGGTCTCGCGGCCGTTCACCATAGTGTAGTAGCCTACGTGCGTGGAGAAGTAGAGTTTCCCCTGCCACTCCACGAAGTTGACGTGGCTCTTACCCTGCGGGATGGCCCGGATTCCTTTTTCGCCAGCCGCCTCCGTAAGATCTGCGAGGTGCTGGATCCGGTTAGTCGCCGGGTCGTAGGAGTACATCTGCGCGCCGGTATCGATGGATTCCGCGCAAAGCACGTAATAGATCTTTCCATCGCTCGCAGCCAGCATGCCATTAAACGTGGCATGCGCCTGCGCAAACCCAGAATCGAAACTCTCGGCGGAAAGCCGCGTTTCGGCGTGGATGGGCCGGATCAAGGACCAGCCCGCTAGAAGCGCAATTGCAGAGGCTGAAGGATGTCGTCGCATGTCACCCTCGGTACCGAAGCTGCTTTAGAAACCCAAGCGTATCGCAATGTCAACCCGGGGTGTGTACCTGGTGTGTACCTACCGCAAAATCCCACCTGCTATCCCGGACCCGCGGCGCAGTTGATGCACACGAATGGCTTCCGCGCCCTGATGCAGTTCCGTTGGATCCGCTTCCCCACAATCTATCGCCGCGGCAGCGCCGCGAGCATCCGCTGCGCGTCCGGATCGGATTCGGCCCGATGGTCCAGATAGAACTGCAGCCACTGGCGCGCCCGGCCGGCATCGCCGATCTGGGCGTATAACTCGCCGATCCCGCGCGCGCAGCGCGGCCTCACCGGGTCGTGCTGCACCTGCTCGCGGCATTGGAGTTCAATGCTGCCCAGAGCATCCAGCGAATTCAATGGCTGCACTCCGGCTGGCGGGTGGCGCATGAAAACGACGCCCTTGGAATCCGAGTAAACCAGGTTCCACTCCCGCTGATGCGGGTCGGCCAGTGCCGCGGCCAGCAGATAGATCTGGCCCGAGAACCGTTCGAAGCCCTCCAGCACTAACACCTGGATGCCATATTTTTCGATCAGATCCGCGCCGCTCTTGCCGCCGTTGGAATCGGCGTTGTAAAGAATCCTGCGATAATCCGTGTACGCCTCTTCGCTCAAGCCGCGCGGGTCGATGAAATCTTTCTGCAAGGGCCACAATCGCCACACCAGGTAGCCGCCGGTTTCGTACGTGTTGAAGAGGCGCCCATCGACCTGGTGTGCTTGCAGGAAATCCGCCGCGCCCGACGGCAATCGCCATTCCGCGGCCCGCAACTGGAATGCGCCGCCGCTCGCCGCCCGCCAGACTGCGAAGGCCGCCAGGAGTCCGGCCACGGCGTACTCGGCCATGACTGGCATCGCTCGTTTCCACGAAGGAAGCAACGCAGCCATCAGGATGGGGCCGAAGATCCCCATGAAGATGGTGTTGCGCACGGCCATCAGGGAGAACGGGGTGAAGATGGCGAAGAGCAGCCAATCCACGGGACGCGTGCGGCGCCAGCCGATCGCCATCGCGAGCAGAGCGCCGAACAGCGCAATGAAAAGCCCGGCGCTGCTGGCGCTCAATTCCCAGAACCTCGGGTACTGCCACTCCAGGTTGCTTGCCTGGACCGGGCTGTTGCGGTAAAAGAAGAGAATCTGGATGATCCGGAAACCATTCGGATTGATGCCGGAAATCAGAAAACAAATCGCGGTTATCAGCCACAACCGGCGCTCGCCAGGGTCTGGTTTCTTCCGCAGCCGGCGGATCGACGCCTCCGCACAGTATGCGCCCACGATCACCCAGCCCAGGAAGAATCCGCCGTGGCAGTTGGCCCAAAGCAGGAAGATCGCAGGCAGCAGCCACATGCGCCGGCGCGACTCCAGAATCGCCATCACCAACGCCAGCAGTGCGAAGGTCACCAGGAACGGCCGGCTCTGCTGGAAATTGATCGCCACCGCGCCCGCCACGATGGCCGCCGCCAGGCCTCGGTAGAAATGGCCGGACCGCCAGTAAGCCATCAGACCGATGAGCCCGCAAAAGCCGATGAGCACCGCCGCCCGCAACAGCACCAGGCCGGGGAATCCAGCCGCCGTATACACCAGATACATGACGATCTGGGCAAGCCACTCATGCGTCAGGTTGAAATAGCGGTAGGCGGCCTCGCCGGCGTTGGAGGAAGTCTGCAAGCTGCTGGTATACGAGAACGGATCGGGGACCGTCAACGCACGGTTCTCCAGCGTGTGCTGCCCGGTTTTCAGATGTAGCCAGATATCGGTGTCGGCAATCTCGCCCGTGAACCACGCCAACATCAGGAGCACGGTCAGGCCGATCGCGAGCGGGCGCAACCACGATGGCGCAGTTGCGCGCGGGAGCGGTGCGCGCGCTGTCGGAGCGGGGTTCTTTTGGCTGCGGGGAGGCATGCGAAGAACTTCAAGTTTATCATCGGGCCTTGCCGCACCCGCGCCGTTTGCGGCCACGCCAATTTTGCGCCGACACCGATTCACAATCCGCCGCAGTGCAACAAACCTGCACCGCAACATGCATAATAGGACCCATGAGCAGCACCGTTAAAGCAGTTCCCGAGGGGTATCAGGCGGTGATTCCCTACCTGGTAGTGGATGGCGCGGAGAAGCTGATCGAGTTTCTCACGCAAACCTTTCATGCCAAAGAGAGGTTGAGGATGGCGGGGCCGGATGGCAAGATCGGTCACACCGAAGTGTGGATTGGCGACGGTGTGGTAATGCTGTCCGACGCCAGAGGCCCGTGGAAGCCGATGCCTGCCATGATCATGGTCTACACCGAGGACGTCGACGCGGTCTACCAGCGCGCGCTGCAGGCCGGCGCGACCTCGGTCAGCGCGCCGAAAAACCAGTTCTACGGCGATCGCTCAGCCGGGGTGGCGGATCCCTGCGGCAATCAATGGTGGATTGCCACGCATATTGAGGATGTGCCGGAGGAGGAACTGATGCGGCGTTACAGGGCTACGTCCGGGGCACAGTAGAAATAAGGTGGTTCCGCACGGAGCCGTGTGCGTTAGCCGGCGGCGTCTGACGCAACGAGCTTCTTCAGGGCGCGCCCGCACATCCGGCTGGCTTCGTGTTTGTCGCCGCCCGGCCCCGCCCAATGGGTTTCCAGGCTGATCCAACCCCCATAGCCGTCCCGTGAGAGCGCTCGAATCTGGCCCTTCCAATCCACGTCTCCCGTGCCCAATTCCACCCAGGCGAACTTGTGGTCCTCGCCGATCTTGCAGTCCTTGGCGTGCACATGGACAATCCTGGCGGGTGCCACTTTCGAATAGCCATCGGGAAACGGCGTTTCGCCCGAAACCAAAGCGTTCGCCGGGTCCCAGACAATCTTCAGGTTGGGATGATCCACCGCGGCCAGCAAACGCCCGGTCTCGGCGCCCGTGGCGATGTGGCACGCGTGTTCGTTCTCCAGCCCAATGATCCGATCGTGGGCCGCCGCTTGCCCGGCAAGGACGCGCAGCGCTTCCGCCACGCGCGTGAAGCACTCCTCCGGACGCACCGTGCGCCAATATGAGAAGACGCGAATGATCCGCGCGCCCGTGCGCCTGGCGATCTCAAACGCACGGGCGGTGAGCCTCGGCTGGTCCGCGAACGTGTGCTTGGAGGCGAACATATCTTGCTGAAACCGGGCGTCCACGTCCGGCGCATCCGGCAGCACGCACTTCAACAGAGGCGACGCGATGGAGACGATTTCCAGGCCGTGTGAGCGCACCAAGCCGATGGCGTGGTCCAGTTCGACGTCCGTGAGGTCGATCACGTTCTTGCCGAAGACCATCCGGAGTTCGGCCCCGGTCATCCCCAGCCCGGCCATGGAGCCGAGCGCAGTTTCCAGGTCCGGAGAGAACTCGTCGGTGA
>Ga0209067_10001582_pt1 | contig 13897 bp, 14 predicted proteins | sample ColStrG_CSR_2013_FD_187199 | JGI IMG/M metagenome (GOLD analysis project Ga0209067, IMG submission 187199) | Freshwater sediment microbial communities in response to fracking from Pennsylvania, USA - Cold Stream Run_MetaG_CSR_2013 (SPAdes)... | ecosystem: Environmental > Aquatic > Freshwater >... | reverse complement strand
AGTGATGTCAAAGCCGTAGCGGTCGCCCGAGCGCAGCAACGCCAAGACGCAGTACTCAATGGACCCGCGACGCATCTGGGCCAGGAGCTTTTCGGTGTCATTGACTACCATGTACTGCATAGTAGTCACGCTGGAACGTAGTGACTCTCCTTCGCGCCGAGATGTCATGCCTGGTGGTCGCGTGGGGCCATCGCGTGACAAACCTGGCGGAAGAATTGTTCGGGGTGCGACACGTCGAGTGGTGCTTCCTCGCGTCACCATTGGTCACGTGCGCAATTCCCGCGAGAGCGATCGATCCATCGAGTCACGGCGTCGTCAGGGCTGGTCCACTTTTCGCTCACCAGCCACGATGGAGCGGGTGACGGGAATCGAACCCGCATGGCCAGCTTGGAAGGCTGGAGCTCTACCATTGAGCTACACCCGCGCGTCTGCACTGAGACTCGAAACAGTCTAGGTCACGCGCCCTAGGCTGGGGTCGTGGGTGACACCCTCTACGACCAGGTGGGCGGTCAGGCCTTCTTCGAACGTCTGGTGGACGCCTTTTACCGCGCGGTGGAAGCGGACGAGATATTGCGTCCCATGTACCCCGAGGACCTGACCGAGTCCCGGCGCACGCTGGTCCTGTTCCTGTGCCAGTACTGGGGCGGACCACCGGACTACCAGAACGAGCGGGGACACCCGCGCCTACGGATGCGCCACGCGCCCTTTCGCATCACGAAGAAGGCGCGCGATGCGTGGATGGCCGCGATGACCAGCGCCCTCGCGGAGGTCCGCGGGGATCTGACGGACGACCAGTTCGACGACATGGTGGCGTACTTCGACATGGCCGCGCACCAGATGCGCAACGTGTAGCACTGCATCAGCGAGCAACCTTCCTAGAGTGGAGCCGTGAGCCGACGCCCGCGACTGGAGTCCGGTGAGGAACTGATCATCGTCGTGACGCCGGTCGCGCGCGGCCTCGTGGGACCCCTGCTGGTACTCGTCGCTCTCGAGGGACTCGTGATCTGGGGCGCCCCCCAATGGTCGACCCTGCACCGCGTTGAGGCAATCGCCTTGGCCGTGGTCGGGGTGGGGCCCGCGCTCGTGGTGGCGGGACGGATCTGGCGGTGGCGATCGCACCGCATCACGGTGACCACGTGGCGGGTCGTGCGCGAGGGGGGAGTGCTGGCTCGATCGTCGAGCGACGTGTACTTGAGCGACATCGGGGCGACCCACGCCGACCAGTCGTTGTGGGACCGGGTGCGTCGCCGCGGGGTCGTCCTCCTCGAGACGCGCGCGGGAACGGTGGTGCTCGGACCGGTGCGCCACCCGGCGTCCCTGCGCCGGCTCATCGACCGTACCCGACGCGATTACGCGTCGCCCGAGGATGTCTCGTGGGAGGACTGGTTGCGCGACCCCCACGAAGGACCCGGTCGTGGTCCGCACCCGCGGTCGCCGCATCGGTAACGCCGGCGGCGCGCGTCCATTACCGTAGGGAGATGGAAAAATACCGGTGCACGTCCTGTGGCAACCTGACCCGCTTCGACGTCGTGGAGACCACGACGGTGCGCTCGTTCCATCACTACACCGTCGGTGGTGATTTGACCATCGAGGAGCCCGAGGTCGTGTCACGGGTCGTGGACTCGGTCACGTGTCGCTGGTGTGGCCACGGCCGCGGCGTCGAGGTCATCGCCGAGGGCGAGTAGGCCGTGCGCTCGATCGACGCGCCGCGCGAGCGACCCGTCGCGCGCGAGTACCGCGGGATGCGGCTCGGAGGAGAGCTCGTCCGCGGCGAGTTCGACCGACTGACGTTGGTGCTCGCGATCAAGGAGGGCTGTCTGGCGTGCGACGAGGTGCTGGCCGCCCCGGTCGACGCCTTCGGGGCGGTCGCGACCTTGCTGGTGGCCGCGCGACCGAGCACGTCTCCCCAGTGGCGTGCGACGTCGCACCCGCTAGTGATCTCGGAGCTGTTGTTAGACCAACTCGACGTGCGATGGCCGCCGTTCTACGTCTTGATCAGTCCCGAGGGCCCGCGAGTGCTCACCGAGGGCGTGTTGATGGGGCCGGCGCAGGTGGCCCAGGAGATCGCCCCCTTCCTGGTGTGACACCCTCCCACCAAGATGGTGGCGAGGGAAAGGGGCACCGTGTCCGACATCGAGTTATCCATCAGTTGCACCGAGTGCGTGCGACGTTCCACCCCCGACTGCGACGATTGTCTGGTCACCTTCGTGCTGGGTGAGAAGCCCGAGGAACTGACGCTCAGTCCCGCGCTGGCCGACGTCGCCGGATTGCTGTCGAGCCAAGGAATGATTCCGCGACTCAAGTTCTCGCGCGTCCCCACGGAGCGCTGACCCGCGACCAGTAGCGTGGGGGGCATGGCGCGCCACCTCCTGGTGACCAATGATTACCTCCCCAAGACCGGGGGGATCCAGGTCTACTTGCACGAACTGTGGCGTCGCCTCGAGACGGGCCGGGCCAGCGTGCTGACGGCTTCGTCGCACCCACAGGCCGCACTCTTCGACGCCCGCACCGAAGTCGTCGTGGAGCGGGTGAAGGCTCCGACGCTCATCTTGCCCCTGCCGCGAACGCTGGCCGCCATCGAGGCCGCCATCGAGCGTCACCAGCCCGACCTCGTCCTGCTCGATCCCGCCTGGCCACTGGGTGTGCTCGGTCCGCGCTTGTCGCGACCCTACGGCGTCGTGCTGCACGGAGCCGAAGTGGCGATCCCCGGACGGCTCCCGCTGGTGGCCTCGACGTTGCGCTACGTCCTGCGCCACGCCAGTGTTGCCGTGTGCGCCGGCTCCTACCCCGAGGCCGAGGCGCGTCGCAACGCGGCCGAATGGATGCCCCCGGTCATCCAGATTCCCCCCGGGGTCGATACGCAACGCTTCGTCCCCCTGGCGCCCGAGCGGCGCGCCGCCATTCGCGAGAGTCTCGGTCTCTCGCCCGACGCCCTGCTCGTGAGCTCGTACTCGCGACTCGTCCCGCGCAAGGGGATGGATACCCTGATCCGCGCCAGCGCGCTGCTGGTCCCGCGATTTCCCCAACTCCAAGTGGCCATCGGTGGAGCCGGACGCGACCGTGAGCGGCTCGAACGAATGGCCCAGAAACTGCGCGCGCCGGTGGTGTTCCTGGGTCGCGTCGACGACGAGTACCTCTCGCCGTGGCTCGGCGCGAGTGACCTGATGGTGATGGCGTGTCGCAACCGCTGGGCGGGTCTGGAGCAAGAGGGTTTCGGCATCGTGTTCCTGGAGGCGGCGGCGTCGGGCGTGGGGCAGGTGGCCGGACGGTCCGGGGGAAGTCACGAGCCGGTGCGCGACGGGGTGACCGGCTTCGTGGTCGATCGCCCCCGGAGCGAGGACGCGTTGGCCTCGGCGATGACGCGACTCCTCGAGGACGCCGCCTTGCGCGAATCATTCGCTCGCCACGCGCGCGCCCTGGTGGAGGAACAGTACGACTGGCGGGTGTTGGCGCGACGACTGAGTGAGGGTCTCGCGCCCTTCGACCACGCGACGGTGGCTCCCGAGGGCGCTGTCTAGAGTGGGTGGCGAGGAGGTGTCGTGGTGCAGCGTGCGACGCAGTCAATAGTCGTGGCGGCCGCGCCCGACACGATCTACGACGTGGTCGTGGATTTCGCCCGCTATCGCGAGTGGGTCAGTGATGTCAAGAGCATCGACGTGCTAGCGCGCGACGACCTGGGCCGTGCCCTCGAAGTGGCCTTTCGCGCCGCCGCCTTCGGACGATCCACGTCCTACGCCTTGCGCTACGACTACTCCCAAGCCCCCCAGGCCCTCAGCTGGCACCAGACGTACGGGGACGTGACCGAGGTGCTCAACGGTCACTACGACTTCGCCCTCGTGTCGCTCGAGCCCCTGGCGACCCGCGTCACCTACGACCTCGAAGTCGAGTTGGCGGTGCCGGTCCCGCACTTCATCCACCAGCGCGCCGCCGCGCGCATCCAGCGCCACGCCCTCGTGGAATTGAAGCGCCGCAGCGAGGCACTGTCGTGAGTGAGGTCGCCGTAGGACTGGACGTGGGCGGCACTAAGGCCCTCGCGGTCCTGGTGACGCGCTCGGGCGAGATCATCGACGAGTTGCGCACCTCGACGCCCCACGACGCCGCGGGGGGTGCCGGGGCGGCCACCGCGAAGGTCTTGGCCGACCAGGTGGCCACCTTCGCGCAGCGTCACCACCTCGATCCGGTGACGTTGCCCATCGGCATCGGGATGCCGGGGATGGTGCGGCGCGACGGACGACTGGCCTTCGCGCCGAACCTGCAGACCGTGTCGGGCGCCTCGTTCCCCGAACTCCTGCGCGACGCCGTCGGGGCGCAGCACGTGTACATGGAGAACGACGGCAACTGCGCGGCGCTCGGCGAGTACGCCTGGGGAGCGGGTCGCGGCGTCAACGACTTCGTGATGGTGACGCTGGGCACCGGGATCGGCGGGGGCATCATCGCCAACGGCGAACTCGTGCGCGGTCAGAGCGGCTTCGGCGGCGAGATCGGTCACATGGTCGTCCAGGCGCGCGGCGCGCTCTGCGGCTGCGGCGGACTGGGTTGCTGGGAGCGGTACGCCTCGGGGTCGGGGCTCGGACGCCTGGCCAACGAATGGGCCCTCGAGGGGCGCCTGCCACTGCTGAGCGCGCAACGCGGCGGGGCGCAGAACGTCCGCGGTGAGGACGTGACTCGCGCGGCCAGCGAGGGTGTGGGCGAAGCGATCGACCTCATGCGCGAGGTGGCGTGGTGGCTGGCCCGGGGACTCGCCAATCTCATCGCCATCCTCGACACCGGTCACTTCGTGATCGGCGGGGGACTCTCGGTGGCCGCGGACCTGCTGTTGCCCAGTGCGCGCGACTACCTTGCGGAACTGACCTTCGGCTACGACAAGCGCCCGCCTCTCGTGGTGACCCCCTCGGGCCTGACGGTGCACGCCGGGGCGCTGGGGGCGGCCAAGGTCGCGTTCGACCGTCAACCGTGAAGGTCGGCGTCGTCCTCCCGACGTTCCGCGACGACGCCACCGAGGCCCTCGCGGTGGCGCAGCTCTGCGAGGAACTCGCCCTCGACGGCGTCTTCGCGTACGACCACTTGTGGCCCATGGGATCGCCCACGCGACCCTCGCTCGCGCCACTACCGGTGTTGGCGGCGGTCGCGTCGCGCCACTCGACGCTGCACGTCGGACCGCTGGTGGCGCGCGTCGGCATGGTGTCCAACGCCCACCTGGTGGGCCAACTGCGCACGCTCGCGCGGGTGGCGCCCGGTCGGGTCATCGCCGCGGTGGGCACCGGCGACGCGAAGTCGCGTGACGAGCTCGAGGGCTACGGACTCACCTTCGCCAGTGCCGACGATCGGCGTCGTGACGTCGACGAGGTGACCGCGGCGCTGGCCGGTGAGATGACGGTGTGGGTGGGCGCCGGAGCGCCGGCCACCAATGAATTGGCCTGGGCGCGCGGTATCACCCTCAACGTCTGGGGTGCGACGCCCGACGCCGTCGCGACGATGGCCCAACGTGGTCCAGTGACGTGGGCGGGTCCCGCCGAGGAGGACGTGGTGCGCCAGCTCGACGCGCTCGAGGCTTCCGGAGCACACTGGGCGGTGTTCGCGCCGGGGGGCGACCTGCGCGCCTTGGCGCATTGGCGCCATCGCCGCTGAGGCCGGTACATTTCTTTGATGGAATTCCGTCGCATCAATGGCCTGCCCCCCTACGTCTTCGCGCAGATCAACGGCCTCAAGGCCGCCGCCCGCGCCCAGGGTCGTGACGTGGTCGACTTCGGTTTCGGCAACCCCGACCTACCGAGCCCGGACCTGGCGGTCGAGAAGCTCGCCGAAGCGGCCCACAACCCCAAGAACCACCGCTACAGCGCGAGTCGCGGTCTGCCGAACCTGCGACTGGCGATGGCCACGCGCTACAAGAAGGTGTTTGACGTCGACCTCGACCCCGACACCGAGGTGGTCACCACCATCGGCGCCAAGGAGGGTCTGACCCACTTGATGTGGGTCCTGCTTGGCCCCGGTGACACCGCCATCGTGCCCAGTCCGAGCTACCCCATTCACCTGGCCGGGCCGGGCTTCGCCGGCGCCCAGGTCATCACCGTGCCGATGGTCGACCCCGGCGCGAGCACCAACGACCCCGGCGACGACTTCTTCGAGGGTCTGCTCGCCGCCTGGGAGAGCGCGCCCGTCAAGCCGCGCGTCATCATCTGTTCGTTCCCGCACAACCCCACCAGCGCCAGCGTCGACCTCGCCTTCATGGAGCGCCTGGTGAACTTCGCCCTCGAGCGCGAGGTCATCATCTGCCACGACTTCGCCTACGCCGACCTCGGCTTCGATGGCTACCAGCCGCCCTCGATCCTGCAGGTGCCGCGCGCCAAGGAGTGCTGCGTGGAGCTCTACACCCTCACCAAATCGTTCTCCATGGCCGGGTGGCGCGTGGGATTCATGGTCGGCAACGCCGAGATCGTGGCGGCCCTCACCAAACTCAAGAGCTACCTGGACTACGGCACCTTCCAGCCGGTGCAGATCGCGGCGATCGTGGCGATGAACGAGGCGTCGGACTACCCGGACCTCTTGCGCGAGGTCTACCAGGTGCGTCGCGACACGCTGATCGGGGGGCTCAACCGCATCGGCTGGCCGGTGGCCGCCCCCAAGGGGTCGATGTTCATCTGGGCGCCGATCCCCGAACCCTACCGCGAGATGTCGTCACTGGAATTCTCGACGTTCCTCATCACCGAGGCCGAGGTCGCCACGAGCCCGGGCGTGGGTTTTGGCGAGGGTGGTGACGCCCACGTGCGCTTCGCGTTGATCGAGAACGAGTTGCGCACCCAGCAGGCCATCCGAAACCTCAAGCGCGCGCTGCCCAAGTTGAACTAGCGCCGTGGTCACGATCTTCGGTGTCGTGGCGGTGAGTTTCATGATGACGATGTACGCGCTCGAACGGCGGGGTCCTCGTTACGTGGCGGCCTTCGCGCTGGGCTGCGTGCTGTCGAGCGCCTACGGATTCGCGAGCGGGGCGTGGCCCTTCGGGGTGGTCGAGGCGATCTGGTCGGTGGTGGCCTGGCGCCGCTGGCGCGCTGGGCGCGCCTAGCGCCGCGCCCAGACGGCGTAGAGCGTCTGATTCGCGTCGAATGTGATGATCTGTCGATTCGCGTAGCGCACGGCGCCGGTGGGCGTGGTGGACCAGCCGAGGAATCGGTAGCCGCTGCGCGTGAAACTCACGGGACGCAGGTGCGCGGCGCGCCAGTTGACCTGGGGCGCCATGGCGCCACGGCCCCCGCGAGGCGCGAAGGCGACGCGCGCGAGGAAGTGGATCGGCACGTTGACGCCACGCTGGGCGGCGTCGGCCCCGACGCCCACGCATAATACGGTGCTCGAGCACGCGACACCGGTCAAGAAGTCCTTGTGGGCGCGGCTCGCGGTCGTCGCTTCGCGCGACCAGGTGACGCCCCGGTCGGTGGAGAAGGTGGTGACCGCCTGCTCGAAGCCGTCGGTCCCGCCCGCCACGCACAACGTGACCGACGGGCACGAGACCGCGGTCAAGAGGCCGAAGTGGGTGGAGTCGAGGGCGACCGTGACTTCCTTGGACCACGTCCGACCGCCGTTGGTGGAGCGGCTCACCACGCTGGCGCCGGCCCCGGTGCCGGTACCACCGACGCCGATGCACAGGTTCACCGCCGGACAGGACACGTCGTCGAGGGCGCCGGTGCCCCGAGTGACCGAGGTGAGGGTGATCAGACCGCTCCAGCCCACCCCGCCATTGCTCGAGTACGCCGCGACGCCCTTGAACTGGTCATCGCGGCCCACCGCGACGCACCGAGTGGTCGTGGGACAGGTGATGGAGTAGAGGAATCCCGATCCGGTGGCGTCGGAGGTCACGGTGGTCTCGCGCGTCCACGTGGCGCCACCGTTGAGGGAATACGAGGTGATGGCCTGGCCTTGACCATCCCAGCCGACCGCCACGCAGCGACGCACGTTGGGGCACGCGACGCGGTTGAGGAAGCCCAACGAGGAGAAGTCCACGCCGATGGTGTGCTCGGCGCTCCAGGTGCGCCCCGCGTTGACGCTGCGCGCCACCACCGGACGCGACAAGTTGTCCCAGCCCACCAGGACACAGAGAGTGCCCCCGACGCAACTGACGCCCTGGACGTAACTGGCGCCCGAGGCGTCGGATCGAATCAGCGTCTCCTTGCCCCACGTGCGCCCCGCGTTCACGCTGCGCGCCACCACGCTCTGGTTGTGGTCGTTGGACCCCACCGCCACGCACAGCGCGCCCGAGCAGCTCACGTAGGAGAGCGGTCCCTGGCCGGGGAGGGCGGCGACGTTGTAGAGCGATTCCTTGTTCCATTGCGCGCCGGTGGTCGAAGAGAGGGTGAAGAAGGCGCGCGCGAGCGAATCGGTACCCACCGTGACGCACCGTGACGCGGTGGCGCACGCGATACCCGCCGGGTCATTGCCCTGGGTCGAGCTGGTGGCGCCGTCATTGGCGATGATCAATGCCGGGGTCCAGCTCACGCCGCCGTTCAGTGATCGAGTGGCGATGCTCTGAGCGTTGTGGTCCACCCCCACGGCCTCGCACGCGCCGGTGCGCGCGCAGGTGAGAGCAAGGAGTCGCCCCGCTCCCGACGCGTCGGGGGTGATCGCCGTCTCGGCGCTCCACGTCCAGGTGAGACCACTTCGCGTCGCGATGGTCGACACGCCCTGTGAGGTGGTGTCCGCGCCGACGGCGACGCAGGTGGTCGAGGAGTAGCACGACAGGGCGTTGAGGTAGCCGCCCTGACCATCGCCGGGGAGTTGGGTCGCCGCCGTACTCCACGTCCACGTCGAACCAGTGAAGTTGCCGTAGGTGACCTCGCCGAAGCCCGCGGCGTCCGATCCCACGGCCGCGCAGGACGTGGTCGTGGCGCAACTCACGGCGGAGAGTTGCGCACGGAAGTTGCCGGCGAGCACGCCGTCGCCCGGGGCGATGCTGACCGGGACCCAACTCTGACCAGCATTGGTGGTGAAGGTGGTCACGTTGACGCCATTGGTGAGGTCGGTGCCGACGGCGACGCACATGGTGACGGAGACGCACGCCACCGAGTTGAGCGAGACGGCGGGGAGGTTGGTCCGGCCCGTCTCGTTGGCCATGGTGGCCGGGGCGGACCAGCGCCACGCACCCTTGAGGAACCGGCCAGTGATGGCGACCCCGCGGTGCTCGAGGCTCGCGCCCACGGCGACGCATTCCACGGCGGAGGGGCAGGTGAGGGAGTTGAGTGAGAGGATCGTCGTGGGGTCAAAGACGACCACCGGCGACCAGGTGGCCCCCGCGTTGGTGGAGTAGGAGATGACGCCCTGGTCCGAGGACGCCGACCCGATGGCCAGACACCGCGTCGTGGTGGGGCAGGCGACCATCTTCATCTGGGCCTGACCCGACTGCGCGGCGCTGAGAGTCTGGGTCGCGGAGGTGTGCAGACTGTTCGCCGACACGGCTGACACGGCCGGCATCGCGCTCGTAGCGAGCAGGAGGGTGGCGGCCAGGGTGGTCACGACCGCGATTCGACGACCAAGGGGCGCCTTCGCGCGCGTCGCTCCCGGTTCGTGGTGTGCCATCAGTCGCCTTCCCAAAGGCGCCCCGAGTCCACGGGTCGCCTCGTTCGAAGGATAGGGGGTCACCTCGTGCAAAAGTCCCGGTCTTTGCGCAATTTGTCGCAAAGTTGTCTCCGTTGTGCGACGTCGCGTGGAGGTCGTGAGTCGAAGGGAGACGAGGGGCCGCTGACGCTCAGCGACCGGCGTCGTCGTCCAGGGAAGATCGGCTCGCCGACATCGCGGCGACGGGTCGACGCGGCCACCTTGAGCCGCCGCGGTGGTCGGTCCGGGACCCGGCGAAACGGCCCGGCGGGACGGTCCGGTGGTGTGGCCGCGCGCGTGTCCCCGGCGACGACCGTTGGGGGAGGCCAGCAAACACTGGCCTTTCGAGGTCCGGGTGAGAATTGTTCATTATTTATCGATTTTGGGGTTGACTATTTGTAATTACAGTGCTGTAATAACACAGCATCTTGCGTCGTGTAGTGGCCCAACCACTACATATTGTGGCTAGGGGGTCGAGAATGAGTATTCTCGATTCTTCGACCCCGATCGTCGTGAGGGACCGGACACTTCGCAGTTACATAAGAAAGAGATAACAAAATGGCCATCGCACCTCAGCGACTTGGAATTGGCATCCGCCGCTACTTCACCACCGACGACCGTCACCCCTACGACGACATCGTGTGGGAGCGTCGTGACGCGCGCATCTCGAACTTCCGCGACGGTTCCGTCGCCTTTGAGCAGCTCAACGTCGAAGTGCCCTCGACGTGGTCCTTCAACGCGACGAACATCCTCGCGCAGAAGTACTTCCGCGGCACCCTCGGCACGCCCGAGCGCGAGACCAGCCTCAAGCAGGTCGTCGATCGCATCGTCGACACCATCGCGACCTGGGGGTCGGAGCGCGACTACTTCGTGGACGACGAGGAGCTCGAGGCCTTCACCGCCGAGCTCAAGCATCTGTTGATCACCCAGAAGGCCGCCTTCAACTCGCCGGTGTGGTTCAACATCGGCGTCAAGGGCGTCCCCCAACAGGGCAGTGCGTGCTTCATCTTGGCGGTCGAGGACTCGATGCGTTCCATCCTCAACTGGTACACCGAAGAAGGCATCATCTTCAAGGGTGGCTCGGGTGCCGGTGTGAACCTCTCGAAGATCCGATCCAGCGCCGAATTGCTCGAGGGTGGCGGCACGGCCTCGGGTCCGGTGTCGTTCATGCGCGGGGCTGACGCGTCGGCGGGCACCATCAAGTCCGGTGGCAAGACCCGCCGGGCGGCGAAGATGGTCATCCTCGACGTGGACCACCCCGACGTGGAGGAGTTCATTTGGTGCAAGGCCAACGAGGAGAAGAAGGCGCGCGTGTTGCGTGACGCCGGCTTCGACATGGACCTCGACGGCAAGGACATCCACTCCATCCAGTACCAGAACGCCAACAACTCCGTGCGCATCAGTGACGACTTCATGCAGGCCGTGTTGGCCGACGGTGACTGGCACTTGACCGCTCGCGACGGCGGCGACACCGTGCGCACCGTCAAGGCCCGAGACATCTGGCGCCAGATCGCGCGGGCGGCCTGGGAGTGCGCCGACCCGGGTCTGCAGTTCGACACCACGATCAACGCCTGGCACACCTCGCCCAACACCGACCGCATCAACGGGTCGAACCCGTGCTCGGAGTACATGCACATCGACAACTCGGCCTGCAACCTGGCGAGCCTCAACCTGATGAAGTTCCTCCAGGACGACGGTCGTTTCGACGTCGACGCCTTCAAGCACTCGATCGAAGTGCTCTTCACCGCCCAGGAGATCATCGTGGGCGCCGCCGACTACCCCACCGAGAAGATCGGTGAGAACTCGCGTAAGTTCCGCCAGCTGGGCCTGGGGTACGCCAACCTCGGCGCGTTGCTGATGGCGTCGGGCCTCGCCTACGACTCCGACGCCGGCCGCGCCTGGGCCGCGTCGATCACCGCGCTCATGACGGGCCACGCCTACGCCACCAGCGCGCGCACCGCCGGCCGCATGGGTCCCCACCAGGGTTTCGCGGAGAACGCCGCGCCCATGCTCAAGGTGCTCGCCAAGCACCGCGACGCCGCGTACCAGATTGACGCGACGTTGGCGCCGGCCGACATCCTCGAGGCCGCCCAGGCCGCGTGGGAGGAAGCGGTCGACCTGGGAGCGCGCCACGGCGTGCGCAACGCCCAGGCATCCGTGCTCGCGCCGACCGGCACCATCGGCCTGCTGATGGACTGTGACACCACCGGCGTGGAGCCCGACCTCGGTCTGGTGAAGTTCAAGAAGCTCGTCGGTGGCGGCAACATGTCCATCGTCAACCAGACGGTGCCGCGCGCCCTGGCCAAGTTGGGGTACACCCCGGCGCAGGTCGAGGCGATCGTCGCCTACATCGACGAGAACAAGTCGATCGTGGGGGCTCCGGGACTCAAGCCCGAGCACCTCGACGTCTTCGCGTGCTCGATGGGGGACAACACCATTCACTACCTGGGTCACGTCAAGATGATGGGCGCCATTCAGCCCTTCATCTCCGGGGCCATCTCCAAGACCGTGAACATGCCCGAGGATGCCACCATCGAGGACGTGGAGAACCTGCACCTGGACGCCTGGCGCCTGGGCGTGAAGGCCGTGGCGATCTACCGTGACAACTGCAAGGTCGGCCAGCCCCTCTCCACGGCGAAGAAGGACGGCGAGTCGTCCACGTCATCGGTGGTCGCGACCGACTCGGTGGCCGCGGAGCTCTACTCCAAGATCCACAAGCTCGAGACGGCCCTCGAGCTCGCCAAGAGCGAGACCAGCCACGTGGTCGTCGGGGCGGTGCGCGAGCGCCTGCCGCGGCGTCGCGTGTCGACCACCTTCGCCTTCCGCGTGGCGGACTGCGAGGGCTACGTCACGGTGGGCGAGTACGAGGATGGTCGCCCCGGTGAAGTGTTTATCAAGGTGTCCAAGCAGGGCTCGACCCTCGCGGGCATCATGGACGCCTTCTCGATTTCGATCAGCCTGGGACTCCAGCACGGGGTGCCGTTGGCGACCTACGTGCGCAAGTACGTCAACATGAAGTTCGAGCCCTCGGGCATGACCGACGACGCGGATCTGCGCATCGCCACGTCGCTGGTGGACTACATCTTCCGTCGCCTGGCGCTGGATTACCTCGACCCCAGTGAGCGCGAGGAGTTGGGCGTTCTCTCGACCAGCGAGCGCATCCAGCCGACGTTGCCCGAAGTCGTCGAGCAAGCGACGCCGACGGTGGGCGTGAGCGCACAGCCCACACTGGTGGACGTGAGCGAGAAGCCGGTGGCGCCGACGATCAGTCGGGCCCAGCAGATCGATGCGCCGATGTGCTTCCAGTGCGGTAACTCGATGCAGCGCGCCGGCTCGTGCTACGTGTGCTCGAGCTGCGGGGCCACGAGCGGCTGCAGTTGAGGTGAGCGACCACCCCGTGCCGCTCGCGGTGCTGGGCACGGGCGTGGTCGGTCGCACCCTCAGCGCACGATGGGTGGAGCTCGGACACGACGTGGTGATCGGGGCCCGCGACCCCGTTGCCACCCTGGCCCGACGCGGTGACGAGTCGTTCGCCTCCTGGGCGCAACGGCATCCGAGCGTGGACATCCTGGATCACGCGTCGGCGGTGTCCCGCGCGCCGATGGTGGTGAACGCCACCAATGGTGCCGCGTCGCTCGCGGTCCTGCGCGAGGTGGGTCCCGAGCGCCTGGCCGGCAAGGTGCTCATCGACGTCGCCAACCCGCTGGACTTCTCTGGCGGCATGCCGCCGACCCTGAGCGTCAAGGACACTGATTCGCTGGGCGAACAGCTGCAGCGAGCGCTACCCGACACCCGCGTGGTGAAGACGCTCAATACCGTGACCGCTGATCTGATGGTTCACCCGGACCTCCTCTCCGAAGCGGGCAGCCTCTTCGTGTCGGGCAACGACGACGACGCCAAGGGCGCGGTCACGGACCTCCTGACGTCGATGGGCCACCGCGACATCATCGATGTGGGTGACCTCTCCACCGCGCGCGGCACCGAAATGGTGCTGGCGCTGTGGGTACGGCTCATGACGGCCCTGGGCACGTCGCACTTCAATTTCAAGGTCGTCCGCTAACGCCGCCCTCGACGCGCCCTTGAAACAGCGTGGGTTCGTCGTGGGCAGACGAGTTAGGGGTGAGTGAGTTCGCGGCCGAGTCGCAGCACGGTGTCTACGAGACCATCGACGTCACGCCGTTGCGTGCGGTGATTGATGAAGCAGGGGCGGAGGGCGTAGTGACCGTTCACCACCGTGGCGCTCGGCAGGTACGACGTCTCTTGGACCAGCCGACGCAGGAGGCGAGCGTTGAGTTCGTCGAGGTCGGCCGTGTGGTCG
>Ga0209067_10001580_pt1 | contig 13912 bp, 12 predicted proteins | sample ColStrG_CSR_2013_FD_187199 | JGI IMG/M metagenome (GOLD analysis project Ga0209067, IMG submission 187199) | Freshwater sediment microbial communities in response to fracking from Pennsylvania, USA - Cold Stream Run_MetaG_CSR_2013 (SPAdes)... | ecosystem: Environmental > Aquatic > Freshwater >... | reverse complement strand
ATAGCAAAACTTGCTGTGAGTGACAAGCGATACCTTGCCTCAAATTCAGAAAGTCCAGACTATTTGCCATTCACCTCGGTCAAACTTGAAATTAACTTAATTTTTCAAGCGTTTTTTTACCTTTATCCAGCCAATTTACAAACCTTGGGCAAGACGTGCGATCACTACCTCACGACCAAACAACTCCAACACGGCATCGATTGACGGAGTCTGCAACTGTCCGGTCAACAGCAATCGCAGCGGCATGGCCAGTTGTGGCATTTTTAATCCGTGGGCGGCCAGTGTCGATTTCATCAGTGCTGAAATATCGGCTTTGCTCCAGTTAATCGTCGCGCATTGCTCTGCAAATGACTGCAGTGCCGGACGCACAGCGTCAGTCAGATGTTGCTTCAGCAGTTCAGCGTCCGGTTTTGGCTGGCGGTAAAACAGCATGGCACTGTTGGCCAATTCTACTGTGGTATTGGCGCGTTCTTTCAACAGCGCGATGACCGATTCCAGTGCCGGCGCACCTTCAAAGTCAGCCTCCGGCATGGCGGGTCTGACCAGTTTTGCCAGACGACTATTGTCAGCCAACTTGATGTAATGATTGTTAACCCAGGCCAGCTTCTCGGCGTTGAACTGTGCAGGCGATTTGGACAGGTGATCCAGGTTGAACCAGCTGCACATCTGCTCCATGCTGAAAATTTCATCGTCGCCGTGACTCCAACCCAGCCGCGCCAGATAATTCAACATCGCTTCAGGCAGATAGCCTTGTGCCGGATAATCCATGACGCTGACAGCACCGTGACGTTTGGAGAGTTTTTCACCATCGGCACCCAGGATCATCGGCACGTGACCGTATTTCGGCAAGGTCGCGCCCAGTGCCATCAGGATATTGATCTGACGCGGGGTGTTATTAACATGGTCATCACCGCGGATAACGTGGGTGATCTGCATATCCCAGTCATCGACCGCCACACAGAAATTGTAGGTCGGCGTACCGTCAGGGCGGGCGATGACCAGGTCATCCATTTCTTTGTTCGCGATCGTGATGCGACCTTTGACCACATCTTCCCAACTGACTTCGCCATCCAGAGGATTTTTGAAACGGATCACCGGTTTGCGATCGGCGGGCACCGGCGGCAGTGTTTTGCCGGGTTCCGGACGCCAGGTGCCGTCGTAACGTGGTTTTTCACCAAGTGCGCGCTGTTTTTCGCGCATCGCTTCGACTTCTTCGGGAGACGAGTAGCAGTGATAAGCGGTGCCGGCCTTGAGCATGTCGGCCAGTACGGCGCTGTAGCGATCCATCCGCTTCATCTGATAGAACGGACCTTCATCGTGCTGCAGATTCAGCCATTCCATACCCTCTAGAATCGCCTGCACTGCAGCAGGGGTCGAACGCTCCAGATCGGTATCTTCAATCCGCAACACAAAGGTGCCGCCGAAATGGCGTGCAAACGCCCATGAAAACAAGGCGGTACGGGCGCCGCCTAAGTGAAGATAACCGGTAGGACTGGGGGCGAAACGGGTGCGGACTGTCATGGCTGTGTTCTTGCGAATAAGGCAAGTGCGTAAAAATGGAAAGCGCTATTGTAACGTTGGAACGACCCCGAAGGTACGAATTCGAGCGGATCAATTGGCCGCGTTGGCCTGACTGGCACCGGCCGAGAGGAACTTGTTCGGGTTCTGGGGGCGGCCTTTTAACAGCACCTCAAAATGCAGATGCGAGCCGGTTGAGCGGCCGGAAGTGCCGATATCGGCCACGTGCTGGCCGCGTTTTACAATATCACCCACCTTGGGCAGAATGCGCGAACAGTGTGCGTAGCGGGTCACCAGATCATTGCCGTGGTCGATCTCGAGAACGTTGCCGAACTGGGGGTGGTATTCGGCAGTAATCACCACGCCGCCTGCTGCGGCGACGATGTGAGTACCAACCGGAGCCGGAAAATCGATCCCTTCATGGAACGCATTCTGACCGGTAAACGGATCCAGACGCCAGCCAAAAGTCGACGAATTAAACGGCACATTGACTGGTTGGGAAGTGGGCAACAGGCGCGATTTGACCTTGTATTCCATCAGTGTCGTTTCGACCACATTCAGGTAATCGGCGCGACGATCCAGATCCGTGGACAGTGCATCCAGCGCGGTCTGAAATTCGGACATGTTCAACAGTTTGGAATTGGCGGAGGGTTCCATCCCGCCGCGTGGTGGCACGCCCTTGAAATTGAATTCTTCGGGTTTGACCCCGGCCAAGCCCTGCACACGCTCACCAAGTGCATCGAGTTGCATGATCTGGGCCTGCATCTCGCCAAGTTTGATTGCCATCTTGGCCAGGTTCTGCTTCATGTATTTTTCTTGCGAATTGCTGTCCAGCACACTGAACTCGGCCGGCAGCAGGTTGCGCACCGTATCGGAATAGCTGGCCAGACGCAGGCATAACAGCGAGAATAAGAAACTGCAGACGACAATCACCACTGTCAGAACGATCAATGACAAAATCACATGTTTTTGCGTTATTTTGATTGATTTTGCTCGCGTAAATCGCGGGTGCATTACAATAATTTGCATTAATACTCCTGAGCGCTGCTCAAAGGGCCATGCATGACTTCATCAAATCGCACTGATTATCCCCCCAGAACAGAAAAGCCGGCAAATTACGTTATCAAAAAAGCTAACAAGAAAAGCCAGAGCGTGGAAGTCAATTCGATATTACGCAGTCAAATTGCCCATTTATGGCCAACCATTACCAATATCGCAGCGTTGCAGAAAGAATGTGTGAGTGCACTGCCGCAGTTATTTTTATATTGTCAGGTATTGCATTTGGAAGCAGACCAGTTAATGGTCGCCGCACCGAACTCGGCGCTGGCCAGCAAACTGAAACAGCTGCTTCCAAAGTTGCAAACAGCATTGCAAAAAGCAGGGTGGCAGATTAACGCAATCCGCATCAAAGTACAAGTCAACCCGACTTTGGAAAAAGAACCGGTGGAAAAACAGTGTCATTTGTCTGGCAGCGCACTGAAGGCATTTGGCGATCTGGAAAAAAATCTGTCCGGATCGCGCCATAACGAGGGCTTGCTGGAAGCCTTGAGAAATCTGATCAGCAGGCAGCGCTGAGAGTCAAACGGGTCAGTTCGGCGTCCACTGTTCTGCCATTTGCTTCAGGTAGGAGTGCGGGGCGAGTTCCATACTGTCGAAGGTCACAATTTCGTAAGCATCCGGCTGGTCCAGCAAGGCACGCAACAGCAGGTTGTTCAAGCCGTGACCGGATTTATGCGCACTGTAACTGGCCAACAGCGGATGGCCGATCAAATACAGATCACCGATCGCATCCAGAATTTTGTGGCGCACAAATTCATCCTCATAGCGCAGTCCGTCCGCATTCAGTATCCGGAATTCATCCAGCACAATCGCATTTTCAAATGAACCGCCACGGGCGAGGCCAATGCCGCGCAGACTTTCCACGTCCTGCATGAAACCAAAGGTACGGGCGCGGGCCACATCGCGACCATAGGAAATGGCCCCGAAATCGACTTCGGCAGTCTGGTTGGTACCGTCCACTGCAGGGTGATTGAACTCGATAAAAAATTTCAACTTGAAGCCGTGATACGGATCCAACCGCGCCCATTTTTCATTCTTGCCGGTGCCTTCGCGAACTTCTACCGGTTTTAACACCCGGATGAATTTTTTGGCCTCGGCCTGCTCCTGTTTGCCGGCCTGCTGTAACAGGTAAACAAAGGAAGCCGCCGAACCATCCATAATGGGAATTTCTTCGGCGCTGACATCGATATACAAATTGTCGATACCGAGTCCTGCACAGGCCGACATGACATGCTCGACGGTGGAAATTTTGGCTTTTTCGTGCGTTAACGTCGACGCCATCCGGGTGTCACCGACGATGGTTGCCGAAGCCGGAAATTCGATGGCCGGATCAAAATCAACGCGCCGGAAAACGATACCGGTATCAGCGGCAGCCGGCTGAAACGACAGCTTGACTCTGGTACCCGAATGCAGCCCAACACCGATGGTATTGACCGTATTTTTGATTGTTCTTTGTTTTAACATGGGATTGGGTGTGCACGATTGAAATGTGCCTGCATTTTACGACGATATCCGGGTTTCATCACGCTGAACGCGCAATCCGTTGTCAATAAAATATGTGTTGTGGTGCCGGCGCAGTGGTTGTTCCCGCATCGTTGGCGGGAACGGCCACTGTCGTTACGTCTGTTTTATTTCGTCAGCTGTGCCAACAGGGTTTCCGCTTTCGATGCCTCAAACTTGCCAGGCTGCTCGATGTTCAACTCCTTGACTGTTCCATCAACCACCAGCATGGAATAGCGCTGTGAACGGTGTCCCATACCATGTTTGGTGAAGTCAGCATCCAGACCCAGAGCGCGGCTGTAGTCGGCGTTACCGTCAGCCATCATGCGCACGATGCCGGTGGCTTTCTGATCACGGCCCCAGGCTCCCATGACGAACGCGTCGTTGACCGAGATACACCAGATTTCATCCACGCCGGCAGCTTTCAGTTTGTCGGACAGAGCGACATAACCAGGCACATGCTGCGCTGAACAGGTTGGTGTGTAAGCACCGGGCAGACCGAAGATTGCGATGGTCTTGCCTTTGGCGATGTCGGCGACATTGAAGGTGTTCGGACCGATGCTGCAGGTTCCGGTTTCGACTTCGATATATTCAGACAGATTCCCGGCTGGCAATTTATCGCCGACTTTAATTTGTGGATTGGACATTTTTCTCTCCTCAGGTTGATTCACTGGACTGACAAATAAAAACGCCGCAAACAGGGCTGTCTGCGGCGAATACAGCTCAGGCGAAGTATGCCTGAGAGTGAATTTTTTTGCTGAGTCCTGCCTTTTCGACCAAAATTGCGTCCGGCTTATCTCAACTCAACAGTCCAGCAAGGCTGGTTTTGTTACCTGAATCAGTCGGCCTGCTTGCGCAAAAACGCCGGAATATCGTAGGTCTCCATGCCATTTTTTTCCAGTGCACGCACCGTTTCCGATGCCGATTCGCGACGCCATACGGCCGGACCCTTGGCACTGTCAAAGCCGTGGGCTGCCACGCCGGAGGCAGTATGCGTATGACCCAGATGACCAGGAGTCAGCGTCGTGCTGCCCATGCCCGGCGCCATATTCATCGCTGCCGGTTCATTGTGCGTACCGGTGCGCAGCATCTGCTGCGGCTGTACCAGTGTCATCGGTTTTTTGCCGCGACCCAGACCGGTTGCCACGACGGTAACGCGAATGTCATCGCCCATATTGTCGTCATACGCAATACCCTGCGCAATCGAGGCGTCCGGTGCGGCGAAGGCACGTACGGCGGCCATTACTTCGCGAATTTCCTTACCTTTCAGGCTGCGGCTGGCGGTGACGTTGACCAGAACACCGCGTGCGCCGGACAAATCGATACCATCCAGCAGCGGTGATGCAACGGCCTGTTCGGCAGCGATGCGGGCACGATCAATGCCGGAAGCAGTGGCCGTTCCCATCATGGCCTTGCCCTGCTCGCTCATAATGGTTTTGACGTCATTGAAGTCGACGTTGATATGACCTGGCACGTTGATGATTTCAGCAATACCGGCCACGGCGTTGTTCAACACGTCATCGGCATGCTGCATCCATTCCAGCATACTGTCGTCTTCGTAAATTTCTTCCAGCTTTTCATTCAAAATGATGATCAGCGAATCGACATGCTCGGACAATGCTTCCAGACCGGCGTCAGCGATATCCATGCATTTCTGACCTTCGTAGGAAAACGGCTTGGAAACCACGGCCACGGTCAACGCACCCTGTTCCTTGGCGATCTGCGCAACGATGGGAGCTGCACCGGTTCCGGTACCGCCGCCCATACCGGCAGCGATAAACACCATGTGCGCGCCGCGCAATGCGTCTTCGATCCGGCCACGGGACTCTTCAGCCAACTGACGACCGACTTCCGGTTTCATACCGGCACCCAGACCGGTTTCACCGATCTGGATCACGTTATGCGCCTTGGATTGCGCCAGTGCCTGTGCATCGGTGTTGGCAGCGATGAATTCCACGCCGTTCACACCTTTGTTAATCATGTGCTGAACCGCATTGCCACCAGCACCGCCAACGCCTACCACCTTGATGATAGTCCCTTGTGTCGCGTTATCGATCATTTCAAATTCCATCTTAAACTTCCTCCCAGGTTGGCAGTTCCCAGTCGATAATCATCACATTACATCTTGGTTTGTCATGACTAACAACTAAACACTGCAATTTGCACAGCATTATAAATTGACGACTCTTTTTTTCACAGCAAAAACTCACTAATCCGCAATTAAAAAGTTCCGAAAAACCACTCTTTCATTCTCTGCCAAACTGCTTTGGCCGAACCTTCCTGACGCGTCACCAAATGTCCGCGCAAATACTGCTTCTTCGCTTCGAGCAGCAAACCCAAAACAGTGGCGTAGCGCGGAGAGCGCACCACGTCCGACAACTGGCCGTGATACTCGGGCATGCCGATGCGGGTTGGCTTCAAAAATATGTCTTCAGCCAGTTCCACCATACCCGGCATCATGCTGGTGCCGCCGGTCAGTACCACACCGGATGACAGCACTTCTTCGTAACCGGATTCGCGGATCACCTGCTGAACAAAGGCAAACAACTCTTCGACACGCGGCTCGATCACGGCGGCCAGCGCCTGGCGCGACATGGAACGCGGCTCACGGTCACCCAATCCGGGCACTTCCAGCGTCTGGGCCGGATCAGCCAGCGTCTGCTTGGCGACGCCATAACGAATCTTAATTTCTTCGGCTTCGGCAGTCGGCGTGCGCAAGGCCATGGCGATATCGTTGGTAATCTGGTCGCCGGCAATCGGAATCGTCACCGTATGCCGGATTGCGCCTTCGGAAAACACCGCCACGTCAGTCGTACCACCGCCAATATCGATCAGCACCACGCCGAGTTCTTTTTCATCGAGCGTCAGCACGGCTTCTGCTGACGCCATCGGCTGCAGGATCAGATCGGCCACTTCCAGACCGCAGCGCCGCACGCACTTCACGATATTCTGTACGGCAGACACTGCACCGGTGACGATATGCACCTTGACTTCAAGCCGGATACCGCTCATGCCGATCGGCTCGCGCACGTCATCCTGGCTGTCGACGATGAATTCCTGCGGCACGGTATGCAGCAGTTGCTGATCGGTCGAAATATTGATCGCCTTGGCGGTTTCAATTACCCGCGACACGTCGGCCGCCGTGACTTCCTTGTCCTTGATCGCCACCATGCCGCGCGAATTGATCGAACGGATATGGCTGCCGGCGATACCGGTGTACACGTTTCTGATCTTGCAGTCGGCCATCAGTTCGGCCTCTTCGAGCGCGCGCTGAATCGATTCGACCGTGGCTTCAATGTTCACCACCACACCTTTTTTCAGGCCTTTCGACTCGTGCTGGCCCAGTCCTATCACTTCATGGCGGCCGTCCGGCATGACTTCGGCCACCACTGCGACCACTTTCGAGGTGCCGATATCGAGGCCAACAATTAAATTTTTTGCGTCTTTTGTCATAAGTGATCCCAAGGTTCCTGCCTATTTATCATTACCGTTACTGTTATGGCTTTCATTACTGTTTCTTTTGCTTCGTTGTCACGCTCAAGTCCGGTCCGTTGGTTTTCAGTGCCAAACCATTCGGATACCGCAGATCGACACTTTCAATTTTTCCCGGCAACCGACTGGTCAGTTCCGGATACACCTTGATCAACCGTTCGACTCGTTCCTGCAATACTGCACTGCTTTCTTCCCTGCCCAGTTGCACCTTGATGCCGTTGTCAAGCTGGACCAGCCAGGCGTAACGCTTGCTGTAATCGACCGATTTCGGTGCCAGACCCAGACTCTGAAAACGTTCCTTGAACATCAGATAATGCGACCACACCTCTTTTTCACTGCCGACCGGACCGCTGAATTCCAGCAGCTTCGACTCTTCTTCCACTTCGGCCAGATTGGCGGTAAACACTTCGCCCTTCACCGACAGAATCTGTCCATCCTCGCCCCAGGTACCGAGCGGACTGTGTTCTTCCAGCGTAATGATCAACCGATCCGGCCATTCGCGCCGCACACTGGCTTTGCGCACCCACGGCACCATCTCAAAGGCGTGCCGTATCGTGTCCAGATTGGTCGTAAAAAAATTCCCTTTGATCTTCAACAACGCAGTACTGCGAATAATCTGCGAATTCACATGCTTCAACACCGCATTGTCAACACCTTCCACCTGAATCACGTTCAGGGTGAACATCGGCCGATTCATCATTAACCAGACGCCGGCCAGAAACAGCAATAACGCAACAATCCCGAACAGCACATTGGCTGTCGCGTTTAATATCTTGATGTCTTGCCACATGCGTCTTGGTCTTCCCTTTTTTCCTTAAGGCTTCCAATCGGCTGAAGCATGCAGCTCCAGTTCGGCCATGCTCAAAATTTCCAGACACAATTCCGCATAACTCAACCCGGCCTGTTTCGCGGCCATTGGCACCAGCGAATGCGTCGTCATGCCGGGTGACGTATTCATTTCCAGCAAAAACGGCGTATTGTCCGAACTGCGTATCATCACATCGGCACGTCCCCAACCCCGGCATCCAAGCGCGCGGTAGGAAGCGACAACCATCTCCTGTATTTCCTGTTCCAGATCTGCCGGCAAACCGGACGGACAGAAGTACTGGGTATCGTCGGTAAAATATTTGTTCTGATAATCGTAATTGGCGTCCGGTGCCACGATCCGGATCAGCGGCAAGGCACGGGTCTGTTCATCTTTGCCCAGCACGGCACAGGTAACTTCCTGACCATCAATAAACTGTTCGGCGATCACGGCTGCGTCAAATTTTGCGGCCAGCTCGAACGCCTGCTGCAACTGTGCGGTTTCGGTGACTTTGGTCAGGCCCATCGTCGATCCTTCGTGCGCCGGTTTCACAATCAGCGGCAATTCGAGATAGCTGGCAACCGCGTCCCAATTGCTGTCGGCGTGCAGCATCATGAATTTCGGCGTGGAAATGCCACCGGCCATCCAGACCCGTTTGGTCATGGCCTTGTCCATGGCCAGTGCCGAGGCCAGCACGCCCGATCCGGTGTAGGGAATACCAAGCTGTTCGAGTGCGCCCTGCAACGACCCGTCTTCACCGTAGCGACCGTGCAATGCAATGAAGACCCGGTCAAATTTTTGTGCCGCCAGTTCGGCCAGGCTTTGCACGCCCGGATCGAAGGCATGCGCATCCACACCCAACCCCTTCAATGCGGCCAGCACTCCGGTACCGGTCATGATTGACACGTCACGTTCCGCAGAACGGCCGCCAAACAGCACGCCGACTTTCCCCAGATCCTGCACTGTATTTTTATCTGTCATGATTTCCCTGCACCACTGACTGCCTTGTTAAGTTTCGCCGCCAATTTGCCCGGCACACTGTTAATCGATCCGGCACCCATATTGATTACGACATCACCATCTTTTAATACACTGACCAGCGTGTCGGGAAAATCCGCAATATTTTCCACAAACACCGGATCAACCTTGCCCAGCACACGCAACGCGCGCGCCAGACTGCGACCGTCGGCAGCGACGATCGGCGCTTCGCCGGCGGCATAGACTTCGGCCAGCACGACCGCATCGGCACTCGACATCACGCGTACGAAATCCTCGAACAGGTCCCGGGTGCGGGTGTAGCGGTGCGGTTGAAACGCCAGTACCAGACGTCGACCGGGAAACGCGCCGCGCGCTGCAGCAATGGTTGCCGCCATTTCCACCGGGTGGTGACCGTAATCATCAACCAGAGCAAACTGACCGGCGGACTTGCCTTGTCCAGTCTGGGAATTCTGCGGCAGTTCCAGTTCACCATAGCGGGTAAAGCGTCGACCAACGCCGTTGAACTCACTCAACGCTTTTTGTATATGTGCATTCGACACGCCCAATTCACGGCCAATGGCCACGGCGGCACAGGCATTCTGCACATTGTGCATGCCGGGTTGATTCAGCACGATGTCCATATCGGGATACTCCTTCTGGACCACCGTAAACTGCATGGTGCCGCCCACTGCTCTGGCATTAATGGCACGCACTTCGGCTTCCGCATCAAACCCGTAGGTGACGATCGGCTTGGAAATGAACGGCATGATTTCCCGCACATGCAGATCATCGAGGCACAAAACTGCAACACCGTAAAACGGCAGCCGCTGGGTGAATTCCACGAAGGCCTGTTTTAACTTCGCAAAATCATGCCCGTACGTTTCCATGTGATCGAAGTCGATGTTGGTGATCACGGAAATGACCGGCGACAGATTCAAAAATGAGGCATCCGATTCATCGGCTTCCACGACGATAAAATCACCGCTGCCCAGTTTGGCGTTGGCACCGGCACTGTTGAGCAGACCGCCAATGACAAAGGTCGGATCGAGTCCGCCCTGCGCCAGTACACTTGCGACCAGGCTGGTCGTGGTGGTTTTGCCGTGCGTACCTGCAATTGCGATGCCGCTTTTCAGACGCATCAGTTCAGCCAGCATCATGGCGCGCGGCACAATTGGAATGTGTGCGGCACGGGCAGCCATCACTTCGGGATTGTCCGACTTGACTGCGGTTGACGTGACAATCGCATCGGCACCCTGAATATTTTTTGCCTCATGTCCCTGGGTAATCTGGATCCCCAGGCTGGCCAGACGTTGTGATGCAGCGTTGCTGGACAGGTCCGAGCCGGAAATCAGGTAACCGAGGTTATGCAGCACTTCGGCGATCCCGCTCATTCCGGAGCCGCCTATCCCGACAAAATGCACGTGCTTCACTTTATGTTTCATGACGGATCCCTGTCGTCGTCGCCAAATGCAGCGCGGTCTTTACTTTTGCTGCGGTATTCATCGGCCATCTGATCCAGCACATCGGCGATGACTGCATTCGCATTTCTCTGTCCCAGCAAGTAAGCGGCCTCCGCCAGTTCCTGACATTCCTGGCGCGTCATGATGAACAGCATCTGTGCCAGTTTTGGTATCGTCAGTTCGCGCTGTGGCATATGAATTGCCGCCTTTTGTTTTGCCATCCAGATGGCGTTCTCGGTCTGATGGGTAGTCGACGAAGCCATGAACGGTACCAGAACACTGGCCACACCGGCCGCGGTCAGTTCCGACAGGGTGATCGCGCCGGCACGACAGATCACCAGATCCGCGTCGGCATAACGTCGCGCCATATCATCGATGAACGGCAGCACCTCGGCTTTGATGCCGGCCTTTTTGTAGGTAACCAATACACTGGCAATGTGTTCCTTGCCGGTCTGATGCGTTACCACAGGACGGGCATCGGGCGGCAGTGATGCCAGTGCAGCCGGGACGATTTCGTTGAGGATTTTCGCACCCTGACTGCCGCCGACTACCAGCACATGCAACGGACCGCTGCGCGCCGGATAGCGTTTCGCCGGCCCCGGCATTCTGGCAATTTCATTGCGCACCGGATTGCCGGTCAGTTGCGCCTTGCTGGCGGCTTCGCCAAAATCCGCCGGAAAACCGAAAAGTACTTTCTGGGCAAACCGGGTCAGCATCTGATTCGACAGCAGCAGAGCGGCATCGGCATTCACCAATACCAGCGGAATGCCGCGCAGTCGTGCCATCAATCCGCCTGGTACGGTCACATAACCGCCCATACCCAGCACCACATCCGGTTTGCGCTGTTTCATGAACTCTATACAGAGTTTGAAACTTTTCAGCAACTTGAAAAAGCCGGATATGGCATGCAAGACGCCTTTACCGCGCATGCCGGCGAAGTGCAGTACATCCATCTCGATGCCATGCTGCGCGACGATTTCACCTTCCATACCGTGTGACGTGCCCAACCAGCTGACCGTCCAGCCGCGCTCCTGCATGATTTTTGCAATGGCCAGTCCGGGAAAAATATGGCCACCGGTTCCGGCTGCCATGATCATGAGATGTTTTGAGCGGGCCATCAGTGTCGTCCTCCACGCATCAGGGCGCGATTTTCGTAATCAATTCGTAAAAGTATTGCCAGGCCGACGCAGTTGATCAGGACACCGGATCCGCCATAACTCATCAACGGCAAAGTCAATCCCTTGGTTGGCAACAAGCCCATATTCACACCCATGTTTATAAATGCCTGAACACCAATCCAGATCCCGATTCCCTTGGCGGTCAAGCCGGCAAAAGTCAGATCCAGCACGATGGACTGGCGACCGATATCAAAGGCACGCTTCACCAGCCAGTAAAACAGATATACCACCACAATCACGCCCACAAATCCCAGCTCTTCACCGATCACGGCCAGCAAAAAATCGGTGTGGGCTTCCGGCAGATAATGCAGCTTTTCAACACTGCCACCCAAACCGACACCAAAAATTTCACCGCGTCCAAAGGCAATCAGCGAGTGCGTCAACTGGTAAGCCTTGCCGATCGCATGGTCTTCCTGAAACGGATCAAGATAGGCAAAAATCCGGTCGCGACGCCATTTCGACAGCGTAATCACCAGACTGAAAATTCCCACCAGCAGTGCTGCGATGCCGCCAAACCAGATACCGTTGATGCCGCCCAAAAACAGAATGCCCATCGCGATACAGACGATGACGCCAAACGCGCCCAGATCCGGTTCCAGCAACAGCAATAATCCGATAAAACCGATAGCCATGGCCATCGGCAGAAAACCTTTGGACAGACGGTGCATATACTCCTGTTTGCGTACCGTGTAGTCCGCTGCATACAGCACCACAAACAGCTTCATCAATTCAGACGGCTGAATATTCAATACCTTTAACGACAGCCAGCGCTTGGCACCGTTGACGCCTTTACCCAATCCAGGTATCAGCACCGCCACCAGCAAAATCAGCGTCAACACAAACAGGTACGGCGCATAGCGCTGCCAGACATCGACCTTGATATGGAACACGCCATAACCGGCCAGCATCGACACGCCGATAAAGATCGCCTGCCGCACCAGAAAATGGTTATTGGTATAGCCGGCGTATTTCGGCGAATCCGGCAACGAGATGGAAGCCGAATACACCATCACCATACCCAGCAGCATCAACAATAACGTCACCCAGACCAGCATCTGGTCATATTCCAGCATCTGCGAGCGATGATTCGCCGGCGGTGCCCAGAGCGAGGACAGGATGGTTTTCATGGCTGCGTTCCCATCATGCCATCTCACCACGTGAAAAACCGATTTCTTTGACCGCGTCGATATACACCTCAGCGCGGTGAGCATAATTTTTAAACATGTCAAAACTGGCGCACGCAGGTGACAGCAATACTTTGTCGCCGACGCGGGCCCGTTCGGCGGCCTGCTGCACCGCCTGCTCCAGCGAAGTGCAACGGACCATGCTGATACCGGTTGCTTCCAGCGCGACGCCAATTTCATCACTGGCCTGACCGATCAGGAACACGGTGCCGACGTATCGGCCGACCGGTTCCTGCAAAGGAGCAAAATCCTGTCCTTTGCCAACGCCGCCCGCAATCAGCATGATTTTGTAATGCGATCCGCCCAGACCGTTCAACGCAGCGGCCGTTGCGCCAACGTTGGTGCCTTTACTGTCGTCGTAATATTCCACTTCGGCGATCGTGGCGATCAGCTCCACCCGGTGCGGTTCACCCTGATAGTCACGCAGACCGTGCAGGAGCGGTGCCAGTGGTAACTGGATCGCGCGGCATAATGCCAATGCTGCCAGGGCATTGACGGCATTGTGTCTGCCGCGAATTTTCAGGGCATCGGCCGGCATCAGTCGCGTCAGAAATACCTCGACTTCCGGGACCGGCTGATTTTTGGCGCGGCGTTTCGGAACCGGCACATCATCATCCACCGCTGTGGTCATGCATAACCAGGTCATGTCATGTTCGCTGGACAAACCAAATTCATTGACGCGTTGTGGCACACCCAGTCCGAATGTCACCAGATCAGCCGATACATTCTGCATCTGCA
>Ga0209067_10001579_pt1 | contig 13921 bp, 6 predicted proteins | sample ColStrG_CSR_2013_FD_187199 | JGI IMG/M metagenome (GOLD analysis project Ga0209067, IMG submission 187199) | Freshwater sediment microbial communities in response to fracking from Pennsylvania, USA - Cold Stream Run_MetaG_CSR_2013 (SPAdes)... | ecosystem: Environmental > Aquatic > Freshwater >... | reverse complement strand
CTTCGACGCGAGTCCCTACCGGCCGGTGAGTCGTCGCTTCTGGAACGACCGGTGGATCGCCCTCGACCAGGTGGGTGACCTCGCCCACTCGCCGGCGGCCCGGTTCTTGATGAACGAGACGTACCCACCGGATCGGCGGGCCACGTGGAGCCGCGACGGGATCGTCGACGGGGCGACCGCCTTCGCGGCCAAGCGCAACGTGATCCAGACGTGGGCCGCCACCGAGAGCGAGTTCATGGTCCAGCACGAGACGGGCCTTCGGGCGTTCGTGATGAACCACCCCGAGGTGAACGACTACGCGCGCTTTCGCGCCGCCGGTGAGCGATTCGGCCGCGACTTCAACCTGTGGCCCTCCACCGCGCGAAGCGGCCTCCTGCGCTGGAACGACGTCGATCCGACGCTCGTGCGCTACCACCTCTTCGCGCAGTGGATCATCGATGGACAGATGAGCGAACTCTCGGCGCGCCTCGCCCAGCGGGGCCAGACCCTCCAGCTCGACATCCCCATCGGGGTGCACCCCCACGGATACGACGTGTGGAAGAGTCCCGACGAGTTCGTGAGCTCGATGTCGATAGGTTCGCCCCCGGACGACTTCTCGCGGGAGGGGCAGAACTGGGGCACGCCGCCGCCCAACCCCGCGCGCGGGCGAGAGAACGTCCACTTCCAGTTCCGCGAGGCCCTGCGCAGCCACATGAGCGTCGCGGGCGTGGTGCGCATCGACCACGTCATGGGACTCCAGCGCCTCTTCTGGGTGCCCGAAGGCGCGCCGGCGACCGACGGCGTCTACGTGTCGATGCCCTTCAGGGAGCTGCTCGGGGTGATCGCCATCGAGGCGCAGCGCCATGGGGTCGACGTGGTGGGCGAGGACCTGGGCACCGTGGACCCCGAACTTCGCGGTGCCCTTGAGCATGAGGGACTCAGGCGCAGTCACGTCGTCCAGTTCTCGATCGGGGAGCACGCTCTCGACCCCGTCCCCCCGGGGGCGATGGCTTCGTTTGACACGCACGACACGGCCACCTTCTACGGGTGGTGGACCGGCGCCGACATCGACGAGCGCGTCGCGGTCGGCCACCTCGCGCCGTCCGAGGTTTCGGCGGTGGTCGACGAGCGCGACGAGCGCCGGCGACGACTGGTGGCCGCGCTGGGGCTCGAGCCCGACGCCGAACCCGAGGAGGTCCTGGACGCCGTCTACGTCGCCCTGGCCGACAGCGCGGCCGGTCTGGTGATGGTCGAGGTCGAGGACATCTTGAAGGCCACGGCCGCGGTCAACCTGCCAGGGACCGACACCGAACGTCCCAACTGGTGCCAGCAGACGAGCCTCAGTCTCGAGGAGATGGGGACCTCGAGCGTGTTGGCCGACGCCCTGCGGACCCTGCGCGAGCGTCGTGGCTTCGCGACGTCGGGGTCGCATCGACACCGGCCGTCTCAGGTGACCCGGTTGAGCGACGAGGACGTCCACCTCTTCAACGAGGGGCGCCACTTCCGCCTCTACGAGCACCTCGGTTGCCACGCGATGATCGCCGACGGGGTCGCGGGCTGTTACTTCGCGGTCTGGGCGCCCAACGCGGAGCGCGTGGCGGTGGTCGGGGACTTCAACGACTGGGACGGGGAGCGCCACCCGTTGACGCCCCGCGACAGCTCGGGCATCTGGGAGGGATTCGTGGCGGGGGCCACGGCGCCGGCGGCCTACAAGTATCGCATCCGTTCGCGCTTGGGCGGCCACGAGGTCGACAAGGCCGACCCGATGGGCCGCTACTTCGAGGTCCCGTCGAACACCGCGACCCGGGTGTGGTCGAGCGACTACGAGTGGCGCGACGGCGACTGGATGGCGGAGCGCGGTTCGTTCGATGCCCGCGAGCGCCCGGTGTCGGTCTACGAGGTGCACCTGGGTTCCTGGCGACGGGTGCCCGAGGATGGCGGACGGTCACTCACGTACCTCGAGATGGCCGAGCAACTCCCGCGCTACTGCACCGAGATGGGCTTCTCGCACGTGCAGTTCATGCCGGTGATGGAGCACCCGTTCTACGGTTCGTGGGGATACCAGTCGACGGGGTACTTCGCCCCCACGTCGCGCTACGGCACACCCGACGACTTCAAGCACCTGGTCGACCGTCTCCACCAGGCGGGCGTCGGGGTGCTACTCGACTGGGTGCCGTCGCACTTCCCGTCCGACGAGCACGCCCTGGGCCTCTTCGACGGGACGCACCTCTACGAGCACGCCGACGTGCGCCAGCGCGTCCACCCGGACTGGCAGAGTTGGACGTTCAACTACGGTCGCAACGAGGTTCGCAGCTTCCTCATCTCGAGCGCCTGCTTCTGGCTGGACGAGTATCACGCCGACGGGCTGCGCCTGGACGCGGTCGCCTCGATGCTCTACCTCGACTACTCGCGCGGACCGGGGGAGTGGATACCCAACCAGTTCGGCGGTCGCGAGGACCTGGCGGCCGTGGAGTTCCTGCGCCAGTGCAACGACGCGACCCTCTCGGCCTTCCCGGGCGTGATCATGATCGCCGAGGAGTCGACGTCGTGGCCGGGCGTGACCCGACCCGGCGACGACGGGGGGCTGGGCTTCACCTTCAAGTGGGACATGGGCTGGATGCACGACACGCTCCAGTACATGGAACGGGACCCGATCCACCGACGCTTCCACCACGACGAGTTGACCTTCCGCGGCGTCTACGCCGCTCACGAGCGGTTCATGCTGCCGCTCTCGCACGACGAGGTCGTCCACGGCAAGGGCTCGCTCCTGGGCAAGATGCCCGGTGACGAATGGCAGGCGCGGGCCAACCTGCGCCTGTTGCTGGGTTACCAGTTCACGATCCCCGGCAAGAAGCTCCTCTTCATGGGCGCCGAGTTGGGTCAGTGGAGTGAGTGGAGTCACGAACGCTCGCTCGACTGGCACCTGCTCGAACACAGCGACCACGAGGGAATGCGGCGCTGGGTCGAGCGGCTCAACGAGATCTACCGGGTCGAGGAGGCGCTGCACCTCGACGACGCGTCGTGGCCCGACTTCGGCTGGCTCTCGAGCGACGACGCGGCCCAGAGCGTGCTCGTGTGGCGTCGCGGAGAGGGTGAGGGCCAGGTCGTCGTCGTCGCCAACTTCACTCCCGTGCCGCGCGTGGACTACGAGTTCCCCGTTCCGTCGACGGGCGCCTGGTCGCTCATCGCCAACAGTGACGACGTCCGCTTCGGCGGCAGCGGCTACCCCTGCGGCGACGAGTGGACGACGCTGGTGGATGCCGCGGGCGCTAGCGTCGTGCGGATGTCCCTGCCGCCGCTCTCGCTCGTGGCGCTGCGTCGGCGGTCGTAGATGGCGCCGGTCGCGGGCTTCCATCTCCACTTCTATCAGCCGCCCCGTGAGAACCCCTGGCTGGGGACCTCGACCTACGAGGGCAGTGCCTGGCCCTTCCACGACTGGAACGAGCGGATCACCGCCGAGTGCTACCGGGCGATGATCGCGGTCGCCCTCGCGGCCGACGGCGACGTCGAACTCTACGAGCCGCTGGCGCACTCCAGTCTCGACGTCGGACCGACGCTCCACCACTGGCTCGACCGTGACGCGCCCGACGTCGGCGAGGCACTGCGCTACCAGGTCGCCCACGCCCCCGGGGGCGCCGCCGGCCACGTCCTCGGCGCCCCGCTGGTGCACGCCATCTTGCCCCTGGCGAGCGTCGTGGACCAGGAGCGGCTCGTCGCGTGGGGGATCGAGGACTTCCGCCATCGCTACGGCGAGGCGCCGCGGGGCATGTGGTTGCCCGAGACCGCCGTCGACCTGACCACACTCGGGGTCATCGCCGACCAGGGGATCTCGTACACGGTCCTGATGCCCGGTCAGGCCGTACGCGTGCGGCCCCCCGAGGGCGATTGGGAGTCGGTCCGGGCCGACACCCTCGAAACTTCACGCCCCTACTTCGTCGAGTTGGGTGACGGTCGGCGTCTGACGGTCGTCTTCGGCCACCACGACCTCTCCCAACGGGTGGCCTTCGGCGACCTGATCGACGACGGCGACGGCCTGGCGGACGCTATGGCCGAGGTGGCTCGGTCCGGTGACGGTGACGGAGCCGTTCTCGTCGTCGCCGACGGAGAGACCTACGGCCACCACCACCGCTTCGGCGACCTCGGCATGGCGTGGGCGCTGCGGCGCCTCGAGCGCCACCACGGCGTCGAGACGAGTCTCGGGACGTGGCTCGAGGACCAGGTGCCCGTCTGGGAGGTGGAGCTCGCCACCGCCTCGGCCTGGAGCTGCGCCCACGGGGTCGAACGCTGGCGCAGCGACTGCGGCTGCGTGACCGGGGAGCGTCCGGGCTATTCGCTCGACTGGCGCGCGCCGTTGCGCGCGGCGCTCGACTGGTTGCGCGAGGCGATGGGCGTGGTGATCGAGCGCGAGCTGGCCCCCCTGGTGACCTCGGTGCCGGGCACCCTGCGCGACTACGGGCGGGTGATCGCGAAGGCACTCGACCCGGTGTCGTTCGTCTCCGCGCACTCGTCGGTCCCGCTCGACGACGAGCGGGTCACGGCGGTCCTCGAACTCTGCGAGGCCTACCGCAACCTGCTCTACAGCTTCACCAGCTGCGCCTGGTTCTTCGCCGACCCCGGTGAGATCGAGACGTCGATCGTGCTGCGTTACGCGGCCGTCGCCATCGAGGGCGTCCGACGACTGGCGGGTGACGACTTCGAGCCGGAGTTCGTCGCCCGGCTCGCTGCGGTGCGTTCTGCCCACTTCGGGATCGCCGGCGAGGCGCTGTGGACTCGCGCGTGCGCTTCAACACGCTTCACCGACGAGCAGGTCGCGGCGGCGGCGGCGGCGGAGTTCGTCGCGTGCGGGGAGTTCGCTCGTCGCGAGCGCGGGTCCTTCGACCTCGAGGTGCGGTCCCAGGACGGCGCACTCACCGTCTCGACCATGCACACCGCCACACGGCGTCGACGTTCCTTCAGCGCCCGGGTCAGTCGCGTTGGCCCTTTCGGGTGGCGCGTCGTCGTGGACGGGGGCGCCGGTGGGGTCGAGGTGTCGCTCGAGTCCTTCGGTGACGACGTCGTGGCGCGACTGGCGTGCGCGCAGCTGATCGGCCCGGCGAGCGCCGACGTCGAGGGTGCGCTCAACCTGCTGGCGGGCGAACTCTTGGCCCGTCCGGCCACGATCGAGGACGAGGCCGTGTTGGTGAGCCTGGCCCGGGCTCAACGCTTCGTGACTCCGATCGGGGAGGCTGCGATACGCCGGGCCCTGTGGGCGGGCGGACGGCGTCGCGTGGTCGAGGGGGACGCTTCGCCGGTGGCGGTCCTCGTCCGATCGGTCGGATTCCCCGAGACCGGCCCGACGGTCCTCGCCTGACCCTGCGGCCACTAGGTTAGACCGAATGAATAGGCACTTTGACGGCTCTCGCGACGTGCGACGGGCGACCGACCGGTTGGCTCGTCGCCTGCCCGAGCCCCTCGAGAACCTCGCGTGGATCGCCTACAACTACCTCTGGTCGTGGACCCCGCGGGGTGAGGACCTCTTTCGCCTGATGGACGACCACCGGTTCTCGATCGCCGGTGAGAACCCCGTCCGGTTCCTCTTGAACCTGCCCGAACGCGACCTGCTGAGCGCCGCCACGAGCCCGGAGATCCTGAGCGTCCTGGGCGGCGTGGCGGAGAGCATGGAGGCCGAACTGGCTCGCCCGACCACGAGCGTCCTGGCGGACGGGCCCGTGGCGTTCTTCTGCGCCGAGTTCGGCGTGCACCAGTCACTGCCGGTGTATTCGGGTGGACTCGGCGTCCTGGCCGGGGACTACCTGAAGGAGACCTCGGACCAGGCGCTCGACGTCGTCGGGATGGGCCTGCTCTACCGTCGGGGCTACGTGCACCAGCGCATGGACCTGTCGGGCTGGCAGCACGAGTACTGGCTCGAGGCGAACACCGGTCAACTGCCGGCCGTGCGGGTCCGGGGCGCGAACGGGCTGCCCATCAAGGTGCACGTGCCCATCTGGAACGGCCAACTGGCGGCGCACGTCTGGCGGGTCAACGTCGGACGCACTCCGCTCTACCTGCTCGACGCCGAGCTGCCGGAGAACAGCCCGCTCGAGCGATGGGTGACGGCCCGGCTCTACGAGGGCTCCCACGACGTGCGCCTCGCCCAGTACGCGCTGCTCGGCATCGGCGGAGTTCGCGCCCTCGACGCCATGGGCATCTCACCAGGACTCTTCCACCTGAACGAGGGACACCCGGCGCTCGCGTCGCTCGAGGTGGCCTCGCAACTTTCCCACGAGTTCGCCGAGGGCACCGGGGACCTCGACCGGTTGACCGGCGCCGTGCGCGAGCGTTTCGCCTTCACGACCCACACCCCGGTCCCCGCCGGCAATGAGACGTACACCCCCGAGGAGTTCTTCTCCGTGCTGGGCCACACCATCGACTCCATGGGACTCTCGCGCGAGCAGGTCAGCGCGCAGGCTCGGGTGGATCCGACGAACGAGAGTGAGCCACTCGGGTTCTCTCCCCTCGCCATCAGGGCGTCGCGCTCGACCAACGGGGTCTCGCGCCGACACGGTGAGGTCGCCCGCGCCATGTGGAGCCCGCTCTTCCCCGGCCGCGCCGAGCGAGACGTGCCGGTCACCTACGTGACCAACGGGGTGCACCTGCCCACGTGGATGTCGCCGACGATGCGGGGCCTGCTGACGAACTTCCTCGGTGCCGGCTGGGAGAGCCACGCCAACGACCCGGGACTGTGGAGCCACGTCGACGAGATCCCCGACCTCGACCTGTGGGAGGCGAGGTGCACGATGCGCTCGCGACTCATCGAGATGATCCGCAGTCGCACCGTCGTCGACCGGTTGGCCCGGGGCGAGGAGGTCGACTTCGCCGCGTCGGCGGACAGCGCCTTCGATCCGACGAACCTGACCATCGGCTTCGCCCGCCGCCTGGCCACCTACAAGCGCTTGGACCTGCTCTTCCACGACAAGGAACGCCTGGCCACCATCATCGACCACGAGCAGGGCGCGCAGTTCATCATCGCGGGCAAGGCCCACCCCCTCGACGACGAGGCCAAGCGGGTCGCGAGCAACGTCTTCACGCTCAACCGGAGCCTCGGCCTGCCCAACACCGTCATCTTCCTGGAGGACTACGACATGCGCGTCGCCCCGCGACTGGTTGCGGGCTGCGACATCTGGCTCAACCTGCCGCGTCCCCCGATGGAGGCCAGTGGAACGAGCGGCATGAAGGCCGCCATGAACGGGTGTCTCAACCTCAGCGTCCTCGACGGTTGGTGGAGCGAGGGCTACAACGGACAGAACGGCTGGGCCATCGACGGTACGACTCTCGACGACCCTGCCGCGCAGGACGAGCGCGACGCCAACGCGCTCTACGACCTGCTCGAGCACGAGGTTCGCCCGCTGTACTTCTCGCGCGACGCCAACGGCATCCCCGTGGCGTGGCTGGCGATGGTGCGCGCGTCGCTGCGCAGCCTGGCCCCGGCCTACAGCACGGCGCGCATGTTGAGCGACTATCGCGAGCGCATCTACGACCCGTCCAACTGACGCCCTTCGACTAGGTCAGGAACTTGGAGGGAACGCGAACTCCGGACGCTGGCCGGCCTTGATCTCCTCGCGTACGAGGAACTGGGCGAGCGGCAGGTCCTCGGCGTGGGTCACGCCGATGCACCGCGAACCCGTGGTCAGCGCGTTCACCACGAGGCCGTCGCGCTCCATGGCCTCGGCCACGAAGGTCGGCAGCAGCACCTCGGGGTCGACGTCCGCCTCGTGGTCCTCCATGGCGCGGTGCATGAGGGGCCAGATCGACGGCTGGAAACCCCACAGGTTCATCGAGACGTAGGTCTTGGGATCGAGGTAGTACGGGGACAGGTCGTCGTCGGCCGCCAGACCCTCGGGCGTGAAGTGGACGTTGCGCCGTTCGGCGATGCGCACCAGGCGCCCGTCGGCGATCTCGCACGTGCCCCGTGATACGGGGAGGTCACCGACCAGGGAGTTCTCGAGCTCGAAGGCCACCATGCAGTTGTTGGGACTCTCGTTCAGGTGCTGGCACAGCTTCTCGAACGCCTCGCGGCCGTAGAGGTCGTCGGCGTTGGAGACTCCGAAGGGCGTGGACGGGTCGATCAGGGGCTGGGCGGTCAACACGGCGTCGACGGTCCCGCGCAACCTGTCCTGGAACGCAAAGGTGACCCGGTGGTCGTGGGGCCAGAACTGGGCGACGTGGGCCTGGATCGTGGGGCCGGTGTCGTGGTTGATCACCATGACGATCTCGTCGAAACCCGCGGCGATCGCGTCGGCGGCGATCAGGTCGATGACCCCCTCGCCGTGCCGGCCGATCGGGGCGAGTTGCTTCAGCCCGCCGTAGCGTCGCGCCCGCCCCGCGCCGAGGATGACAAGGGTTGGTCCGCTCACCCTCTCAACGTAACCACTGCGCAATTGTGAGTCAAACCTCTGAGCTTTCCTTGGCTGGTCCCAGTCGTCCCGTCGGCGGGCGAGGGGGACTCGCGACTCTTCGAAAGTGGACTCGGACGACCCCGGTCACTTCGACGATTCTGTCGCCGGCGCGCAGGAACCTCGGGGACTTCGACTCAACCTTCGCGAAGACCGGTGATGCTGGCCCGACCGAGAGCCACGTCGTGGGCCTGATCGAGACTGAGACTCTTCCCGCGGACGATCAGGCGCGAATACTCCTCGACGCCGAGCGCGTCGTGGAGCAGTCTCCGGCTCTCTTCGAGCGCCTCGATCTCGACCGACGTCCAGATTCCGAGTATCGGCTCGGTGGTTCGATCCTCGATGCCTTCGTGGATGCCCAGCAGCACGGCGCCCAGCGTGAAATCACCTTGGTGAGTCGCGGCGAGGGTCAAGCCGAAGTAGGTCCAGTAATCCAGCTCCACCATCGAGCCGTTGCGGCGCGACAGGCGCAGCGCCAGCCGCCCGTGCTGCACCGCCGCGTCGTAGTCGCCGATGTGGCAGCTGTAGATGCAAAGGTGGGACTCCAACAGCATGCGACCGAAGGTCGAACCGATCTCCTCGGCGAGCGCCAGGGACTCCTGAGTGAGGGCGAGGGCCTCTCGAACGTTGTCGAGTGAGTAACTGAGCGAGATCGAGAGGTACACCAGCGTGCTCGAGATCGACTGGAGGTCGCCGAGCATGCGGTTGATAGCGAGCGCCTCAGTGATCTCTTCGTGGGCGTCGCTCATCGGATCGGTGGACCACACGACGGCGAGGAGGACCCGCGCGAGCAACTGCGGATCGCTGATCTGGCGCGCCTGTTCCAGCGCGGCGCGGGCCAATTCGAGCGCCACGTCCTTCCGGCCGAGGTCGGCCCACGTGGTGGCACGAAAGGCCGTCGCTTCAACGACGAGGCCGGAGTCACCGAGCTCATCGGCGAGGGCGAGCGCCTGGTCGGCCAGTTCTCCAGCTTCTTGGTGCGAGTGACCCCCATCGCCACTGAGTTGAGTCATCAGGCCGAGTCCGAGCAGGGCCCGGACACGCAGCGTCGCCGGTTCGGCGGCACTGGTCGAAAGCGCCGAGCGAAGGTAGATGGGCACGACGAGGTTGCGCCGGGTGATGACGAAGATGGTGAGGGCGACACCCAAGGCGAGGACGTCGCCGGTTCGCTCCGGTTGCTCCGACAGGGTGGTGAAGGTCGCGAGGAGATTGTCGAGCTCGAGGTCGAGACGCTTGAAGAGTTCCCCCTGCTTTGGACCCCGCAGCTGCGGCGCTATTTCGAGACAGAAGCCCAGGTAGTGCTCAGCGTGCAGGGCTCTCACTTGACGAATGGACTCTTCACCACCGACCTGGATCAGCTGATCGGCCGCGTACTGGCGGATCGTCTCGAGTAACCGGTAGCGCAGGGATGATGCCGTTCGTTCGGCGATGACGAGGCTTTTGTTCACCAAGGAGCTCAGTAGGTCGGCGACGTCGAAGGACTCGAGACCGTCGCCGGCCACCGCTTCGGCGGCACGAAGGTCGAAGCCGCCGACGAAGACCGAGAGGCGACGAAGCATTTCGCGCTCGGCTTCGTTGAGCAGGTCGTAGGACCACGCCACCGTCGCTCCCAGGGTCTGCTGGCGCGGTAGGGCGTTGCGGCTCCCGCCGGTGAGCAACCGGAAGCGCTGGTCGAGCCGGTCGTGGAGGTCCGCGAGCGACATCGACGAGAGTCGAGACGCCGCGAGCTCGATGGCGAGGGGGATACCGTCGAGGCGTCGGCACAACGAGCCCACGAGCGGCGCGATCGTCTGGTCGACTTCGAAGGTCGAATCGTGGGCCCGCGCCCGCGCGACGAACAGATCCACCGCGTCACTTCCCTCGAGGTTCTCCGCCCCCTCCTCGGGCAGCGAGAGCGACCGGACGCGGTAGACCCGCTCTCCGTCGACGCCGAGCGGCTCGCGCGACGTGACGAGGAGTGAGACCCGGGGGCAGTTGCGCCCGATGACCTCGGTGATCTTCGCCACCGTGTCGATCACGTGCTCGCAGTTGTCGAGAATGATCAGCGCGTCGTGGTCGTGCAGGGATCGCACGAGCGAGTCGAGGGCCGTCAGTTCGGAGAACTGGCGCATCCGCAGTGCGCTGATCATTGTCAAAGCCACGAGGTCCGGGTCGCTCACCGGCGCGAGTTCGACGAGCCATACGCCCTCACCGTTGCCGTCCAGGAGTTCGGCCGCCACCTGCAGGGCCAGACGGGTCTTGCCGGATCCGCCCGCGCCGGTGAGGGTTACCAGGCGTGACTCCGTGATCAGATTGCGTACTTCGGTGAGCTCCGCCTCGCGGCCGACGAAGGAGCTGAGCGACGTCGGAAGGTTGTTGGGGAGTTCCGGGTTGTCGAGGGAGCGCAGTGGCGGAAAGTCGTAGGACAGTCCGTCGGCCACCATCTGGAAGATGTTCTCGGGCCGTCCCAAGTCCTTGAGGCGGTGCGCGCCGAGGTCGCGCAGCGACGCTCCAGCGGGCAGTGAGTCCTCGACGAGCCCGGCGGCGGCGGATGAAAGCAGGATCTGACCGCCGTAGCCGACGGCCGCCACGCGTGCCGCGCGATGGACCTGGAGGCCGACGAGTCCGGTCGAGGCCTCCGACGCCTCGCCGGTGTGGATGCCCATGCGGACGTTCATCTGCTCCGATTGCGGCCATTCGTGGCTCGCGAGGTTGCGCTGGATGTCGATGGCGGCCGCCACGCAGGCGCGCGGCGAGGTGAACGTGGCGAAGAAGGCGTCACCTTGAGTCCCCTGCTCGACACCGCCATGGGCCGCGAGCGCCTGGCGCACGATTTCGTGGTGTTCGGAGAGCGCCCGCGCGTAGAGGTCGTCACCGAGGCGACGCAGTAACACCGTCGATCCCTCGATGTCAGTGAAGAGGAGTGTCAGAGTCTCAATCGTCGAATGATACGGGGCTCGCGGGAATCGTGCTCAGATACACGGCGTGCGCCGTAGGTGTCGTCAGTCATGACCCAGAACTGCTCCGGAGTCCGATAGTTGACCTGGCCCGGGACTGAATGGTTAGGTCCAGGGGCGGACTTCCAGGAATCAAACGCCCCAGCAATTCTGGGACAGCACAATGGTGGGCGAGGGGGGACTTGAACCCCCACTTCCTTTCGAAAACAGGCACCTGAAGCCTGCGCGTCTGCCAATTTCGCCACTCGCCCTGAGACCTAGCCACAATAGTCCATGCGCCAAACCCCGCGACTTGCTCTGCCGCGAGAGTTGACGCACCGGTACAGTGAGAAGTGGCATGGTGTTGAAGAACGTGGAAAATCGCCTGGAGCGACTGTTCGAGCGGGGTTTTTCACGCACTTTCAAGAGTGCGCTGCAGCCGATCGAGATCGGCACCCGCATCGTGCGCGAGATCGACTTGGTTCGCCGACTCTCCAGCCAGGGACCGATTTCACCCAATCAGCTTCGAGTTTGGATTGGGCCGGAGGACGCCTTGCGCTTCGAGGGCTTCCAGAAGGCCCTCGTCGCCGAGCTCGAGGAGACGGTCCGCCAGCACGCGATCAGCGAGGGCTACAGCTTCGTCGGGCCGGTCAAGGTCGAGGTCTTCGTCGACGACGACCTTAAGGCGGGTGCCCTCGAGGTCCACGCCGACTTCGTGGGTGGCGAGAGCCAGCCCCGCCTGATCGCCAGTGACGGTAGAGCCTTCGCCGTGGCGGACCGGCCGCTGATCATCGGCCGCAGTCCCGAAGTCGAGGTGGTGATCAACGACTCGGGGGTGTCGAGGCGCCACGCCGAAGTCTGGCGAACATCCGAAGGTGTCGCGATCAGGGACCTGCAATCGACCAATGGAACGTTCGTGAACGGTCACCGGATATCGGCCGTGTCACTGTCGCCACGTGACGACGTCACGATCGGCACGCTCCACTTCCGGATTGAGCTCGCTTGAACCTTCTCGCCGCGTCGTCCACGTACGCCGCGGTCGTTCGCCCGCTGCAGGTCCTGGTGATGGTGATCGCCATTCTCTTCTTCGCGCGCGTGTTGCGCGTGGCGTCGGTGCAGGCGAGACCCGTCGATGAACTCGGCGTGAGTCGGCGCCGCCGCCGCCGGGTCGGCAACCTCGGTCTCGAGTTCATCGAGCCCGAGGACCGGGCCGGTGAGCGGGTCGACGTCGACGTGGCGATCACCATCGGACGCAGCCCCGAGTGCGATGTCAGTCTCTTCGACACCTACCTGTCGACACGGCACGCGCGGGTGGCGAACGACAGTGGTGATCTGTCGATCGAGGACCTCGGATCGACGAATGGCACCTACGTCAACCAGGAGCTCGTTCGTGGTCGCGTTCACCTCGAACGAGGCGACATCGTCCAAGTCGGTGGTGTCCTGTTCGAGGTGGTTCGTTGACGCGCTGGCGTTTCGCCGCGGCGACCGACACCGGATTGGTGCGTCAGTCCAACCAGGACGCGATCTTCGTCAACGAGAACATTGCGGTGGTGGCCGACGGTATGGGAGGTCACGCGGCGGGAGAAGTGGCATCGGCGATGACGATCGATCTGATCCGCGATGGCTTCGCCAAGGACCAGACCGTGGAGGGACTCTACAACGCCATCAATATGGCTAATCTCAAGGTCCTCAACGATGCCCAGGACCACCCGGAGCATTTCGGCATGGGCACCACGGTCATCGCCATCGGCCTCACCATCGACGACTTCGGAGTCGCCTCGCCGACCCTCTTCCACGTCGGCGACTCCCGGGCTTACCAACTCAGAGACGGGGCCTTGCGTCAGTTGAGCGAGGATCACAGTGTCGCCGAGGAGTGGGTGCGGATGGGACGGCTCACGGCCGAGGAGGCGGCGGTTCATCCGCGGCGTCATCAGCTCACCCGGGGCGTTGGCGTCGAGGACACGATCGCCATCGACGTCCTCTCGCTGCACGTCCAACCGGGGGACCGCATCCTGCTCTGCAGTGACGGGCTCTCCAACGAGCTGAGCAACGACCAGATCGCCGACCTCGCGGGCACGTCCGATTCGCTGGACGAAGCCGTCGCCAACCTGATCGAGGCCGCGAGGTCCGCGGGGGGTCGCGACAACATCTCGGCCGTCCTGCTCGAATTCGACACCGTCAGCCTCGCCGAGATCCCGATCAAGCGGACGGTCAGTTCGAACCAACCAGTCGTCGCCTCGAGCCCCAAGGTCGAACGAGGCCGCGCCGTGCGTCCGAGAAGGTTCACGTGGCGTGTCGGGGTCGCCTTCCTCGTCCTCGTCGGGGTGGTCGCCGGATTCTTCGCGGTGATGCACTGGTACGCGTACTCGACCTACTACCTGGCCGACGACGCTGGGTCGATCGCCGTCTTCCAGGGTCAGCCGTCGGGGGTCCTCTGGTACCACCCGGTCAAGGTGCTCGACACTTCGTACTCGGCCGCCCAACTGCTGCCGGCCGACCGGTTGTCCTTGGCGGCGACCATCAGCCAGCCGACCATGAACGCCGCCACGCACTACGCCTACTATCTGCACAGTAGGTGGGTGTTAGGCCATGGAT
>Ga0209067_10001577_pt1 | contig 13930 bp, 3 predicted proteins | sample ColStrG_CSR_2013_FD_187199 | JGI IMG/M metagenome (GOLD analysis project Ga0209067, IMG submission 187199) | Freshwater sediment microbial communities in response to fracking from Pennsylvania, USA - Cold Stream Run_MetaG_CSR_2013 (SPAdes)... | ecosystem: Environmental > Aquatic > Freshwater >... | reverse complement strand
TACCCGGAATTAATCCGCTGAGACCTGAATTAGCCAGGCTAGGATTGGCAATAGTAGCTGAATTGGGCCCAGATACCTCTGCCCATAATCCAGTTCCAATTAGGGGGGTATTTCCTGCTAAGGTAGCTGTGGTTAAGCCACATAGATTTTGGTTAGGTCCTGCATTGGAAACCGTTGGTAAAGGATCCAATTTCAGGGTGGCTGTTCCACTCATAATGCTGACACAATTCGATACCGAATTGGTAGCCAATATCGTATAGGTAGCAGCTGTGGTAATATTCGTAAAACTTAAGGGCGATCCGGTACCGGCTACTACCGGGAAAGTTGCCCCCTGGGGTACCAGAAAGGTACTGGGAATGACCTGGGTAGTTTGACCCGGATAGGACCATTGTAAAATAATCTCGGACCCACAGCAGGACTGGTAATATTTTAATTGGATCGGATATAGTTGCCCGGCCACAAGGTTTATGGTTCCATTATCAATAGTAGCCCCATGAACCGTCCAGTCATTAATAATATTGGTTCCATTAATGGTTAAATACACGCCATCATCGGAGGTGGTACTAAAGGTATAGGAGCCGGTTACCGGAGCGACTACGTATCCCGACCAAATTCCTTCCATATTCGATGCATTTACTCCCGTTGGGAAACCAGTAGCACCCGCATATCCGGTATAAATATCATTGACGGTTAATTCGGTCTGGGTTAAAACAGGAGATCCCGTTGGCATGCCAGCCCCGGTCGCAGCATAATTATTATAATACTGCGCAGTTAATCCATTCGCAATCAATTGATAATTTACCCCTGTTTGAGATCCCGATAAATTGATGGTGGTGGAGCCGCTTTGACAGTATTCAGCATTTGCGGTTACCGTATAAATATTCGGAGAGGTTCCAATAAAAATACTAACCTGAGAAGTAGAACTGGTACAAACTCCACTACTTATGGTCCATTGATATACGTAGGTACCCAAAACCAGTCCGGTTATAGTAGAATTGGGAGAATTCGGGTTGGTAATGGTGCTGGCATTGGGTCCTGAAATCTGGGTCCAGGTTCCGGTTCCCGTTACCGGGGTATTCCCGGCAAGGGTCCCATTGGTAACGCTGCATAAATATTGGTTAGGCCCGGCATTGGAAACGGTCGGTATAGGATCCAATTTTAAACTAGCCGATCCGCTCATAATACTTACGCAATTGGATAATGGATTGGTAGCGAGTATAGTATAATTACCTGCTGTACTGATATTGGGAAAGCTTAGGGGGGATCCTGTACCTGCAAGAATTGGATTGGTAGAGTTTTGCGGAACCAAATAGGTATTGGGTATTATTTGCATGGGTTGTCCCGGATAGGCCCAATACAATTGTAAAATGGCACTACCACCACCTTGAAAATAAGATAAACGGATGGGGTAAATTTGACCTGCTACCAGATAAATGGTTCCATTATCTTGAGTAGCCCCATGCCCAGTCCAATTATTGATAAGATTTACCCCATTGATATTTAAATAAACCCCATCATCTGAAATGGTGCTGAAAGTATAAGTTCCTGTAAAGGGGGCTACCACATATCCGGTCCAAATTCCTTCAACATTGGAACTAGGGGCACCCGCAGGGAATCCGGTGGCTCCCGCATATCCAATATAAATATCGTTTACCGTTGGTTCAATTTGGGTAAGAACCGGAGTTCCATTAGGAGTGCCTGCACCGGTGGCGGCATAATTATTATAATATTGGGCGGTTAATCCATTGGCTACCAATTGATAATTCACTCCCGTTTGAGAACCTGAAAGATTGAAGGAGGTGGATCCGGTAACACAATACTCCGCACTGCCTGAAACGGTATACACATTCGGAGCAATCCCAACATATACGCTTACCTGAGAGGTTGAGGAGGTACATAATCCACTGCTTATGGTCCATTGAAATACATAGGTACCTTGGACTAAGCCAGTAATGGTGGTGGTACCCAAATTGGGATTCATTATGGAAGCCGTATTCGGCCCTGAAACCTGAGTCCAGGTACCCGTACCTGCGGTGGGAATATTCCCATTTAAATTTCCACTGGTAACACTACATAAATACTCGTTGGCACCAGCATTTGAAACGGTTGGAATCGGATCAATTTTAAGAATCGCATTTCCACTCATCACACTTACACAATTCGATAGGGGATTGGTAGCCAAAATGGTATAATTTCCTCCGGTACTGATATTAGGAAAGGTTAATGGGGATCCGGTACCCGCTTGAATTGGATTCGTTGAAGTTTGCGGAATTAAATAGGTGGTAGGAATGATTTGTTGTGGCTGACCTATATAGGACCATAATAATTGTAGAATTGCTCCTCCCCCACCCTGAAAATAGGATAAACGAATAGGATAAACCTGACCGGCTACCAGGGAGATCGTCCCATTATCCTGAGTGGCCCCATGTCCTGTCCAATTATTGATTAGATTAACCCCATTTACGGTTAAATAAACCCCATCATCGGAAATGGTACTAAAGGTATAGATCCCCGTTATGGGGGCTACTACATAACCCGTCCATATACCTTCCACATTATTGTTCGGTACAGGATAGGGAAATCCAACCGCATTTGCATAACCCACATAACTATCGTTTACGGTGGCTTCGGTTTGAGTAAGAAGAGGCGAACCTGTCGGGCTTCCGGCTCCTGTGGCAGCTATATTCGTATAATATTGTGCGGTTAGTCCATTCGCCACCAATTGATAATTTATACCGGTTTGGGAGCCCGATAAAGTAATATTCGTTGAACCCGCTGAACAATATTCTGCACTTCCCCCGACTGTATATACATTTGGCGCCGTTCCCACATTGATGGTTACCTGAGAGGTGGAAGCTGTACACAATCCACTACTGATGGTCCATTGGAAAACATAGGAACCTTGAATGAGTCCGGTTATAGTAGAACCAGCCGAGCTTGGACTGGTAATGGTTGCCGAATTTGGTCCTGAAACCTGGGTCCATAATCCGGTTCCTGCTGTTGGTATATTTCCCGCTAAGGTACCGCTAGTCACACTACATAAATATTGATTGGCACCGGCATTAGAAACGGTTGGCAATGGATCAATAATAAAATTAACCGTTCCACTCATTATACTCACACAATTGGAGATGGGATTCGTTGCCAGAATGGTATAATTTCCACTGGTCGTTATATTGGGAAAACTTAAAGGAGATCCTGTACCGGCTATAATGGGATTAGCAGAGGTTTGTGGAATCAAATAGTTGGTTGGAATGACCTGAGTTGGCTGCCCCGGATAGGACCATTCTAACAGGATTTCAGCCCCTCCACCCCCTTGAAAATATTTTAATTGGATTGGGTAAACCTGACCGGCAACCAGACTTATGGTACCATTATCCTGGGTTGCCCCATGTCCTGTCCAATTATTAATCAGATTTTGACCATTGACCGTTAAATAAACCCCATCGTCCGAAATAGTGCTAAAGGTATACGTGGCCGTTATAGGGGCTACCACATAGCCTGTCCAAATACCTTCTATATTGCTACTCGGTAAGGGATTGGGGAAACCTACCGCACCGGTATAGCCTACAAATATATCATTGACGGTCGCTTCGGTTTGGGTTAAAAGGGGTGAGCCAACGGGGTTCGCGGTTGGCGTCGAGGCATAATTGGTATAGTATTGAGCGGTTAACCCATTGGCTATCAATTGATAATTTATACCGGTTTGCGAACCGGAAAGATAGATAGTGGTAGAACCTGACTGACAAAATTCAGCACTTCCCGATATGGCATACACGGTGGGAGCCGTTCCAACATAAATGCTAACCTGTGAACTGGAGGAACCACATAACCTACCATCGATGGTCCATTGATAAACATAAATACCCTGTGTTAGGCCAGTAATTGGCGAGTTCGGCGAATGAGGATAGCTAATGGTAGAGGTATTTGGCCCAGAGACCTGAGTCCATGTACCTTGCCCAGAGGTTGGGGTATTTCCCGCTAGAGTACCTGAACTTACACTACATAGGTATTGATTAGGCCCTGCATTGGAGGTGGTTGGAATGGAATCAATTTTGAGGGTAGCCGTACCCGTCATAATACTCAAACAATTCGTTAAGGGATTGGTCGCTAATATGGTATAAACCCCACCGGTGGAAATATTAGGAAAGCTTAAAGCCGAGCCCGTACCCGGAATTATCGGATTGGGCGATCCTTGCGGAACTAAAAACGAATTCGGTATGATCTGGGTAGCTTGACCCGGGTATGACCATTCCAGGATAATTTCACAAGGTCCACCACCTTGAAAATAGGCTAATCGAATGGGATAAATTTGACCGGCTGTTAAAAAAATGGTTCCATTATCCGTAGTGGCACCATGGCTGGTCCAATTATTAATAAGATTCGTATTATTAACGCTTAAATAAACCCCATCATCGGAAATAGTGGTAAAAGTATAGGTTCCGGTAACCGGAGCAATAACATAACCGGTCCATATCCCTTCAATATTGGATGCGTTTACCCCGGGTGGAAAACCAACCGCTCCTGCATAGCCATTGAATATCTGGTTAACGGTGGATTCTGTACGAATTAAAACCGGTGATCCCGTAGGCAAAGCCGTTCCGGAGGCCGCATAATTATTATAATATTGAGCCGTTAATCCATTGGAAATCAATTGATAATTGACTCCAACATCCGATCCGGAAAGATTAATAGTGGTGGTACCGGCCTGGCAAAATTCAGCCCCTCCTGAAACGGTATAAATATTGGGCAAGGTTCCCACGCTAATTGTTACCTGCGAAGTGGAAGCCGTACATATTCCACTACTAATCGTCCATTGATATATATAAACACCTGGAATAAGGCCCGTTATGGTCGTATTGGCTAAACTCGGATTGGCAATGGTCGATGCATTCGGACCGGAAACCTGGGTCCATAATCCTGTTCCAGCGGTGGGGATATTGGCTGCCAAGCTGGTAGAATTTACGCTACATAAATATTGATTAGGTCCTGCATTGGAATTAGTCGGAATCGGGTCAATTTTCAAAGAAGCCGATCCGGTCATAATACTTAAACAATTCGTGATTGGGTTCGTGGCTAGAACCGAATAGGTTCCGCCTACGGTAATATTGGGAAAACTTAAAGCCGATCCCGTTCCGGCTACTACCGGATTCGTCGATACAGCCGGAACCAAAAAGGTGGTAGGGATAACCTGGGTTGCTTGACCTGGATAGGACCATTCCAATACCATTTCAGCTCCCCCCCCACCTTGAAAATAGGCTAAACGAATGGGATAAATCTGGCCGGCTATTAAATTAATCGTTCCATTATCGATGGTGGTTCCATGCCCCGTCCAATTATTAATTAAATTGTTTCCATTTACCGTTAGATATACTCCATCATCACTAATGGTCGTAAATGTATAGGTTCCGGTTACGGGAGCAATTACATAACCCGTCCAAAGCCCTTCCACATTGGTACTAGGAGCTCCATACGGAAATCCGGTAGATCCTGTATAACCGGCAAAAATATGATTCACCGTTGGCTCGGTTAGGCTTAAGGCCGGTGATCCATTGGGTAAGGCCGAACCTGTTGCCGGATAGCCATTATAATATTGAGCGGTTAAACCATTGGGAACCAATTGATAATTGACTCCAATTTGGGATCCCGAAAGATTCATGGTTATGGATCCGGCATTACAGAATTCGGAGTTTCCGGATAATGTATAGATATTGGGTAAGGTTCCCACCGATACAGTAACCTGGGAGCTGGAATTACCACATAATCCGGCCGTAATAGTCCATTGATATACGTAAGTACCCGGGATCAAACCGGTTATACCCGAATTTGAGGAGGTAGGATTGGTTATGGTGGAGGTATTAGGTCCTGAAACCTGGGTCCATAAACCAGTTCCTGAACTAGGATAATTTCCTGCCAAGGTTCCAATGGTGGTGCTACAGAGATATTGATTTGGACCAGCGTTAGAGACCGTAGGGGGTTGGTCAATAATAAAATTAACGGTTCCACTCATTATGCTTACACAATTGGAAATGGGATTCGTTGCCAAAACCGTATAGGTTCCTGGGGTAGTAATATTGGCAAAACTAATCGGAGAACCGGTTCCGGCTATGATAGGATTCGTAGAGTTTTGGGGAATCAAAAAAGTGGTTGGAATAATCTGGGTACCTTGTCCAGGATAGGACCATTCGAGAACGATTTCACAGGGTCCTCCTCCTTGAAAATAGGAAAGTCGGATGGGATAAACCTGCCCGGCCACCAAACTAATGGTTCCATTATCTACGGTCGCCCCATGCCCTGTCCAATTATTAATTAAATTATTTCCATTGACGGTTAAATACACCCCATCATCGGAAATGGTCGTAAAGGTATACGTTCCCGTTACCGGGGCAACCACATAACCCGTCCATATCCCCTCGATATTCGAAGAATTTACCCCATTGGGAAAACCGGTAGCTCCTGGATAACCGGAAAAAACATCATTCACCGTTGGCTCTGTTATGGTTAGGACAGGAGATCCTGTTGGTAAAGCAGTGCCTGAACCAGCAAAATTATTATAATATTGTGCCGTTAAGCCATTGGAAATCAATTGATAGTTTACCCCAACCTGGGAACCAGAAAGTTTTATGGTAGTAGAGCCCGATTGGCAGAATTCAGCATTTCCGGTAAGTGCATAAACGGTAGGTGAAGTACCTACATTAATACTTACCTGTGAACTATTGCTGGTGCAGAGACCATTGCTGATCGTCCATTGATACACATAGGTTCCGGGAACTAAACCGGTTATGGTTGAATTGAAGGCAGATGGATTGGTAATCGTAGAAGCATTGGGTCCGGAAACCTGTGTCCAAATACCGGTTCCGACCAATGGATTGTTTCCAGCCAAGGTTCCGGAGTTTACACTACATAAATATTGATTGGCGCCTGCATTAGAAGGGCTTGGTACAGCATCGGCAATCACCATAACATTTCCTGACATGGCACTTGAGCAGGCATTTCCCTGGTTGGTAGCGATGACGGTATATACTCCCTGAGCTGTAATATTGGGAAAATTTAGGGCGGCTCCCGTACCTGGAAGAATAGACCCATTTCCGGCGGCGGCTAGTAATTGGGAATTGGGAATAACTTGGGTAGGCTGGCCGGGATAGGACCATTCTAGAATGAGTTCGGCAGGACCCCCTAGATTATAATAGGCAACTCGAATGGGGTAAATCTGGCCAGCAACCAAATTAATGGTACCATTATCGGTGGTGGCCCCATGGCTGGTCCAATTATTAATAAGGGTGGTACCATTGATATTCAAATTGATTCCATCATCCGAGATGGTGGTAAAAGTATAGGTGCCGGTGACAGGGGCTATGATGGAGCCTGTCCAAATGGTTTCAGTATTACTCAGGTTTACCCCGGCAGGAAAACCACTTGCTCCAGGATAACTAACATAAATATCATTTAGGGTATTTTCCAATCTGGATACTACCACCGATCCGGTAGGCGAACCCGCTCCCGTGCTGGCATAATTATTATAATATTGAGCTAATAATCCATTAGCCGGTATGATTTGATAATTTACGCCGGTTTGTGATCCCGATAGTCCAATATTCAATCCTGATCCACTGGCACAATAATGCCCCCCACCCGATAAGGAATAAATATTGGGTAGGATTCCCACACTAATGGTTACTTGAGAATAAGAGGAAAGGCAGGATCCAGTTGAAATGGTCCATTGGAAAACATAATTCCCGGATACAAGACCAGAAATGGAACAATTCGGAGAGGAAGGATTGGATAATATTGCGGTATTAGGACCAGAAACCTGGGTCCATATTCCAGTACCGGTGGTGGCCGTATTTCCTGCCAAGGTACCGCTGGTAATATTACAAAGGGTTTGATTATTTCCGGCAAAAGCTACGGTAGGAGCCAGGCCCGATATAACGACTTGAACCGGCTTTATTGAAAAGCATCCTGAAGCGGCAATTTTTCCCTGAATATAATAGGTGCCTGAGGTATTTATAGCTGCTGGATTCAATAATGGAATAGTTCCTAAAGAATCCTTAAAATAACTTAGGCTTATACCCGCTGTACTTCCGGCGGTTATATAGGCCGAGGTAATATCCACCGTATTGGGGTTACAGGCGGGTACCGGATTGGTAATGATCAAACTAGGATAAGCCGATAGGGTAATATTCGTATTGCAAGTGGAAGCCCCTCCATTATAGGTATACACTATGGTATAATTTCCCGGAGTACTCGTGCTTAAATTAATATCCCCCGTTATGGAATTCAAGGACAAACCAGCACTCGAGCTATACGTACCTCCGGTTAAACCCTTTTGAATTACACTGGTTATGCCATTGGTGCAAAACGGTGAACCGATATAGGCAATGGAAGTGATCGGATAAATTAAGGTATAATATCCCGATAATAAACTGGAGGCGGGTAAAGTGAATGAAACCGTATTTCCCGAAACCACTCCGGCAACCCCCATTAGGCTATTCGTACCCGAATTAAAGGTTCCGTCGGTAGGATTAAACATCATTTCATAATTCACTAAGGCGGAGGTAGACCCCCCATTATAATCCTGAAAATTAAAATTGATGGTAATTTTTCCATTAGGATTTCCCCCTGATTTCATAATATACCAGGAACGGTTCCAAAGGGTAATATTATTTCCAATACCCGGGAGGTTGGCTCCTATAATCACCGAACTACTTTGATTATTATCGGCAGCCATAATATAGCCTGGATTGGAGGAATTCAGGAAATCACCGGCCCCGGATCCGCTGCTAAATCCCATTCCATTGGTCGATCCATTTATGGTTCCGGTTAGATTATTTAAAAAATTATCGGTTGGACTGGTATAACCAATTCCTACCAGATTTTGGTTAAAATTCGAACTGCTTGGGGGTATGAATTTTGGACTTGTAATCGGTAATCCCCATTCGGCCGATAAATAATTTTCAAGAATAACCCTTTGAGTGGTATTTAATGCCGAATTATAGAGCAAAATCTCAGACATCGTACCATTAAAATAGGCATCGGCTGGCCAGTTACTTTTTCCCAGAAAATTACTAGTTCGGTTAATACTTTTAGGAATATAGGTGTTTCCTATAGAACTCGTTTGGTTGGCTCCGGATGAATAAAATGAAACGGGACTTAATGAGCCCGCCAATCCCCCAGACTGAACCGTCTCTAATAAATTATTAGCCCCAATGGGGTTCGAGGAAGTTTGGGAATTTTGAAATAGGCCACCATAGCTAACCCCATAATTATAATTGGAGGAAGTGCCATTCCGGGCTATAAGAATATTATCATTACTGGCCCCATTACCAAAATCAAATACCCTGGCATTGGATCCAGACGAACCAAAACTGACAACGGTGAAGGTGCTTACCCCATTGGCAAAGGAAATGGAGGAGGGAATATTGGGACTGGATAAAAATTGGTTGGATGAGGCTGTAAAACTTATACCGGGTCGGGAATTAGGTCCTGAATTAGGATTAAAAACCGGCATTTGGGAGCTGGTAGACTGCGAAAAATTAAATCCATTTCCGCTCAAATCGCCCCATGAACTTAATTGGTTTAGACCATTGTAATTCAGAGAATAAGCGGTATTGGCATTCAACCAAAGTTGTAGATTGGTATTGCCTAAACCACCAGGAAAATATTGGGCGGATGAAGGATTTATTCCAATTAGGAATACAAATAGGATCAAAAATCCAAGGGTAGAAAATATTTTTCGGACACCCCTTAAATCCATATTAGAATAATTATCGTATTAAAATGACTTGAGAAATCATCGAGTGAATTCCCTTAAATAGGTGCTTTTTACGCCTAAAGTCATTTAAATGTTACTAATAATTATTTTTATAAACCTAAAATCACAAAGCCAATAGCCTTAAAACTAGCCGTTTGAAAACAAGGAAAATAAAAATCCTTGTTCAAAACCCTAGAAGAGATATGAGCCTTAAAAAAATTGGCATTTTTTATCAAAATGAAAATAAAATATTTTTTAAGATTTCATTTTTTGGGGTTTTAGGACTACGATTTTTTGGAAAGAATTTAGGGCTTAGAGCCTTATAATAAATTATTTTTTTATAAAAATTCGACTAATTCCCCCTAATTATCGATAATACAAGAGCTAAATCATTGCATTTTTCATAATTTTGATGAATAATAAATAGTTCTTGAATGAAGATTAATTGTTAAATCGTTCTTTATATTGAATTCCCGAACTCTTTGTTAAGTAGCCTTCTTCGGAAGGCTTTTTTATAAAATCCCTTTCGAACTTGCGAACCTTTCTTTATTCGAAATCAAACGTTTTTAACCCTATTCTAATTGGGTTTTTCCTGGCTTTTTCTCCATTTAATTTTTTAAATGCTCAAACCCAGGATTCTATTGAAATAAGCCTGGAGATTCAAATCCGGTCAAATTCGGCATCAGCCCAATTTCGAAAAGCTGATTTAAAATATAATAAAGAATTTGCCTATAGTTTTATTTTGGATGATGGTTTGGTTTCGGCCTATAAGGTGGCTTTACCCTTATTTCAAGGGGGGCTAATTAGCCCTCCCTATACCGACGAATGGCTTTCCGATCAGGGTGGCAATGGAAGCATTTCAAAAGGACTGTTTTATTCAGACGGATGCGGTCATCGTATTCCTTTCCGAGCATCCATCGCCATAAATGCCCATAAAATTGAAAATGATACCCTTGCTCACAGAGGCTTTCTTTCCTGGAATGAGGTAAGGACCCTCTATCATTCTGGTTGGGGTATTATGAATCATGGTTTTGACCATAAAACCCAAAAGGGGTCGGATTTCAAAAAAGAAATCCAATTAAATCAGGAAGCTATTCAAGCCCAATTAGGAATCGAAACCCATTATTTTATTGTACCGGGAGGAGAAGGAGAATGGAATTATCAAAATCAATACACCAATTTAGCCTTTGAACAAGGTTTCACCGCGGTAGGTGGAAATACAGGAGAGGCTATTTTAAACATTTCCCCTCCTTTTAAGCCTGAGCAATTCGTATATAGCCGGTTTTTTTTGAATGATAAAAAGGGAAAAATAAAACCCCTAAAGAATAGCAAAAAATCCACCCTGATTCATGCTTTCACCCATGGTGTGGGTAATCAAAACCTTTGGGGGATAAGTTGTACATTTCCCCAATTTAGCCAATATATGGTTTCCTTAGAAAGCCATTTTGGCATAAAAGGAAAGGATAATATATGGATGGCACCTACTGAAGAAATTGTAGACTATATACGCATTCGAGACCATTATAAAATGGAATATAAAAGAAAAGATTCCACCCTAAGCCTAATTTTAAAAATTCCTCTAAATTTAATGAATCAACGTTTTCGGTCGATTTCTTTGAGAGTAATTCATGCGAAAGGTTTTAGAATTATTGGGTATAAAGGCTGTAAAAATATTACCTTCAATTCCTCTTCAAAGGGCTTAATCAACCTGGATTTTTAACAAAAACCATATGCAGAACTACCGTTTTAGTCTCTTTCTTTTTCTTTTCATCGGACTTCCCTTTCTAAGTTTAAGCCAAAACAAGAATAAAGATTCCCTCATCCATTGGGTGTTTACATCCGATGCCCATTATGGAATTAGTCGTAAAGAATTTAGAGGAGATACCAATGTCCCTGCTTATAAAGTAAATAAAGCCATGATCGAGGCCATAAATTCTTTACCAGGAACTGTATTACCCAATGATAATGGATTAGAGGCCGGTCAAACCATAAAGGGAATTGAATATTTTTTTCAAACCGGTGATATCACCAATCGAATGGAGATACCGATCCAATCGGCTGAAAAGTCCTGGAAAGAATTTGAACGAGATTATTTTAAACGTTTAAAAATCAAAGGATCGAATGAAAAGCCGGCCATTGTTTATATCGTTCCCGGAAATCATGATATTTCCAATACGGTCGGATTTGCCAAACCTATGTTTCCCCTTAAGGATCCAACATCCATGGTTCAGATATATAATTTAATGATGAAGCCGGATACCCTCTTGAATAATAAAAACTATTCGTATCCTAAAAACCGGATCAATTATTCAAAAAATATTCAGGGGATTCATTTTATGTTCATCACCTTATGGCCAGATTCGGCTCAAAGAATTTGGATGGAAAAAGATTTGGATACAGTGTCCCTCCATACCCCCGTCATAATTTTTACCCATGACCAGCCATCGCCGGAAGCCAAACATTTTACCAACCCGGTACCCCCTTTTAATATGACATTGGAAAATAAATTTGAAAACCTTTTAGAAGAAAAATATAAAGAGGGCCCGAAGGCAAGTTCGGATGGATATAATTCGGATATTGAACAAAGGGAATGGGTAGTTTTTTTAAAAAAACACCCCAATATTAAAGCCTATTTTCATGGAAATAATAATTGGAATGAATTTTATACCTATACCGGACCGGATAAGGATGTTCAATTACCTACCTTCAGGGTGGACTCACCTATGAAAGGACGTTATTCCAGTAAGGATGAGACCCTATTGTCCTTCCAATTTATTTCATTAGATACCCGGAATCTTCGGTTAACCGCTCGGGAATGCTTTTGGAATAAGGACCCTAAAAACAAAAAACCCAAAATTGTTTTTGGCCAAAGTCAAACCATTTCATTGAAAATTGATTAAGCTAAAACTAGCCAAATAAAAATACGCTTCTCCATGGAGATACATAAAACAGTAGCCCGACTGGTAAAAGCAGGAAAAGAGTATAAAACCGGGGATACAACCATTACGGCCTTAGCCCCTTCCAATGTGGAACTTCAGTCTGGTGAACTTACCTTGATCATTGGCCCTTCGGGATCAGGCAAAACAACCCTTCTTTCCCTTATGGGATGTGTATTATACCCTAGTTTTGGGGAAGTTTGGATTCGGGATATTCAGGTTAATATATTAAAGGAGAAGGAATTAGCCCGCATCCGATTGGAAAAAATTGGCTTTGTTTTTCAGAAATTTAACCTTATTGCCCCTTTGACAAGTTTGGAAAATGTGATGATTCCCCTTCAACTTTTGGGAATTAAGGATAAGGAATGTAAAAAAAGAGCCACAGAGGCCTTGATCAAGGTGGGAATGGGTGATCGTTTAAAAAACTTATCCAATGATTTAAGTGGGGGCCAGCAACAAAGGGTAGCCATAGCCCGTGCCTTGGTAACAAACCCTGAAATTATTCTTTGCGATGAACCCACCGCCTCTTTAGATATTAAAAGTGTAAGTGTCGTTATGGAGGAATTAAAAACCCTGGCCCTTCAGGGTAAGGCCGTAGCGGTAGTAACCCATGATACCCGACTGAGACCCTTTGCCGATAGAATTATCTATGTTTCGGATGGCAATGTTTCGGATACCCCAATTGAAGAAGAAATAGCCCATAATTAATAAGCCCCATGAAACCCATAATTTCTCTTTTATTCCTTAGTATTTTCCTCATTCCAGGCTGTAATTCATCCAATCCCAAAACACTAGAACAAAAAACCGCACCCATTCAAGCCATTAAGGTTAACGAGGCTATAGGGATTGCCCAAATTTCCCCGGAATTTGAAATTATACCCCTTTCTTCTCAGGTTAGTGGTACCGTTAGTAAAATTTTAAAAAAAGAAAACGATTCGGTAAAAGCCGGTGAAATCATTTTAGAATTAGATCATAGTTTGGAGGATGCCAAGCTAAGTCAGATGCAGGACGAGGTCAATACCCAAAAGGACCAGATTAAAGCCGACCAAGCGAGTATTGAGGAATATAGGGCAAAATTGATGAATGCTCAATTGGATTTAAAAAGATCCGAAAATTTAATGGCTAAGGGTTCTGAAACCCAATCGGCGGTGGACGATGCCCGAACCAATCTACTGAGTTTTCAATCCAATGTAAGTCGTCTTGAAAATCTGGTGAACGTTTCAAAAAGTAAACTCCAGGAGAC
>Ga0209067_10001576_pt1 | contig 13933 bp, 12 predicted proteins | sample ColStrG_CSR_2013_FD_187199 | JGI IMG/M metagenome (GOLD analysis project Ga0209067, IMG submission 187199) | Freshwater sediment microbial communities in response to fracking from Pennsylvania, USA - Cold Stream Run_MetaG_CSR_2013 (SPAdes)... | ecosystem: Environmental > Aquatic > Freshwater >... | reverse complement strand
TCTCAAACCTCCCTGTTGGAAATCCCCGCAGATGTTCCTGAACAGCTCCAACCATGAGCCCCGCAGCTTCGCGCCAGTAGAACCGCAGGCGCGTCATGAATTTTTCTTCCCACATCTCCGCCCGCGCCTCGGCGAAGACCGCCGCCATTTCTTCGCGGTATTCGAGACTGTGCGTCGCCGGATAGAAACACAGCAAGAATCGATAGAGAGTAAGCACGGTCAGGACTCCTTCACGGCCACGCGCAAGCTGGCCAGCCGGGTGATGTGCTTCAAACGGCTGACTTCAAGCTGCAGATTCCTGCGCCCGGTGGAAGTCAACCGGTAAGTCTGGCGACCGCGCGGGGTTTCTTTTTCCTCCAGCCGTTCGATCCAGTCGGCGTCGAGCAACCGCCACAATGCCCCGTAAAGCGTGCCCGTGCTCAGCACCACGCGCCCCCCGCTCATCTGCTCGACGTCTTTCAAGATCGAATAGCCATGCTGCGGCTGTCCGGCAAGGCTAAGTAATATGAGAAGGACAGGCTCGGTAAGCGGCAACGTCTCCATCATGGCCTCCAACGACATGTCGTACAGCGTCATATTGCTCCCGGGTCGAAGCCGCTGTCAAGAGGGCAATAACCAAAGCCGGCCATGAAAGCCCTCAGCGATCTTCGCGGCGGTTCTCAGCGAACTTAGCGGTCAAAAGCTCTAAAACGCAAAGATCGCGAAGGATTCGCAAAGGTCGCAGTGAAACCCAACAGAGCAACGCAGCGCGGGGGTGGGCAATTCGTATCAGGGCATCGCTTCAGCGATGCCGTTCAGCACGTGAAACACAATCGGCTTTAGCCGCTGGGGTTGGCCGCCCGCGTTCGCTCGCTGAACCATCTCAGAAATAAATGCGTAGGAAAATAAATAACCGCCGGCACCACGATCAGATAGCCCAGCAAATACGCCCACCCCGGCATCACATGCTGCTCATGAAAAAACGGCCCGCGCGCCCAGTTCACATCCAACTCAGGCTTCCAGAAATAATTGATCGGAACTACAATCCACCCCGTTAAAGTTTGCAGCTTCCAACCCCGTGCGTCGTAGCCCAATCGCCAGATCGCCCACAGCAGCAGCGGCGGCGCCACCACATGAAACAAACTCAGCAGCCGAATCGCCAACATGATCCCAGGATCGAACATATATTCCGTGCCGCCGATCAGATGCCGTCCTACAATCAACGCCCCGGCCAGATCAACGGTGTACAAAGTCTGAAACAGCAGCAACCCGCAAGCCGCCCAGGAAAAAATCAGCGAGCTTTCCAGCCAGAGCCCGATTCCGATCAGCACATTTCCAATGTCGCAGAAGAACAAGAAATTCTGCGGCCCATACTGCCGCCAGTACACCGGCGCCCAAATCAGGAGCCAGATCGTCCACCCGATCTTCAGCCAAAGCGGAATCCGCATGCAGCGCATTGTATGCCGACGCAATCAAGAGCGGGAGCAGCCTCAATTCCGCCAAGTGTAAGAGAAGATCGGTTCGTATCAGGGCATTGCGTCAGCGATGCCATAGAGGTGGCCGAGAGACTGTCGGCTTTAGCCACTGGGGTTTGCCGCGCTAGAGCACAGCCGCTACAGCGGGCATGAACTGAGCCGGTATGGCACGCCTGAAGACGCGCCCTGATACGGGTCACCAACCACCGTCCCCAAATTCGTATGCCTCGAATTACCAGCGTAACTTGCTGCCCTCTTACGCCTGTACCTACGATGACTTTAGTATGAGCTACCAAGCCCTTCTCTTCTGTCCTGACGAGAAAACCGCGCGCACGGTGACCCAAGTTCTAAGCGAACTGGACTTCGAAGTCCAGGCTTGCGCCGAGACCTTCGGCGCGGTCAAAAAGCTGATGGGCGCACACTTCGACGCCGTCGTCGTCGACTGCGACAACGAGCAGAACGCCACTCTGCTTTTCAAGAGCGCGCGCAATTCCGCCTCGAATCAAGCTTCTCTGGCCGTAGCCGTCGTCGAAGGGCAGTCAGGAGTTGCCAAGGCATTCCGCATCGGTGCCAACCTGGTTCTGACCAAGCCCATCAACATCGAGCAGGCCAAAGGAACGCTGCGCGTCGCCCGCGGACTGCTGCGTAAAGGCGATCCGGGTAAGACCACGCCCGCAGCCACCATTCCGCAACCGGAAGTCCCGGCAGCGCCAGCCCAGCCGAAGAATGTCGCGCCGGCGAAGCCAGCAGCGCCTCCGCTGAAGCCGGCAGCGCCCACGCCGCCCGCACCGGTGAGCCAGAAGCCCGCTGCCCGGCCCGCCTGGCCCGCGCCTACGCCCAGTCCGGTTACAGCCGCGTATTCCGCGCCGCAGGAAGAAGAAGAAATTCCAGAAATCAGCGCGGAGGACATCCTCGAAACCCCGGCGCCCCCCACCAGGATCGCAGCACCGATTCCCGCAGCCCCATCGCTTGCAGCACCAAAGCTTCCCAGCAGCGGATTGCCCACTGTGAAGGGTCTCCCGAAAGCGCCACCCATGCGGCCTTCGGCCACGTCCGGCAGTGGAGCAGCCAGTGCGCCCGCTCCCGCGCGCGTAATTCAGCCGCCCGCGGTCCCAGAAGCGCCATCAAAAACCTCTGCGGACGCTCTGTTCGAGAGCCCCGACGCGGAAGAAAAAGCCGAGTCCCTGAGCGCTGCACCTGCGCCGTCGTTCACCTTCGGCGGAGCCAACACTCCCGAGACGAGTGGCGGCAGCAAGACAATTCTGATCGCAGTAGCCGTCCTTGCCCTCGTGGCCGCGGGCGCTTACTTCGGCTGGACGTACTATCAAAGCCACAATGGCAGCCTGCCCTTTCTGTCGAAGCCCGCACCCAGCGCGCAGCCTCAGCCGGCAAGTCCGCAGCCAGTGGTTCCCAAACCCGCTGTAGTGCCCTCGACCCCGCCGGCTACCCAGACCGCGCCGCCAGCCGTCACCAGCGCCTCTGACGACACCAACACTGCTGCCGCACCGGTTAAGTCATCGGCGGCTCCGGCCACCGCGAAGCCATCTGCTTCTGCCGCACCTGCAGGCACGAAGCCGGTTGCCAGCCAGCCCGCACCGCTCGTCGTGAAAAGCGGAACCGCTCCTGCAGGCCACGCCAAAGTCTCTGCCCCGGATGTCTCTGCTCCCAGTGTGATCGGGATGGCCGCCGGTTCCAGCGAACAGCCACCCAACATCGGCAACAGCTCCGGCGTCGCACCCCCTCCCATGCTCGAGTCGGTACACATCTCGCAGGGCGTGTCGCAAGGATTGCTGATCAAGAAAGTTTCGCCTTCGTATCCCAGGAATGCCTTGGCCATGCGGATTGAAGGCAACGTGGAACTGATGGCCACCATCTCCAAGAGCGGTGACATCACCCGCGTGAAAGTAGTGAGCGGCGACCCGCAACTGGCCCGATCGGCCTCGGACGCCGTGAAGCAATGGAAATACAAACCGTACCTTCTCAATGGCGAGCCGGTCGAGATTCAGACCGAAGTGACGGTGAAGTTCAAGTTACCGCAATAGCTCGACGCACAAATTGTCCGACGCAGAGGAAAAAAGGGCATGCGACACACATTCGCATGCCCTTTCGACTTCCTCGACCCACGCGTGGGTGCCCGCGGGATTGCACGGGTACGGGATCCGGCGCTGTGAGCCACATAGCTCGCCTATGCTGCGCGGCAGTCGCAGAGGAATGAATTGAAGGTGAAATGGAATTTGCAGTTCTAGGACAGCCGCCAGAGTTTTCCACAGATTTATTCGCCCCATGTGACGAACAACCGTGACCGAGAAATTTCCACTGTTTACTCTGGTCATCGTAGGTACCGGGTGTGATGCCGCGCCAGTCCTAGGAAACTCGTGGCCCCTGCAAGCCTCCCCATGCGAGCGAGGACCAAAGGGACATCCGAACGCCAGGGTGCTTCAGAGGCTACCCCGAATAGCTCGGGGCTGGCACCCAATGTGGGAGTGATCACTCCTAAGCTTTAAAGGCGGGAAAGTAACGAAGTGAGAAATCAAGCAAGAGGCAAGAATAGAAAAGAGATTCAAGGAAATCAAGATGCAGAGAAAAACGGAGTCGCAAGCACGTCGATGTCACAGTCGATTACGGGCGTAACCTAGTAGTGACATGGGGGTATAATACATGATGGTGGAGGTTCAAAACACGCAGCCGTGGTGTGTCTTCCGGGGGTTAAGTCTGAACGAGGTTTTCATTGTCCAATAAATTGGCCAAGCGCGCAATGGCGAGCGGTCCAGTCAAGTACGTAGTGCGTGGGCCAGCTGATCAGCCAACGGGACTAATGTTGAGCATCGATTACGAGGATGCTCCGGTCCCAGACCGCTATTACGTCGCAGACTGGTATGACGTTAGCGAGCGTGACCTGGACGTGGTCTTATCATTTGGCAGCCTGGATCGAGGCAACAAGCTCCGCTCGAAAATCGAGATCATATTTCCTTGTTTCAACTTCGTAAATCAGTTGTGGCGATCCAGCAAGGAGTTCCACGTTAACCTTCACAAGTTCTTAACTGAGCTGAAGTTGCAACCGGTTGCTCATAAGGATGCAGAGCTGTCGACGGATAAGCTGCAGACCCTTATTTCAAACAATGTGCTCATGGTGTGGACCGGAACCGAATGCCTACTGGACTTTTTCTATATTTCGCCGAAGGATCTATGGTCGAAGCCCAAACGGGGGGAGCGACTGGAATTAGAGGCCGTCGTGCGTGTGTTGGTTTCGCCTACACTGCTAGACGGATTCTTAGGAGTATGCGATGATACCGCCGCTCATGTTAGCGAACGGTTCCCGGAATATATTCGAAAGGGGGTGCCAGAAAATGAGAGTCTGGAATCTCGGTACGTTGGATGAACTCGAAGATCGTGTAGTTATCAAATATCAAACCCGACCCTCTGGCCGGCAACACTCTCGATCGTCACGGGTGAAGAGTGCATTTAGCGTTCTGGCTGTGGGTGCCGTGATGACGACGGCAGTACTGCTGAGCTATCCGCGCGTCTCGGCTGTCTCGATGTCAGTTGTTCCCGGGAGCACGGTAGTCGCGCAGAGCCTGCCCAAGGCCGCACCTCCTTTGGAGGATTTTTTTGCGGGCCCTGTCACGGATGGCTGGTCTCACGACGAGGAGCAGGCCGCTTTACAAGTTATGTCCGCCACATTTACCAAGAAGCCTCCGCAATTCGATGAAGCGGAGATGGTGGACACGGTATTGGCAAATCAGCAAGAGAGCTTTGCGACGGACGTACCTCGCCTTTCGAGGGATCAGGTGCGCTCCGCAATCAGAAAGCGGCGATCCTCCTAAGTCTACCGTGCCACCATGTCCACTGTGGTTTCAAGCTGAGCGCGACGACCAACTGCCTCACGTGGTGGTCGGGCTGGCCGAATACTACCGGTTCATTATCTCGGCCTGCAAGACTCACTACATCGTCGGGCATGGGGACATAAAGACCTATCACAAGAGGGTATTCGAAAAGGTTGTGCCGTTGGACTACTACGCCGGCAACTATCGGTCTCTAGATTCCGCAAGGCCTTGTCTGGCACAAGACGTTCACGTAGACGGCGTTCCAGGCGAGACTTTCTCGACTGTCCCGGACTCAATGAGGGACTTTTCCTCTGAGCTGCACGACTTTGTAGTCCGCACCGACGAATACATACAGCATCCGCTTTCGCCCACAAAGAGGGCGCAAGCGATAGCGCAGCTCGCGGCTTTAGCCATGGGCCGTTTCATTCGGATTCACCCTTTTCTTAATGGAAACGGCCGAATGGTAAGAATGTTGGTGAATTACCTTTTCAAACGGTACGGTTACGCAATGCCGTTCAAACAGGCTCACATACGTCCGCCCGAAAATGAATATGCAGCAGCCAGCGCGGCGTCGATGTATCCCACTCCTAACTTCCAACCACTTTACGCGTATCTACTCCGGTTGGTCGCTCGCGCAGCTTCCTCATAGGGCTACATAGGGCTACCCAGATGCCATTCCCCCGCGCGAAGCGTGTGGGTCAGCATCCTAAGTACCGCCCGTGTTGAAGTCAAAACTCGCCCACCAGAAAAACGGTTCGTATCAGGGCATCGCTTCAGCGATGCCGTTCACGAACTTGAAAGACTACTGGCTTTTAGCCGTTGAATTTGGCGGACACGACGTCAGCCGCTAAAGCAGGCCGTGGGGTATGTGCTTTTCTGGCACGCCTGAAGGCGCCCCCTGAATACGAACCATTCTTAGCAAACTCTTCTGCTCAGTGGCCCCCGACTACTGCGGCTGCAGAACCTCGTCCACCACCAGCTTGGCCCCTTTATCCACAGTGATGATCTTATGCACCGGCGCGAACCCGGTCATCGAAATGTCAATCACATAGTTCCCCGGATCGAGCGCCGCATCGAGCGGTGAGTTCTTGTCCATGATGTGCTGGTTGATCGACACCTGCGCGCCTTTCGGCTGCGTGCGGATGGTCACGATCGACTGCCCCGGCAGCGCGCTCTTCCCGCCAAAAATCTTCGACATCTTGCCCACAGTGCGAATGTCATCGACATTGCCCAGCGGCCGCAACGTGGGCCCAAAGTTGAACGTCTGCCCCAGCACGAACTGCGCGTTCATGGTCTCGTCGAGATATCCCATCTTGCGCACCAGCACCACGTGCTGGCCATTGCCGACGTTGACCTGCGCTGGCGTCTTTGCCCCCACATCTTTCCCGTCGATGTAGACGTTCGCGCCAGCCGGAGTGCTGTTCACCACCAGCGTCGCCACCAACTGCGCCAGCCGAATCGAAGCCGTCGCCCGGTTGCCGGAAGTCACCTGCACGGTGCGCGTGTCGCTTGAATATCCGGACTTGCTCACGGTGATCGAGTGCGATCCCGGATCAAGATTCGTCAACGCAAACGGCGTGACCCAACTCGGATCGCTCTTACCGTCGATCTGAACCTGTGCGCCTGCAGGCGTCGAGTCGATCGCCAGCTGTCCCGGGAAAATCACCGGCGCAGGCGCCGGAGCAGCCTTCTTGTGCGCGGTCCGCTCGTGCACCGGACGGTCTGGTGCAACCGAGCGTTCCATCACTTCCTGCGGCTCTGCTTCCACCGGAGCCGGCTTGGACTTGGCAGCAGGCGGAGTTGCCTCAGCAAGAGGCGCCGTAGCAACCGCCGCGGCCTTGCCCGCGCCGGAATCCTCGTCGCCGTTCTGGCCATGAATGTAGAACGTCACCCCAATCCCAATCACCAGAATCACCGCGGCCGCCCCGCCGAGCGCGTAGACCATCAACTTCGGCGGAACGCCCTTGATCTCTTTGATCGCCTTCTCCGCCACTTCCCGCGGATTGATCTTCGACTTCTCTTCTTCCTCCAGATGGCCCGAGAACTTCGTGGATGTAGGAGCCGCCGACGCCGATGGCGCCATCGACGGAGGCGGGGGCGGCGGCGGAATATATACTTCCTTCAACGGAGGCAGTTCCGAAATTTCCGAGAAGCTCGTGCCGCCACTTCCATTGCCCCCATCTTCAGACATCATGGGATCGACCGCGATCTTCGGCGAATCAGCCTGCGGCTCGAAGGTCTCAATCTCCGGCTCATCCGCAACTGCGGACGACATATAGGCCGAGGGCTGTTGCGCGGGCTTCGGCTGTACCCCCACGAATTGATTCGATAGATCGATCTCCGGCACTTCCGAAGAAAAAGAAGGAGCCGACGAACTGATCGCAGCGGCCGCCGAAGCTGCCTTCGGCGCGGCCAGTCCTGACGCCGGTTTCGCCAATCCGGAAGTTGCAGGCTTGGCTAATCCAGAAGACGCCGGTCTCGCTAAAGTGGAAGCCGCCTGCACCGACGCTGCAGCCGCGGGCTTCGCCGCCACCGGCGGCGGCACTCGCGGTGAGGCAGGCTTCGGAGTGGGCGCAGGGGCGGCCGGAGCGACAAACTTCGCCTGCACCGCTGCCTTCACACTCGGAGGCACGGCCGCAGCCGCGCCCTTCGCAGGCGCTGCTTCCGGCTTCTTAGCCGCCAGCGGTTTCGACTCTTTGCATTTTTCCAGATCGTCGAGCAGTTCCCTGCCGCTCTGATAGCGTGCGGCCGGATCCTTCGCCAGCGCTTTCAAAATCAAAGTGTTGAGCAGAGGATGAATCTTCGGATTGAGCTGAATCGGCGGCACCGGCTCGTTCTCCACCACGCTCTGCCGCACCGCCTGGATGTCGTCGCCACCGAACGCTTTCCGGTCGGTCACCATTTCATAGAAAATCGCGCCCAGGCTGAACAGGTTCGTCCGCCCATCCACCGGATGTCCCTGCACCTGCTCCGGAGACATGTAGTAAAGACAAGGTGGAAGACCCTCAAGCACCTGATCCGCGAAGTTGCCCCCACTCGAGACGCCGAATCCCAAAATCCTCACCGTGCCATCCCAGCCGCACATGATCTTGGCCGGTTCCAGGCTGGAATGCACTGCTCCTTGAGAGTTTGCATAATCGAGCGCCCCGCACAGCTGCCGCCCGATATCGAGCAGGTCCCAGATGGAAAATCCTTCTTTGCGCGCCAGCATCGTGGCGATGCTATTGCCCTGGACATAATCCATGGCAGCGCAGAATTGCCCTTCTATCTCGCCCGCTCCATACACGTTCGTGATATTGGGGCTGCTGAGACCCTTGGTGCTCTCGGCCTCAGCCAGCAGAGCCTTTTCGAGAGCGACGGCGCTGTCGCCGTAGGCGCTCAACTGAATGGCCTTCAGGGCGATCGTCTGCCCGCTCTCCGGATCGTTCGCTTTATAAACAGCCCCGGTGGACGATTTTGCCAATTCACTAAGTATTTCGAAGTGGCCGATTTTCGTGGACATTCTCTCCAAGCTCCACTCCATCGCGAACCGTTCGCGTCGCCGCAAAACGCATTCGCCGGCGGAGATTCAAGGCGCAGTGTGGATAGCATAGCGTCGGGAACGCCCGCCTTCGAGTTACCAAGGTAAGGGGGAAACCTGCCCTCGAAAGCAGAGTCTTCGACGCAGCAAGAGATGCGCTTGTCATCCTGAGCGAGACGCTTTTTGTCTCGCGAAGGACCTCCGTACTTGCTGGCGCTACCAATGCTGCCGGCAAGTGCACAGGTCCTTCGGCGGGCAAACCCCGCCCGCCTCAGGATGACAACATAGGGGCGGACGCATTCGTCCGCCCCCGAGCGTAGCGAGGGCCCCCGGACGAATGCGTCCGGGCTACGTGTTCGCCGTAACTTTCCCCCCGCCCCGCGGTTCTAGCAGACCGTGGCTAAGAGGGATGACAATTGTCATCCGACACCAATGACGATCTCCACTTGTGACCCGGACACAGCTGCGCCACAGTATTCCGAGCAGAAGGATCCAGACAAACAGTTGGAGAATGTTTTGAAGCTGGCGCAAATTCAAGACGGCGCGGTTGTCGCGGGCGAGTTCTATCGTCTATGCTGGCAGCACCGGGACGTGCCCCCCGTCGGCGCCCGCCTCCCGGCTTCCCTGGGAGTTCAACCATGACCCTGACTCGCTTTGTCACCAAGAACGCCTTCCGCAACAAGCGCCGCAGCACCTTGACGATCCTGAGCATCGCTTTTTCTTTGCTGCTGCTCACCTTCATGATGACGCTATGGCACGCCTTCTCGCTGGAGGACGGCAGCGCGGAGTCGGCAGAAAGGCTGGTGGTGCGTCACCGCGTATCGCTGACGTTTACGCTGCCCAGCTATTATCGGGAAAAGATTCGCGCGGTTCCCGGCGTCGTGGCCATCGTTCCGAGTTCGTGGTTTCAGGGAGTGTACAAAGACCAGAAGCCGGAAAATTTTTTCCCGCGATTTGCCACCGACCCCGACGAGTTCTTCACGGTTTTTCGCGATATAAAGATCCCCGATGATCAGCTCAAAGCCTGGCAGCGGGACCGGCAGGGCGCGGTTGTGTCCGACTCCCTGGCCACTAAATACGGGTTTAAGATCGGCGACAAGATCACGATCGTTGGCGATATCTATCCCGTCACGCTGGAGCTTTATATCCGCGGCATTTACCACGCCGATCCGGATCCGAAATCGTTGTACTTCAACTCCAAGTACGTTGAGGAAGCAGTTTCCTGGTTCAAAGGGCAGGCCGGCACATTCGACATTCTGGCGGACAATCCCTCGGACGTGGGCAAGATTGCGGCGACCGTGGATGACATGTTCCACAATTCACCCCAGCAGACCAAAACCGAGAGTGAGAAGGCCTTCGGGCTGGAGTTTGTGGCCATGATGGGGAATGTGAAAATGTTCATTCTCAGCATATGCGGCGCGGTGCTCTTCGCGACCCTGCTGGTCTCCGCCAATACAATTGCAATGTCGATTCGCGAACGCACTCGCGAAGTGGCCGTGCTCAAGACTCTGGGCTTCACCCGGGGCGGCGTGCTGGCGCTGTTCGTGAGCGAAGCGGTGGCATTGTCGCTGATCGGCGGCCTGATTGGCGCGACTCTCGGCAGACTCATGGTCTTGGGGTTTGCGCACGCGCCGCAGATGACGTTTTTCCCACTGAAGATGACGCCGCAGATTTGGATCTTCGCCCTCCTGATTTCAGGGATCGTGGGGCTGCTGAGCGCGGCCATTCCGTCGTATCACGCCTCGCAGATCAACATCGTCGATGGATTAAGGCACATAGGGTAAGTAGCGCCGGCGACTCGCCGGCTGTGGGTGGCGGCGTCTCGCCGCCACGTAGGAAGAATAAGAAGAAGACATTATGACGCTGGGCACATTCATCGTACGCAACGCCTTCCGCAACAAGCGGCGCAGCCTGCTGACCATGGTCAGCATCGGCTTCTCGCTGCTGTTGCTGACGATGATGATCTGCATCTGGCGTGGGTTCTATGTGGATCAGGTCGCGCCCGAGGCAGCGCGGCGCCTGATCATCCGCGATCGCGTTTCGCTGGCGTTTTTTCTGCCCGCATTTTATCGCGACAAGATTCGCGCCGTGCCCGGCATCACGGCCATAGCTCCGCTGACCTGGTTCGAAGGGCGCTACATCGATAATCGTCCCAACCATTTCTTTGCGCGGCTGGCTACTGATCCCGACGAGTATTTAAAGGTCGCCTCCGACAAGATCGTCCCGCCGGAACAGGTGAAGGCCTGGCAGCAAGACCGCGCCGGAGCGCTGGTCGACGTCACGCTCGCCAATAAGTACGGATGGAAGCTCGGCGACCGCATTCATATCCAGGGCACGATCTTCCCCACCGATCTCGATCTGACGATTCGCGCCATCTATCATCGCGATCCCCCGCAGAACGCGCTCTACTTCAACGCGAAATACTTGGAAGAGGCGGTGCCGTGGTTCAAAGGGCAGGCTGGATGGTATGGGGCGCAGGTGGATTCGGCCGAAGATGTAGGGCCTGCGTCGAAGGCGATTGACGATATGTTCCGCAACTCGCCGCTGCAAACGAAAAGCGAGAGCGAGAAAGCATTTCAGCTCGGCTTCGTAGCCTCGCTCGGCAACGTGAAGGCCTTCATTCTCGGCATCTGCGGAGCAGTCATGTTCGCCATCATGCTGGTGTCGGCGAATACCATGGCGATGTCGGTGCGCAGCCGCACCCGCGAAGTCGCCGTGCTGAAGACGCTGGGATTCACCAAGCAGCGCGTGCTTTCGATTTTTGTCAGCGAGTCGGTGGCAATTTCGGCGCTCGGCGGAATGCTGGGCATCGCCGTCGCGATTCCGGTGATCGCGATGATGACGCACCAGTTCATTGGCCTCGGCATTCCGCTGGACATGCGGGTCAGGCCGCCGGCGGCGGGCTTGGCGCTACTGGTGTCGGTGATCTTAGGCGTGGTCAGCGGATTTCTGCCCGCGTACAAAGCGTCGCACATGAATATTGTGGAAGGCCTGCGGCACATCGGATAGGTCCTAAGACGAGAGAGTTTAATTATGGCGATACCGATCAGCTACAACGTTCGCAATTTAATACTCCGCAAGGGGCTCACCATCATGACGGCGCTCGGCATCGCGCTCACCGTGACCACGGCGATTTTTCTGATGGCGCTGGTCGCGGGACTCGATCGGGCCTTCGTCAGCAGCGGCAATCCACTCGACGTGCTGGTGCTGCGCAAAGGATCGGAGTCGGAGTTGACCGGCGGCTTCGACGCCTCGTTGTTCCCTACTCTCAAGACTCTCCCCGGCCTCGCCAAAGATAGTCACGGCGAGCCGATGGCGTCCGGCGAGTGGGTGGTGGTGATCGTGCTTCCGCGGAAAGACGGCACAGGCGAGGTCAACGTGACCGTGCGCGGCATGATGCCCGACGGTCTCGAGATGCGCCAACTGCCTGACGCCAAAGGCCAGACTAACGTGAAGCTGGTTGCCGGACGCTGGTTCCAGACCGGCCAGCGCGAGGTCGTGGTCAGCCAGTCGATCAGCGGCCGCTTCAACCACGCCAGCCTGGGCGACACCATGGAGTTCGGCAAAGGATCGTGGAAGGTCGTGGGAGTCTTCGACGCTGGAGGCTCGGCCTACGACTCCGAAGTCTGGGGCGACGTGAATCAGATGGCGTCCGACTTCGATCGCCAGGGCGGATACGCGTCGGCGTATCTGCGCGCGACCGATCCAGTGTCGGCGGAGGCGCTGAAGAATCGCGTCAGCGACGATCAGCGGCTCAAGCTCGAAGGCGTTCTTGAGAACGATTATTACGCCAAGCAGACCAGCTCGGGCACGCCGATTAAAGTGATCGGCTGGGTGGTAGGCGTGATCATGGCGGTCGGCTCGATCTTCGCCGCTATGAATACGATGTACGCCGCCGTTTCGTATCGCGGGCGTGAAATCGCCACGCTGCGGGTGATCGGATTTTCGCGGCCTTCGATTCTGACATCGTTCGTGCTGGAATCGCTGCTGATCGCGTTGCTGGGAGCGATCGTGGGCATCATTTTGATGCTGCCCTTTAACGGCATGCAGACTGGAACGTCAAATCAGGTGACGTTCAGCGAGGTGGTGTTTGCCCTGCGCATCACGCCGGCTGTGGCGATGAGGGCGATCATTTTCGCGCTGGTCATGGGATTTGTTGGCGGGCTCGCGCCCGCATGGCATGCGGCTCGGCAGAATATTTTGTCGGCGCTGCGGGGATAGTTTTGAAAAACACGTAGGATCAGGACGTAACAACATTTATGGGGATCGATACCAAACACGACGACTTGCAGAGCCTGCGCATCGACCGTTCGCAGCGCGGCGGCAATAGCAATGACAGCGGCGGCGAACCGCCAGCGTGGGCGAAGCGCTACATCATCGGCGGCATTGCGGTCATCGTGCTGCTGGGATTGTTCGCGCTGGCCTATCGCATGTTCGCTTCCGATGTGCCCGAGGTCGAAGTCGTCCGCGCAGCGGCACAGACCGCTGGCAACGATGCGGCAGGCTCGACCGTGCTCTCGGCCACCGGCTACATCGTCGCTCATCACACCATCAACGTGAACTCAAAGGTTACCGGCCGCCTGCAGTGGATCGGCGTCGAAAAGGGCGACAAGGTCAAAGAAGGTCAGGTGCTGGTCCGGCTCGAAGACCAGGAATTCCGCGCCTCCTATGAACAGGCCAAAGGCGCAGTCGAAAATGCGAAGGCGTATCTGGAGGAATTGCAGCACGGCTCGCGCCCCGAAGAGATTCAGGCGGCGCAGCACAATCTCGACGAAGCCCGGGCCACGCTGACCAATGACAAGCTGACGCTCGATCGCATCAAGGAACTGTCGGCGGCAGGCGTGGTTTCGAAGCAACAACTCGACGACGCCACGGCGAAATTCGAAGCCGACCAGCAGCGCGCCAACTCCCTGCAGAGAGCGTTTGAGATGGCGCACATCGGCCCGCGGCCGGAGGAAATTGCCCGCGCCCAAGGCGCGCTGACGCAAGCGCAGGGCCAGCTCGATTACGCGCAATCGCAGCTCGATGCCACCGTGATTCGCGCGCCTGTAACCGGCACAATCCTCGATCGCACCGCGGAAAAGGGCGAGCTGATCACCGCGCAGTTTGCCAGCGCAGCCGCAGGCGGCCCGCAG
>Ga0209067_10001574_pt1 | contig 13945 bp, 8 predicted proteins | sample ColStrG_CSR_2013_FD_187199 | JGI IMG/M metagenome (GOLD analysis project Ga0209067, IMG submission 187199) | Freshwater sediment microbial communities in response to fracking from Pennsylvania, USA - Cold Stream Run_MetaG_CSR_2013 (SPAdes)... | ecosystem: Environmental > Aquatic > Freshwater >... | reverse complement strand
ACCCGGTTCTATGGAAAATAAACGCTTGTTGTCGCTGGATGCCTTCCGAGGGTTTACGGTAGCAGCGATGCTCATGGTTAATTTTCCCGGCGATGGCAACCATGTTTTCTTCACCTTAAAGCACAGCAAGTGGAACGGACTGAGTTTCACCGACCTGATCGCACCGTTCTTTCTTTTTATTGTAGGCGTTTCCATCAGTTTTGCCTTTGCCAGCGTTGTCAATGATCGATTGGCCAAGCGACGGGTTTACAAAAAAATAATTTTTCGGTCGCTAAAAATTTTTGCCGTCGGCATGTTTCTCAACCTCATGCCATCATTTAACTTAAGTGATGTGCGCTGGACGGGAACACTACACCGGATTGCCATTGTCTACCTGGTTTCCGCCTTTATTTTTCTTGCCACCCAATGGAAGCAACAAATTTTCATTGCCTTGGCCATTCTGGTGGGCTATTGGGTCGTCATTTTGGGAATACCAACGCCTGGATATGGAGCCGTAATAATGGAGCCTGGAAAAAATATGGCCGCTTGGATTGACAGCCTCTACCTTCCGGGGAAAATGTGGCAAGGTACCTGGGACCCGGAAGGTATACTGAGTACATTTCCAGCCGTGGCCACCTGCCTTGCCGGAATACTCGCCGGCAAATTATTGCAAATCGATTGCCCGGAGAACTTGAAAATAAATTATCTGATGTCAATGGGGGTGATGCTTTCTATGGTGGGTTATTTTGTAGGACTGGCTTTTCCTGTAAACGAAAATCTTTGGACCAGTAGTTTTGTTTTGGTCACGGCGGGATTTGCCTGTCTAGTATTAAGTGTCATGTATTTCCGGATCGACATCCTAAAAAAATCGAGTGCGAGTTGGGTGGGAATAGTCTTCGGTTCAAATGCTATTATAGCCTACGTTTTGGGTGATATCTTTGCACTGTTCTTTTTTGGTGTTGGCATAGGAGATCACCCTCTAAATGAATACGCTGTTAACGCCTTGGTTTTGATTTCTATTCCCCCGGCATTGGCCAGCCTGATGGTCGCATTATCTTTTGTCAGCATCGTTTTCCTTCCTGTTTATTTTTTATACAAAAAGAAAATTTTCATTAAACTCTGAAAGGATCGCCGGCGGAAATATATTTACCTCTCGGTCCCCTATTATGGCATCTCCACGTTTTGAAAACACGGCCAGTGTTTTGTCTGCTCAAAGTAAGTTTGATACCAACATTCTTATCATTGGCGTGTTGTTCTTCGTGTTTGGATTTGTTACCTGGCTAGGCTCGGTATTGATTCCTTATTTAAAAATAGCGTGCGAACTAAACACGTTTGAATCCTATTTCGTTGCCTTCTCCTTTTATATCTCGTATGCCCTCATGGCCATTCCCTCCGCGTGGATACTCAAGCGCACGGGATATAAGAAGGGAATGGCCACGGGACTTTTGCTTATGGCATCGGGAACACTGTTATTTATCCCGGCGGCACTAAGTAGGCAATACCTGCTGTTTCTAGTAGGTCTCTTTATTCAGGGAGGTGGTCTTACGATCCTCCAAACGGCGTCCAATCCCTACGTGACGTTATTGGGTTCTCCTGAGAGTGCAGCCAAACGAATTAGCGTCATGGGCATTTGCAATGGTGTTGCCGGCGTGATTGCTCCTCTCCTGATGGGTTCAGTCATTTTGAGCGATGCCGCATCGTTTAACTCGAGGCTAGCAAGCATTAGCGGCGCACAGAAAGAATTGCTGCTTAATGATCTGGCGCATCGCGTAATTGTTCCCTATTTCATGATGATGACCGTATTGCTGCTACTTACTTTGCTTGTTTATTTTTCACAATTACCCGAGATCGATGCCGGGGACGAAGACCTTGCGACCAATGAAGCTAACCGGGGTAAGCATACCGTCTTTCAATTTCCCAACCTCGTGCTGGGTGTAGTGACACTCTTTCTTTACGTGGGTGCAGAAGTAATCGCTGTAGATACCATTTTTGGATTTGCAGAATCTCAAGGAATTGCTACTCGCACAGCCAAATTTTTTACCAGTTTTACAATCTTTAATATGCTAATCGGCTATGGAATTGGTATTGTCTGCATTCCTCGGTTCATTCAACAGCGACAAGCATTAAAATATTCTGCCATGGCGGGGATTGTCTTCTTTGCCGCCGCCATTTCCACCACCGGCGTGGTAGCCGTTATTTTCATTGGCCTGTTGGGTTTGGCCAATTCATTGGTCTGGCCCTCTGTTTGGCCGCTGGCGTTAGAGGGGCTTGGACGCTTTACCAAAGCTGGTTCGTCTTTGTTGATCATGGCCATTGGTGGTGGAGCAATTTTGCCTCTTCTCTATGGACAATTAGCACAGAGCTTTAATCCCCATCGTGCGTATTGGATTGTGTTACCCACTTATATTTTTATTTTATTCTACGCCATTCGCCGTCAAAAAGCAAAAGCAAAAGGGCCTGGTTAAGTTCAAAATTTAGGCAACTTCTTTACTAACGGTGGATTTCACTTCAAAGGTCAATCTTCTTTTTACTCAAATCGGCGTTCCAAAATTGACGGTAATAAAGCCAACCCCCAATGAGTACGGGGATCATCAAAACTCCAGCTAATGCCGCCGCGGGTGTCATCACCAGGACCGCTCCGAAAATCAGAAGTAGCCTCCAAATTTTAATAAACCATCTAGTCTTCACTTCGATTGATAGGATGCCGGCGCTGCCTTTTCCCAGAAAATGATCACAAAGAAGAATCATTGCATTAGAAAGATCAATGACGGGCCTCACAACAACCAAATGATTTTTGACCAAGGCCAGAAAATCAGATGCTCAAGGGCTTCCGCCAAGTTTCTTCGTACGATCTTGCCGACTACGGCCATTGCTATGCGTTGGTCTGCCAATGAATAATTACTAAATTGGGAGACCTCCAAACCAAACTGCTATGCCTATCCGGACCATTAATCGAGCCTTGCGTTTCGTTCTTTTAGTCATGGCGGGACAATTTTTTATGGAAGGCTGCAAACCGAAAGAAGAGGATGACAGTAAGACAAGCGGCCCGTTGTTTAGTCAAGACATTCGCAGCACACAAGCCCGCACGCCAGCCGAAGAAATGCTAGGCTTCAAACTTCCGCCAGGATTTGAAGTGCAGTTGTTTGCCTCTGAGCCGGATATCGACAAACCCATCAACCTGACTTTTGATGCCCAAGGACGTATGTGGGTAACGCAGTCTTTTGAATACCCATTCCCCGCCGTGCCTGGTGCAAAAGGAACCGACAAACTAACCATTCTGGAGGATACCGATGGTGATGGAAAGGCAGACAAGTTTACTCATTATTCCGACACGCTAAATATTCCAATTGGAGTGCTTCCCATCACGGGTGGGGCGATCGCTTACAGCGTGCCGAATGTTTACAAATTTCTTGATGCAAACAACGACGACAAACCAGAGGGCAAAAGTATCCTGCTTGGGCCATTCGGTTATCAGGATACACACGGTATGGTGAGCAATTTCATTCGGGGCTACGACGGGTGGGTGCATGCTTGCCATGGGTTCACCAACAAGTCTACTGTTGCCGGCGCCGATGGCGACTCCATCCACCTGATTTCAGGAAATACTTTTCGATTTCTTATTGATGGAAGTCGCGTGGAGCAGTCCACCTTTGGTCAAGTCAATCCTTTTGGGTTGGCGTATGATGAGCTTGGCTATATTTATTCCACTGACAGCCACAGTTCACCACTGTATCAACTTATCCGAGGTGGCGATTATCCTCACTTCGGCAAAGTGGAGATCATGGGTTTTGCACCCGATATGAAACCCTTGGTGAATGAAGCTACGGCACTTTGCGGCATAGCGTATTATGCAGATGTAAAATTTCCACCGGAGTTTCAGAGGAATTTATTTATCGGCGATGTAGTGAACTCACGGGTGCACCGTTATTCCGGCACGTGGAAAGGTTCCTCGCCGGTAGGAAAGTCGGAAATCGATTTTATCAAGAGCGAAGACCCTTGGTTTCGTCCAGTGAATATTAAGTTAGGACCCGATGGTGCACTCTACGTCGCCGACTTTTACAATGCCATCATTGGCCACTATGAAGTGCCGCTAAACCACCCCAAACGCGACAAGCGCCGAGGACGGATTTGGAGGATCACCTATAAAGGAAAAACCAATAACCGTGTAGACCTTACCAGGTCATCGGTAGAGGAGTTAATCGAATTGCTGGATGCGGATAACCTCACCACCCGTATGGCGGCGACGGATCAATTGACAGACCGGATTGGATCCTCCGCCGTGGAGGCGCTAAAGATGAAACTGAAAGATTCGGCTACCCGTTCCAGAAAATATGTTCACGCGATGTGGGCACTTCACCGACTCAATGCATTAACCGATGAGGCGCTGAAAATTTCTATCTCCAGTAAAGATCCCCTCATCCGGTTGCACACATTGAGGGTGCTGGCAGAAAAGAAACCCGATCCAGGTTATTTAGGACTAACCAAAGAGGTGTTAAATGATGCCGATCCACACGTGCAGCGGGCGGCGGTGGAGGTACTGATGAAATACCCTTCCGTCAAATCGGTGGAAGAATTACTGATGATTTTGAAAGGATTGCAGCCGGGCTTTGATACCCACCTAATCTATACGGCGCGGTTATGCCTGCGCAATATCTTGCGCCATGAAGAAGTGTTGAAAAAGGTGACCGCAAGAAAGTGGGATGAGCAAAGCGCCAGTTTTATGGCTGGGGTCATGGTGGATGTTCCGTCAACCGAATCGGCTTTGTTCCTCAAAGATTACATGAGTGCCTATCAACTCCCGAAAGAAAGAATCCCTCCGGCCTATAAGCAGATCGTTCGTTTTATTCCTCACGACCAGGTGATGAGCATGATCGACAGGGCGCTAAGCGATAAAAGTTACGACATCTCCATGAAGTCCATGATCTTCAAGGCCCTTTCGGAAGGGATCGCACAACGCGAGGGGAAAGTGGATGTGAAAATTTTTGAAAAATATGCGCCTGGCCTGGCAGAGGAACTACTCAAAAAATTTCCTGCCAATGATTTAACCGATTCGGAAGAGAAAGTTTTAAATCAGCGAGTGGCCATAGACATTGCCGGCGATTATAAGGTTCGTGCATTGAGTCCGGCATTGGCTTCTTTTTTGAAACAAGGGCATACGATAGGAATGGGCATTCGGGCGGCGGCCCTGCGGTCGTTACTGAAGATCGATCTCGAAGAAAATGTAGCACTGGCAGGAAACATTATGCAGCATGATTCCCTCATTGAATACCAGCGGCGGATTGCCGCCGTATTGGGTGAGTTTCCCGGAAAGGCTGTCAACATCATGTTGGACGGATTAAAACCTATTGCATCCGAACTTCAAGGCGCGGTGGCCCTGGCCTTGGCAGGTTCCTCCGCTGGCAAAGACATCTTGTTGAGGAAAATAAAGCGAGGCGAAATGTTGCCGCGCATCTTACTGGAACCTCGCGTGGAAGAGAGGGTTTTATCGAATGCGACCCAGCAACAGGAAAAAGAATATGCAACACTCACGGCCAACCTTGAGCCCATCAGCAAGGCGAAACAGGAAGTGATAGAAAAACGACTGGTCGTATTTGAAGCCTTGAACAGAAGCTCCCTTAACCTGGATTCGGGCCGCATGGTGTTTGAACAGAACTGTGGTGTCTGCCATAAAACGGGAGGGCAGATAGGTATCGCTCCACAACTGGACGGCGTAGGTAAAAGAGGTGCTCGTGGGCTCATGGAAAAAATCCTTGATCCCAACAGAAATATTTCCCAAGCTTTTCAAAATTACACGATCAAACTGAAGGATGGAGGCCTTAAGAGCGGCTTATACCGGAGAGATGAAGGTGAGGTGAAAATTTTTGCTGATTTGACGGGGAAGGAATTTTCTATTGCAAGAAAGGATATTGCCGAGCTGAAAGCATTGAAGTATACCCTCATGCCGGACAACTTCAACAGTTCTATTTCAGAAAAAGATTTTAATAGGCTGATTAATTATTTACTCACCCTTTAGTTCCCGCTATTAAATACATGGTCATGAAAAAGAATTTAATTGACACAATGAAAAAGCCGTTATGGCTCGCGCTCGTTTTACTTGCATTTCACGTTAATACTTTTGCTCAGATCGCTGGCAAGGAGGTCAAATTCAAAAAATACCATCTCTGGGATGAGTTCTACACGGAGGCTGCCACGGTTGGTGATGTAAATAAAGATGGCAAGCTCGATATCATTGCGGGGGCCAAATGGTTTGAAGCACCGGATTGGAAGGTGCATGAAATCTGGAAGAACAAGAAATTTGATTACACCAAAGGCTACAGTGACTCCTTTCTCAACTACATGATGGATGTGAATGAAGACGGTTGGTTGGACTTGATTTGTTTTGATTTTCCAGGCAAGGAAGTGTACTGGTTTGAGAATCCGGCGGGAGTGGAAACACCATGGAAGAGAAACCTGATCGACTCAATTGCTTCCAATGAGTCACCCATGCACGTAGATGTTGATGGCGATGGAAAAAAAGACCTTGTGTTTGGCAATGAAAAACTAGGGCAGATGGCCTGGTTCAGCAGTGTGGTAAAAGCAAAGAAAGTGACCTGGAAAAGAACGGCCATTAGTGAATCGAAGGCAAAGGGGGTAGGTATGTTTGCTCACGGCTTGGGTTGGGGCGATATCAATGGCGACGGAATAAAAGACGTGATGATTCGAGGGGGGTGGTGGGAAGGGCCTCGTGATATGAAAACTTCTCCTTGGAAATTTCATGAGGCCAATCTTGGTGAATCATGTTCTCAAATGCTCACCTACGATCTGGACAATGATGGCGATAATGATGTAGTCACTTCTTCTGCTCATGCCTATGGGCTATGGTGGCATGAGTCCTTGTTGGACGAGAACAAAAATATTATTTTTAAAACCCACACCATCGACAGTACCTTCTCTGAATTACACAGCATCGTGCTGGAGGATGTTAATAAGGATGGTCTTCCGGACTTGATTACCGGCAAACGTTTTTACTCTCATCAGGGTCATGGACCAGGTGGCCTGGAACCGGCCGTGTTGTATTGGTTCGAACTTTTGAAAGACGGGAGACAAAAACCCGTTTGGGTGCGTCACCTCATTGATGATACTTCCGGCGTGGGGATACAATTTGTAGCCGAGGATATGAATAGGGATGGCCTATTGGATATTGTGATTGGGAATAAAAATGGCGTTTTCTATTTTGAGCAAACGCCTCCCGGCAAGCCAAAGGCAGAAAAATAATTCGACTCCCTATTTTTTGATTCATGAATACCCCCGCTCAACAGTCCCAAGACGCTCCCGATATGAAATTGTTTTGGGCCTGCCTGGTAGCATTATCCACCACGTCTTTCGGTTTTATCCTTCGTGCGCTTACCTTACCGCAATGGGGGAGTGAGTTTAATTTGACCAACACGCAGATCGGAGAAATTGCCGGTGTGGGGCTTTGGCCATTTGCCATCAGCATTGTGCTGTTCAGTTTGGTCATCGATAAGGTGGGCTATCGCAATGCCATCATCTTCGCGTTTTTTTGTCATGTTACTTCGGCTGCGCTGACATTATTCGCCACCGGCTACTGGTCACTTTATGTCGCCACGTTTATTGTTGCGATCGGCAACGGCACGGTGGAGGCGGTGATCAATCCGGTGGTAGCCACGTTGTTTTCAAAAGACAAAACCAAATGGTTGAACATTCTTCATTCCGGTTGGCCGGGCGGTTTGGTGTTGGCTGGCCTGATGGCACTCGCCCTGGGACCCCAAGCCAGTTGGAAGATCAAAATGATTTTAATTCTCATTCCTACTATTTTATATGGAGTCATGATGTGGTCCCGAAAATTTCCCGTTAACGAACGCGTCCGGGCGGGCGTTTCCTATTTAGAAATGCTCAAGGAAGTGGGTGTTGGAGGGATAGGCGTTGTCACGGCGCTGGTCGTTTTTCAGTTCGGATCAATATTGGAATGGCCTGCCCTGGTCAGCCTAATGGTCACACTGGGGATCGTTTTTGTCTTTGGTTTTTACGTGAGAAGTTTTGGCCAACCCATTTTTGTTTTGCTGATCGTTCTGATGATTCCACTGGCGACAACAGAATTAGGAACCGATAGCTGGATTTCGGATTTGATGTTACCCGAGATGACCGCACTTGGCGTTCAGGCCGGATGGATTTTGGTTTACACCTCAACCATCATGGCTATCCTTCGTCTTTTTGCTGGCTCGATCGTTCATAAAATTTCGCCGTTGGGGCTACTTTCTGTGAGTTCGGCGATCGCCTGCGCCGGCTTGCTGTTGCTTTCTGTTTCGAGTGGTGTCGTTATCATTCTGGCAGCAACACTATTTGCTTTAGGCAAGACTTTTTTCTGGCCGACGATGTTGGGAATTGTGTCAGAGCAATTTCCAAAAGGTGGTGCCCTTACTTTAAACATAACCGGGGGTGTTGGAATGATTGCCGCCGGGGTGATCGGTGCGGTCATCCTTGGCTATGTTCAGGATAAGCGTATTGATGCGAAGTTAACGAGCTATGATCGTACGCATCAGGGCTCCCTTCATGAGCACTATGCCACTGATCAAAAGGAAAGTCTCTTCGGAAAATACCAGGCCATTAACTCAGCCAAACTATCCACCGGAAGTAAGGAAGATCAGTTTGTCATTCACTCCATTCAAGATGGTGCCAAGAAAGATGCGTTGAAAACGGTGGCTATCTTTCCCATATTGATGCTGGTCACTTATCTTTTTCTTATCTTCTATTTTAAATCCAAAGGCGGTTATCGGGCCGTGCGGCTGACAGAAAAGTACTTAAAAACTTAAGTTTGAAAACATAATTTTTAGTTTAGTCTATGGAGGCAAAGAAAATAAACGTCGCTATTGTAGGGCTAGGCTTTGGCGCTGAATTTATTCCCATCTACCAAAAGCATCCGAATGCCAACATGTACGCCATTTGTCAGCGAACCGTCTCAAGGCTCAATGAGGTAGGAAAAGCTTTTGGAATTGAGAAAAGATATAACAACTTTTCTGATTTGTTAAATGACCCTGCCATTGATGCGGTGCATATTAATTCACCCATTCATCTGCATGCCGAGCAATCACTGGCGGCTCTGCGGGCCGGAAAACATGTGGCCTGCACGGTGCCCATGGGTACCACCGTTGACCAATGCAAGGCCATCGTCGAAGCGGTCGAATCCACCGGCCTCACTTACATGATGATGGAAACGGTGTTGTACAGTCGTGAGTTTTTGTTTGTGAAGGAGTTATATGAAAGGGGCGAACTGGGGAAGGTGCAATTTCTTCGGGCCTCACATCAGCAAGAGATGGAAAAATGGCCAGGCTATTGGGAGGGACTTCCCCCCATGCATTACGCCACTCATTGTGTGGGACCGGTACTAGGTTTGACCCGTGATGTGGCCGAATACATTTCTTGCTTTGGATCGGGCACGATCAGTGCTCACCTTATTCCAAAATACAATTCGCCTTTCGCCATTGAAACCTGTCATATCAAATTCAAAAACTCTGATCTGGCGGCCGAAGTGACACGCTCTTTATTCAATACGGCCCGGCAGTACCGGGAAAGTTTTGATGTATATGGATCGAGAAAATCTTTTGAATGGACACAAATCGAACACGAGCACCATGTGATGCATACGGGCGAAACGCCTTCTCGAGTCTCCGTTCCTGATTACGGTCATTTGTTACCCAAGGAGATTGCCTCATTTACACAGGCAGGGGTTTACGATTCCGACAGTCGCCAGCATTTGTCCTTTATTCAAGGAGCCGGTCACGGAGGATCACATCCGCACCTGGCTCACCATTTTCTCATGGCGCTGGTTAACGGTACACCAGCTTACCCCAATGCACGACAATCGGCTAACATCACTTGTGTTGGAATACTGGCTCATGAATCCGCTATGAACGGAGGAAAAATCCTGACGTTGCCAGACTTCACACTTTCAGAATGAGAAATTACGTTTACTAGATAAAATTACTATGAGTCCTACAAAATCGTCGCGCCGGGGTTTCATGAAAAAAGCTTTTGGCTCAGCCCTGGCTACGGCTACCATTCCAACTATTTTACTTGGCGACGACAAGCGGAATGTCGTTAGATTGAAAGCCACACCTATTGAAAAGAAAACGTACACGGCGAACGATCAGCTCAATGTTGCCGTCATCGGCATGGGCATCATGGGTTTTAACAATGCAGAAACGACCGTTCAAATTCCGGGGGTGAAATTGGTGGCGGCATGTGATCTCTATACAGGAAGATTAGACCATGCTAAAGAAGTTTATGGAAAGGATCTATTCGTCACTAAAAACTACAAAGAGATCCTCGATCGAAAAGATATCGATGCGGTGATCATCGCCACGTCCGATCATTGGCACGACCATATTTCCATTGAAGCGATGAACAAGGGAAAGCACGTATACTGTGAGAAACCCATGGTGCACCATCTCGACGAAGGGGAGGCGGTAATTGCGGCTCAAAAGAACACGGGCAAAGTTTTTCAGGTGGGCAGTCAGCGGGTAAGCTCAATTGTGACCTTAAAGGCAAAAGAAATTTTTGAATCAAACGTAATCGGCGACTTAGTTTTAATAGAGACATGGAATGATCGGCAAGGGCCAAATGGGGCTTGGCAATATTCTATTCCAACCGATGCCCGGGTGGGTACAGTTGATTGGGAGAATTTTATTGGCGATGCCCCTAAGGTTCCCTACGATCCTGTTCGTTTTTTTAGGTGGAGAAATTATCAGGACTATGGGACCGCGATGGCCGGCGATCTCTTTGTGCATTTATTCTCCGCCTTGCATACGATCACAAGTTCAAAAGGACCCAACCGGATTTACGCCACGGGTGGACTGCGTTATTACAACGATGGGAGGGATGTACCTGACGTTTTGACTAGTATTCATGATTATCCTGCCTCCGATAAGCATCCCCCATTTAACTTGCAGATGCGGGTGAATTTTGTTGACGGAAACCACGGTGGAGAACGGCTACGGATGGTCGGTTCAGAAGGGGTGATCACGGTGGGATGGAGTTCGGTGAAGGTGGATCGCAGTAAAACTTCGAAAGCCCCTGGCTATGGTGGGTGGGACTCGTTTAACACTTTTACCGTGGCGCAGCAGAAGGAATATGAGAAATGGTACAAGGCAAATTATCCTCCTGAAAGACCTTCTATCATTGAACCCGGATTGGAATATAAAGCCCCTGATAATTATAATGCCAACATTGATCATCACCTGTCTTTTTACAACGGAATCCGCGATGGCAAACCGATTGTAGAGGATGCTCTTTTTAGCATGCGGGCGGCAGGTCCTGCTCTGGCGTCCAACAAAAGTTATTTTGAGAAGCGAATTATCAACTGGGATCCGCAAAATGCAAAACTAGTGTAGTCCATGGCGAAGAATAAAACAAAAAAATCCATTCTGATGAGAATGGATTTTTGTTTCTTGCCCGTGATGAATGCGATCGCGCTACAACTTCAATTCGCCCCACCCTTTTCGATAGGTTCTCTTCAAGAATTGATTGGCAGGTTCGAAGTTGGTGATCTTCATATTTTCACCGTCCCACATATGGGTAATGTAGCGGCCGGGATAATTGAAACCGCTTTGGTCTCCGTACACAGGATCCTTTCGCGTTATTTTTTCTCTCATGCTGAAGGTGCGTAATAATAAATTGCCCATGAGCACGGTCTCGGTGAGTGGCCCGGCATAACCAACAAAGGGCGATGACACTTCCATCTTTCCATATCCAGCGATGCAGGCATCTACCCATTGCCACCAATGCCCATCCATATCTCCCTGGACGCGTGTGTATTTTTTTGGAACATTGATTTCCTTGTTCAGAGCCAGTGGTAGCAAAATCGGATTTCGTCCGCCCCATCCGCAGGCCGCTTTGCCTTTTGTGCCGATGAACAAGGTACTGCCTTCAAAATCATTCAGTCCGGGCCAATCACCTAAAATGTTATTCATGTTGGCATCCGGTTCCAGTTCTTTAGGACGTTCGGGAGTAATACCTCCATCCATCCAGTACAGATCAAGGTCTTTTCCGTTTTTCTGCGTGAACTTAAAGCGGATTGAACTCGACACAGGACCGCTCAGGGGAAAATCAGCTTCCTTAAAAATTCCATCATAGACCGTACTGGCGCTTCCTGAAACTTCCGTTGGATACCCCAACCCCAGAAGTTTGAAAGGGGGCCCTATGATGTGACATCCCATATCACCCAAGGCACCCGTACCAAAACGCCACCAGCCCCGCCAGTTGAATGGCACCAGGTTATCAATGTACTCGGTTGACTCAGCGGTACCTAACCACAAATCCCATTTCAGTTCCTTTGGCACAACAGGATGCTTATCGGGCCATGAAATTCCTTGCGGCCAGACCGGACGATCAGTCCAACAAAATACTTGCGTGATATCCCCGAGAAGACCGGCTTCCATCCATTCGCGCAGGGTAAACATCCCATCACAGGATGCCCCCTGGTCACCCATTTGTGTAACGACTTTATATTTCTTTGCTGCCTCCGTTAAGATGCGCGCTTCATAGATGTCATGTGAAAGTGGTTTTTGAAGATAAAGATGCTTGTTTAATTGCATGGCACTAAGGCCGACGATGGCGTGGTTGTGATCGGGAATAGCGACGGACACGGCGTCAAAATTCTTACTTTCCTTTTCAAACATTTCTCGCCAGTCGTGAAAAAATTTGGCACTCGGAAATTGCTTAAGTCGCGGAGCGGCCATGCGGTCATCGACGTCACAAAGATGCGAGACAACGGCATTTTTCTTGGGTGCGCTAGCATAATGCTGAATATCATTCTCTCCCTCTCCACCGCAGCCAATAGCGGCGATATACAATTTATCACTGGGAAGCACATGACCAAGGCCGCTAACCGTCGAGCTTGGGATAATGGAGAATGCATTGCCGGTGGTAGTGGCGATGGCTACGCCGGCAGCGCTCGTGGAAGCCAACTGGATGAACTTTCGTCTCGATAGCTTGGCTGGTTTGGTCTTCTTATTTCGTTGCATGATTCAAGGATTTAAGGTGAGGAGGGCTCAATGTTTTTTTGAATGTTCTTGGTGCTCCGCTTTCCTTTCGAGCGGCTTTACTGAAATTTCTTTGTAGAAGACAACATCGTGTTCGCCGTGATTTTGCATACCGATATAGCCGAAGTCAGGCCGTCGGCCCGGATACGGTTCAAAATCAAATTTACGCGCAGGAACAGGATCACCTTCTTTGTAATCGGTAACTTTTACACCATTGAGAACCACCACGGTCCGGTCACCCTCCAAGGTGATTTCAAACGTATTCCACTCCGGCCCTGGCTTCCATGCTGTGGCAAGAGGTTTTGTGAAGGCATAGAGCATACCGGTGGAGTGATATTCGTCTTCACCCGAAGTTTCGGGGTGGTTGTCGATCTGAACTTCATAGCCATAAAATACCGGCATCCATGCTTCTTTCGGTTCGACCGGAATTCGGATAAAGAAACCGGCATTGCTGTTTTCCTTTTCCATTCTATAAACAACTTTGATTGTACAGTTTCCAAATTTCTGCCCCGTCCAATACAGTAGGCCCATTCCTCCGTGGGTTTGAATGATTCCATTTTCAACGGTCATGGAACCATCGCCCACGTGTTTCCAGCCGGTAAGATCTTTTCCATTAAACAGTTGCCGCCATTCTTTTGTGGAATCGGACGGATTATTTTGATGGATCGCAGGCACCTCAAAATGAGATGATGAGAATCCGAAGCCGGCGGCGGCAAGTATTCCGACAAGGAGTAGGGGAGAGCGTTTTTGTTTCATTATTTTAAGTTTTATTGTTGATTCTTTGTTGGTTGCGCATTTAATCGGGCGATTATTGTCTTAATTAATTTGCGACTGTTTTCAAATTTGCATCGTTCATTTCAACCAACCATCGGATGCGTCCATTAAAAAACAAATATTAACAGATGAAATTTAAACATATTGCGTAAGTA
>Ga0209067_10001573_pt1 | contig 13950 bp, 10 predicted proteins | sample ColStrG_CSR_2013_FD_187199 | JGI IMG/M metagenome (GOLD analysis project Ga0209067, IMG submission 187199) | Freshwater sediment microbial communities in response to fracking from Pennsylvania, USA - Cold Stream Run_MetaG_CSR_2013 (SPAdes)... | ecosystem: Environmental > Aquatic > Freshwater >... | reverse complement strand
CCGGCTTCAGTCACGATCAGTGCGCCGGCGGCGATATCCCAGGGTTTCAGGCCTTTTTCAAAGAAGCCATCCAGCCTGCCTGCTGCCACATAGGCCAGATCCAGCGCTGCCGAGCCGGGCCGGCGCAAGCCCTGGCATTTGCCGGACATGGCCTTGAACATCGGGATATAGCTCTCGATGTCGGCTTCATTGCGGAAGGGAAATCCGGTACCGATCAGCGTGTCGGCCAGTTTGTCGCGCTTGGAAACACGAATACGCTTGTCGTTCAGGAAGGCGCCGGCGCCTTTGGTGGCGGCGAATAATTCATTGCGGGTGGGGTCATAGACCACGGCCTGGGTCAGCACGCCGTTGTGTTGCAGGGCGATGGACACGCAGTATTGCGGGAAGCCGTGTAAAAAATTGGTGGTGCCGTCCAACGGATCGATAATCCAGACAAACTCGCTCTTGTCGCTCAGATTCTGTGAAGAGCCGGACTCTTCAGCCAGAATTGCGTGGCCCGGATAGGCCGAAATCAGGGTTTCGATAATGGCTGCTTCAGCGGCCTTGTCAACTTCCGAGACCAGATCATTGTGCTGCTTTTCGGTGGGGACGATACGGTCCAGGTCGAAGGAGGCGCGGTTAATAATTGTTGCGCCACGGCGCGCGGCTTTAATAGCCGTATTGAGCATAGGATGCATGGGATTTCCGTTAGAATAGCGTTTTCCTGCCGGTATCGATTATCCGGTCATTAATACTAGGTGCGCGGCAGGTAAAGTTAAAGAGCAATGTGCTGCAGCAGTTTTTTTCTGCTGTGCAATATTTCCGCCATTCTACCCGAAATACCTCCAGAGCTCAATTTGGCTCCTCCTTGCAGCCCGTAAAACATGCCAAAGATTCAGACACCATTTGACGCACTCCGCTTTGTTTTGGTCGAAACCAGCCATCCCGGCAATGTCGGATCGGTGGCGCGGGCCATGAAAACCATGGGATTTTCTCAGTTGTATCTGGTCAATCCGCGCTTTCCGGAAGTCGTGACGCATCCTGAAGCTCTGGCGCTGGCGAGCGGCGCGCAGGATATTTTGGAAAATGCCGTGATTGTCGATACGCTGGGTGACGCGTTAAAAGGCTGTGAACTGGCCGGGGCGGTCAGCGCCAGATTGCGGGAATTTTCGCCGCCCGTGTTAAACCCCCAGGAATTTGCGCAGCGTCTGAACCAGCTTGCTGCCAATTCAGAGACAGCCTGCGCTGCGCTGGTGATGGGCAATGAGCGCACCGGATTACTGAATCACATGGTCGAACAGTGCAATTTTCTGATCAATATTCCGGCGAATCCGGATTATTCTTCGCTGAATCTGGCTCAGGCCGTTCAAGTTTTAGCCTATGTCTGCCGATATGTTGCGAATGAGCAAATTATTTTGCCGGAAAACATTGGTTTTAAAGGCGCTTCTGCTAACGTGGATGAGATTGATGCAATGTTTAACCATCTGGAACAGGGGCTGATATCGATTGGTTTCATCGACCCGGACAGTCCCAGAAAATTGATGTCCAGGTTAAAGCGCCTGTTTGCCCGGACCCAACTGGAAACGGAAGAAGTGAATATACTGCGCGGTATTGCCAAAAAAATGCTGGACAAAAGATGATTGCAAGAAAATAATTTACCATTAGTAATATTGCCGCAATGGAAAATACAACACAACACTGCGGACCATGTAGGTATTCATCCCAATTTACTGTAACATCTGACAACTTTCACTGATACGAAACAGTTTGCGTGAGACTTTTTCAAGTTTTGATACTGAGCAGTCAAGTCACCGGGCGTAAAGCAGGAGATCATTATTTTTCAAATTAAGCGCCAATATTCCCTCAAAGCAGTTTGTCTGGCTTGCCTGGCCCTGTGCTACCCAACTGCTTACGCTTTAAGTTTTGGTGAAGCAGCTCTGCACTCTAATCTGGGCGATGTGCTGCGGCTGCAGGTCCCGATGACCGGTGCAACGGAAGACATACTGGTGCCCAGTTGTCTGAAAACCAAAATTGAAACGCTGGACGGTCAGTTAATCGATATTCCGCGCATCGAATTTGTGATGCCGGGTCAGTCGAATCGGCCTGTTTACGTCAGCCTGACTTCGAAAAAAGTCATGGATGAACCGGCGATCAGATTTTCCATCACCATGATTTGTGGTTCGACCGTGCGGCGTGATTACACCTTGCTGCTGGATTACCCCGACTCACCGGTGGCGATTCCGCGTACTGCGCCGGTCAGTGAGGCGCCGGTGGCGCAGGCCGTGGCAATCGAAGAAAAACGCAATCCGGTCAGATCCGTTGGGTCCGCCCGGAAGGCACCAACCCGGCCGGCCGCTGTCAGCGACCTGCCCGACGCACTACCCAAAAGCAGCAAGGAACCGGCCCGCACTGTGCACCGGAGGGAAGCAGTCGCCCGGGACGTACTGAAGGTCGACAACTACGACAGCGTTGCCGACCCCGATCTGAAAATGTCGCGCATGCTCTCCGATTCCGGCTCGTCGGCTGTTGATCAGCAGCGCAGCGCAGAAAACCGTCTGGCGCAGGCGCAGTTCGCCGCCATTATGCACGGTGAAGATCCGCTGCTGGCGGCGCAAAATGATGTCAAGCGCGAACAGCTCAAGGCCAAAAATCTGCAGGATGAACTGAACAGGGTCAGGCAGCAGGCGGCCCTCAAAGACGCCAATGGCAATGGCCCGTCATCACTGCTGATCGGCCTGATTGCCGCAGTGGCGGCGTTGCTGCTTGTGTTGACCGGTCTGATCGCGTATGCGCTGCGCAGGTCTCGCAAAACCGAAGAAAAAAGCTGGTGGGATGCCTCTGCCGATCAGAAAAAAAATGTCGAAGACATTGTCGATTATCTGCAGAGCAGCGCTGAACAGGGCGGCCTTGACCCCAACCCGATTACCACCTTCCGTGACAATTCTGCTGCTGATCAGGCAGTCAAAGCCGACACTGCGCCGGGCTCGGTCAATCAGGCTGAACCGGCAGCCAAATTTAAACGGACGGGCCTGCCGGCGCTCGAAGACACCAACAGCAGCACGTTTAATTTTTTTACCCATCGCGGGCAGTCCATCCACATTGAAGAAGTTTCCGATATCACCCAGGAAGCTGAATTCTGGATGTCGGTAAATGATCCGCATCGCGCAATCGAAATTCTGGAACCGCAAAGCCGTGATGAAAATCCCGGCACACCGGTACCCTGGCTGTATCTGCTGGATCTTTACCGGCTGGTAGGAGACGAAGATAACTATCGTGATTTACGTCAGCGCTTCAAACACAAATTTAATGCCAGGATCCCGAATTTTCATGAAGAAATTACCCCCGGCAGCGTACGCAGCTTTGAAGATTTCCCGCATCTTGTAACGAATTGCACTGCATTGTGGGCCACCGATGACATCAGTGCCTATCTGGAATCACTGTTGATTGATGACAGGGAAGGTGAACGCATTGGTTTTGATTTACCGGTCTATCGGGATATTCTGTTTTTGCTGGGAATCTGTAATGAGCTCAAACGGGTGCAGTATGAATCAAAGTCTGCGCCGGAGGATATCAAGCCCGCGCCGGTATTGCCCCAGCTCGATGCGCATCTTGTCGTCAAGCCGGACGACGCTGACTCGGGTGTGCAACCAGAATCGCTGAATTTTGATTTGCTCGATTTTAAGGCTATCGGAAAAGACAACAACTGAACCGGCTTTAAATCGCCCGCCGCATTTTTTCAATTTTGTAGGTTTTTTCGACCTTGGGCGGTTTGCCCAGTTTGACTATGGCCATGGTGCAGTTGTCGCCACGACCGTGGGAACGTTCCCTTGCCTTGTTGATGAGCATCTCGGCGGCCACACGCGGCGTGTTGGCCGCGATGACTGCGCCCAGCTCCCGGTCTGTGAAATAGTGCCACAGGCCGTCCGAACACAGCAGAAATGAATCACTCGGTTTCAGTTCGTTGCATTCGCTGATGGTGATGAACGGTTCGGCCGAGCTCGAACCGAGTACGTTGACCAATATATTCGACAGGGTATGATTTTTCGCTTCTTCCGGCGTGATCTTTTTTTCCGAGATCAGCTTTTCGACATAGGAGTGATCGATGGTGCGTTCGATCAGGTTCGGGCCCGAAAACCGATACAGGCGGGAATCACCTACATGCGCCCAGACGGCACGACCGGCAGGCGTGATAATCAGAATGACCACGGTACTGTGGGGTTCTTTTTCTGCGGAGATGCCTGAAAGCTGAATGACCGTGTGCGACTCACGAACAATGGTTTCCATTATTTTGATCACGTCGTCGTCGGAACCAAATTCGTCAAACAGTTGCTTGGCAGTACGTACAACCTGTTCGGCAGCGAGCGCGCCACCGCTCTTGCCACCCATACCGTCAGCCAGAACTGCCATCATGAAGCCGGGTGCCTTCGGAGCAGCCAGCAGCATGACCCGATCCTGCTGTTCCTTGCGGTCGCCAAGGTGCTGGCCAGTCCCTGCTTCGATTTTATATTGTTGGCTCATAACTCTGCTTCGATTAAACTAACGGTCTTTGCTGAAACTACGCTGCAAATTATTGCATGTAATCGCCGACATATCATTAACTTTCTCTAAAGTAATCTATGGCTGACCACACTGAGATACAAAAACGCATCACAATGCTGTCTGTCGAGCATCGCGATTTAGACGTCGTCATTGAGGCGCTCATTCTAGCCGGACATACCGACGAGCTGCAGTTACAACGGTTAAAGAAACGTAAGCTTCAGTTAAAAGATCACATCAAACTGTTACAAATGCAGTTAATCCCCGATGTACCTGCCTGACAGTTCGCCTCCACCCATTTCTCACCTTAAAGCTGATTTTGACCGAAATAACGAATGACCCGTCTCTGATTTCTTCAGACATCCACGCTCATGATGCCGACATCGAAAGACTGTTCAGCCCAAACGGGCAATTAGGTAACGCCGTCAGCAATTACCGCCCGCGTCAGGCCCAGATCGATATGGCAAAGGCAATCGGCCAGGCGATTGCGGGACAATCGACCCTGATTGCCGAAGCTGGAACCGGCACCGGCAAAACCTTCGCCTATCTGGCCCCGGCGCTGTTGTGGGGAGGAAAAGTGATCATCTCCACCGGCACCAAAAATCTCCAGGATCAACTGTTTTTGCGCGATATTCCGGCAGTACGCCAGGCCCTTGGTGCACCGGTTTCAGTCGCATTGCTGAAGGGTCGGGCCAACTACGTCTGCCACTTTCATCTGGAACGCACTTTGCAGAACGGCCGACTGACCTCCCGGGAAGACGTCGGTTATCTGCGTGAAATATCACGCTTTATCAAAATGACGAACACCGGCGACAAGTCGGAACTGTCGCAAATTCCTGAAACCGCCATGATCTGGAATCTGGTCACCTCGACCAAAGAAAACTGTCTGGGGTCCGATTGCCAGTATTACCAGGACTGTTTCGTGATGAAAGCACGCAAGGAAGCGCAAAAGGCCGACGTGGTGGTGGTGAACCATCACCTGTTTTTTGCCGATGTGGCGCTCAAGGACACCGGTATCGCCGAGTTACTCCCCTCAGCGAATACGGTGATTTTTGATGAGGCACATCAACTGCCGGATACGGCGACCCTGTTTTTTGGTGAAACAATTTCAACCTCGCAGATCCTGGAACTGTGCCGCGACGTGCTGGCAGAAGGCCTGTCGCATGCCCGCGATGGTGCCGAATGGGCCAAGCTGGTGGTGCCGCTGGAAAAAGCCGCGCGCGATCTGCGCCTGTGCTTTCCGCCCGAGCAGGTGAAGTTATCGCTGCCACAGATTCCTCCCTCCAGTGATTTCTTTCCGGCCTTCGAGACCGTTAAGGAACATCTGGGCACGCTCCTCGACGTACTGGAAAAACAGGCAGAACGCGCTGAAACCATCGAGCTGTGTCGCCTGCGCGCGCTGGAAATGAAAGGTCAGCTGGACGCCTGGGGCAAGGCTGCGCCGGTGGGCTCTGAGCTGCAGGATCAGGACTGTGTTTTGTGGGTGGAAGCGTATTCCACTTCACTGCAGTTGCACCGCACGCCACTGTCGATTGCGCCGATCTTCAACAAGCAGCGCGAGGATTCAGCACGCTCCTGGATTTTTACTTCTGCCACGCTGGCAGTCAAAAATGATTTCTCGCATTACACCTCGCAAATGGGCCTGTCGGATGAAAAGGCCGTCAGCTGGCCTAGCCCGTTTGATTATGGCAGACAGGGGTTGCTGTACATCCCGACCGGTATGCCTGAACCCCGTTTTTCCGAATACAACGATGCGGTGATCAATGCCGCACTGCCGGTGCTGATTGCATCCGGCGGACGCGCTTTTTTGCTGTGCACCACCCTGCGCGCCGTCAGGCTGAGCGCCGAGCGGCTGCGTGACGAGTTTGCACAACGAGGACTTAACTTTGCATTGTTTGTGCAGGGCGAATCGGGCAGAACAGAATTGCTGGATCAGTTCCGTCGCTCAGGCAACGGGATTCTGATTGGCAGCCAGAGCTTCTGGGAAGGCATAGACGTGCGTGGCGAAGCGCTGTCTTTGGTGGTGATCGATAAATTGCCGTTTGCTCCACCGGATGATCCAGTACTTTCCGCAAGGATTAACGCCATGGAGAAATTGGGCAAGAACGGTTTCGTGCACCACCAGCTGCCCGAAGCAATTATCAACCTCAAGCAGGGAGCAGGGCGCCTGATTCGGGACGAAACTGACCGGGGTGTGCTGATGCTGTGCGATCCACGAATACTTTCCAAGCCCTATGGCGCGCGAATCTGGCAATCCATGCCGCCGTTCACCAGAACACGCGAGCTTAAAGTGGTGGAAGATTTTTTTGCTTCGATCAAAACCGAACCAACCTCAGGAGACCTCCATGACAGCTGAATATCAGGCCCACGGTGCGGTGGCCGTCATCACACTGAACAATCCGCCGGTCAATGGCATGAACTTCGCGACCAGGCAGGCAGCCGTGGCAGGTATACATCGCGCACTGGCCGATACCAGTATTAAGGCTATCGTCATCACCGGCGCAGGCAAGGCGTTTTCAGGCGGTGCCGACATCAAGGAATTCAATACGCCGTTGGGCATGGCAGAGCCTACCCTGCACACACTGATAGACATCGCTGAATCAGCTGACAAACCGATAGTCGTCGCACTGCACCATGTGTGCATGGGCGGCGGACTGGAATTGTCGCTGGGCTGTCATTACCGGATAGCGCAAAAAGGTACTCAGATTGCACTGCCGGAAGTGAAGCTCGGCCTGCTGCCAGGTGCCGGCGGAACACAGCGTCTGCCGCGCGCAATCGGGCTTGAATTGGCATTGAAGATGATTACCGGCGGTGCACCGGAGTTGGCGGAAAATTTATCTCAGACCGCCCTGTTTGACGCAGTAGTCGACAGCGATGTGCTAGGTGCGGCAATCGCCTTCGCAGAAAAGATTGCTGATCTGCGCCCCTTGCCCCTGGTCAGAAACCGGCAGGTCACCCATCCACAACTGGAGCAGATTCTGGACGGAGCACGGGCTCAGGCCCGACGCGGCTTTTTGACTGCACCGATGGCCTGTGTGGAAGCGGTTGCCGCCGCTGCGCACAGGGCATTTGAGGACGGTATCCAGTTCGAACGTCAGACGTTTTATCAACTGGTACAAAACGCTGAATCCAAAGCATTGCGTCACGCGTTTTTTGCTGAACGGGCTGCCGGCAAGATTCCGGACGTGCCGTCCGATACGCCAACCCGTACCATCAGGAGCGCAGCAGTGGTTGGCGCCGGCACCATGGGTGGTGGCATTGCAATGAACTTCGCGAATGCGGGCATTCCGGTAGTCATACTGGAAACCAAAGCCGAGGCGCTTGAGCGTGGCCTCGCTGTCATCCGTAAAAATTATCAGAACACGCGTGACAAAGGAAAACTCACGGCGCAGCAATTCGAAGACCGCGTGGCGCTGATCAGCGGCACGCTTGATTACAGCGCCATCGCGCAGGCAGATATTGTGATTGAAGCCGTGTTCGAGGAATTGCCGGTCAAGCAGGCAGTGTTTACCAGACTGGATGAAGTGATGAAGCAGGGCGCCATACTGGCGACCAATACCTCTACGCTGGATGTCAACAAAATCGCCGCTTTTACCGCTCGGCCGCAGGATGTAATCGGCCTGCATTTTTTCAGTCCGGCGAATGTCATGAAATTGCTGGAAATCGTGCGTGGCAAACTGACTTCGCACGAGGTGCTGGCCACCGCCATGGCGCTGTCCAAAAAACTGAAAAAAATTGGCGTGGTCTCCGGTGTCTGTGACGGCTTTATCGGTAATCGCATGCTGGAACAATATATCCGTCAGGCTGGCTTTCTTTTGGAAGAGGGCTGTCTGCCGGCGCAAGTGGACGCGGCCGTGGAAAAAATCGGATTTGCCATGGGGCCTTTTCGTATGGGTGATCTGGCGGGGAACGACATCAGCTATGCCATACGCAAACGTCGTGCGGTAGAGCGCCCGGGCATGATTTATTCCCGGACTGCGGATAAATTGTGCGAGCTGGGTCGCTTTGGACAAAAGACGCTCGCAGGCTGGTACGACTATCAGGCCGGCGACCGGACTGCCCATCCTTCGGCGCTGGTGAATACAATGATTACCGAGCATTCGGCGCAGGTCGGTATTGTGCGTCGTGAGATCAGCGATGAGGAAATCGTCGGCAGGCTGATTTTTGCGCTGGTCAATGAAGGCGCTGAGATTCTGGCTGAAGGGATCGCGCAACGCGCATCGGATATTGATATGGAGTATCTGAGCGGCTATGGATTCCCACTGCATCTCGGTGGGCCTATGTTTTATGCAGACAGCATCGGCCTCGCTAAAGTGGTTGCGGCGATACAGGACTATGCAAAAGGACATTACGGCGCAGTGTGGAAACTCTCGCCGCTGTTGACTGAATTAGCTGCCAACGGCAAGACTTTTAACGCTTGACTGACTAAATTGCTAACGGATACAAGAAAAAACCGGGAATTGGGCTGGCGAGAGTCGTAATATCTGGCTATAATTGCGCGCTTGGATGGCCGGTACGGTTCTAAGTAGTATTACCGGGAGTCAAAGGCAGACCAGAAAGGAAGAGTGGCCGAGCGGTTTAAGGCACTAGTCTTGAAAACTAGCGAGGGTTTAAAGCCTCCGTGAGTTCGAATCTCACCTCTTCCGCCAGAATTCAATTTAATGCCCGCTTAATGCGGGCATTTTTATTTTTGCGCTCAGAATCAGTGCGTTAGTAATTGGACTTGGCAAATTGCATTTTTGCATTCAAATCGCTATAATGCATGCATTGAAGGCGTTTTATTGAGGTGGAGATATGGCAATGCTTACTGTGCGCAACTTGCCCGATGATGTGCACCGGGCGCTTCGCATCCGGGCGGCGCAGCACGGACGCAGTACCGAGGCGGAGGTCAGGGAGATTTTGGCGATTGCGGTTAAACCCGAGACCAGGATCAGGTTGGGTGACGCCTTGGCAGAATTGGGCCGTGAGGTTGGGCTCAGGAACGAGGATTTCGAGGAATTCGAGAAAATACGGGACAAAAATCCTGCCAGACCAGTGGGGTTTGAATGATTATTCTTGATACCAATGTTGTGTCAGAAGCGATGAAGCCAGAACCTGATTCAAAAGTTCGGGCCTGGCTGAATGATCAAGTCACCGAAACGCTTTATCTGTCCAGCGTAACGTTGGCCGAGTTGCTGTTTGGTATCGGTTCGCTGCCAGTTGGCAAACGCAAGGAAATGTTGACGCAGGCTCTGGATGGTCTGCTTGGCTTGTTTAAAGACAGAGTCTTGCCGTTCAATGTCGACGCAGCCCGCCATTATGCTGAGTTGGCTGTCTCAGCAAAAAATGCCGGACGGGAATTTCCAACACCAGATGGTTATATAGCCGCAATTGCAGCTGCCAATGGATACATCGTCGCGACGCGAGATACGGCTCCCTACTTGGCCGTCAACGTTACCGTGATCAATCCTTGGCAAGGTTAAGGATCGACTGTGGACCTGTTCGAATGGCCTGATATGTTCAAGAAGCGCCCGACAGATTCAATTACTGAAAATCCCGCGGAATCGTTCTGGTCCATTTTTTCTCCCGCACCAGCACGCCATTTTCGCTGAGCCTGCGCAGATAATCGTAATAAAAATTATCCTGATCACTGCGAAATACCGCATCGGACTCCCACACAATTTCCCGACCCGGAAGATCAACCTGAAATCGATTGATGCTGTGCACGGAAGCTGATTCCGGATGGGCATCCGTCACACGATGTTCAATTTTTTCCTGATAATGCTCGACGCCCCACGGATAGCGCTGCCCACTCTGATTCGTCACCAGCACGGTCGTTTCACCGGTTTGCAGATTGTGGTTCACTGATGAAATTTCTCCAAAGCCGGAAGTGCTGCCTTCATCGACAGTTTCAAAGCCCGACATGGGCTGACTCTCTTCAGAAGGTGGCAGAAATTGCGGCCCGTGACGACGCGCTTTGGATGCAACGGGAAGAATCAATCTGGTGCCAGTATTGCCGCCCAGTTGCAGTTGGGTCTCCATGGCAAAAGGTGTTGGCCACAGCATCGGCCATTGGGCACTGTTGACTGCCAGCCGGATGCGGTGGCCGGGGGCAAATTTCCACGACGTAAAATGCAGGTCGATCTTTAACGGAATAATTTCGCCCGGGACTATCGCAACAGGTTGCCGTGACGAGTTGCGATGGGTGCCATTCAACGCTGCCCCGGTAATGAGCGTGACAGTGCCATCCGGTGCCACATCAGACAGGCGTGCTACCCAGTCGGCACGGGTTGCGCTGCTGGCCACATTCAGCCGTACCTGAGGCAGACCCAGTATGGAAAGATTTTCTGTCAGCGGTTCGCTGTCATACACCAGACTGTAAGCGTCGGTGCCGCGCTGATCGTACGCCACGTCTCCCCACCACATCACGGGCCCGCCGGCTTCAACGCCAATGCCGGGAACGTAGCGCAGAGCATGGTTGGCCGGTGCGGAAGGGGAGGCAGCCAGACTGTGGTTGGTCTGCGGGTAATAGATTTTTTGTTTCATGCCTTTGATCGGCCAGCCGTCTTCCCAGCGCCATTCGCCCTGATCTTGCTCCAGCACCGGACCCGGCGCATGCCAGTCGCGCATGTATACCGCCAGGCGTGGCTCGGCCATGATGCCGGTGTCAATGCCTTTGAGCCAGTAGTCAAACCAGCGCACCGCTTCATTGCGCCATTCCATCCCCGGCTTGGGGTAAGCATCATGCGGCCAGCTGTGTGACCACGGACCGACGATCGCTTTAACCGGTGCGTGCAGATGTTCCAGCATGCGCGGAATGCTGTTGCGATAACCGTCGTACCAGCCTCCGATCAGGAAAGTGGGAATGGTGACGCTGTCGTATTTTCCTTTGAGTGAGGCGCGATCCCAGTACGGGCCGTCGCGCTGCTGCGTCTTGGTGGTCAGCATCCAGGGTGGGGTATCAAAGCGGTCATGGAAGTAGGTTTCGTCGAGGACATAATCGGGCGCGCCGGGCCGTGCGTTGTCCAGATCCTGGCTCATTTCCCACGAATCCACGTGCATGATGCCATCCATGAAGTGGACGTCGTCCTGATACATATCTTCAGTGGCATCGACGGCGATGATGGCCTTGAGTGCCGGCGGATTGCGCAACGTCATCTGAATCGCGTTGAATCCGCTCCATGAAATGCCAAACATACCGACTTTTCCGCCAGCCCAGGATTGGCCTGCCAGCCAGCTGATGACGTTCTCACCATCCTGTAATTCCTGATCCGAATATTCGCCTGCGACCAGTTGTCCTTCGCTGTTACCAGTCCCGCGGATATCGACCCTGGCGACCACGTAGCCGCGCTCAACAAAGTAGCGATACATTTTCCAGTTGCGGTCTCGCGAATCTGTTTTGCGATAGGGCAGGTACTCCAGCAGCACTGGGAAGGTCTGACCCGGTTGTGCCCCGGTGGGCAGAAACAGGTCTGCAGCAAGGCTTACGCCATCCGGCATGGGGATCGACATTGCCACCAATTCCATGCCAAAAACAGGCGGCGAGGGTGTTTTCACGTCCGCAGCGACAGTGAAAAATGAACAAAGAAAAATCAGACTGCCAAACAGCGATTTTTTAAACATAAGGGATAGTCAGGTTGCCACTGTTTGTAGAACGTTTGTATCAAAGTGTGCCCCGGAAAAATGAAAATGGGTTTTGCGACTATAATCTGCCCGCCCGCAGGAACTGAACATCGATTCAGCGTTACAGCATGCGGAGGGCGTAAATCGTCGCATCGCTGCAACGAACTGCCTGTTTTGTTGGCTATTAACTACTTTTTCTTTGCCCTTTTGTTTCGAATTTGATGAAATGGCAACGATTTAGCTGAATATACGGTCTGTCAGTCACACGCGGAATTCTTCGCACTATGGCTTTCTGGTATGACCACTGACTTCCTCTGGAAATGAATAATGAAAAAATCACTGATTCTGTCGTCAATTCTTGCCGCTTTTGCCGGAACTGCCTGCGCGCAGTCTTCAATCACCATGTACGGCGTATTGGACGCCGGTCTTAATTATGAAAAACCGGCAGTTGCCGGCACCGGCAATGAGTTTTCGCTGGCCAGCGGCATTTCAACGCCGTCCCGCATCGGCTTCAATGGTTCTGAAGATTTTGGCGGCAGCCTGAAGGCCCTGTTTCAGATAGAGGCCGGCGTGCAGATTGATAATGGTCAGAGCACGCAAACCGGAACGCTGTTCAATCGCGCTTCGTGGATCGGTTTGTCGGGCGACTTTGGGACCGTGATGGTGGGGCGTCAATTCACACCCATGTACAACGCCGTGTATTCCATCGATCCGTTTGAACTCGGCATGGCAGGCAACGCCGGTAATCTGATGCATCTGGGCGGTGCCAACCTCGTCGGCGGCAATCTGACCGGTGGCTTCCATTCATGGCTGGAAAATGGCGGCGGTGGCATGGACCAAAACAATTCCATGCGCTATGTCTCGCACGATTACAAAGGACTCTCGATCGAGTTCAATTACGGCTTCGGCGGGATTGCCGGTTCAACCAGTGACGCTGCAGAAACCGGTTATACCGTTAATTATGATCAGGGCCCGGTGCATTTGCTGGCATCCTATGACGGCATCAATGCAACCAATTTCAGCAATACCTTCAAAACCACCTTGGTCGGCGGCAGTGTTAACTGGGGAGAATACGGTGTGCCCCTGAAAACCAGCTTCGGTTACCAAACCAATAAAGGATCGGATTTAATTGGCGGCAGCATAGTGAATTCGACTGATCTGTTACTTGGCCTGCGTGTTCCACTCGGTCGCCATGAAATATTGTTTTCCTACATCCATCTCGACAGTAAAACCAATCCCAGTTATCAATCTAACCAATACGCTCTCGGCTATACCTATGCCTTGTCGAATCGCACCAGCTTTTATACATCAGTTGGCGAAGTCGGCAACAAAAACGGCTCTGAATTTACGTTGGGTACTGCATCAAGTCCAGGGTACGGCGTGAAAGCGTTCGATCTGGGAATACGCCACGCGTTTTAATAGCAAGGCTAGGAAAGAACGGCAGCTGTGCCGTTTTTTTATACCGGTCGCTTGCGTCTGCTGCAGCAAATTCTGAAAGAGTCGCCATGAAAATTGATTATGTGTCTGACATTGCCTGCCCCTGGTGTGCCGTGGGTTTACATTCTCTGGAGCTGGCAATCAAAAATCTGAAAGGTGTTGTGGACGTTGAACTGCGGTTTCATCCTTACGAACTCAATCCTGGTATGGCGCTCGAAGGTACCGACAGCGGCGAGTATCTGCGTGCCAAATATGGCATGAGCAAAGAACAGCTGGAATCCAACCGGGACAATTTGCGTGCCAGAGGCGCTGCAGTGGGCTTCCATTTCGGTGCAATGAAGCAGGTCTGGAATACTTTCGACGGGCATCGGCTGCTGCACTGGGCCGGAATACAGT
>Ga0209067_10001571_pt1 | contig 13954 bp, 12 predicted proteins | sample ColStrG_CSR_2013_FD_187199 | JGI IMG/M metagenome (GOLD analysis project Ga0209067, IMG submission 187199) | Freshwater sediment microbial communities in response to fracking from Pennsylvania, USA - Cold Stream Run_MetaG_CSR_2013 (SPAdes)... | ecosystem: Environmental > Aquatic > Freshwater >... | reverse complement strand
GATATCCAGGATGTAAAAGCGGCCATTCGCTTTATTAAGGCAAATGCTTCTAAATACCAACTAAATCCTAAAAAAATAGCCACCTGGGGAGGGTCTGCGGGAGGAAATTTGGCTGCCTTGGCGGGAACAACAGGCGGCATAAAGGAATTAGAGGATTTAAGCCTGGGAAATGCCGATCAGAACAGCGAGGTTCAGGCGGTAGTTGACTGGTTTGGCCCCATTGACTTTTTACAAATGGATCCTCAGTTTAAATTAAGTGGAAAAGGAAAACCCGATCATAGTGAAGCCAATTCTCCTGAATCCAAAATTTTAGGCAAACAAATTACCCTTATCCCTGAATTGGTAAAAGCCGCCAACCCGGCAACCTATATCAGCAAAAATGATCCTCCATTTTTTATTGAACATGGTAAGGAAGATCAATTGGTTCCGACTCAGCAATCTATAAATTTTGCAGCCGAATTAACCAAGGTCTTGGGAGAACAAAAAGTAACCCTGATTCTTCTCGAGGGAACCCGGCATGGGGGATACCAATTCGAAACCCCGGAAAATCTTAAAAAGGTATTTGAGTTTTTGGATAAATATTTGAAATAAAACCCAAATGCCTGATAGTTTTAGATTTATTAGAGACTCAAAGCCCAGTTTTTTACAAATAAGTACGGTTTTGATTTGCTTTTTGATGAACATGTTGGATGGAACCAATGTGATGATCATATCCTATACCGCACCCGTTATAGCCAAGGAATTCACCATAAATCCCCAGTTAATGGGAATTGTGTTTAGTGCCGGATTATTGGGTATGGCTATTGGAGCCATGTTTTTGGCCCCTTTCGCCGACAGAATAGGTCGATATGCCTTGGTGTTAATTAGTGTGATGCTAATGGGAATCACCATATTTCTAACAGCTTATTCGCAAACGGCCCTTCATTTAATTTTATTCAGAATATTAAGCGGTTTGGGAATAGGAGCCATGCTCGCGAGTACAGCTACTTTAGCCTCTGAATATGCCCCCCCTTCCTTAAAAAGCTTTTGGGTAAGCTTCGTAATGGGTGGTTATCCAATAGGAGCGGTTGTATCCGGACTGATTGTTGCCAGAATTTTGCCCACTTATGGATGGAGGTTGGTTTTTGAATGGGCTGGAATAATCACTTTAGTAACCATTCCCCTAATTATATTTTATTTAGGTGAATCTTTAGATTTTCTCATTAAGGCTCAACCCAGAAACGCTCTGAACCGAATCAATAAAATACTTACTAAAATGCAATCTCCCCTCCTTGCTGAATTGCCCATTTTATCCCTGAAGGATAAGGAGAAAAATACAGTAGGGTCCTTATTGATACCCGAGCTAAAATGGCCTACCCTAAAACTATGGCTGGGAATTTTTATGTCCTTCGCCACCTTATATTTTTTAACTAGCTGGATTCCTAAACTAGCCTCCAATACAGGAATGTCCGAATCCCTGGCCATTTATGCCGGCACCCTTTTTAATTTGGGAGCTTTTACCGGAATTATAACCCAAGGATTTCTATCCTCCAGATTTGGGCTAAGGCAAACGATTACCTGGTTTTTAATTTTAACGGCCTTTTTGATGATTCTTTTTGGTTTTTTCTCAAACCCATTCATCATTCTATTGCTTATTAGTTTTATTGGGTTTGGAATTCAGGGAGGATTTGTGGGATTATATAGCTTTGCAGCCGAACTATACCCCACCAAGATTAGGGCAACAGGTGTCGGTTGGGCCATTGGATTAGGTAGAGTGGGAGCTATTATTGGACCTATAATTGGCGGCACATTAATTAGTCAAGGCATGCATATGTCCTCTACATTTTTTGTTTTCTCCATACCCCTCCTGGTAGGGGCGGTCGCCACTGGCTTCAATTCAATAACCGAAAAAAAATGAAAGAAGTAATATGGGATTTGGCTCATTTGGCCCATGTGGAGCTATATACCCCAAAATTGGAGGAAAGCACTCGCTTTTTCACCGATATCCTGGGCTTATCGATCAGCGATGAAAAAAATGATTCGGTTTACCTAAGAGCCTATGATGATTATGAGCATCATACCTTAAAACTTACGGCCCATAAAACCCCCGGGATTGGTCATTTTGCCTGGAGAGCCAGAAGTCCTGAAGCCTTAAATAGACGAGTAGAAGCCATTAAAGCCTCTGGATTGGGGATCGGATGGACGGAGGGAGATTTAGGCCATGGCCCTGCCTATCAGTTTAATACCCCTGATGGTCATTTGGTGGAGGTTTATTTTGAAACGGTAAAATACAAGGCGGGGGAAAATGATCGTTCGGCTTTAAAAAACACCATAAGTCGTTTTCCTGGAAGAGGAATGAACGTTCGGCGAATCGATCATCTTAACTTATTGGCCAAGGATATTCCCTCTTTTTTAGATTTCCAAATCCATACTTTGGGAGGACGGTTGACCGAGATTATTCAATTTGAAGAAGGCCCAAAAGCTTTATGGTTTTCCGTAAACTCCAAGAGTTATGAATTGGCCGTTACCGAAGATCATTCAGGATCCAGAGGTCGATTGCATCATCTTACTTTTGCGGCCAATAGCCGGGAGGAGGTACTTTTAGCCGCTGATATTGCCCTTGAGAATGGCATTTTTATCGAAACCGGCCCGCATAAACATGCCATTCAACAAACCTTTTTCCTTTATTTATACGAACCGGGCGGAAATCGAATTGAAATCGCAAATGCTACCGCCCGTTTAATATTAGATCCGGATTATGAAACCATCGTATGGACTAAAGAAGAAAGGTCTAAAGGTCAGGCATGGGGTTTAAAAACGGTTGAAAGTTTTCATTTAAGGGGAACACCTTTCTCCGAAGATTTAGATTTTTAAATAGGAACAGGGAAATATTTTATGAATAAAAAACTATTAGTGGTAGGCGCCCATTCGGCCGATTTCGTTTGGCGATCGGCGGGAACAGTGGCCAAGTTTGTTGAACAAGGTGGAGAAGCCAAAGTTCTCGCTTTATCCTACGGTGAACGTGGAGAATCCGGCGAATTATGGAAAGAGGATCCCAACCGATCCGAGGAAGATGTAAAAAAGATTCGTCATGAACAGGCCTTAAAAGCAGCCGTTATTCTAGGCGCATCTTTCGAAAGCTTCGATTGGGGCGATTATCCGATGATTCTAACCGATGAAAGGGTTTCACAGCTTACCGGGTTGATCCGTGATTTTGAACCGAATGTAATTTTAACCCATACAGAGAAGGATCCCTTCAATCCGGACCATCCTTTAGCCTATACCGCCGTACAAAGGGCCCGATTATTGGCTGCAGGAGCCGGAGTAGCCAGCGCTTTCAAAAACATAATCCCCCCCACCTGGTACTCCTTCGAACCCCATCAACCTGAATTATCCGCTTTTGTACCGGATACTTTTATTGATATCACTTCGGTAATGGATAAGAAAATTGCAGCGATGGATTGTATGGGGGCACAGAATTATTTGAAATCCTATTATACCGAACTAGCTTCCAGAAGGGGGAATCATGCCAGAAGAATATCCGGCATCCAAGGAGTTAAGTTTGCCGAGGCGCATCAAAGTATGGTACCTAGAGTATTAAACAATATTATTTAAAATAGATACAAAATAATGGCAATAACCAAGGATGTGATTTCGGCCCTAAGTCAGTTTTCATCCGCTACCCTGCATGAGGCCATGGGAAAGTATGGCAACCTTCCTTACCAGATTAAGCCAATCAGCCCAAAAATGAAGGTTTGTGGTCCGGCTTATACCGTAAAAACCATGCCTTGTGATAACACCATACTTCATAGAGCCTATGCCTATGCCATGCCAGGAGATGTTTTAGTGGTGGATTGTTCCGGATATTATGAAGCCGGATATTGGGGAGATTTGATGAGTCTTGGCGCTAAAACCAAAGGAATAGCCGGATTGGTTATCGATGGTTGTGTACGGGATGCTAACGATATTGAAGAAATGGGTTTCCCGGTTTTTAGTCGTGGGCTTTGCATTTTGGGAACCGGGAAGCATGGCGATGGAACCTTAAATCAACCTATAATATTGGGAAACTGGACCATTCATCCAGAAGATATTATAGTAGGGGATCGGGATGGGGTGGTTGTGATCCCTCAGGAAAAAGCCCATGAAGCTCTGGAAAAAGCTCGTGAACGGGAGGAAAAAGAGGCCCAGGTTCGAAAGGAATTATTGGCCGGAAGAACATCCCTAGAAATTTATGGCTGGGATAAAAAGTTTGGATATTAAGATTATATGAACGTAGCCATATTGGGATTAGGGGAAGCAGGAACCTACTTTGCAAACGGACTCGCCGACCTGGGTTTTACTGTATGGGCATGGGATCCCAATCCAAAAAGAAAATTGAATGAATCGGTCCATTTCGCCAAAAGTAATCTGGAGGCGGCCTATCAGGCTGAAATGGTTTGGAGTGTAAATCTAACCCAGGTTTCCGAGGAAGTAGCTAGAGAAGTAATGCCGTCCTTAAATAAGCATAAAATCTATGCGGAACTCAATACCTCCTCACCGAATAAAAAGCATACCATCTATCAACTTTTGAAGGAAACTGGGGTTCAATTTGTAGATGTAGCTATAATGGCTCCCGTACCACCCAAGGGAATTTTCACCCCTTTCCTGGCCTCTGGACCGGGGGCCGATTCATTGGTTCAAATTATGAAGCCCTATGACCTGAGCATTAGAACCGTTGATGGGGAGGTTGGAAAAGCTGCGATGTTAAAATTATTACGATCCATTGTTTATAAAGGCATTGCGGCTGTCATCTGTGAAGCTATGGATGCAGGAAAGGCCTTTGATCAGGAAGCGTATATTCGTGATCAAATCCAATCCATTATAGGAGGAAAAGATGATTTAATTGACCGATTTGTAGAAGGTAGTCGAACCCATGCAGTACGTAGAATCCATGAAATGGAGGCAGTGGTAGATATGTTAAAGAATAAGGGCTTAAAACCGGTAATGAGCGAAGCTTCCCGGGAAAATCTAGAAAAATTAGCGGGGAACTAAAAAAAATGCCAATGGCTATACCGTATATGCAGTTCAGAGGTGGAAGCTCGAAAGGATTATATTTTGAGGCTCGTTACTTACCCAAAGATCCAAAATTAAGGGATAGGATTTTAATTGCCTGTATGGAAGGGGTTGGAATGGGGGATCCCAGACAGATTGATGGACTCGGTGGAGCCAATTCCCTAACCAGCAAGGTGGCCATTGTAAGCCCTTCGGAATTAAAGGATGCCGATTTGGATTATCTTTTTTTACAGGTTGAAATCGGAAAAGGTAAAGTTTCAACCGCTCAGAATTGTGGTAATATTTTGGCGGGAGTGGTTCCTTTTGCAATTGAATCCAAAATGATAAAAGCCAATGAAGGAACAACCCATGCTAGAGTCAATATGCTTAATACCGGAGGGATATGTGAAATTGTGGTACAAACCCCCAATTTTAATGTAGAATATTCAGGAAATGCGAGGGTGGATGGCGTTCCCGGTACGGCCGCACCGATTATCTGTAATTATCTGGATACCGAAGGTTCTACCTGCGGGTCCTTATTTCCGACAGGCAAATTTAAGGATGAAATGAATGGTATCGAATTCACCTGCATTGATAATGGTATGCCGGTAGTTCTATTGCTGGCTAGCCAATTGGGTATATCCGGTTATGAAAGCCCATCCGAATTAGACCAAAACGAAACCCTAAAACAAAAAATTGAGGATATCCGATTAAAAATTGGGCCCAAAATGAATCTTGGTGAAGTTGGTTCCAAAACCATCCCTAAAATGTGCCTGATTTCTAAACCCAAAGAAAATGGGCTTATTAATACCAGGATGTTTATTCCTCATGTTTGCCACGAAGCCATTGGGGTTCTGGCCGCCATTTCCGTGGCAACCGCCTGCGTCGTACCCGAAACGATCATTCATTCGGAAATTTCCATCCCCCATCAAATCCTAAACGAATTATCTATTGAGCATCCAACCGGAGAATTAACCGTTACCTTGGATTATACTCTAAATCATGATAATACCATCAAAATCAATCGATCGGGGGTAATGAGAACCGCTCGATTGATTAGCAAAGGCGAGGTTTTTATACCACCCCTGGCACTTTAAAGCCTGGATACCATTCTAAGGTATTCATAACCAATAATCTCGGACCTGAAAAATGGACAAAAAAAAATCGGACAAAACTTTAAATTAAAGTCTGTCCGATCTAGTAGCGGGAGCAGGACTCGAACCTACGACCTTCGGGTTATGAGCCCGACGAGCTACCAACTGCTCCATCCCGCAATTTTTTTATTGGATTGCAAAGGTAGTATTTGTTTCTTTGCAATCCAAACAAGATTTATTTATGGGGGATCATCGGGCAGGTTATATTAGTATTCTAGGCAAACCCAATGCCGGAAAGTCAACACTACTCAATGCCTTGGTTCAGGAAAACCTGTCCATAGTGACGCCTAAGGTACAAACTACCCGGCATCGTATACTGGGTATTCGCAATGAGGAAGATTCTCAAATGGTATTTTCCGATACTCCCGGCATACTCAGCCCGTCCTATTTATTACAGGAAGCGATGATGAAAGCGGTATATTCTTCGTTGGAAGATGCCGATGTTTTATTATTAATCACTGGTATGGATGAAGAAACCTGGGAAGAGGAACCTTTTTTGGAAATATTAAAAAATAGTTCGATCCCCAAGGCCGTTGTTCTGAATAAGGTTGATTTATCGGATGAGAGTGGAGTAAATCAAAAAATGGATTATTGGAAATCCGTTTTAAATCCCGAAAAGGTAATACCGGTTTCAGCTATCAAGGGGTTTAATATAGATTCCATTTTGAGCTTTGTTCGCGATCATTTACCGGTTCACCCCCCCTATTTTGATAAGGATGAATTAAGCGACCGTCATATCCGATTTTTTATGTCGGAGATAATTCGCGAAAAAATATTGCAATTTTGCCAAAAGGAAGTTCCATATAGTGCCGAGGTAGTAATCACTACCTATGAAGAATCACCCGATATAGATCGAATCTATGCCGAAATTATTATTGAGAGGGAATCGCAAAAGGTGATTTTGATTGGTAAAGGGGGAGAAATGATAAAAAGGATTGGAAGCGAAGCGAGAATCCAAATGGAAGCGTTTCTGGGTAAAAAAGTATTTGTAGATATTAGAGTGAAGGTAATCGAGGGGTGGCGTAGCAAGCAAGCCTATCTAAAACGTTTTGGATATGAGTAATATAATCGCCATTGTAGGCAGGCCGAATGTGGGTAAATCCACTTTGTTTAACCGATTAACCGAATCCCGTCAGGCTATTGTCGATGATGAATCCGGAGTAACCCGCGACCGCCATTATGGTCAATCGGATTGGTCAGGCCAGTTTTTTACCGTAGTCGATACGGGTGGATATGTTGTGGGTTCAGAGGATGTGTTTGAATCGGCCATTCGGGAACAGGTTTTAATTACTATTGAAGAAGCCGATGCTATTTTCTTTTTACTGGATGTAACAACGGGTATAACGGATCTCGATGATGCTATTGCAGCTGTATTAAGGAAATCAAAAAAACCGGTATTTGTGGTTGCCAATAAAGTAGATAATAACTTTCTTTATTCGGAAACAGCTGTTTTTTATGCACTAGGCTTGGGTGATGTGTTTCCGATTAGTTCCATGACCGGAAGCGGAACGGGTGAACTATTGGATGCGGCTATGAAGGTTTTAAAGCCGGAACCGATAGAACCTCCCGAAAGCACCATCCCCAAATATGCCATTTTAGGAAAGCCTAATGTGGGTAAATCCTCTTTAATCAATATTTTATCTGGAACTCCAAGAAATATTGTAACGCCTATTGCTGGAACCACGCGTGACTCTATTCATGTAACCTATAACCAATTTGGTCAGGAGTTTATGCTTATTGATACCGCAGGGCTTCGAAAAAAAACCAAGGTTCGCGAAAATCTCGAGTTTTATTCGGTGATGAGAAGTATACGGGCCTTGGAAGAATCCGATGTGGTACTTTTAATGATTGATGCACAGGAGGGGCTTGATTCACAGGACATCAATATTTTTCATTTGGCAGAGAAAAATAAAAAGGGGATTGTTATTCTGGTCAACAAATGGGATTTGATTGAAAAAAATAATAAAACCACTTCCGTTTTTGAAGAAGAAATCCGGACTCGATTGGCTCCTTTTTCGGATATCCCTATTGTATTCACCTCTATACCTGAAAAACAAAGGGTCTACAAAGCCATCGACATGGCAAAAAGGGTTTATGAAAACCGAAAGCAAAAAATTTCTACCTCTCATCTGAATGATGTCATGTTAGAAATTATCGAAAGGACCCCTCCTCCATCGATTAAAGGAAAAAGTATTAAAATAAAATATATCACTCAGGTTACGGGAGTCTGTCCGAGTTTCGTATTTTTTTGCAATTTGCCTCAATATATTAAGGAACCTTATAAACGATTTATTGAGAACCAACTCCGTGAAAAATTTGACCTTTTGGGAACACCCATCTTATTGTATTTCAGACAGAAATAAAATACAATCCTTTCGATTAGGCTCCGTTAAGGGCTTTTCATTTCGGATTTTTTTGACTGGCCTGGGCCTTATCACCCTAATTTCGGGCTGCGGACCTGTACCAGAGGAAACCGCCCATCAAAAAGCCTTAAAGGATTCTGCAGCGGCCGATTCGATTATGCGTTTGGAGGCCAATAAAATCAAGAAATATGAATCGGCCAAAAAGAAATTTTCCGATTCAGTAAAACTGGCCTTAAAAGCCCAGCAACAACGCAAGGCAGATTCTTTAACCGATTCTACCGAATTAAGAAAATTATCTTTACCCATTCATACCCCTAATTCAATCGATAGCCCAAAGCTTAAAAAGCATAAGGTATTGGATAGTACTCAGAAAAAACCGAGGAAAAAATTAGATAGCCTCCATAGAAAAACCAAGATTCGAAGGGACACGGTTTAATAAAACACTAACAGGAGAAGGATTACCTCAAAAATTCAGTAAATTCAATACAGCATTTCTTCCTTAGGATTATGAACCCAATACGCATTACCGAATCCGATTCCCGATACGATCATCTTGAATTGATGACGGTCCACCAAATTCTGAACCATATGAATCAGGAAGATAAAGGCGTGCCAGATGCGGTTCAAAAAGTAATTCCTCAAATAGAAAACCTGGTACAGGTTATCATTGAGCAGATGCGACAAGGGGGTAGGGTGTTTTATATTGGTGCAGGCACTTCCGGAAGATTGGGTATTATCGATGCTTCCGAAATTCCCCCCACTTTTGGGGTTGGTGATGATAAGTTTATTGGACTCATTGCCGGAGGAGATGGTGCCATTCGAAAAGCGGTCGAATTTGCGGAGGATGATATCCATCAGGCCTGGAAAGATCTGGAGAAAAGAAATATAAATGAAAAAGATGTGGTGATAGGAATAGCCGCTTCTGGAAATACGCCTTTTGTTATTGGTGGAATTCGTCAGGCTAGATCCCATGGATTAAAAACCGGTGCTTTGGTTTGTAATTTGGGAAGCCCTATTGCTCGTGAAGCCGAATTTCCTATTGAAGTGGTAGTAGGACCCGAATTTATAACGGGTTCTACCCGTTTAAAATCAGGCACGGCCCAAAAATTAATCCTTAATATGATTAGCACATCCGTAATGATCAAAATGGGAAGAATTAAGGGAAATAAAATGGTGGATATGCAACTTACCAATACCAAATTGGTAGAAAGAGGAGTGCGTATGATTATGATGGCTACCGATATTGATGAAAGAAACGCTTCTGAATTATTAGAAAAACATAAAAATGTACGAAAGGCTATTGACGAGTTTTTCGCCACTAAAAAAAATTAATTCGTATGCACGATATTGAGCCTTATTATCGGTGGAGGGATGAATACATTGCCAGTGAGGATGAGGCCTCTCCATTTTTCGAGCGTCAGTACAGTGAATTCGAATTCGATAAAACCATTTATAATTATTATATCCACCCCCAATGGGATGCATTTGGTTCACCAACTCTTTATTTAAAGGTTTTGTTTGTGGATTATGTGCGGGGATATTCGATAATAGAATTGATCGGAGAATGGAATGATTGTATTACCAATGATATCATGTTTTTAAAACGGGAAGTCATCGAACCCATGATCCAGGAAGGTGTTAATAAATTCATTCTCATTGGAGAAAACATATTGAACTTCCATAGTTCGGACGATTGTTATTATGAGGAATGGTTTCAGGATGCCGAAGAAGGTTGGGTGGCAGCCGTAAATTTCAGGGAACATGTAATCCAAGAATTTAGACGAGCCAATATCGATTATTATTTAAATTTTGGAGGCGAATTGGATGAAATGAACTGGAGAAACCTTAAGCCTCTACAGGTTTTCAAAACCGTCGAACAAATCCTTGAACGACGGCTAGGATAAATTAAAATAATAAAGGATTTCCTTTTTCGGCTTCGGATTAGGCGTTATGCACATAATTATGGGTTTCAGGCCCATTGATATTATTATCGGCAAAGGCCTGAGCGATTTTCTCGAATAAACTATGGGTTACAGCATCCTGTTCACCAGGATGGGTAAGCCCGGAAATAACTAAATAATAACCGGCCCCAAAACCACTTACTCCCACACTTGGAGCAGGATCCTTTAAAATTCGGGTATCATTATCCATAATCGGCAGGATAATTCTTCGAATTTGTTCCAGGCTGGATTTACGATCCACTTCAATTTTTAATTCAAACAACAAAGAACCAACCCGGGTGGTATTTACGATGGTGCCATTGGACAATATTCCATTGGGGATAATGATAGTTTTGGAGTTTAAGGCTAGCAGAACGGTATTAAAGATCTGAATTTCGGTTACTCTTCCCGATTGACCCTGAGCTTCTATAAAATCCCCTACTTTAAAGGGTCTAAACACTAAAATTAATACTCCCCCAGCAAAATTGGCTAAGGTTCCTTGAAGGGCCAAGCCAATGGCCAAACTGATGGCTCCTAAAATGGTGACAAATAAGGTGGTTTGAAAACCTAATTGCTCTGCTACCGTTATGATCAGAAAGGCCTTTAATCCAATACTCGATAAGTTTAACAAAAAGGATTCCAGAGAAACATCAAAATTTCTATGGGCCAGGGAGGTTTTTACTACTTTGATGATACGATCAATTAACCAGGATCCAACCAGCCAAACAGCAATTCCAATAGCTAGTTTTGGTAAATAGGCTATAACGGTAGCCAGAAGTTCTCGAACAGCGAATAAATTATTAGACATAGGTTTAGGTTGATTGGAAAAGGATTATATCTAAAGTTGAATTTAGTAATAGGGGGTTATAATACTCTTTTTAATAGTTAGGTGTTTACGATCAAGTTTAAGAAAACTTATTGAATTTTAATCGGGTGAATACCCCTATTTAATGTGGAAAACCACGGTATTTTATTTACTAAACTGTTTATAACTGCCCATTCCAATAGGTAAAAGGCATAAAATTTAAAAAACATAAAAATAGGGATTGGAGGCTTTGAAATTACCCCCATAAAGAATGAGATAAAATTTTGCTTAATAATGCTGTATATTTGTAAAGCTTATTAAGAAAGACCGAGGGATTAGACCCATTGAAGTCTTAGCAACCTGTGCTAACAAGGTGCTAAATTCTATCTTACCCGGCAAAGCCGGAAGAAAAGATAAGTTATTCGTTTTCTGTCTCTGGGAAATAAGCATTTTAAAAAACCGAATCAAAGGATTTTATCCACCCATTTTCAAATTAAAAGGGACTAGAATCGAAAAAAGTATGATCTTGGATATTGAGGAAATTTTAAAAAAACAGGTTTTAGTGATCGATGGTGCTATGGGTACCATGATCCAAAAGTATAACCTAAAAGAAAGTGACTTTAAAGGAGAACGGTTTAAAAACCATCCTTTAGACTTAAGGGGTAATAATGACCTTTTGAATCTAACCCAACCCCAAATTATTTATGATATTCATAAAGAATATCTGGAAGCTGGGGCCAATATACTGGAAACCAATACATTTAGCTCAACATCCATTGCTATGGCCGATTATGGCCTGGAATCATTGGCCTATGAACTCAATTTGGAGGGAGCTAAAATTGCTAAAAAAGCTATTTCAGATTTTTCCAGGAACCATACGGTTCCCTTGTTTTTAGCTGGGGCAATGGGTCCTACTAATAAAACACTTTCTTTATCCCCCGATGTAAATGATCCAGGCTTTCGGGCTACCAGCTTTGATGAAATGGTAGAAGCTTATTATACACAGGCCAAAGGATTACAGGACGGTGGAGTAGACTTATTCCTAATTGAAACCATATTTGATACTCTTAATTCCAAAGCGGCCTTATTTGCCTTGGATAGGTTAAAGGAAGAAACCGGAAAAAAAATTCCGATCATGATTTCTGGAACCATAACCGATGCCAGTGGCAGGACCTTATCCGGACAAACCACCGAAGCGTTCTTAAATTCCATCATTCATGCAAATCCAATTTCCATTGGTTTAAACTGCGCTTTGGGAGCCAAGGAAATGCGCCCTTATTTACAGGAATTGGCAACCAAATCCCCAACCTTTATTAGTGCCTATCCGAACGCCGGTTTACCGAATGAATTTGGGGGATATGATGAAAGCCCCCATGATATGGGGCATTTTATGGAAGATTTTCTGGCCAATGGATTTCTAAATATTGTAGGGGGCTGTTGTGGAACCACTCCCGACCATATTCGTGTAATCGCAGATTTGGCTCGCAATTCAAAACCCCGAGAAAGGCCTCAGGTACCCGATTATTTAAAACTCAGTGGTTTGGAGCCTGTAACGGTAAAACCTAGTACCGGATTTATCAATATCGGGGAAAGGACCAATATTACAGGATCCCCCAAATTTTCTAAACTTATTTTGAGTGGAGATTATGAAGGGGCTCTTGAAATTGCCCGTCAACAGGTAGAGGGTGGAGCCCAAATCATCGATGTAAACATGGATGAAGGGATGCTGGATGGGGAGGCTGCCATGAAAAAATTCCTTAATCTATTAGGGGCTGAACCCGATATTTCTCGGTTGCCCATTATGGTAGATTCCTCTAAATGGTCGGTGATAGAAGCGGGTTTAAAATGCCTTCAGGGAAAGGGAATTGTCAATTCCATATCCCTAAAGGAAGGAGAAGAAAAGTTTTTGGAATACGCCAAAAAAATACAAACCTATGGGGCAGCCACCGTGGTTATGGCCTTTGATGAGCAGGGCCAGGCCGATACTTTCGAAAGAAAGATTGCGATCTGTAAACGATCCTATGATTTGCTTACCCAAAAACTAAAATTTCCTCCACAGGATATTATCTTCGACCCCAACGTTTTAACAGTAGCCACCGGACTCGAGGAACATAATGCCTATGCGGTTGATTTTATTCGAACCACCCGCTGGATTAAGGAAAATCTACCCCTTGCAAAAGTCAGTGGGGGTATTAGCAATATATCCTTTTCTTTCAGAGGCAATCAAGTTGTTCGAGAAGCCATGCATTCGGTTTTTCTATTCCATGCCATCCAGGCCGGTTTGGATATGGGAATAGTGAATGCTGGAATGCTGGAGGTTTATGAAGAAATTCCCAAGGATTTATTGGAACTCGTTGAGGATGTTATTCTGAACCGCCGACCTGATGCAACAGAAAGGTTGGTGAATTTCGCCGAAACCGTGAAATCGAAAGGTAAGGAAATTATAAAGGACGAAGAATGGAGAAATCAAAATGTCGAAGAAAGATTATCCCATTCCTTGGTAAAAGGTATTTTGGATTATCTCGAAATAGATGTTGAGGAAGCTAGAAAGAACTATGCAAAACCTCTACAGGTAATAGAAGGACCCCTTATGGCAGGCATGTCGAAGGTGGGTGATTTATTTGGATCCGGAAAAATGTTCCTTCCTCAAGTGGTAAAAAGCGCCCGGGTAATGAAAAAAGC